>OLZC01000002.1_pt1 | contig 214782 bp, 161 predicted proteins | sample 1644391 | NCBI WGS metagenome assembly OLZC01 (sample SAMEA103958140, study PRJEB25191) | human gut metagenome | biome: human-associated habitat [ENVO:00009003]; feature: intestine environment [ENVO:2100002]; material: feces | place: Germany | collected 2013/2015
GAACGAGGCGGATTGCATTGCAAACGCCGAAGTCCAAACACGTGAGGAAGGGGGAAAATTCTAATTAAGATTTTAAATGTATTTATTGGTGCTTTCATTAAAAATTGGGGCTTTTATTCTTTCGATAAGTGTTGTATAATTAATTATACGAAAAATATGCGTGCGCTTGCGCACGGGAGGCAATTATGAGAATGTACGACATTATCCGCAAAAAACGTGACGGCGGAGAACTCACAAAACAAGAAATAAACTTTTTTATAGACGGTTACGTCAAAGGCGAAATTCCCGACTATCAGGCGTCGGCATTGCTTATGGCGATATTTTTCAGGGGTATGAGCTTTGACGAAACGGTTGCGCTCACATTTGCGGTGCGCGATTCGGGACAACGTCTTGACTTTTCCGCTATTAACGGCATAAGAGTGGACAAACACTCCACGGGCGGCGTGGGCGACAAGACAAGTCTTGTGGTTGCTCCGCTTGTTGCCTCGCTCGGCGTAAAGGTCGCAAAGATGAGCGGAAGAGGCTTGGGGCATACCGGCGGCACGATCGACAAGCTCGAATCCATACCGGGATTCAAAACCGACATATCCGAAGAAGAGTTTTTGAAAAACGTCAACGAAATCGGCGTTTGCATCGTTGGTCAAAACAAGGATCTTGCACCTGCCGACAAAAAACTTTACGCTCTTCGTGACGTTACGGCGACGGTTGACAGCATGCCGCTTGTGGTGTCAAGCATAATGGGCAAAAAACTTGCCGCCGACGACGATTGCATAGTGCTTGACGTCAAGACGGGCAGCGGGGCGTTTACAAAGACGATAGAAGCAAGCCGCGACCTTGCAAAAACCATGGTCGAAATCGGCAAGCAAGCCGGCAAAAAAATGCTTGCGCTCATCACGGATATGGACAGACCGTTGGGCGACGCGATCGGCAACACTCTCGAAGTGAAAGAGGCGATCGACACTCTCAACGGACACGGCCCGGAGGACTTTACCGAAATTTGCGTGATTCTTGCCACCAACATGCTCTATCTTGCAGGAAAAGGCAGCCTCGAAGAGTGCGAAAACCTTGTCAAAGGCGCACTTAAAGACGGCAGCGCGCTCGAAACGTTCAAGAAGATGGTCAAAGCGCAGGGCGGCGACGTCGAGTGCATAGACAATCCCGACAAGTTTGCAAAAGCTCCCTGCACGATGAGCGTAAAAGCGCAAAAGAGCGGATATATTCAACATGTGGACACCGAGGGATACGGCATTTCCAGCTTGCTTTTGGGCGCAGGAAGAAACACCAAAGAAGAGAGTATCGACTTTTCGGCGGGCATAGTGCTCAAAAAGAAAACGGGCGACCACGTAAAAGAGGGCGACGAGATTGCGGTTATGCACACCTCCGAGCAGAAGAGATTTGCTCCCGCGCTCGACAAGTTTTACGCATCGACAATCATCGGCGAGGAAGAACCTCAAAAACGCCCCATCGTATTGGACAGAGTGGAATAAGGGCAAAGGAAGAGTTACAAATGGCAAAATTATATTTCAAATTCGGCGCAATGGGCTGTTCGAAGACGGCGCAAGCACTCATCACGAAGTTCAACTATGAAGAAAGAGGCATGAAAGTCATGCTCATCAAGCCCACCGTGGACACGCGCGACGGAGCGACTATAACGCGCTCGCGCATAGGGCTTTCGGCGGAAGCGATAGCGGTTGCGCAAGACGAGGATTTGTACAAACTTTACAAAGACAAGTACAGCGGCTATGACGTAATCATCGTGGACGAGTGCCAATTTCTCACACCCGAACAAGTCGATCAGCTGGGACAAATCGTCATCGATTTCAACAAACCCGTGCTTTGTTTCGGGCTTGCAACCGATTTTACGACGCATATGTTCCCGGGAAGCAAACGACTTTTCGAGATTGCCGAATCCATCAGCGAGATTAAATCCGTGTGTAAGTGCGGCGCAAAAGCAACCGTAAACGCGCGTATGGACGACCACGGCAACATAGTGTTCAAAGGCGAACAAGTGTGCTTGGGCGGCAATGACCGCTACGTCGCTATGTGCAGAAAGTGCTGGCTCAAAAAGAAAGCCGAACAAGAAGCCAAAGGCTTGTATTTGTGAGGTGAGTATGCAAAGTATCGTCATCGGCATTTGCGGCGGCACGGGAAGCGGAAAAACAACGCTTGCAAGCAGAATCAAGAGTGCGTTCGGACAAGACGCTGTTATGCTCAGCATGGACTCGTACTACAAGTCCAACCGCGATATTCCGTTTGAAGAAAGGGTGAAAATAAACTACGACCATCCCGATTCTTTCGACACGGATTTGCTTGTGGAGCATATGCGAAAGCTCAAAAACGGCGAAACGATTTATCATCCCGTTTACGACTTTACGCAGTATATGCGCACCGACGAAGTGAAAGAAACAAAGAGTGCGAAGGTCATCATTCTGGAAGGTTTGCTCAACTTTTACAACGCCGACCTTTTGAAACTGCAAGACATAAAAATCTTTGTTGATACCGACGCAGACGTACGCATACTTCGCAGAATCATGCGCGACGTAAAAGAGCGGGGAAGAAGCCTCGAATCCGTCGTCAATCAATATCTGACAACCGTCAAACCTATGTACGAGCATTTTATAGAACCAACCAAACGCCTTGCCGATATCATAGTTCCCGAGGGCGGGTACAACGAGGTTGCCTACGAGATGATAGTCAATGCGATACTGCACAGAATCAACAGTTAAAAGTGCAAATTCGACGATATAAACACCTTGTACCGTCAAATAACACAAGAATAATAAAAGAAAAAACAACGATTTAATTTTGCAAAACGAGCGGTAGAAACGGTTGCTTTTGCAAAAAATATAAATAAAAATTTGAGGTAAAATATATGGAAATCAAAGAAATTTTGTCAAAATGCGACCACACATTGCTTGCGCAAACGGCAACGTGGGAGGACATCAAAGCGATTTGCGACGACGGCATCAAATATCAGACGGCATCCGTTTGTATTCCGCCTTGCTTCGTAAAACAAGCAAGCGAGTATTCAAAGGGCAGAGTTGCCATCTGCACCGTCATCGGTTTCCCCAACGGCTACAATACGACCGCCGTCAAGGAGTTTGAAACAAAGGACGCAATCGCAAACGGTGCGGACGAAATCGATATGGTCATCAATATCGGCGAGCTTAAAGCAGGCAACTACGATTACGTGGAAAACGAGATAAGAACGCTCAAAAAAGCGTGCGGCGACAAAATCCTCAAAGTCATCATCGAAACTTGCCTTCTCACCGACGACGAAAAAATCAAGATGTGCGAACTCGTCACCAAAGCGGGCGCGGATTTCATCAAGACCTCCACGGGCTTCTCGAAAGCGGGCGCAACGTTTGCTGACATCGAGCTTTTTGCAAAGCACGTGGGCAAAAACGTCAGAATGAAAGCTGCGGGCGGTATATCCTCAATCGAGGACGCCGAAAAATTCGTTGAGCTCGGCGCGTCAAGACTGGGCACGAGCAGAATCGTCAAAATCGTCAAAAAGCAAGAAAGCGAAGGCGAATATTGATATCGTGCGTGCGCATATATAAATTTGCGCATATGTTCGTATTTGTAAGCGTAAGAGATTTACGATTGCCGATATGAACAACCGAAAAGACAATACGTATGCTAGATTGCAAATATGAAGCACTCAGGCATACTCCGCATATTCGTGCGGAAAAAATAAAAATAACGGGAGTAAAAATTATGTCAGTTCCAACCCCTCATATCACAGCAAAACTCGGCGATTTTGCCGACACCGTTCTTATGCCGGGCGATCCTCTTCGCTCCAAATTCATTGCGGAAAACTTCCTTGAAGACGCCGTTTTGGTCAACAACGTCAGAGGCGTCAACGGCTACACCGGTTATTATAAGGGAAAGAGAGTGTCCGTCATGGCGTCGGGCATGGGACAACCCGCAATCGGCATATATTCGTACGAGCTTTTCAACTTCTACGACGTGAAAAACATCATCCGTATCGGCTCTTGCGGCTCTTTCGACAAGGATTTGCACGCACGCGATATAATCATTGCAATGGGCGCATGCACCAACGGAAACTACGCAATGCAATACAATCTTCCCGGCACGTTCTGTCCGATTGCCGACTTCGATCTCGTGCGCAGAGCCGCCGAGCTTTGCGAAAAAGCAGGCATAAACTACAAAGTTGGCAACATCTTCTCGTCGGACACTTTTTACGACGACGCAAACAGCGGTATGCAATGGGCAAAGATGGGCGTTCTCGGCGTTGAGATGGAATCCGCCGCACTCTACTGCAACGCGGCGCGCGCGGGCAAAAAAGCTCTTTGCATCTGCACCGTCAGCGACAGCTTTATCTATCCCGAAGAGAACACCACTGCGGAAGAAAGACAAAATTCCTTCACAAAGATGATGGAAATCGCTCTCGAATTGGCATAACCTTGACAGAGTGTGCTTAAAAATATAAGAGCGTATAATACAATTTGAAAGTAAGGTGAAAATATGAGTAAAAGAGTTTTTATTATCGTGCTTGACAGTTGCGGTTGCGGCGAAATGCCCGATTCGTACCTATGGCACGACGAAGGCAGCAACACGCTCGGCGCAATCCGCAAGGACGAGCATTTTAATTGCCCCAATCTCGTCGAGCTCGGACTTTTCAATATCGATACGGTGGGCGGCGGAATCGCGAATCCGAAGGGAAGCTATGCGCGCCTTAAAGAAACGTCGATGGGCAAGGACACTACAATAGGACACTGGGAGATTGCGGGCATAATCTCTCCAAAGCCGTTGCCGACCTACCCGAACGGTTTCCCGCAGGACGTCATCGAAGAGTTTGAAAGACGCACGGGCAGAAAAGTGCTTTGCAACAAGCCGTATTCGGGCACGGAAGTCATCAAGGACTACGGCAAAGAGAGCATAGAAACGGGTGCGCTCATCGTGTACACGTCGGCGGACAGCGTTTTTCAAATCGCCGCGCACGAGAGCTACGTTTCAGTGCCCGAACTTTACAAATATTGTGAAATCGCGCGCGAAATGCTTCAAGGCGAACACGGCGTGGGCAGAGTTATCGCTCGTCCGTTCACGGGAGAGTGGCCTTATACGCGCACGCCCAACAGGCACGATTATTCGCTCGTCCCTCCGCACACTACCATGCTCGATTGCTTGAAAGACGCCGGACTTGCCACCATATCCGTTGGCAAAATCTACGATATTTTTGCAGGCAAGAGCGTGAGCGAATCCAACCGCACGACGTCGAATACAAACGGAATGGAAGTTACGCTCGACATCCAGAAACGAGATTTCGAGGGACTTTGCTTTGTCAATCTCGTCGACTTCGATATGAAGTACGGTCATCGCAACGATATCGCGGGATATGCAAACGCAATGACGGAATTTGACGTGCAACTCGGACAATTTTTGCCTAATATGCGCAACGACGATTTGCTGATTATCACCGCCGATCACGGTTGTGATCCGTCCACGCCGTCCACAGACCATTCGCGCGAATACGTGCCTATGATAGTGTGCGGAAAACACGTCAAAGAGGGCGTAAACCTCGGCACTAGAAACACGTTTGCCGACATCAGCGCAACCGTTCTGGACTACCTCGGCGTAGACAAAAAAGATACCGCGGGCGAGAGCTTTCTTGCAAGCATTGCAAAGTAAGCGGTTATTTGCAAGGAGGTTTGTATGCTCGATTACAAAAAACTTATGGAAAAGGCAAACGAGATGCGCAAGACATCATATGCGCCGTATTCTCATTTCAGAGTGGGCGCGGTGCTCGTGACGAAAGACGGCAAGGAATACACAGGCTGCAATTTTGAAAACGCCTCTTTCCCTGCCACCGTTTGCGCAGAGCGCACTGCTTTTGCAAAAGCGATAAGCGAGGGCGAAAGAGAGTTTGCTTGTATTGCAATCGTCGGCGGCAGAGAAGGAGAGATTTCACCTTTTTGCGCTCCGTGCGGAGTGTGCCGTCAGGTTATGTCGGAGTTTTGCGGCAGCGATTTCGAGGTTGTACTCGGCACTCCCGACAAGTTTAAAGTGTTCAAGTTCGACGAAGTGTTGCCCATGCGCTTTACGGGCGACGAGTTGTAATTTTTCAAAATCGCAACGATTTGCGCCGTTTCAAATGCAAAACAAAAACGCTCTCGGAGTTGTCCGAGAGCGTTTTGTATATGCGTTTTTATCTGTTTGCGTTGAGAAGCGCAAAGTTCTTTTTGTTTTGTTTATACAAGGATTTAAACACTTCGAAGCCTTTGTCGTAAACTTGCTCTTTCAACTCAAAGTTGGGGTTGAACGTCTTTTTTGCAGGGATAAACTTCTTTATCTCGTCAAAAGACGGGATAATGCCCAGTCCTACGCCTACGCATGCCGCCGCGCCTACCGCGCCGATGTTTTGCGGATTTTCAACGGTTTCGATGACGTGTCCCGTGATGTCCGCAAGCACTTGACAAGTGAAGTCCGAAAGTGCGCCTCCGCCGACAAATCTGATGACGTCGGAGGGTTTGACCTTCTTTGCGGAGGCTTCGAGCATCCAACGTTTGTGATAGCAGATGCCTTCGAGCACCGCACGGATAAGTTCGGTCTTGCCTGTTTCGAGACTGATGTTGAAAAACATACCTCTTGCGTTCGGATCTTCAAACGGGCAACGGTTGCCGTGAAGCCAAGGCGTGAAGATAACTCCGCCGCTTCCTGCCGGGATGTCGTCCACGATTGACGTCATATACGAGAAGAGGGAGAGATATTTGCCTTCGATGTCGTCGGTGACGTGTTTCTTTTGAATGTAGATGCCGCACTCGTCAAGCGCGATGTGGTCTTTCACCCATTCGAAGCACTTGCCCGAAGTTTCGAGTTCCGCAAAATAGTTGTATTTGCCGGGTTGCGCCGCAACCACTGCCGCAATCATGGACGATACGTCAACGGTCGGCTTGTCGGTGATTGTTCCCACCCAACCCGAAGTGCCGCTGTAAATGTGGGTATCTCCAAGCCCCGTCGAGCCTGCGCCGACGCCGATAAGGTTTGCGTCCATACCTCCGCCGTACACTTTGATGCCCTTGACAAGACCCAGTTCCTCTGCGGCATTATCGGTGAGAGTGCCTGCGCACTCGGTGGACTCGATGAGTCTTGGCATATGTTTGACGTTGATGCCGAACATTTTGCACATGGACTTGCTTATGCACTTGTTTTTGAGATCGTAAAGCATCGTGCCGAAAGCGGAGTCGTGCGTAAGCACAAATTCGCCCGTCATGCGTGCGATGAGATATTCTTTGACGTCAAGCCATTTGTAGACGCGCGCAAAGTTTTCGGGTTCGTTGTTTTTGAGCCACAAATACTTCCAAAGCGGGTCTTTGACGGAAAGGGGAGCAGCACCCGTGATGGCAAGAGATTTGAGAAGTCTTGCGATATTCGCGCCTTCGATTTGAAGACCGAATTTAAGCCCGTCCTTGATTTCTTTGGTTGCGCGCTGATCCATATAGCTGAACGCGCGGTGAACGGGAACGCCGTCACGATCGACAAGAACAAGGCCTTGCGCTTGCGAACAGAAGGAAATGCCTTCGATTTGTTCGGGTTTAATAGGGGAATTCTCGAAAATACGACGAGTGGTTGCTTTCATTGCGTCCCACCATTCGTTCGGATCTTGCTCCGCACCTCCGCCGGGGAGAACGTAAAGTTCGTAGCCTTGGGATGCCGCCGAGAGAATCTTTATGCTTTTGTCGATTTCGATAAGACAAGTTTTGATGCCGGTTGTGCCTACGTCGTAGGCGAGAACGTAATTGCCCATAATCCACCTTATTTATAAGATATATACAGTATAACACACACAAAAAACAGTGTAAATATACTATTTGTTAAATAATTGAAACAAATAATACAATCAATGAATTTTGTATGGCTTTCTGCGGATTATTGCTTGAAAAACACGGCTTATTTCGATAAAAAATGTGCAAATAAACGGCAAACTTTTTGCGATATAAGCATTGAAAACAAATGAAAAGGCAAAAGCGAAATATGCAAAATCACGCAAGTCTTGCGGCTTTGAGCGCAAGTACGATAGGGGGTGTGAGCAAAGAAAACGAAACGACTTCGACGGCAAAGTTTACGCCGAACCAGGCAAGCACGTATTCGACGGTCACAACGGTATTTTGCGCAATGGAAGTGCCGTTGAAAAAGATGAGCGTAAATATTGCCACAAACAACGTGTTGGTGACCACGCCGAGAGCGGCGGACAGGGCGTAAACGAGTTGATTTGTCAGAATAAGTTTGGATTTTTCGTTGTTTTTTCGATGAGGAATACCCGATTTTTCACTGCCCGTTTTGTGTGAAAAACGCTCGTTGCCGTTGCCGTTTTCAATGATATTTGCGCTTTCAAAGTTTGTCGAATTTTCCGTGCCGGCGTTGACGAATTGAGTATTCTCATATGCAAATTCGCGCACGTATTCATAATTGCATATGCGTTTGATTTTTGCAAAATACACTATTTTTTGAAGTCCGTATCGCGTGAAATAGCAAACCACGGCAATCAAAATTCTCGGCACTATGCATACGATCGGGTTTTGAAAAATCGGGGCAACCGGTGATGCGGCTTTTGTGGTAAACCATGCAATATAGTTGACGACGCCCATTATGACGCCCATTGCGAGAGAGGTCTTGAAAGACGCAACTTGCGAAAGTATGATGGTCGGCAAAATCATCAGTGCGAGAGTTATCGTGCCAAACTGGACGGGAACGAAACAAAAGATAATCGTCAGCGCAAGCATGAGCGCAAGAAGAGTGATGTTTTTGATTGTCGAAAGTCTTTTGTTTTGCATTTTTAAGTCCTAAACTTTTGTGGAATTGATTATATGCGCATTATCGTATTTTGTCAAACTTAAAACGATGAACGTTTGACAATAAACACAAAACGGGTTTTATTGTGTAAAATATATGCTTTAAAAGCCGTGTTTCGAGAAATAAAGATTTCGAAGTCGTTTGACGAAATTCGGCCTAAAAAGACTTTTTACGCTGTCGGACGGAAAATTTTTTCGCTTTGAGTTATGTAAAATGGGCGTATGAAAAACCACTCTTTAACCGTCAAAAGAAAAGCGTTTCCCTCTTTTGATTTGAAGATGAGCGCAAAGACTGCGGTCGCTTTCGCATTCGAAGGTCTTGCGATATTTTTGTTTGCAAGCGTACCGTCTTTCGGCTTTGCGTTGTCCCTCGCTCTTTGCTGCGCGCTTGTTTTCGCAAGGCAAAACGTGCTTGCGGTTTCGCCGTGTTTCGTGGTTGCAAGCGTCGTGTTTTCGCCCGATTGGCGCACGCTTTTGTATGCGATTGCGCCCGTAATTTTGCTTATCGCGCTGTATGCGATTTTTTTCAAGATTCGAAAAAACGTGCCGCTTTGGTCGGTTGCGCTTTGCGCTCTTGTCGGCATGATTCCATACGTTGTTTGCGGATGCTTGCTTTGCGGAGATTATTTGAAGTTCGGTCTGTGCGCGCTCTTTGCCGTGGCAGGAACTTTTTGTTTCGGCATATGCGCTTACGCCGTTTTCGTGCGTTCCGTTCTTCACAAGGCAACCGTTGACGAGCTTATTTGCGGCGGTATAACTTTGGCGGTGACGGGTTACGCGCTTTGCGGAGTGGGCGGACTCGGCTTTTACGCATACGGGGCGGTGCTTGCGTTTTGCCTGTTATTTTGCTCGGTGTGTTTCAAGCCCCAAACGACGCTTTTCGCGGGCATATTATTCGGAGTGGGCGCAAGCCTTGCAAAGTGGGATATGACCTATCTTGCGGCGGCGGTCGCCCTCGCAACGGCGTCGGTTGCGTTTTCGCCTTTCACCAAATGGTCGTCCGCGCTTGCGATTGTCGCAATCGAGGGCATCGAATGGCTGTTGAACGCTTATTCGGGCGCAGGGTGGCAGTCGCTCGTTACGTGCGCCGTCGGAGTAGTGTGCGCTTTGTGCGTGCCGTCCTCTTTTACCACCAAAATCAAAGGCCTTGCAAAAGGGGATAATCGCAGAGCGTATGCGGGAGTGGTCAATAGGAGAGGAAGAGAACTGGCGTCCCGATTGTCCTCTGCTTCCGACGTGTTTTACGATATGTCGAAAAACCTCGAAAAATTTGCCGAAAACTCTTCGGAGTGTTCGCCCGACAAACTTGCAAAGGACGTCGCAAAGAATTTTTGCGGACGATGCAGGGACAGAGAAATTTGCTTTTCTGCACTGGGTGCGGACACGGCGGACGTGATTTTGCCGATGGCGGACGCGGCAATCAACAGAGGCAAGGTTACAATCCTCGATATGCCGCCTTTCGTCACGAGCAGATGCTCAAACATGCACTCGCTTGCTTCCGCGATAAATTTGAGCGCGGACGCATACAAGAAGAGGGTGAGTGCGGCAAAAAGTCTTGCGTCTTGCAAAAATCTGATGTCCGAACAGTTTGCAGGCATTGCGTTGGTGCTGGATTCGCTTGCATGCTCTTGCGCCGAACAGGTGAACTTTGCGTCGGACGACGTGGAACTTTTGAAAGCGGAACTTCTGAAACACAACGTCGTGGCAAGCGAAATCGTGGTGTGCGGAGAAGGCTCGTCGGTGAGCGCAACGCTTGTGGTGCGGGATTGCGATGCGCAAAAAGCAGTGCTTGCAAGGGTTGTGTCCAAAAGTTTGGGTGCGAGAATGGAAATATCCAAAATACAGGACAAAGGCACTCAAAAGGCGGTGTTTTTGGACTGTGCGCCTATATACGAAGTCGCCTACGGCATAGCGCAAAAGAAATTCGGCGAAGAGAGCGAATGCGGCGATACGTTGAGCGTGCTTTGCCCGTCGAGAACACGCAGACTTTTTGCGCTTTGCGACGGTATGGGACACGGTGACAAAGCAAGCGAAACAAGCAAAAACGCCGTGAAAATGATTGAGAGTTTTTATCGCGCCGGCATAGAATCTAGCATCGTTTTGAGTCTTGTCAACAAACTGTTGAAACTCGGCGCGGAAGATATGTTTTCAACCCTCGATATTTCGGTTTTGGATATGCAAACGGGCGGACTCGACGTTGTGAAACTCGGCTCGGCAAGCAGTTTTATCATACGTAAAGACAACATCGAAATGCTCACTTGCACCGCCGCGCCCATAGGTATCGTGGACGACGTTGACAGCATAACGTCGCGCTATCAACTGTTTGACGGGGATATGGTGCTTATGATGAGCGACGGAGTTTTCGACGCTCTCGATTCCAAAGGCGTTTGCGAAGTTATAGACGAGGCAGATACGCAAAATCCGCAAACGCTTGCCGACGTCGTGCTTGAAAAGGCACTCCAAAACGGAGCGAACGACGATTGCACGGTGCTGGCGTTGAGATTGTTTATGACCTGAGATTTGTGTGACATAATGTGTTGTGTTTTTTGCCGTGTTGCTGTATAATTGCGATATGGCAGTCGATATTCAAATAAATTTGAATAAGTTTATTTCAAATCCGTCTTTTGCAGGCAAAACCATAGGCGTGGCTTTAAGCGGCGGCAGGGATTCCGTTGCGCTTGCCTATGCACTCAAAAAGGCGGACGTTTCTTTGATTGCCGTCAACGTCGAACACGGAATAAGGGGCGAAAGCAGTGTAAACGACAGCAAATTCGTTGAAGAATTTTGCAAAAAATTAGATATTCCGCTTTTGAGTTTTTCGGTTGACGTTCCATCTTTTTGCAAGCAAAACGGCTACACCACGGAGCAAGGCGCGAGAATATTGCGCTACGATATTTTCGACAAGGTGCTTTCGGACGGAAAATGCGATTTTATCGCGCTTGCGCACCATGCGGACGACCAGGTGGAAACGGTGTTTATGCGCATAATTCGCGGTACGGGCGTCAGAGGCCTTTGCGGAATGAGCGCGGTAAGCGGCAAATATATCCGTCCTCTGCTCGATTGCACCAGAGAGGATATAAACGATTTTATCGCAAAAAACCATTTGCCTTACGTTGACGACGAAACCAATTTCGACACCGACTACACACGCAACTTTTTGCGCGAGGAACTTGAAAAAATCAAGCAAAGATTTCCTGCTCTTTGCACGTCGGTGTCACGACTTTGCTCGAATGCGAGCGAGGTTTGCGATTATATAAAAAGCAACACTCCGACTTTGAGTTTGGACGGCGGTGAAGTCAAGGTGGACACCAAATACTTCGACGAGTGCGTGATTGCAAAAGAACTCGTTTTGCAAGCCGCAAAATTGCTGGGCGTTTACCAGGATATAGAGCAAAGACACTTTGCAATCGTCCTCGCTCTCAAAGACGCTCAAAACGGAAAACGCGTCGAACTTTCTCACGGACTTGTGGCGCACAAAGACGGCGAGTATATCGTTTTTGCAAAAAACGAAGAGAACAACGAGTGCGAAGCAAAGAAGTTTTGCGAGGGCGAATTTGCGGACCTCGGAGTGAAAATCACGAAAATCGAAAGCGTTTGCGAAGAAAAATTGCGTGAAAACTGCGCTGAAAATTGCAATAGAACACTGTATATAGACGGCGATAAATTGCCCGAAAACTCCGTTTTGAGAAGAGTTGAAAAGGGCGATTTTATAAGGAAATTCGGCGGCGGAACAAAGAGCGCAGGCGACTTTCTGACCGATAAAAAAGTGCCTTTGCGCAAGAGAGAAAAACTTGTCGTTGTCGCAAACGGAAGCGAAGTTTTTGCTATATTCGGCGTGGAAATTTCAAAAAGCGTCGCGCTGGATTGCGACACGAAAACGGTGTTCGAATTGAAAATTATTTGAAAAATGCGACAAACGGCGGCAATGCACCGAAAATACACCATGAAAAATTATATAACGGAGATATAAAAATGTACGGCAAAGAAATCAAAAAAATTCTCGTATCGCGTGAAGAAATCGCAAAAAGAGTTGCAGAACTCGGCAAACAAATCAGCGAAGATTACAAGGGCGAATCCGTTACGCTGGTTTGCACTTTGAGAGGCGCAAGCATCTTTTTTGCAGACCTCGTGAGAGAAATCGAGGGCGACGTCGAGATAGATTTTATCGCAGTGTCCAGCTACGGCGCAGGCACGAAATCGAGCGGCGAAGTGAAGATGATAAAAGATTTGTCCGAGCCTATCAAAGACAAAAACGTGATTATCGTCGAGGACATCATCGACACCGGCATCACGCTTTGTTATTTGAAAAAACTTTTGCTTGCACGCGCACCCAAGTCGCTCAAAGTTTGCTCGTTGCTCGACAAACCGTCAAGAAGACAAGTGGACTTCAAAGGCGACTATATCGGATTTGAAATCGAAAACGAATTTGTGGTCGGCTACGGTTTGGACTACGGCGAGAAGATGAGAAACTTCAAGGACGTTTGCGTGCTTGCTCCCGAGGTTTACGGTGGCTGAAAAGAAGGGCAAACTCATCGCTTTGGCAAATTGCTTTAAGCCCTTCGCAACGCTTTACGAAGTGGGCGGAGCGGTGCGCGACGAACTGCTCGGCATAGATTGTTTCGACGTGGACGTTTGCGCACAACTCGTGGTTGACGATGTCAAAAAGATATTGTCAAACACCGATTTTGTCGTTTCGGACAGAAATTTGCGTATGGGCACGGTGCATATATCGAGCGGTGATTTTGTGTGCGAATACACAACCTTTCGCACGGACAGCTATGACGTTTCAAGCGGCGAGCACACTCCCAAAGACGTGCGTTTCACAACGGATATGAACCTTGACGCAAAGCGCAGGGACTTCAAATGCAATGCGCTTTACAAGGACGTTCTGACGGGTGAAATCGTCGATTTGCTCGGCGGCGTCGAGGATGTCAAAAACAAAATCGTGTCAACCGCCGACGAGCCGGAAATCGTTTTCGAGGCGGACGGATTGCGCATTTTGAGAATGGTCAGATTTGCGGCGGAACTCGGATTCGACGTCGAAAAAAACACCTACGAAGTCGCAAAGAAAAACGCATGGCGCGTCAAAGATATTGCCGTCGAACGAATACGCGACGAGCTTGAAAAGATTTTCGTTGCGGACGCAAAGCATCCCGAGCTTAACCTCAAAGACGCACACGTCAGAGGTTTGAGAATGCTCGACGACCTCGGACTTGTGGATATGCTTTTGCCCGAACTTGCCGCACTCAAAGGTCTTGAACAACCGAAAAAATACCATATGTACGACGCTTACGAGCATACAGCCAAAGCGTTTGAGTGCGCTCCTCCGAGATTGAGATTCGCCGCACTTTTGCACGATATAGGCAAAGCGGAATCTATAAAATCGACAGGCAATATGCACTCGCACGCTCAAATCGGCGCGGAGCTGGCAGACGGAATTTGCAAGCGTTTTAAATTGCCCAATTCCGAAAGGAAAAGACTTGTCAAAATCGTTGCGTTGCATATGACTGACGTAAAGGGCGACATGCCGAAGGGAAAACTTCGCAGATTCGTCGTGGAAAACTTTGACGTCATACGCGATCTTTGCGATTTTATGGACGCCGACTCTATCGCGCATAAGGGAGAATCGGGGAGGTCTGACGCAATACGCCGAGTCGTGAAAGAAATCGAGGACGATGGCACTCCGCTTCGCGTGAAAGATTTGAAAATAAGCGGACAAGATTTGGTAAATATGGGCGTGGATGAAAAAACGCGAGGAAAAATTCTCGAAGAACTTTGGCTCGACACTGCCGAGAATCCCACTCTCAACGACAGGGAGAAGGCAATAGACTACGTCGAAAACAAATTGAAAGGCAATCGCGATTGAAAAGAGATTGCCGTTTGAAGGCAAAAAATAAATACGTTTCGGAGGATATGATATGACGGGACTTTACGTTATGGTTGCGATAAGCATCGCGCTTGCGCTTGCGTGCGTTGCGCTGTGCGTCCAACTTTTGAGAAAAAACAAGCAAAAATTCGACGACGCGGGAATTTTAAGCGTCAAAGAGGACAACGAAAAGCTCAAAAACGACATCGACACCGCAATGAAAATCAACAATTCCATGCTTGTTGGGACGCTTAATGCTCAAACGGAAAACATCAGAGCAATGGGCGAGCGTATGGACAGATTTATGCAAACGACGCAAAGAGGGCTGGAAGAAGTCAAAACTTCAACCGCTCAAAGCATTGCAAATCTGCGTGTGGCAAACGAGCAAAGTATCGCAACGCTCACCGCTTTGAACGCTCAAAGCATGAAAGAGATGAAAGAGGACAACGCCAAGCAACTTGAAAAGATGCGCGAAACAGTCGATGAAAAACTCAGTGCGACGCTTGAAACGAGATTCAATCAATCTTTCAAAATCGTCAACGACAGACTTGAAGAAATCAATCGGACATTCTCCGAACTTCAAAACTTGCAAACCGGCGTCAACGACCTCAACCGTATTTTCAAAAACGTCAAAACGAGAGGTACGTGGGGCGAAGTTTCGCTTGAAAATCTGCTTGCACAAATCCTTGCGCCCGAACAATATCAAAAGCAGGTGCGCATAAAACGCGGCAGTGAAGATATGGTGGACTTCGTCATTCGTATGCCCGGCAAAGGCGACGAAGAAGTGCTTTTGCCAATCGACGCAAAGTTTCCCGTCGAGGACTATGCTCGCCTTGTCGAAGCGTCGGAAAAAGGCGATCCCGACGGAGTGGAGGCTGCAAGCAAGGCACTTGCAAACCGTGTGAAAACCGAGGCTATGAGCATACGAGACAAGTACGTCAATCCGCCAAAAACCACCGATTTTGCGATTATGTATTTGCCGACAGAGGGGCTTTACGCCGAGATAATCAGAAGGGAAGGACTTGTTGAGGATATACAAAACAAGTTCAGAATCGTGGTGTGCGGGCCGACCACAATTGCGGCGTTGCTCAACAGCTTGCAGATGGGATTCAGAAGCGTCGCAATCGAAAAACGCAGCACCGAAATCGGCAAACTTTTGCAAGGATTTATGAGCGATTTTGCGCTGTTTACAAAGTATCTCAAACAAACGGGCGACCGTTTGGACACGGTGAAAAAGTCGCTTGAAAACGCAGAAGAACGCACCAGAATCATCGGCAAAAAGCTCAACAAAGTCAACAGCCTTTCCGACGACAAAGGGCCTGATATGGAGCAACTTATAGCATCGTCGAGCGATGACGAAATAACATTCGAGGACGAAACTTATGAAGGCTGATTTGCACGTTCATACCACCAAAAGCGACGGCTCTCTCACTCCGAGAGAGGTTGTGCGCTGGGCAAAAAACAAGGGCTTGGACGTGATGGCAATCACCGACCACGACAGCGTCGCGGGGCTTGACGAAGGACGCGACGAGGCAAAAAAACTCGGTATAAAATTTGTGGGCGGAATTGAGTTTAGCACCTACTCAATTTGCGAAATCCATATTTTAGGATACAATATCGACTACAAAAACCCCGATTTTGTGCAAGAATTGCAAAAAGTTAAGGATTTGCGAAATGAAAGAAACGTCCTCATCGGACAAAAACTGCAAGACCTCGGAATCAAGCTCGATATCGATTTTGCGTCGGACGGGCTCGGCCGTATGAACATGGCGCGCGAACTTGTGAAAAAAGGGTATTGCAAGGACATAAACGACGCTTTCGACACCTATCTGAAACCCGGCGCGAAGGCGTATTGCGAGGCTAAAAGACTTACGCCCGTCGAGGCCGTCAAACTCATCAAAAAGTATGGGGGGTTTGCATCCGTCGCACACCCGAAAAAATACTTGCTCGACAAAAGACTGGATATCCTTTTGGGCGGATTGAAACAGTTTGGACTTGACGGCATGGAACTCAATTATCCCTCGCACAACGAACAGGACAGGAGAAACTTTTCCGAGCTTATGGAAAAGTATCGGTTGCTACCGACGGGCGGCAGCGATTTCCACGGTGACGAGGACAAAAATTTTGTCTACGACCTGGATCCGAGAACGGCAAAAAAATTGCACGTTTGAGAGTGCTTCTACGCAAGGATGATATCGCAACTGCGTTGCGGTTGCGGAAGATTTCAGCTTATTCGGAGCGTTCTTATATACGGAATGTGCCTATTCGAAGACGGAATTGGAGTCGCAAGGCGACGACCGCAACGAGCGCCGAGCTTGACGGTTAGTACAAGTGAGCAGACGAGCCGGAATCATTTTCGTCTGCGAACGACGAGTGGCATAAGTAGAGAAATGTCCCTATTTATGCGAGAGCCGAGTGTGTCCCCACGCGGAGCGGACGCCGTGGGTTCCCTTTTAAGGGGGAACGGCGGTTGGGGAAACACGTGAGGAAGGGGGACATTGCAATTAAGGTATATGTCTAACACTCTTGTAGAGGCGGAACAAATATATTTAATTATGTTGCGGTTGCGGAAGATTTTAGCAAAAAAAACGATGCGGAAGGCGTCGTTTTTTTGTTGGGTAAAATTTGCTTGTCGTTGAAAAAATTATCTTATATCCGTCACGTCGTAGCCTGCGTTTTCAACGGCGGATTTGAGGATTGAATCGTCAACGGGGGACGTGAGCGTTACGATTGCGTTTTTGTTTTCGAGCGACACCTCGACAAGAGATACTCCGTCCACTTTTGAGAGTGCTTCGTTTACATGTTTGACGCAGTGCATGCACATCATGCCTTCGATTGAAATTGTTTTTTGCATAATATATTCTCCTTTATTTTTGTCTGTTTCCGTTTCGATTTGAGCGGCGTCGCACGTGTCGGGACGGTTGCTTTCGTCTGTTGAGCAATTGCCATTTGCGAAGTCGATTGCGGTTTCCGTTTGTGTTGATTGCGGTGAAGTCGCTACGGATTCGCTTTGATTTTTGCGATTTTTTACGACGGCTTTTACCTCTTCTACGTCCACGTCTACGGGCGGTTTTTTGCGCTTGGATTCCTTGTTCAGATTCGCCAAATTCAGCCTCAACGCATTGAGGACGACGCATACGCTTGACAAGCTCATAGCCGCTGCTCCTATCATCGGATTGAGCGTTATGTTGACAGGATCGAAAGACAGCACACCGGCTGCGATCGGGATGCATATAACATTGTAAATAAACGCCCAGAACAAGTTTTCTTTGATGTTGAGAAGGGTGCGTCTTGAAAGGTTGATTGCTTTTGCTACATCGGAAAGAGATGACTTCATAAGCACAATGTCCGCACTGTCGATTGCGATGTCCGTGCCTGCGCCTATCGCAATTCCAATGTCGGCGCGGGAGAGTGCGGGTGCGTCATTGATTCCGTCGCCCACCATTATGACCTTGCCGTACTTTTTGAGGGCAGACAAAACGTTGTCTTTGTCGCTCGGCAAAACGTCGGAAATGACCGCGTCGACACTGCATTTATCCGCAACTGCTTTTGCGCTCAATGCGTTGTCGCCTGTGAGCATAATCACGCGCAAACCTTGTTTTTTGAGAGCGGAAATCGCTTGCGCACTGTCGGGTTTTATCTCGTCCGCAACGGCAATTATACCTACGATTTTACCGTCCAAAGCAAAGAAGAGAGGAGTTTTGCCTTGCTTTGAAAACTCGTTGCCGACCTCTTGCGCTTCGGGCGAAAGCATGTCGTTTTTTTGCATTAAAGTTGCGTTTCCTATGAGGGCGTCAAGACCGTCGAGGGTGCCTTTTATGCCGTGTCCCGACAAGTTTTCAAAACTGTCGGCAGGGGAAATTTCGGTGTTTGATATTTGTTTTGCGCGGTTTACGATTGCCGACGCGATGGGGTGTTCGCTGCCCGATTCAAGTCGTGCGGCAAGCAAAACAAGTTCGTTTTCCGAATATGACGAAAGCGTTTTTACATCGGTGACGACGGGCATGCCTTTGGTGATTGTGCCTGTCTTGTCAAGCACTACGATATCTGCTTTGCCTGCTTGTTCGAGGGCGGTTGCGGTTTTGAAAAGTATGCCTGCTTTTGCGCCTTTGCCGTTGCCGACCATGATTGCCACGGGGGTTGCAAGTCCGAGCGCGCAAGGACAACTTATCACCAAAACGCTGATGGCGTGTTTGAGTGAAATTTCGATATTTTTCGTCACGCTTATCCACACGACAAAAACAAGCAATGCAACCAAAATGACGGTTGGTACGAATATTCCGGACACTTTATCTGCCGTTTTTGCGATTGGAGCTTTTGATGACGATGCGTCTTCGACAAGTTTTACGATGCCTGCAAGGGTGGTGTTTTCGCCAACTTTTTTAGCCTTGACCGTGACGAATCCGTTGATGTTTGTCGTGCCGGATATGACTTGCGAACCGATTGCTTTTTCAACGGGCATGCTCTCGCCCGTGACGGAAGATTCGTTGACCGATGTGTCGCCCGAAACTATTTCGCCGTCGGCGGCAAAGTTCTCGCCCGGACGTACGACAAACAAGTCGTTTTCTTGAAGGTCGGATACCGGAATTTCTTTTTCAACGCCGTCAACAATCACATGCACGGTTTTTGGGGCAAGGTTCATAAGTCCTTTGATTGCGGAAGTAGTTTTGCCCTTGCTGTACGCTTCAAGGGTTTTGCCCAGGGTGATCAGCGCAAGTATCATCGCCGCCGATTCAAAGTAGAGATTGTGCGTAAGGTGATGCAGATGTTCGGGGCGCACTGCGGCTTGTATCATCAGCGCAACACTGTATATGAAGGATATTGCGCTGCCCATGGATACGAGGGTGTCCATGTTGGGTGCGCGGTGGAGTAGGCTTTTTGTTCCGCTGACAAAAAACTTGCCGTTGACAACCATGATAACAAGCGAAAGCACCATTTCGTAAATCGCGATCGCCATAGGATCGTTCTTAAAGGATGTCGGCAACGGCCAGTCCCACATAACCGCACCCATGGATACGTACATCAGCGGTATGAGAAGCACTATCGATACCACAAGGCGAATCACCATGACGAGAATGGGATTCATCTTATCCTTTTTTTCGGATTTATCGCTTGAGAGTGCGGCTTTGTAGCCTGCTTCGGCAACCGCTTTGGATATGTCTTTTGAGGTGAGGGGAGCGTCGTATTCCACCACCATAGAGTTGGTGAGAAGGCTCACGCTTACGCTTTTTACGCCGTCAAGCGCGCCCACGACCTTTTCCACTCTTGCCGAGCACGCCGAACACGACATGCCCGATACGTTGAATTTTTGTTTTTCCATAATTTTTACCTGTTTGTGTGTTTTTCAATTTTTCCTTTTGTCATTGCGAGGAGCAACGACAGTTGCGACGTGGCAATCTATCGGAGCGAAATGCGCCTAAGGGCTGGATTCCCACGCTTACGCTCGGAATGACAGAGGGGTGGGACACCCACGCTCGATTCGATTGCGCCTGAGGGCTGGATTCCCACGCTACGCTCGGAATGACGATGTGGTGGGACACCCACACCCGATTTGGTTACGCCTTACGGCCGGATTCCCACGGTCACTGCGTTCCCTCGGAATGACAAGGAAAAAATAGAATCTTCCATTTTGTCATTGCGAAGAGCAACGACAGTTGCGACGTGGCAATCTAGCGGAGCGAAACGTAACAACTATTTCAATTTCTTGATGAGGGCGAGGGCTTCGTCCAGTATTTGAGTATTGCCCGACTGCACGTTTTCAACCACGCAGGTTTTCAAGTGTTCGCCGAGAATTTCGTAGCCGAAACTTTCAAGCGCGCTTTGCACCGCCGAGAGCTGAATCAGCACGTCGCCGCAATAGCGGTTGTCCTCAAGCATATTTTTTATGCCGCCAAGTTGCCCGATGATGCGGTTGAGCCGTGAATTGAGAGATTTGAGCTGCTCTTCGCTTCGGGGAGTGTGCTTTTGATGCGAACAGCACGAGCAACATGCCGTGCATTGTTGATTGTCATCCATTTTGATATATTCCTTTTGATGTTGTAGATTGTCCTTGTTGTTTTCATTCCGTCCCCGGAGATTGCCACGTCGCCTTGCTCCTCGCAATGACAAACGGGGGTGTTTTTATATACCCAGTGGGGGTATATATAGGGTAAACCCTTTGGCGAAAAACTGTCAAGGAAAACTTTGCGAAAATGCGAAAATGAATTAATTTTTCAAAATGTCCAATAAAATGATTGCGAGAGATGTATATATATTATAAAATATATAAAATAAATGCGCCGTGGGCGCATATACGGAGAGTTAAATATGAAAAACGCAAGGAACAACGGACAAAAACGAGTGAAAAACTGCCTCAAATGGACGGCGAGCGGCTTGCTGCTTGCGCTGATGTTTGTCCTTGTCTTTGCCGGCACGCTCTCCGGTGCTTTCGGCATTGAAAACGAACTCCAACAAAACGGCACGATTGAAAGCAACGTGGCAAGCGCGGCAAATGCCACTAATATGAATGCGACTTTTACTAGCGGTGGTCAAAGTGGAATGACGCTTAATAATTCGGGTTCGTATAAGTATGCAAATGATATTAGTAGCTATGTTGATGGCATGTACAGTGACAACGGTGAGCCTTTGAGTTATGCATATTGGGTTTATTATAATAGCGGCAATTCGTCAAATAAGAATGGCATTAATATCGAGGGTGGAAATGGAAAAGCATCAATTCGTTGGAATGTAAAATTATCAGGACAAATCTATTTAGCCTATAAAAATGGTGCAGTAACTACAGCAACTTTTAAAACGACATCATATTCTGGCGGAAATACAGATCCAAGGGCATTATCTATTTTTTCATCTTCGAATTATGGTTCATTTGACAATGATTTAGATTATTCGGATTCAGCCATTATTGGCACAACGGGCAAGCAAGACTCTGGTACTTTGACTCAGAGCGTAACTGTTGATATGTCAAAGGGATACGACAGTGGTAGCTCAGTGCAATTTTGGTTAGAATTGGCAATTAGAACTGGATGGCCAAATAATGTTAGTACAACAATACATAAGGCGTGGATAGATTTTGACAAAATTGATACCGCAGCCCCGACATTGACATCTGTAAATCGTAGGGTTGTTACGTTTGAGGATAGCGGAGCAGGAATTTACAAAATATACAGAGTGAACGGAAGCACGAAAACGGAAATTTCGTCCTCGGATATTACTTTTTCCAATAATACAAGAAAAGCGGTATTTTCCGAAAACAAATATCAAACGACTTACAAATATGAGATTGTTGATAACGTCGGAAACAGTGCAACTTATGATTTGACGGATAATTTTCCAAAATATACGGTAAGATATGATTCCAACAAGCCTACGGCGGCAACGGACGTTTCCGTTTCGGGCAGTATGGGGACAACAACTTTCCAATACGATATTTACAGCGGTTCGCAAAAATTGGCAAAGAACGCATACGTTTTGCCGGGGTACGTTTTTCTTGGTTGGTCTACTGAAAAACATACAACGGCACTGAACGAGTTGCCAAGTGGCGGATATGAAGATGAGTCGGTTATAACAAGCAATATTGCCGTTTACAATGCCGGCGAGATAACACTTTATGCGGTGTGGCAAGAACTTTTTGCCGTTATCTATCATAAGAACAACGGGCAAAACGACAACGTGCCTGCCGATATGGAAAGCGTAAATCATAATGAAACGCCAACGATAACTTTAAAACATCCGTCTAACTTTTTAGGATATACATACAGCGGATATTATTTTGCGGGGTGGGAAGATTCCAACCATGTAAAAATAGGCAATGCGGGTGATGAGATTGATACCGGAGAGAATGGTACTCGTTTACATTTGTATGCCATTTGGAAACCGATTTCGTACACAATTAATTTTGCGAAAAATTCTACCAGAACAGTATACGGAACGGTTGATTCGATTTCGGGGCAAGGCGGAACAAGCAGTGTGAGTTTGCCACGCGGCTATACTATGGCAGACGGCTTTTTTACGTATTGGACGTGGAATGCCACAGGAAGCGGTAATCAGTATAGATATAATCAAGCGATAGGGACTACGGATTTAAATGCACATCTAACAAATGCTCAAACTTCGATAGATACGGCAAGCGTCACCATAAAGATGTATGCCCAGTGGGTGACTAACCTTGAATTTGGAAATTATTCGGAACATTTAGGCGAAAAATGGGGTTCACAAAGCAACCCGTACGTGATACGAAACGCTACGCACTTGGAGAATCTTGCAACAATCGTCAACGGTGGTTGCACAGCAAGCGTTGGTGGAATTACCGGACGCATGGGCAGTATTGCCGGGAGCGAATTTGCATATGCAACAAATCCGTTGGCAGCAGTGAGCGGAAGATATGCCGGTTGCTATTTCGTGCTCGAGAGCGATATTAACTTTGGTTGGACTTTTACCCCTATCGGAAATTCGTCGACTAATTGTTTTTCCGGTACATTCAATGGAAACAAACATACTATAAGCAACCTAAACGTAAGTATCAACGGTGATAATGGCGGCTTGTTTGGCTATACAAACGGAGCAACGATAGCAGATTTTTCTATTGCGTCAGGGACGATTGTCGGAAATAAGTATATCGGCGCCGTTGTCGGCTATGCTACAAATACAACAATTAGCAAAATAACAGTCGATGCAAACGTATCAAATAAATATGCGGATGTCAGTTATACAATCAATCAATATGACGCACATCCATATAATTCAGATCAAAACGTCGCTAAAATAAACGACGGAAATAGCAATACAAAGTATTTTTCCAATGCTAAAGGCGGCATGAGTTTCATTGTGCAAAACACAAATCTTGCAACGATTTATGGATTTGCGATTACAAACGGCAACGACAATGCAAGTCAAACGGATAGAACAATCAGAAATGTTATAATTTGGGGAAGCAATAACGACTGGTCAAGAGGCAGTTACGATACAGGTGGCGGCAATACATCTATTCCGAACGATTGGGGATGGACGGTTGTATACAATACAAACGGTAACAATCTTGGAATGTCAAACACAAATTATAACCGCACCAATTTTACCAATGGATTTGTCGTTTCGGCGTACAAGTATTATTACATATACGTCGGCAGCGGAAACTCAAAATTGCAGTTTTCAGAATTCGATTTGCTGACAATAAGCGGTACGTCTGTTGGTGGTATCGTAGGTGTTGCTAACGGAACCGTAAGTATTTCGAATTGCGAAATGAACGGAGGCGTCATCGGCGGACATCAAATCGGAGGCCTTGTCGGTTTTGCACAGGGATGCAACCTTACAATAGAGGGATGCATCAACAACGCAACCGTGACAACGACAAGTCAAGCAAGCGACAATAATCGTACAAGTGCGGGCGGTTTTGTGGGGTACGTCAACGCAGGCGCAACCGTCACTATAAAGAGTTACATAGACGAAAACGGTCAAACGAAAAAATCAACCAACAACGGCAAGATTAGCACAACGTCTTCGGCGGACAATAAAGGCGTCGGCGGTTTTGTGGGATATTCATACGGCAAAATCACTTTGACGGATTGCGTGAACGAAAAAAATGCGACAATCACAGGCAAGGAGCGCGTGGGAGGTTTGGTCGGTTATATCGGCAAGGCGGACAGCGACTCTCAAAAAGAGATGGTGATTTCGGGTTGCGAGAATAAAGCCGCAGTCACGTCGAACAGCACAAACGACGTGTACGGTATTGGCGGTATCGTCGGATACAACAGCGGTCACAAAGTTGCAATAACCAACTGCATCAACAGCGGAGCCATCACCGGAACGCACGAAACGGCAGGTATTATCGGATATTCCGATCACAGCGATATCAGCGGTTGCACAAATAGCGGTGCGGTGAGCGGTTTTGCAACGGTTGGCGGTATTGTCGGCAAAATGGGCGGTGGTTCAATTGTGTCGTGCAAAAATACCGCTACCGTCAAAGCATCGAAAGCGAGAGATATTGACGGTGACGGCAATCTCGACGGCGCATATCTCGGCGGTATTGCAGGTTGGATAGCCGGAAACGTCAACAACTGCTACAATTCCGGTACAGTCACAACAGAGACTTCGTGGGGAAATTCGAATATCGTAGGGGGCATTGTCGGCTATCTTGTCAACGGCAAGACGGTTTCGTATTGCTACAATAGCGGTACTATTGTCGGTTCATCGCAAATCGGCGGTATAATCGGATATTTGCCGGGGGCTTTCACAACCGTCACGTATTGCTATCATTCAGGAAAAATCAATAGCGTTTGGAATGAAAACAATGTCGCAAAAGGCAGTCTCGGATATATTACCGGCAACGATACAAGTGTTCTCAATTCGTGTTGGATTCTGCCCGGCGCATCCACAGATAGTGCGTCAAGCACCAAGATAAAAACGAACGGTAGAAAACTGGAGGTGGGACAATATAGGTACGTTCCCGCAATAATTGACGATTATTCAACATACGGGTGGACAGATATTCTTACCAAGAATATCAATGGATTTAGAGTGCAAGAGAGCGTCAATCCGGGCGCAAGCCAATTCTTTGAATCGAAAAAGGGTTCGAATAGCACGACACACTTGACGCCAAATAAAACCGAAAGCAGCAATCAAGCAAATGCTCTAATCCGAGATAATACCGATAGTTTCACCATTACTGCTTGGTATGGCGCAAACACCGCAAGCGATATTTATTGCGCAGTTAATACAATAGCCATTGACATTTCGGCAGACACGTACAACAACGCTCAACTCGGTTTTACAAGAAGTGACGTGACAACACCCGGCACAAGCGGTAGCGTGTACGGAATTGTGTTCGACTACAAGGGTAAAAACCACAACGAGATATTTGTTTGCGCTTTTGACTCGAACGGAAATATCGTTGCAGGCAGTACAAATCCGACACAGGTCGATACATATAATACCACCGTCTTTGTTAAAATCGGGGATATTGTTGTAGGCAAAAAGATTGCCGTTGATTATACAATCGACAAAGCCGCATTGAACGTCGGTTGGGAGTGGACGGACAATTTGCACGCAAACCTCTATGACCGCACAGGGAACGGAGATAAAGTGCAGTTTGTCTACAACGGAAAAGCGCAGGGGTTGGATAGTGTCAGCGAGCATCTTCGTGATGTGCAGTTGTTCGATGTGACGGGCAATGATTTGACAAACACCAATGCCGCAACCTATACGCGCACATATACGCTTAAAGATACAAGAAACTATAAACTTCAAAATGCAAACAATAATAATGCCGATTTGAGCGGTACGACGGTTACTTTCGAGTGGAAAATTCGTAAAAACAAGCTCACTGTGTTTAATAGATGGGTGGCTGAGGATTTCGGCAAAGATAGTAATTTATATACATTTGAGTATAATACAACGCATCGCGGCTTGCTTACAACAAATGATGCGATCACGTTCTTGACAGAAAAAGCAACCGATAACACAAGACCTGAGTTTAAGCAAGGGACAGACTATACAATTTCCGAACATCAAAATGCGATAAACGTGGGTGAATATTCTCGAACGGTCACAATTATCAACACAAACTATGAAGTTAATAATACAACTGCATACGTTGGTTCTAGTAGCAACGCAACAGTGAATAAGGGGATAAGCGTAAACGGGCTTGTTGTCACCTACACGTGGAAGATTGTGCCTTATAGTTTGGCGACGAACATCACTAGCGGCAACGTGTGGTTTGGCGGAAGGACGGACTTGATTGTCGGCAATCAAGGCATTGCAAACGTCGAGGATGATACCACTAGGAGTTTCTATCCCTTGCAGGCAGATAGAAAGGGTGCGCCGGGCGTGCAACAAGTGCTTGTGTATGCGCAACACAACTACGCGGCAGACAAGTTCGTGCTGTACGTCAAGTATAACAACGGCACGGTTGCCGTGCTCACGCAAGGCACGGAATACACCGTGGGTACGCTTGATACAAACAATACGTTTGGCACATTCGTGAACGTGGTGAGTCAAGCCGATCCTGTTGTAGACACCAACGTGACGGCAAGCGGCACGGGCAATTTCAGCGGAAATATCACCAAATATTACACTGCGATGTTCAGCGATTTCGGTTGGAAAAAGGACAAGTCGCCAAGCGATGAGGATTGGGGCAGTCAAGACAATCCGTACGTCATAAGCACACCCGAACATTTGTTGCGCCTCAGCCAGATCGTCAACGGCGGTATGGCGTGGAACTCGATTCAAAATACCGTTACGGCAGGGGTGTGTATTGCTCCGCAAACCACGGCAAAGGCAACGAGCAGAGATTATAAGGACGCATATTTCCTTGTCACCGCCGACATCGATATGAGCGGTTATATCAGCACGGACGGCGTTTACAACTTCTTGCCCATCGGCGCGGTAATGCAAAATCAAACGGAATTGCCGTTCAGCGCGACGTTTGACGGCGGCGACAATACGATAACCTACGTTTACAACGTCGGCAGTTTCTACAACGATAGCAAGGCGAGAACTAACTACATCGGCTTGTTCGGATATTTGAAAGACGCAACGATAAGCAATCTCAAAGTTGCAAGCAATGGCGGACTTTCCATAACGGACAACAGCGGTATCGTCGGCATCGAATACGTGGGCGGCATTGCCGGCTATGCGGTTGACTCCACTTTATATAATTCAGTCTTGGCATACGGCGGCTGGGTGCGCGGCGAAAACTACGTCGGAGGTATCGTCGGTTATGGCGAAAGAATTACCATTGAAAGTTCCGAAGCCGTATCGTCGGCAAACGTCGGTGGCGAAACGTACGTGGGCGGTATCGTCGGCAAGTGGATCGTCAGCAATCAAAATCAAATCGGCGGAAGCGTTGCAGGACAAAGATACGTCACGCCGGCAGATCAAACCGACGTCATGGGCATCAAGTACGTGGGCGGTATTGCAGGCTGGATGGATACGTCGTCTTGCGCAACGACGATTTCGTACGCTCCGCAACTCAACAACAACGGAAAGGATGGAAACTTTATCGTTGTTGGCGGTATCGAATACGTCGGAGCATTGTTCGGCGCGTTTATAGGCAACGGATATCACCAAAACGCAACAAACGACAAATATACGGCAATCGTAATCGACAAAGACGCAAGCGACAAATTTAAAGTCGGCAACGTCAAAGTCCTTTTGCCAAAGTTAAACGAGAAATCAGCGTCCGGCAATGCGAAAGTCGTGGGCGGTCTTGTGGGCTATGCAGAGGGCGTTGGCATCCTCTTCAACACCGACTGGACAACGAGCAACGTCACGCTTGATACGGGCAATTATACTCCGTCGTTTATAGGCGGAATTGCAGGCGTTTTGGGCAAAAACGCAACGATTGAAGCAATATATCAACTCAAAAACGACGGCACTTTCCTCACGGGCGGTACGCACACCATCACGCACAGCGTCCCGGACGAGCAAAAGACGTTCGGCACGGCGGCAAAACCGCTTGGCAGTTTTGTGGGTGGCATCGTGGGTTACGTGTCCTCGCAAGCAGGCGTGTATTGGGAAACAGGCACGACGATTTTCGGCAACGGCATATCGCTTGTAAACTCGGTGACAATCTATGCGACGAGTTACGCGGGCGGTATTTTCGGCGCGCTCGGAGATCTTAGCACAAGCGGTGCAAGCTCGTTTGAATCGGACACGGATTCTATCCTCTACAAAGTGCTCACCACGGGCGTGAGAGAGGGTAGTGCAAGCACGACGCTCGGTCTTGCTCCGACGGTTGACAGCAACGGTATCACGGCGCAAGGCAGACTTGTCAACAACGCAAGCATATCCGTGAGCGGAAGTTACGTCGGCGGTATTGCAGGCTACGGCGGCGCAAAAGTGCGTTTTGTGTTGCGCAACACTCCGCAAGACAGTGCAATAGACGTTTCAAAACTCAACATATACAGCGGCGGCAGCGACATCTTTATCAACGGAAGCTACGCAGGCGGAATTGCAGGCTACCTCGTGGATAACCTCGAACACGACTTGCAATATATCGTTGTAAAAGCAAGATTCAACACAAACAACCAAAGCGCAACGCGCGTGGGCGGTCTTGTGGGATATATGGGCAGCGGCAATGTGCAAAACTGCGTCGTAACCAACGGCGGCAGCAGCGCAATCACGGCGAGCACCGACACGTATCAAGGCAGTGAGTACGTGGGCGGTCTTGTGGGCGAAACGCAAAACGCAACCATCAGAAACAGTGTTTCCACAGGCTTCAATCTCGAAAAAACATCCAACACGAAGGGCGGCTTGCTCGGCTACGGCGCAAACCCGACGATAGATTCGAGCTGGACGTTCTATATCGCGAAAAAACGCACGAATTTTGCGAAAAATGCAACACCGAACGGAGCGTATTATGCGACCGTAAGTCAAAGCCCGTACGGAAAGTATATTCTTGTTGACGAAGGATTGATCAATGCAACGGAATCGTCATATCCGACGTTTGCTTCGTTGTGCGGATTTGTCGGACTTTTGACGAATGCTAATGTTGAAGGCACGCTTGAATTTGCCGTAAAGGTGCCTAACAAAACGTTGAATTCCAATTATGAAAACACGCAACTTGCCTTCTACAACGCAAGTGGCAGTGACACCGTGACGGACAATGTTGACAGTTTCAGCAAATTTGAAAACAACAACAACACTCTTACGATTGCGCTCGATATGGCATCGGGCAACAGCATGCAAATTTGCGTTGTCGGTATCGAATTTGTAAACGTTGCAAAATGGAATAGTTCAAATCCGCTGTACAGCGTTACTGACGGTGCAACCAAAAACGTTGAGAACTCATACAAAAAGCCATCGGATTCTGATAGTTACTCGGCTGATGTGACCAACAATAATAGCGGAACGGTTGCAAGCAACCCGACAAAAATCTATGACGACGAAGGCAACTTGCGCTATATTCAAGCCATTGTATATTTCAACGGTGTGATTGTCGGCGCAACAGTCGAGAATAAACAACAAGTAGGTCAATATGATTCCGGCGAACTTACTCCGGGCAGTAGTGCAACAACCCCCTACACCATAAGCAATCAACAAGAATGGAACGACTTTGCATACAGCGTGTACACAGGCACGGATTACACAAACAAGTATGTAAAACTGCTGACAAATGATATTGTTATAAACACCGGCAACGGCGGACAGCATGCAGGTACGAAAGGCACGCACAATTTCGGCGCAACCGTAAGTATTCCGTCAAGCGGAACGGGTGCACCGAACAATATCGGATACAACTTTGCAGGTGACATCAGCAAAGACAGCAACGTAAACAACTTCCACGGTACATTTGACGGCAACGGACATTATATCACCGTAGAATATGGAAGCGGCGGATTCTATCGTGTCAGTGTATTCCCGAATGCCGCAGGTGCAACGTTCAGAAACCTCACGATCAAAGGTTATATTCAAGCCGCAAGCCAAATGACGGGAGCAAACGGCATTGCAAATTCCGCAGCATACGACGTGGCAGGCTTTGTTGGCAAACCTTTTGGCAGTTTGAAATTCTACAACTGCACAAACGAAGCCGACATTATCGGCTTGCGTAACGTTGCAGGTCTTGTCGGCTACAATTCCGGCGGACATTCGATAACGCTTGAAGCATGCGTCAATACAGGTGACATTACATCGTTGCAAGGCACATATACGATAAGCGGAAAAACCGATAAACATAATTGGTTTGACTCTATCGATTCCGCATATGGAACATCGAATATTGGATTTAATTCAGGTACGGGCGGAATTATCGGCGCTTATACCGGCAATATAACTATCGAGAGTTGCAGAAACGCAGGTGCGATTATCGGAGGACACAATGTCGGCGGTATAATCGGTTTGCATGACGGCACTGCGAGTGCAAAAGCCACATTGACAATTCAAAACTGTGCGAATACGGGCAATGTTACGTCCAACTCGGGATATTGGGGTGAAGACGAAGGCGGTGTAGAAGGTGCTTCTTCGGAAGGTATAAGGCAAAATATATTTGGTTATGTCGGCGGCCTCGTCGGCGTAACAGGGCAGTATTCTATATTGAAAATGTATGCGTCATACAACACCGGTGATATTTTAACGCTTTCTAATATCATAGGCGGACTTGTCGGTAGCGTTGGAGTTTTATATCAACCTAAAAAATTTGGAAGATATGACAATAACGTTAAAACAGGCGGTAGATCTCTTATTGCATACTGCTACAATATCGGCAATATAACTGCCGGCGGCACATTCCCTAAAATCACAGAAGCATGGGATATAGGACGTGAAAATTATGGCGGAACCATATCCGGTGGATTTGTGGGACTTGCCGGCGATTTGCAGATTTCGCAAGGCTATAATACAGGTAACATAACAAACTATGGACATATATCTTATGAGTTCTCGTGGCAAGTGCGTGCGGGCGGTTTTATAGGACAGTCTGAACCGGTTTCTGAAAGCGGATATACGGGATACGTCTTATTTGATAATTTATATAATGTAGGAACGATTTATGTAAAACCGATAGATTACGCTATCGTTACAGGTCATACTGTCAAGAATAACTTACGATACGGAGCGGCAATTTCGGGTTATTGCGATGTGTCGGGTAGATCGAATAGGATAAAGTCATCGGACTGTTATTCTATTAACAATTGCGTTTCGTCACTGTGCGCCGTGCAAAACGGAACGGATTATGCATACTACAAGAATAAACAAAATAGTTGGAATCCGGAAGTGCGAGATCAATGGTATCAGAACGAAGGCGTTGCAGGTATCGGAAAAACGCAAGTCGAACTTTTGGAAACGGGTCGAGTGTACAACACTTACGACGCATTGACCGCTGCAATGGACGAAAACAGCAAGTTGAGAATGACGGGTTCTAACTTCGCTTTCGACCAGTCCATAACCGCGCTTACGCTCAATTACGGCTCGGTCGGCAATTACACGTCAATCAAAGAACAAATCATAGGCGCAGACGCAAGCATTTCGGACAATGCCGTTGCAAACCTTTCGTCGATAGGCTGGAAGGAACTCCCCGACAGTTGGTTGTACGTTTACGGTTGCTTGCCGCAACTTTCTATGTTCGCACTCGACACGCAAAACGGTTTGAGTATGCGTTCGGTCGGTTACGGTCAAGACGACTACGGCGTATACAACGACGAAGGCGTTGCGGCGGGTTCGGAACAATATCCGTATATAATAAAAGACGGCGTTGACCTTATGGGTATGCAGGCTCTCGTCGATGCGGGATTGTCTTTCGAGGGCAAGTATATCGAAATCGCAAACGGTTCAAACAACCTCGAAGGCATTGCTTCGACGAGAATCGAACTCGCAACTTACGACGGTACGAATACCGCCGCAGTCAACGGCGCGAACAACACTATGTACAAAGCCGTAGACCAAAACGGCGATTATAAAGTCGGCAAAAGTTATCACTTGCTCTTGCAAGGCGCAATATTCAACAAGGCGTACAATCAAGGGCAAAATCCGACATACGTCGGCACGGACTACGCTTACTGGGCGTGGAATACGTACTACTATAACGGCGAAACCCTCTCGAACGTATGGGAATCGGGAAGTCCGAATCCGAACAAATGGGATGCATACGGCAGTATGCGCCACTACGGCGTGTTCTCGCTGCAAAACTTCATTCCTATGGGCAGAGGAAACAGCGTATTCAAGGGCAATTTCAGCGGCAAACAGGCAAACGGCGAAATGACCTATATCGACAACGTGCGCATTTCGACGGGCAAATATAACAATTCCTCGAACGACACGTGCGGAAGCGAATACGGCGGTTTGTTCTCGAAAGTCGAAAACGCTTACATAGGCTACATCGCAATAGGCGGCAACAGTAAAATTTTGTCTTTTGCAAAAGAAAACGAAGTTTCCGCAACGGGCGGGATCGTTGGTTTGTCGCTCGGCTCGTCTGTTATCGACAACTGTGGCGTAAGCGGTTCTACGACTATCGGCGCATACGGCGTTTCAAAAACAAATCAATATGTACAAAACGAAAGCATTGCAAACGACAAAAAGTATGCAAAAGATACCTATGCAGGCGGTATTGCAGGCGTGGCAGATCCCATTCAAGGCAATTCGTACAACGCAGGTATTACGCTGACAATTCGCAACTGTTCGGTTTCGACGTCGGGAATAATAGAGTCGGCAAAGAGCAACATCGGCGGTGTGCTAGGCTACGTTGAGGGTAGTGACATTGCGAGCGGAAAGAGCAACACCGTGCGTATAGAGGGGTGCTCGGTGGATAAAGCCGTCATTCAAGCCGCAAGCAGCGCAAATACGTCAAGCCAAATCGGCGGTATTCTCGGCTATGGTTCGCAATATGTTGCGGCATTCATCACCGGTTGCGAAGTCGGTGTTGGCGGCGCGGTGTCCATAAAGGGCGAGCATAGTCTTGGCGGTATCGCAGGCGGTATGTCCAACGCAAAGGGCGGATATATCGACTCCTGCACGGTCGGAGCAAACACCACGATCGAACGTATTGACGTCGGTAACGACAACACGGTTTTGGAAAGCCCCAAGCACGGCACGGCAATCGGCGGTTTGGTCGGCTTTACGCAAGATTCTAAAGACGACACAAGTCCGCTTACAACCACGTTCAGTGGCACTTCGGCATTCGGCGGAACAATAACCGTTTCAGTTGAGGCAACGAATAAGTCGCAAGATTCCGATGCGAAAATAAGCTGTATCGGCGGTATCGTGGGCGATATGGGTTCGGGTGCAAACTTCGCGTCCGGCTCCAACGTTACGGTGCGCGGCAATATCAACGTCACGGAAGCGGCGGCAAACGTCGGCGGCGTTGTAGGACGTACGAACAAGGCAACGTTTATAGGCAAATTCAACGTCGCTCCCAACATGTCAACGGAAAATGCCGAAAACGTCGGCGGTTTCATCGGCAAGAATATCGGCACGGTTTATATTCTCGCAGATACGACGGATAAACTTGAAAATACAACGGTCGGCACGCTCAACGGCACCGAAATCACAATCGGCGGCAAAATCAAAGGTACGAGCGAAGTCGGCGGCTTTATCGGCGTGAACAACTCGGGAAGCACCCTCAACATCGGCTCGAACGTCGCAAACGCAAAGCCGTATAAATCGGGTACGCTGACAATCACAATCACCGCATCCGTTACGGGATCGGGCGACAACGTCGGCGGTATCGTCGGCAAGAACGAGGGCGTAAGCGGACAAGACGACTATGCAATCGTCGATATCGTCAAGGGTACCATCAAACAAAACGGTGCAATCAAAGGCGCAAACAACGTGGGAGGCATCATCGGACTCAACGACGGCTTGCTCACCACGGGCGGCGGTGAGGCAGACACGACAATCGGCGGCGTTACGCTCTCTGAAGAACAACAAAACAAAATCAAAAACCTTTCAATAAACAATACGGGTAGCGTCACGGGCACGGGCGACTACGTCGGCGGCGTGGTCGGCAAACTCGACTCTCCGTCCGCACTTCGCACCGAGGATTCGGGCAAGGGCGCAATCGCAGGTACGTTCACCAACAGCGGCAACGTTTCGGGCGGTAAGTTCGTCGGCGGTTCGCTCGGCTACGTCGGCAAGAACGTCACAATCACCGCAAAGAATAATGTTGCAACATTGTTTGTCAATGACGGCCAAGTCACTGCAACCGGCTACTATGCTGGCGGCTCAATCGGCGTACTCGTGGGCAAAATCGAGGGCGTAGACAACGGCCATACCGTCAATTTCAAGAACACCGGCACAGTCACTGCAACAGGCTTTGTGGGCGGCTCTATCGGCGTGCTGGCAGGACCCGTCAAATACGCGCAATTTGTCAACAGTTCGGGCAATTTGTCAATCGCAGCGGTCAACGCCGTGGGTGGCTCGGTCGGTTTCATCGGCGTGCCTACTCCGCTTGAAACTATTCTTACCGGTGTCGGCATTACGCTCGCCGACGATTACGTCAAGGTGGAAAACACTCACTTTGAGGCTTCGGGAGAGCTCACGGCAAATCCGGATTCCAATGCGATTTCTGTTGCTAAAGATGCAGCAACAAACAAATCAACAGGTTGGGGCGGCGTCGGCGGCGCAATCGGCGTCATCGGTAAGAATGTGCGCTGGGGCACCGAGCAAAACAAAAATACCTACTACGCAAACGGCAACGTCACCGCAAATGGCATCAACAACGTCGGTGGCATTGTCGGCATTATTCTTGCAGAAAACGTGAATATAAGCAATATGCTTGCCTACAACACCACCGTCAAGGGCGGCGAAAACGTCGGCGGTATCGTCGGTGCAACCGACGGCATAGGCACCGTCATAACTTCCGCATACGCAATAGAAGGCACCTTCACAGGCTCGAAGAACGTGGGCGGTATCATCGGTCTTGCAAAAACCGACACCGACGCAAGCACGTCGTACTGGGTTAAGGGCTATACCAACGCTATCCTTGCAGGTACCGACGTCAAGAATTTGCAACAAGATCTCGGCAAGTTTGAAACCATAATCGAGCACGTCGGAGAGCAACCTATCGTATTTACGGAAGAGTTCTGCAAGATGTACACGCCAAAGACCTATTACGACGATTATCCCGGCACGCACACCTACAACGGCAAGACCATTACGCTGGGCGAGAACGTTGAACAGTTGACTTGGTATGACTACTTCAAAGATAAACTCGGCGAAACTTCTGCGCAAATCAAAAACGGCGCGTGGGTCAAACCCATTGCAAACGCGCCTACTTATACGACGGGTGCAAACAACACCGGTTGGTATTTCGTTTACGCAACGGACAAGACAATCGGCACGATAAACGCAGAACACTCCACAAATGCGAATTTGCAATATTGGAAACGAATTGCGGACGCATATACTTCGAGCGAGCGCAACGAGGGTAAGGACGACAATGCGAAAAATCCGCTTGCATCCGATATCGTTCTCGGAAATGGCGCACCTCAAAAATCCACGCTTTATGCAACCGCAACCGCGGCAGGTACGGAGAGCGGATACTATCTCTATATGGCAACGTCCGGAAAATCCAGACCGAGCGCAACCAACCAAGACAACAAGTTCTATATTCAAACGCTCACGACCAACGCCGACGCGCTTGCCGAAAACGTCGCTGTGTATTATCGCACGATTTCAAAAGGCAAAGCATTGACGTTCAACGGTTATTTGCGTTACGCTCCCGTCGGAATAACCGCTTCGGAAGGCGAAACCGTGAGCTATATCGAAGATCCCGAAACAGCTACGGGCGAGCCGAATAGTTACTGCTATTCCGCAGACACCACGACTACGGGTGGACAAGGCACGGACGGCGCACAAACCAATCCCGGTTCCTTCCATTCGCAAGTCAATATCTATTATTTCGACAGCGAGGGCAAACCGCACGTCGTCGGCGGCGTTGCAATAGGTTGGACGATAAACAAACGTGATCTCACCGCCGAATTTACCGCAAATACGGACAGAACTTACGGTGAAGACAGAAAACAAGAAGGCGACGGAACGGTCAAACACGATATGAAACTCGTCGTCGGCAACATCGCTCCCGAAGCAGGCAAAAACGCAGGTATTGTCATTACGATTTCAAGCGACAACGAAAGCTATACGTTTACGTGGGACGGCACAGGTTTCGACAAAACTTCTGCCGGCGGTATTGTTATTTCCGCCGCAGGAATGACCGATCCGGGCGCAACGAACGGTTGGGACGCAAGCGATTCGCTTTACAACGTCACCGAACCTGACGACAAACAGACAAAGGACTTCTCGTGCTTTATCGACTTTACAAACGCAAAGACGTACACGATTTCAGTCACTACAACAGCGACGTCCGGCGCGCAATATACGCTTGATAAAACAACGAATTTCAGCGTCAAACAAGCAACACTTACGTTGAAAGGCGTGCCGACTACCAACAACCCGGATTCCGTTATATTCGATAACAAAACGCATGCTTTTAGTTGGAAAGTCGAGGGATTTAAATATAACGACGATATTTCGCAACTTGCATTGTTCTCGCCGACTGCTTATGCACTCGGGAAATCCGCTCCGTTATTCAACAGCGGCACTCCGAATACAATGAAAACCGGCAGCGTTACAATCGATGGCGTTGAAAACGTAACTTATACGATTTATTCAAATAGCAATTCCATCGATATAAGCGGCGCAAGAGATAAAGGCGAGTATTATATCGCATTCGCAACATTGAGCGCGGGCAACTATAAGCTTAAACTCGATAAGGGCGTTGAAAGTTTGAAACAATCCATAAAATTGTCGATTTCCGACAATGAATTGACGTTTAATTGGAGAGGTGCAGGCGGTTCTCACCCGTACGATAAAAAGGAAAAGGGAACTATCACACTTACCATTACTGCAAAGAGCGCGATAGACGGATTTGAAAATTTCGTAAAGAAGTTCTTCGCTCCGACAATGAGCGGAACGGGCGCAAACGCTGTTTGGGGTACTGCAAGCGACAATAAGTCTATAACAATCACATTTACGACGGGAGTGAATGCAGGAATATATACGGCAACTATTGCTCAAAACAAGAACGAAACGGCATTTATCGAAGCAAACAAAGTCAACTGCTCGTATCCGATGATTCCGCAATCGAGGAGCTATAAGATTGATAAGCGGAATTTGACGATTACGTTGATATCGAAAGATAACAAAACGTCTTATACGTACAATGGTCAACATCAAGGACTTGTAAGCATCCGCGTAAATTCCGCATCCGGATCAACAGGGCTTATTTCCGGCGACAGTGTAAATGCAACCGTTTCGGTTTCAAGAGAAGGCACTGAATTTGGATCAATCTCTGTGTCCGCAATAACGTCGTCAACTGCAAATAACGTTCGTTTGTCCACAATCAATTTCGGCAAATACATAGCGACGGTAACGATGGCGGAAAATACGAACTATACTTGTCAACAAAGCGGTACGCTTGAATGGAAAATAAATAAGTATCAACTTACTTTGAGCGATTTGACAGGTGGGCAAAAGGTTTATGACGGCATTGCGACAAAACCGACGTTGAAAGTAAACGGTGTGTCCGTTGACAACGGCGAGTTTACACCTTCGGGCGTTAGCGGAGATAGAATTGAAATCAAATATTCTGCAAGTATTGACGGTCAATCGTACGAATCGATTGTAAATGCCGGAAAGTACAGCGTTTCTATCGGCGGCAACGGAGCAAACGCCATCACCGTTTCGCCTGCAACACGTGACGGTATAAATACGGCCGACAACTATTCGATTGAAGGCGGACAAAGCGTTGACTACGTAATTTTGCCTCGAACGCTTAAACTTTCATGGCAAGAGATCCAATCGTTTGTATTCAGCAATACAGAGCAAGGATTGATTGTCGTCGGTGTTGAAGGCGTTGAGGACGGCGGAAACGGAAGCCTTGCAGTGAAGAGTGGCACAAGCACCATAAATGGCGTCAAATTGACAGGCTATGCCGGTGGCGACACTATCGAAATCACAATAATCGGCGCTTTACTGCATGCTAATAGTACGTCGAAAATGGAAGCCAAAATAACCAGTGTGAGCGGCACAAATAAAGACGGTTCGAATTCTATTGAGGGCAATTATACTTTGAGCGAAGATGATAGATTCAGCGGAGAATTTACAATCACTCCGTCTGTTGTGTCAATCAAGTTCAATGCGCCAAACGCAACACTCACAAAGGTGTATGACGGAAACAGAACAGTGCCTTCAAGCCAAATCAACGATAGCTATTTCAGTTGGAGCGCAACAGGGTACAATCCGACACGCAATCCGTTTAAAGTTACGGCGCAGTATGACAACAAGAACGTCGGTGATAAAAAAGCGGTTACGTTCTCATATACGTTTACCGATCCGACGAACGTGGGAGATTACGTTGTGGGAACGGTTGACGGCAGTGCGTACACCGTCGGACAAATCACGCCGGCGCATATCAAGGTGGCTCTCAACAAGTTGCGCAGCGGCAAGGCGACTAGAACGTATACCGACGACGAGTTTTACGGTGGCGCCGACGGTGCAACCGGCAACGGACGCAGCAAGACCTATCGCACGGGCGAAGGATTTACGGTGAGCGGTGTTCTTGGCAGCGACAATATCAACGTTGTTGCACGATATCAAGAGGCTGACAACACACGCAACAGCAATAGCGGAAATTACTTTGATTTCTCGAAATACGTCAACGACGTATACAAAGACGCCGACGGTACGTTCAAGAAAGCGTCGGCAGGCACGTATTTCAAGAAACTCGTATTCACGATGACGGGTACGGATGCGGCAAACTATACGTTCAACGTTTACGATTCGTCCGCAGAAGGCGGCAACAAGTATAGCGAAAGCGACAGTACGGCGGCTGCAATACAAAGCGTAACCGTGTACGATTCGAGAGATTCGAAGAATAATAAGAACGCAAGCGGAGCGGCGAGTATTCAAATTGAAATCACCGTCAAATCCGTGCGTGTCGAGTACTCCGACACTGCGCAAAGCTACGCAAACGACGACAACACCTACAATACGGATTGGAAGCCTATAACCGGCACGAACAAAGATATGGATAAGGCTGATGCCAAAATCAAGGTGTCAAACGGCTGGATGTATGCGGACGGCAAAGACCATACTGCCGAGGAGGGTTACACGAAGAGAGAATATCGCGGCTATACGACGATCAGAGGTTCTCAAAACAGCGAACGCCTCGGCGCAAAGGTCGATCCGACAAACGGTATGGATCTCAACTATCGTTTGAGCAATCAACCGACGTTGACCATTGCATATTTTGTGTCCACGGGAGATGAATACGAAATCAACTCGCTTGCCCGCTTGCTCATAGCGTCCTTCTATTACACGGCAAGCCAGAACCCCGGCAATCTTGAAATTATCAAGATCGTATCTTCGGGCTACAAGTGGGTGAGCGTCGTAAGTGCGGACGATTATGACAAGGGCGAGTTCAAACTTCCGCAAGACACGCCTATAACCGATTCAAAGGCAACGACGTGGGACGAATACTTTACCGAGTTGGAAGCAAAAGGCTATTCGGTATTCCTCAATATCGAGGCAAACGCACAAGACAATATCCCCGCAAACACTTGGGGCTACTATGCGACTACGACGAGCGAAAGTTCTACAATCCCGACATCGTATAAACTTACCAAAGATATAGTTGGCAAGTTTACAGAAAGCGATATATCCATCCTCAATACGTTCTTCACGGTGATAGGTGCTGACGGCAAAACGACAACTTCAACGTGGAGCGGCAACGGAACATATCTCAAAAACGTTCTCAAAGTGGCTGAAGGCAAGATCGCAACGATCAACGGCAGTCTGTTCGTGTCCACGGCAAAGGCAGAGGGAGCAACCGCTATCACGGGCTTTGACGGTACGTTTGACGGCAACGGCTACGTCATCGAGTATCTCAATATTATGGGCTACGGCAAAGAAAACGTCGGTTTGTTCGATATCATCGGCGCAAACGGCATTGTCAAAAACCTGCATTTGAGAAACGTAACCATCAACGGCAATGCAAAATACGTCGGCGGCATCGCGGGCAAAGTGCTTGCGGCGGCGGATGCTTTAACCGAAAAGAGTGTGAAAAACGTGTCCTTCCACGGCTCGATCAACGTCACCGGTTCGACGGATCAAAGCGTCGGCGGATTGTTCGGCATAAGCGAAAGAGCCGTTGAAAACGCAATCGTTCTCGGTTCAATCACCGTGAGCAACGTAAATGCAAAAGTCGGCGGTGTGGTTGGTTCATCCGAACAGGGCATGTCGAACGTCGTGTCGCTTATGCAAATAGACGCAAACTGCAACGTCGGAGCGTTCTCGCAAACCAACACGAACGTGACAAATTCCTACCACCTCCAAAATGCGGTGTGGAGAAGAAACGGAAGATCGATTACGTTTGTAAATCATGCAAACGCAAAGACTTACGATGAGTTGATGAGCGGATCGGTGTCCGGTTACGGCACGACAAACAAGTATTATCACGAATCGGAAACTTCCGTAACGAAGGGTGAATACGACGTGCTTGGCGACGTTGTTTTGACCAAGATTTCCGTTGACAACAAAGAAAACGCACGCCAAAGCATGCGCCTTGCTGACATCGTCAAAGTGTACTTGCTCATGTATTCGTTGAATGAAACGCAAGCAACCGATTCCGGCAATCTAAACGGTGCAAACGTGTATGCAATCAGCACTTCGAGCTGGCTTGTCGGCACTGCGGACGGCACGAGCGAAAACGCAATTTTCATTGCAAACAAGCAAAACGTGTCCTTGCTCAGAGAACTCCGCTTTGCATCGTTCACGCTCAAAGCGAACGTGTCGATTGAAATCGCAAGCACGTTCTCGGGTGCGTTCTACGGAAGCGTAAACGCAGGCGCATACAAAATCACTTGCGACAAAGCTATGTTCGAAGCATACACAAACGACGCTTCGGCATGGCTTTCGGTGCAATAATAGCAATCAAAATGCCAAGACGACAAACACTGCCTTGGCATGATTGATTTTTTGCAAAATCGGCGTTCTAATCCGTCGGTTTGCAAATCGCATAAATTCGAACGGAAAAAGGACGTACAAAAGCCAATAAAACGCTACGCTCGATTGTAGTTTATATATAATATATATAAAAGTATATTATGCCGCAATCGAGCAAACCGACAAAAGGGGAATATGACAAACCAAGCAAGCAAAAGCAAAACTTTCAAACTCGTGATGTCAATCATGATACCGCTTTTGATAGTGGTGACCACCGTTGTTATGGTGGGTGCTTCTTTTGCGTGGTTTACGAATGCCGACAAGGTCACCGTCACCGAAATCACGATGTCCACGGCGGAGTCGTACAAAATCGATTTCAATCTTCAAAAAAACGAGAGGCTGTGGGACAATATGCAGTACGTCGGTCAGACCGCTTTTTGCGACAGCGGAACGAATGCCGGCAAATTGATGACAAAGGGTATTGCCGGAGCAAACACCGTTGATACGAGCAATCGCGCATACTATTTTATCAATACTGTTGCGCTCGACACGACGGGCAAGTCGTTCGATATGAGCATGGCGTTTGACACCGTAAGCATTTTGAAGTATACGTATAAAACCGATCCAAGCGGCAACTATGTGAAAGACGACACTGTTGCACCCACCACCAAAAGAGAGTATGGCAAAGGCGTTGACAGTAATTCGTCGAGCAACATCCCATACGTGTTCACGTGGTTCTTTAAAGAGCACGTCGGCACTGACGGCAACGTCAGCAAGAATTACAAAAACGAGCAATCCGGCGACAACAAAACCGTGCAAAGACTTTTGCAGCTCGAACCAACTCAAAACGAAGTTTGGTACACGCCGTACGGCAAACTCGCTTTCGGCAGCGACGGACTTGTGGAAAGCGTCAACGGTGACACGTCGATAGCGTCAAGCATAAAAGGCGTCGACGGACGCAATATCACAAATTTCTCGACGTATAACACCGTCGGCACGTCGCAATTGTTTGATTTCTACGTCGTATTTGCTCCCGAAAAAATGTTCTGGATGCAGTTTTTCTCTGCGGACAAAGACAAATACACCGCAAGCGAAATTTACACGCAAGAGGACGAAACGAAAAAGATTTTCGAAAATCTGAACAATCAAATCTTCTATTCGAGCATGGATTATTCGGGCTCGACTTTTGAATTTTCGGCAGTGATTCACATCTCAACCGTACACGAGGAGGCGCAAGGATAATGAACAAGACCAAACGCACTCTAATCGTATCATCGGTTGTTATGGCACTCATTCTCGTGGTTACGGCAGTCAGCGTGACGGCGGCATGGTTTACCAACGTTGCCGACAGCAACGAGGACGGATTCACCATCGATTCCGCGCTTTTGCAAGAGAGCGCAAGCATAGACATAGACAACACCGCAAGCGACTACGGCACGGCAATATGGCCTGCAATCGCAAATCCCGGATATCTTGCAAAAGGCAATCTCGCGCCTTACGGAAAGGATTTGACGCAACAAGACGACACGAAAATTACCGTCAAGGCAAAATGCGCCGTGTTGTATTTTCCGATAAACTTTGTCGGTACGTCGGATTCGGGCGCAACCGACGGAAGAAAATCGTTGGTTTTGAGCGTTATTTCGGCGCATCTGGGCACGGTTGAAGAGGGCACCGTGAGCGAAGGAACAAAAGATTATTTGTCTGCGTTCAACGTTGAGATGAGCCTTGTCAAGCTCGTGGAAAAAGAAGGCAGCGACAAGCCCGTTGCCGAACCGATCGCATCTGTAAATCCGTCGAATTTTGCAAACAATCCGAGCGCGATTTATTATAATCAGCCGTATTTTGACAAAGAAACGAAAAAAATGCCGTGTTATAAGCTCTATATGCTTGTCAAGCCCGGCGAAAAATACTACGTCAAAGCAACGATATATTTCAACCAAATCGACGAAGAGTGCGATGAAAACCTCATCTATCTCGACGAAGCGAAAAAATCAATCGTATTCAAGTTTGAAATCAAAGACAAGGTAGATTCAAACGTGGATATACGAGAAGGGAACATGCCCGCATGACGTCAAGCCGCAAGACAAAAACCGCGATGATAATCGCAATAATAGTGCTCTTTGCAGTCGCCGTTTCGACGATGGGAGTTTCCTATGCGGTTTGGATCTCTCCCGACGGCTCTATCGGTGGCGGCGAGTCAACCGCATCTCCGTCGGTGACGCCTACGACAAACAACGTGTGGGCAAAGTATTTCAATTACAACGTCATATCCGATAGCGAAAAAGGACAAAAAGGTTGGAGCGGCAATATCGTTGAAATCACGACGTTTTACACCGACTCCGACGGCGTAAATCTTTCAAACGTGTATATTCCAAACGTCATTTGGGTGGAAAACGGCACGAAAAAAGTGCTTGCAAGCGTGGATGGAGTTGCCGAGAGTTCGTACACCACTTATACGGTTTATCGCATCGCAAACAGCATTTTTGCGGACTCAACGCTCAAAAGTTTGCCCGTGACAATTCACGTGTCAGAGAGTATACGCGAAATCGACGACGCGGCGTTTGCAAATTTGCCCAACCTCGAAACCGTGTATTGTGAAAATACAAACGTTTGCACAATCGGTGCATTTGCGTTTGCCGGTTGTCCGAATCTCAAAACGATAGTAAACGTAAAAGGCGGCGATTTAAAGAAAGACGAAACGTCCTTTATCGGTTGCGACCAAGTTGATTTGAGCAAAGTAAAATTCGTTTGACAAAACGGCAAATAAGTTTTTTTGCAAATTTGACAGCAATGTTTGACACAAACGCAAACTCTTGCTATACTAAATAAGCTTGATACAAGAATGACTGACATTTTGTGTCAAACCGATTTGCTTTAACAATTATGGAAGCGTATCGAAGCGGTCATAACGAGGCGGTCTTGAAAACCGTTTGGGTGAAAGCCCACGGGGGTTCGAATCCCTCCGCTTCCGCCAAAATATGCTGATGTGGCTCAGGTGGTAGAGCACATCCTTGGTAAGGATGAGGTCACCAGTTCAAGTCTGGTCATCAGCTCCAAAAACGCCATTTTTCGTGGTTTGGTAGTCCGAAAATGGCGTTTTTCTTTACCTTTTTTACCCAAAACGACACTCGCAATGACCGCTTTTTGCACGTTTTTTGCAGAATCGTGTGTCAAAAGGGTGTCAAAACTCGGGATAAAAATCGCCGTAGATATTCTTAATATCTATCGCCGAAATCGTCGGGTCTAAACTTGTGTAAAAGTCATTCGTCGTCTTTGTCGTTGTATGCCCCATATACGCCGCGCGCTCTTTGTCCGGGCATCCCAAATAGTATAGGTTTGTCGCGAACGTATGTCGTAACGTGTAAACCGTGACGTATGACTTAATCCCACAATACTGCTCTACGAATTTTTGCAGTCGCTGTCTGAATCGTTTGAGGTCGAATCGATAGAACTCGACCGGCGCGTTTTCAAACAACTTCATCGCGCTTTCGGATAACTTAATCCAACGGTCAGCGTGCTTTGTTTTCGTGCCGCAAAGATGAACGAATCCTTTTTTGATTTCAGTAACCGTTTTCATTTCAGCCGGGCGTGCGCCGGTGAGCAAATAAAACATCACGCGTTTTCCGAAGTTTGTATCGAGGTCGAGATTCTGAACGAGTCGTTGTTGGTCCTCGATACTCAATGCGTCAAGCCGTTCGTCTTGCGTTTTGCCTTTCTCGATTAAGTCACCGAGATGCTTTTTTATAAAATCCAAAGCATACGCCTTTTTGAGAATTTGCACGAGCAACGAAAACACTTTGCCCCGAAGCGACGTCATCGGAAGGGCATTGATTAACCCTTGCACTTCCTCGATACGCAATTTACACAGCAGCGTGTTGCTGTTTAGATACTTTTTCACCGTCGAAAGATACTGCTTGTACGTGCTTTCGACAACGTATTGCTTTTTGAAGTTCTCAACGTAAAATATTCCGAACTCGTACAACGTCATACATTCATGAACGCCCGACGCGAAGTAACGTTGAGGATTTTTATTTAGTTCTTTCTCCAATTCGGCGCGTTTGTGTCTGCACTCACGTTCCGTGCTGGCATAGACATAATGCCTCTTTCCACCATAACTAACATATAATTGATACCGACCGTCTTTTCGCAAGACGGGTTTTACTTTTTGCATATCGGTTGCTCCTTTATCCGACACGCATTCGCTCTCTGATTTTTTTTGTTGTTGCAATACCTCCTGCCGTTGTTCCGCACGGTTGCGCGGTATAAATTGAATGACGTTGCCCTTGCGAGAACGCTGCTCCGTTTGTTGTGTCGGTGGTATAGCCGGCACATTGATTGATTCTGTTGGAATTTCTCCCGATAATCCTTGAATAAAATTCGATAGATTTTCCGAAAGTTGAATTTGTTGTCGTAACTGCATTCTTAAAAACTCGATTAAAATATCTCGCATAAAACTGCCCCCTTAAAAAAAATAGCAAGTGACATTTTATATCAAGTTTTTAGTCTATAACCGATGAAATTTACGTGCTAAATTTCATCGTTTTAGATTGTGAGAATTGAAATTATTTATTTGTAACTTTACCTCTTTTTTGGTAGTATTAATTCGGTAAAAATCAAAGAAGCCACCATTTTCGCTAAGCGAAATAGGCTTTTTATATTCAATCGCACGAACGATTGCAGATAAGTTACTGTGAATCTTATATACGTCAATAATTTCTTTGTTTTCAACGCAACTTAAAAAATCTTTTGGCGATAGTAGATATATTGACAATACCCGAACGCCTTTATTTCGTGCTGCATAAAGTCGGTGAACGCCGTCTATGACATAAAAAGCATTTTGTGGAACAAAATTAATAAAAATAAGTGGTTGATGCAAATCAACATTTAGTAATTTTAGGGGATTGATATACAAGCCGGATGTATCGGCATTACTAACATCAGCCAAAACTGGCTTATACTTTTTTACTTTTATAAGATGCATCGCTTTTTCTATGTTAAATGCAATTTCATAGCAAAAGTTGCGTTCTAAAATTGTTTTGTGGAATATTTGGGCATCGGTCTTATTGCTATTTCCACTATAAGTTTGATTAAAATCTTTCGACCTTAACAATTCTTTGTAATATGTCAATTCGTTTTGTAACTGCGGTGCATTTTTTTCGACATCATCAATAAACGAAAAAAGAGCATCAAGATTTTCAACTTTGTATTTCCAGTTAATTCCCATAAAAGCCTTTCTTTTTGAAATCTAATGATGTGTATGAGTTGTTAAGTGTGTTTGATACTGCCATTCCTCGCGCATAATTCAACAAATTCTGTTGCTGCGCAGGTGAAAGAGCATCGAATAGTTCTTGTATTTCAGTTTTTGGAATGCGCGCATCGTCGAACAGTTCACGCTCGCTTTCAACATCGAGCAAAAAGCCAACCGAAACATTGAGAATTTCTGCAAGTTTAATCAAATTCTTGTTATCGATTTCATATGTACCACTTTCCCAACCTGAAAAGGTACTAACTGCAACACCGAGTTGTGCTGCAAGGTCTTTTTGCATAATTCCATTTTTTTTTCTATATTCGCGTAAGTTTTTCATAACTTTATTTTTGCCAATTCAAGTAAAAAATTCAACAAACTTGAAATTTGTTATTGACAAATACGGGCAACTCGTATTATTTTATATTTGAAATTCGGGAAACCCGAAATTTTGACATCAAAGTAAAAGGAACTCTACTAAATGTGTTTGCAAAATAAAAAGCACACAAATGCAATTGCCAATAGAGATGTAGTTTTTGAACAAACTATCGTGCCGAATGAGCATATTATCGTCGGTCCACAAGGTGTTGGAAGATGCAGTTATATGAACGAGTTTAATTCAAATGACATTAAAGACGTCAAAATTTTGAAAACGGAAAGGAAGTAACTTGCGATGAGCATTTTTCTCTATGTGATATTTGCAATCTTGATAGTTGGCGGCACTGTACTGCCGCAATAGAGATGTTCTTTTAGGTTGTGTGCTTCTTTGCTGGGGTGCAATCGTAGTAGCCGCAAGTATATATGCGATTGTAATTCTTGCACTCCCGGAAGAAACATCAAACATTTTAATAAAAAAATAAGAGGCAAACAATGGGAATCTTCAAAAAGAAAACAAAGTCAAAAGCCGTTATTCCTTTGACGGAACAAGTCCAAGTGGCAGAACAACTCCGACAAGCGGCGGTAAAAACAGACCGCGCGCACGAAAAAGTCATAAACAGTTGGATTAACTCGGACTCTAAAAATGAAAAAATGTGGGCGGCAAAGTCGTCTATGGCTGAAAAACGAGCAGATAAAGCATACAGAAACTATTACGAGTATTGTCATTCGACGTTTTCGGAAGAGGATATAAAAAACTCGGGCGCACAAGGAAAGTTTCTGAGTAAAAGTTTTATCAATCGACTCAATAAAATTCAACTTTCAAAAAGCAAAAAGAAATAATCCCGATATCAGGGACAAAGGGGACAACAAATGGATTTAATCAATCTCGCCACGTTGGTGGCACTTCTCAAAGATTATCATAAAGAACTCACTCACGCTCTGACTGATGCCGTTGAACTCAAAGACAACGACGTCGCGGCGCAGGCTGAACTTGAATCAAAACTCAACGTCATCGACCGTGCGCTCGATATTGCGTTCGATGATTTGTCATACAGACTTTACGCGTGAGGTGAACTATGAAAAAAGGCAAACACATTCATCGCAATATCACGGCAAAACGTTCGGAGCAGTCAATCTGCCTCGACGTTGCATCGAAACTTTCGCACGGCGATTGTTTCAGATACAAAGGTTACGCTTGCGTCATCGATGACGTTTCGCGCAACCTCGTGCATTTCACCGGGACAAGAACGGAAAGCGTCGGCTCGGTGACTCGTCAGATGATCCTCAACGTCGAGAGTTTCAACTCTGCCGTCGAAGATCGTCGAATCATATTGAAACAACCCGACAAAGTCGGTTTGTCTGCCGGCATCGTCTGACTCCTTTATGGTTTTTTAGGATGCAAACAAAAGATAAAGGCGGTGCCGGCATAAACACACCACTCGGATGAGTGGCACGCCGGGAACGGATAAATCACACTTTGGGACGAACGCTCCCGGCGGTTGTCCCCATGAGGTATATATGAAAATCAGCACTATTTTCGGAAAAGTTTTATCCGGCATCGTGAGCGTTGCAATTTCGCTGGCAATTCTGTTTTTTGCAGGCATCGGCATTGTTGCGCTTATAACCAAGCAAGATTACGTCACCGTTCTGAATCTTGCTTTTGACTGGATCAAAAATCTTGCATCGAAGTGAGGCACTCTATGGCAAAACGTAGAACGAAAAAGAATACATCGAGAAGAGAAAACAACGGCATCAAGGTGTTCGCGCTGGTGATGCTTATTGTGCTTTTGCTCGGAATCGTTGCCGGTGCGATCGTTCTCGGTGTCAGGTCTGACGGATTCAAAAACTGGGATTTCATTCCCGGCAACGGGAACAATACGGTGCGCAAATTCGACGTTCTGAAAGACGGCGTTTCCGTCAAGTCTGTTGACGTAAGCGAAGAAAGCTCCGTGCGCATCGACGTTGTAAACGGCGGTGATTTCGTCGTAACCGTGCGCCCCAAAGCGAGTGCGGACTTTGATTTTATGCTTGACGGAAAACTCCATGCGTTCGCGCAGGCGGACGGCGACTATAACCGTGCTTTCGACGTGAAGATCGAGGACGGTTATTTTTTGTTCACCGCGCCGAAGAATATCGTCACCGCGTTGAGCAATGCGTATTTCGGTCACGTTGTCGATGACGTTAGATGCAATTACGTTGGCACATTCTTTGAGATCGTCGTTACTGCCGAAAACGGCAGCAGCAAGAAATTCGACGTCGAAGGCATATTGAGCGCAGACTTAATAATCAAAATAAATCCGTCGGAGGTTATCTTCTGATGAAAAAAACAATTCTTTCGTCTATTATCGGGCTCTCCCTCATTTTTATCCTCCTTATGAGTGCGACGCTTCCGTCGGCGGTTGCATATGCCGTCGACGGCGACGTTGCGCCCAATTACGTTTTTGACAAAATCGACGTCGCAAAAGACCTCGAAGGTTCTGACGGTTTTGATTTTGCAGACTATCCGGCGGATGCATCGAAGGATACGCAAATCTACACGTTCCTCGAATACGGCTATGACGGCACGGACAACTCGAAGTTCGGGCTTTACTTGTACATATATAATCCGCAACAAAAAGATTTTTCTAGATCCAGCGCATCCAACAAAGCAAACGTTGCGGTTGCGTTCGACGAAAAAGACAATGCATCCTCTTATCAACGCGTCAATTTGATATTCTGCTCCGCAACGTCCGACAAGCTGTTCTACAAATTCCGTATCGATGACAGTGACGGCAAACTGCTTGCGCTGGCGGAGCAATACGCAATCACGCACGCTGGCGCGCGCAGATACGACGTCGCAACAGTCGAGCTTTTCGCATACGGCAACACCACCGCAACGACAACGTCAATCGGCAAATCGTATGAGTGCGCAGGATATATGAAAGGTTTCGGCGCGGACAAAGCGAGCAACACGCACACCGTAAAGGCATACAGCATCGACGTTCTCGACATCGAGCTCAATCATACGTTCTTCCGTCCGGAAGGCAATTCAAGCGCACAAAGCGATTACACCGTAAAGGATCAGCTCGACAGCGTTTACTTTTCTTTCCCGAACGAACTCATCGAACAATACGGCGGAATTTGGAAGATCGAGGCATCGTATTATTCGGCGATGACGTCACCGATTTTGGTTACGTCAACAAAAGAAGTTTACGACACCGTTTTGAAATACGTCGGGCAACAACTTACAAAAAATAATGACAAACGAGGCAAGAACGAAAAGCTGAACAAAGGTATTCCGTTTGTCCTTTACGATTCAACGTATAGTGACGACAGCCTTGCTCCGTTGCGTCCGATCAACTGTCGTTTGGACTGGAATCATAATGCAAAAGTCGGTTCTGTCCCTATCGAAGATCAGATTGTATATTACCTTTTTTACACCGGTTACGAAACGTCCGATGCAAGCACACCTTATGCGAAAGATTTTACGCTTTCCGGCGAACGTTTGCTCGATTACATTTACAACTACAACAAGAGCTATCGCTTTGGAAAATCGGAACTCTTGAACGACAAAGGCGAGCAACTTTCAATGGATATGTTTCAAGGATATATGCCGAACGGTGAAACGACACAATGGTTTGACCAAAATGTTGAAATCGTTGAATCCGGGCAGATGATTTATGTCCCTATCGAAATTACGGCAGACGAAAATTACACGATTGAAAGCTACAAGCGTAAGCCGACAGCGTTCGACTGGTTCAAACTTTACAAAGGCGTTTACGATTACGATCGTTTCGACGTGCAGGCAATCGAGCCGATCGATGTGCGTGACGTAGACCTTCCGAAAGAAGAGTTTTGCAAAAAGTATTATTTCGACGTCGTTGATTACGATAACGTCATCGCACGTGTCCGTGACGGAATAAAGAACGAACAAACGGTTTATATGTTCCGCTTTGCACAATCTCAATACACCGCAAAAGGCGTTTACACCGAAGGCGAAATGAGTTTGGGGCAGGAATATGCATACGTTGCGGAAGAAAATGTTTATCTCAATATGAACGTTGCATCTATAACGTGCAGAAAGAACGACGTCTATCACACGTTTGCGGTTGCATCGAACCCGATAAACGCCGTTGCCGACATCGAACCCAACAAGCCTTATGACAATGCACAATTTTACAAAGACGTTTGGCAAAAGATTAAGAACTGGTTCGAGGACAACAAGAAAGAACTCATCATTTCCGCAATAGTCATCGTTTGTGTGCTGATTGCAATTTGCATCATTTCGTTGCTTGTTAAACTCGCACCGTATTTTGCAATGCAATCGATGAAACGATCTCAATCACCGCCGAAACCGAAACGGCAGTCCAAACCGAAACGGCAACGGCAATCAAAACCCCACAAAAACAAATCAAATAAAAAAACTGCTCAAAAAGCAGGAAGGAGAAAACATGGCAACTAAACAAGATTATCAAAAACGCAACAAAGCTCTCAGCGCGATCGTTGCAGTACTGCTTGCGATTGTGATGTGCGCATCTGTTGTTTTGGGCGTCGGCTTTGGTGTGTATGGCAAAAACACTGACGACTGGTTCAAAAAACAAGACGCAAATCAAGAGCAAGAGCAACCGGAACAACCCTCTGACGACAACGGTGAGAATATCGAAAACACTGCAAGAGTCAGCATCCTTTCCGGCGCAACAATTGCATCTGAGGACGGCACGGTCAGCAAGACGTTGACGGCAGTCGTTTTGCCGGAAGATGCCCCCAACAAAGCAGTTGACTGGTCAATCGCATGGGCAGACGGTGATTCACGTGCAAGTGAAAACATCAGCGATTACATCACCGTCACTCCGGCATCCGACGGCGCACTCACTGCAACCGTTACTTGTAAAAAATCCTTCCGCGGATCCGTCGCATACGTCAAGGTTGTAACTCGTGAAGGAAAATTCGAAGCAACAAGTATGATCACCTTTGACGGTATTCCTTCAAGTTTGTCTGTCAATAAAACCGGTCTTTCGACCGGCTCTGGTGCTGATGCTTTTCAATATATGATTCCGACGAACGGCGCAAGTCTTGCAATTGATTTGACCAACGTCTTTGGCGATGTCGGTGAAAGCTATTACAACAATTTGTCTTTCACAACGTCTGCATCCGGAAAAATCACGATACAAAACTATCAACAATCAAGAGTCGGTGCATCGTGGACTGGTTCGGAATCTCAAATAACACTTGAAAGCATTAAGGACAGCATTTTCAGCGTGAAGATTGAGAACAACAAGCTTGTTATCACTCCCAAGAAAACCGTGGAAAGCTATTATCAAAGCATTACGGGCGGTTCTGCATATACTCAATACACTGGTAAATTCAAATCTTATGTGGCAAATTCTGCCGGTTCTGCCGGTGTCACGCCGTATTTTACAATTGTGGTTAAATGCGGTGATTTGAGCACGGATTTCAATTTCCGTATCATCTCGTCTGTTTCGAGCGTCAGCGTAACCCCTAGCATTACATTCTAATTTGCAATAGGTAGCGCGCACGTGTGAGCGTGCGCGCACCTCGCACACATAAGGAGTAAAAAGCAATAAAAAAAGAAGTGCGCCCAGCAAATCACGAAAGTGATTCACAGATCTGCAACGGTATCGATTGCACTTGCAACCGCATCACAACACAAGTTGTGGCACCTGAACACTTCTTAATAAAAATATAGAACATTTAAATTGAAATGTCAAGAGAAGAAACATAAGGAGCAAAAATGGACGCATACGTAATGGTTATATTGCGCGAAATACAGCTCGAATGTCACAAACAGATCGGCATCGAGCGCAAAGGCGGACGCGCAATACAAGAGGAAGAACTTTCACCATATCCGCAAAAGAGCGATTTCGACGGTGAGTTGTTGCAGCATCAAAACCTTGCGCAACTTGTGGAATCGACGTCGGCAGCCGAAGATCCGCAAATATCCGTTGAAGAGGCAATCGAGAACGCATCGAGCGCATCAGACATCGAGGACGATCGCACAGAACAAACGGAACAGAACGTCAGCCCCCGAGGACGACTTTCCGCATTTTTTTCTGCCGTGCGCGACTGGCACTATGAAAAACGCGAAAAGCAATACAAATACGACTGCGCAAAAACGAGAGCGGACGATCGCACGTACGGATTCGAGTACATATCAGACTTCATAGACAAATACATCGCACGTCTTGAAAAAGACAGCGAGAACAATACAAACGGACAGGTGTTTTGATGAGCATAACCGGCATTATCATAGCGTGCGCTTGCGGTGTCATTGCGACGGTTGTCGTGACGGTGACGTTGCGCAAGCACTTTCGCGAAGTGCCGATTGAGCGCACCAACACGGTGACAGACGAGTTTATCGATAAACCCATTCCGCCGGGCGTGTATATTATCGTCGGACCTCAGGGCGTTGGTAAAACGTCGTTTATGAACGCCCTTATTTCGATTGATTCAAAGTATCACGGAGCACAGCGACTGCAAATGGCAAAAGTCGAAATCGACAAACTCAATGACATCGGATACAAACTCACACTTCCACCGTGTCCGTATCGCACGCGCTCGAAACTGTTTCTGCCGAACGGCAAGCCGACGTATCACACGGATATATCGCAATTCGGATTGCCCGGACGTCGCCCGGAAGTTCAATACTTTCCGCCGTTCACCGTCATCGGATGTGACGAGATAGATTCGTTTATGGATTGCCGCGAGTGGAACAAAAACGCATCTATGAAAGCGGACATTATAGACGGTTTCAAGTACATCAGACATCACGACCTCGTGTTTCTTGGAGACGCACAAAACTTCGGCAAGGTGGACGCAGCTGTTCGCAAGCTCACAACCGACGTCATCTACATCTTAAGCAAAAAGGACGTATACGGCAAAAAACATCGTTTCAGCCGAAAAAAGACCTTGTTGCGCACCGAATGGGAGTTTATTTGGGTAAAGCACCAACAAGCCGAGAATGCCGCCTCTTTGGGCGAAATGGGCATCGAGGTCCGCGAGAAGAACGCCCGGAAATGCAAACTCATATACGAGGGCAATATCTACTCGCAATACAACTCGCAAAGCGGCAAGCCGTATTGGTATCGAGGAATAAAACAATTCTCTGTCGAGAAGCATCCGGAAAACGTGCTGAGTCCGGAAGGCGTTGAAACGTACTGCCGTCAGAACGCACTCAACTACGACGGCAGCGCACAAGAAAAGCAATGAAACGACGTTCTGTCGGTGTGAGGGACGCATCCCTCGGCAACGTGCTACAGCAGTTCCGTTTTGTTGCAAAAGAACGGAAAGCAATCAAGCCGAAATGAATTGCTTGCAATCATTCGGCTTGCTAATAGGGCGAATTTGAAAAAGAAGAAGCAAAATCAAATTCGACCGTACTGATAGGGAATTTCAATTCACTATCAAAGAGGCGGGGAAACTTGTTTCACCGCCGTAAAAATGGGATTGAAAATGGCAGACAACAAATACTTCACAACCCTCACCGCGCCGTTCAGGACGGCGGACGCAAGCCGATACGTCACGTTTTGTTCCGACGGCATCGCGTTCGGCTACAATTCGCCGGGGATTGCGTTCCATTTCTGCCAACAATCCAAAAATCGATACGTCATCCGGGCGATCTATTCCGGCAAGTTTGAGGAATACGTGTATTCGAGCCAACGCGACGCAATAGGTTTCGCCGTAAAGTTGCAAAATCTCGATCGTGCCGGAGCGTTCAGACCTCGTAAATCGAGCTGAGAGCAAACAACGGACGAAAACGTGCGGAATAGTCCGCCGAAAAACATACGAGAAACTGTATAAAAATGCAACAAATATTCAAGGAGCAAACCTGTGGGACTTTTCGGAAAAAAGAAGAAAACGAAAAAGCAATCGACCTCAAAGTCATCGAGGGCAACGGCTGCGCCAAAGAAAGTAAAGGAAGAATCAAAACAAAAAACGAATAAGACAAGCACAAATGTCGTTGTCGAAGAAACATCGATCAAACCCAAGAGCCGAAAGGATGCTTTGCTCGAACGTTGGGCAACTAACCGTTCTGAAAAAATACCGATTGGAAGAAGTTTTCAGACGCGCGATGAGTATATCGAAGGCGGTATCGCCAAAGAAGGTGCAGATGAAAAGTCATTTTATAGGCGCGTTTTTGCCGTTGAAACAAATGAACTCGATGAGTTAGCAGTCATAAAATCTACAACTTCCGAGAAGGGAAAAGTAATTCCTGATTATGACGGCAAATCTCGAACTCGTCCTTATGTTTATACTATCGACGACGAGGGACAGCCCATAAAAAAAGGGAAAAAGTACGTCGAGAATCCGCCCGGAAAAGACATAACGCCGGAAGCCGCGGAAAAGTTGCTAAAAGAATCAATTAAGCATCCGGACAGTTACAAAAATGTTGTCGAGATGAAAAAGCGCAAGAAAGATAAAAGGCAAGAGTAAGAACTCTTGCCGACTACCAAAGTTAGGGACTTTGATACATTAATACCGCATCGCGGTAACATCTCTTTCGAGAATGTCTTTATTTTACGCGTTTCCGAAAGATTTGTCAACTATTCAACACAACATTGAAAATTCCGGCGCAATACGCCGTTTAGATAACCACTCTAAAAAATCTAACCTTTATACCCTCAATCTGTGGGGGTAAGGGGGAATTTTACGCTCGAACAACCGTGACGGCAAGATGTGACGTCACAGCAGGATGACAAGGCATCCGAACAGAATAAGTACATAATCGCGCTTGCAAGCACCCACGGCGCGTTACAGCCGGGTAAGTCATTGAGGCTGACTGTCGCAAAAAACTGCCTCGATAGCGAGAACGGCTGTAAACGGTTTGGTGGACACATTCTGTGGGCTTCCGCTGTCGTCACCGGGGATGTGTGTGACAAAAGACAGAGGATAAGAACGACGACGTCAGGATATACTTATACGGACTCAGAAGTTTTGAAATGCTCCGACAAATTGATTTTGCCGGGGCTTATCACGCTCAATCGGATACCAAACCGAACTCGGATTCACGACGAAAAGCATTCAAACAAAACTCAGACCGAACGAAAAACAAGAATAAACGTCCCAAAGCGTTCCTGAGGGAAGCCTGCGACACTCAGCAGAAGCGTCGAGAGTAGTATAGGTGTAACGTCACCTATGCTATCTCTCGTCGCAAGACAAGCCGTAGGCGCGTCAGTTCTTTTTTGGTTCTTTTTTCTTTCGGCAAAACTGCCCCTTTTTCTTGATGCACACGAGAGCGAATGTGTGTCGGATTGAAATTTATTTTTGTATTTTCGCCACTATTTAGTAGCATTTTTGTGCATCAAGGGCAGTTGGTAAGGATGAGGTCACCAGTTCAAGTCTGGTCATCAGCTCCAAATCCGTGAACGAAATTCGTTCACGGATTTTTTATATCTTTGTGCAACAAAGATATAAAAGCGCGGTTTTCAACCGTGCGGAGCGCTCGTCGGCTGCGCACGGCATCCAAAAATGCAATGCGCTTTCTTCTTCCTTTGCTTGCCGTCATCAGCTCAAAAAAAGAAAAACGGTGACATTCACGGATTTTTCATATCTGCGATATGAAATGCACGCATTGTGCCAAAGCGTGCGGAGCGCTCGTCGGCTGCGCACGGCATCCGAAAATGCGATGCGCTTTCTTCTGCCTATGCTTGCCGTCATCAGCTCAAAAAAAGAAAAACGATGACATTCACGGATTTTTTCATATCTGCGATATGAAATGCACGCATTGTGCCAAAGCGTGCGGAGCGCTCGTCGGCTGCGCACGGCATCCGAAAATGCGATGCGCTTTCTTCTGCCTATGCTTGCCGTCATCAGCTCAAAAAAAGAAAAACGATGACATTCACGGATTTTTTCATATCTGCGATATGAAATGCACGCATTGTGCCAAAGCGTGCGGAGCGCTCGTCGGCTGCGCACGGCATCCGAAAATGCGATGCGCTTTCTTCTGCCTATGCTTGCCGTCATCAGCTCAAAAAAAGAAAAACGATGACATTCACGGATTTTTTCATATCTGCGATATGAAATGCACGCATTGTGCCAAAGCGTGCGGAGCGCTTGTCGGCTGCGCACGGCATCCGAAAATGCGATGCGCTTTCTTCTGTCTATGCTTGCCGTCATCGGCTAAAATCGTTTGAGAATATGGGGAAAAAGAGCATATTCCTGCGTTCGTTTGTGTGCATATGCACATATGTTGAAATGAGAATACCGATATTGATGTATGCGCAAGCATACATATGTCTAAAAAATTGTCGTAGAGGTATTTACGAGACGGAAAACGTGTGATATAATACTAAATTATAATCATTACGATAAGGTGAAAAATGAGAATCAAATCCAATCGTTTTTTCAAAAGCGACGTAAACGGCGTCGAGGTTTTGCTTGCGGAATCACCGGAAGTAAAAGAGCAAATCAAAAAGCACAAGAAAACAGTCAAAAACGCAATCGTATGGTCGATTGTGGGTACATTGTTGTTTGTGTTTGTACTTAATGTCGTGATTTTGCCGCTCACGGGCGGATGCGCAAGAGTCGCGCGTGTGACGAATTATGCGGGGGATAACAAGTACATCGCTTTCCACACCGAAAGCGGTTTGTTTTTGTCCGCTCACCGCGCAGGCGGCGTGCTTGAACCCGAGGAAACTATGGCGGCGTTCAAGCAATGTATGGAAGAAGCGGAGCGCGAAAACTACAAAGTCGATATTCTTGAATTTGACCTGCATCTTACAAAGGACGACGAGCTTGTGCTTATGCATGACCACGAGATCGACCGCACCTCAAACGGCTCGGGCAAAATTTGCGACAAGACGCTTGCGGAGCTTAAAACCTACAATTTCGGTCACAACTTCAAGACTGTGGAGGGCGAATATAAATACCGCGATAAGTCGGACGCCGAGCTTGAAGACGTGCGCATTGCCACGCTCAGAGAGGTGCTTGAATATGTCGAAAAGGTCGCTCGCCCCGACAAGTCTATGAAGTACGTCATCGAAATCAAGGACGGTGGCGAGCCGGGCAAGCGCGCAATGAACAAGCTCTATCGTATGATGGACGAGTACGACATCATCGACAGAACGGTGTTCGGCACGTTCCAAGGCGAAATCAGCAAGTACGTTGACGAGTGCAACGCAAACGGCGCATTTGAAAAAGAAATCGTTCGCTCGGCAGGCATCACCGAAGTACTTGATTTTTACTACGCATTTCTTTACGGCAACACAAAGGCAAAATTCAACTTCAAGGTTTTGCAAATCCCGATGGGATTCAACGGATTTTTCGATTTGTCCACCAAGGAGTTCATCGACTTTGCCCACAGCCTCGGTATTGCGGTGCAATATTGGACGATAAACGATCCCGACGATGTTGCAAAGCTACAAGCCAACGGAGCGGATTGTATCATGACGGACAATCCGAAAATGGCATACGAAGTTCTGCACAGAAACGAGAAATAACTGTTTTAAAATAACATTATTTTCCAAAAAAAGAAATGGACAGACATTTTTGTCTGCCCATTTCTTTATAGGTTTATATTAGTGGAGCGTTAGGAATAAAGCCAATATTTAATTTTCCTAAAATCTTTTACCGTCTTGGCGCACTTGATGCAAGTAAACTTATCATTGTGTATTTTCGAGTTTTTTGTGCTTGGATATATTTTTGAAATACTAAAAAAGTCGAAGTTGCGAATAATAATAGCATTTCCAAATCTTGGTCGGGAGCATATACATTTAATTTTGCTAAACCAAAATTAGAATTTTTTTCTATTATATCCCATTCAATATCCGCAATAAGTTGATTGGTATCTATTATATCGGAATCGGTCAAACTATCAATATATCGGCGGTTGTATATACCAACAAAATCTTCATACACAACTAGTTCATAAGGAGTTGAATTGTTTTCTAAAAAAATGCCTAAATCTTCACTTAAAACTATATTGCACAAGCACTCGTTTTTACGATTAAACAGTTTCATTTTTGCCGAATTCATTTTGGAATACTTAATATAATAATTTCCATCGTCATAAACAGTAAATCTACCGTTTTCAAAGCCAAGAGCAAACATTTCTTCATCAAAGGAATGACTTGCGACAAATATTTCTTTTATTTTTTTGTTTATGCCGTTTGTAATATAGTATGTACCCAAAGCTTCATCGTCTGATACAACCGAAATCAATGAATTGCCTTCAAAATCATACTCGTTAAAAGTAGGTAGCTTACGATTAAATATTTTCTCAATTTTGCTCCATTTTTTAAGGCAAAATTGATACATGCGCACAGCATCTATTGCATCGCTCAGTTCTTTACAATGCGTAAGAGTTCTAATAGCAGAATGTTCAAATTTATCAAAACTTAATTGCTTTGTTTCGTGATAATTCAACTCATCAAATGCATTGTGAACTTTTTCTATAAATGCGTGCATAATCATGGGGATATCTCCTCTATATAATGTATAGTAATTATAGCATATACCACTTTCATTTTCAATCCTAATTTGACACGGTTATTAAAACCCTTGATACAGCAGTCAAAAGCTATTATGAAACGGACATTATGCCATTGCTCTTTAAGTATGAGTTGATAAAATAAAACATAGATAAAGCAGGCGTTTTGCCTGCTTTATCTGTTTGTTGTGCGCTTTGCGCCGTTAAATCGAATGGATTATTTCTTTTTGGGTTTTTCCTTGCGGAATCCTTTGAGGAATCTGCGGAAACCGCCTTTTCTGCCGTTGAGCATATCCACGAGTCCGTCGAGCGAGCGTTTGGAGATGATGCCCATCGACCACGCTGCAATCGTGCGGTAGGGCATGTCTTTGACGGAGTTTGTGAGCATTTCGGGGTTTTCGGATGAGAGCGCGACGAGGTTGATGACGCCCACGCACAATCTGTACATAAATCTACCGAAAGGTGACACGTTGCATTGACCGATAGTGTTGCACGCTTGCAATTCGCCCTTGGCAAAGGGTTTGTTTTCAATCATCTTTGCGCCGTAAAGAGCCTCGAATTGTTCGACGGGGATTTCGGTTGCGTTTGCGATGTCATAGTAGCAAGGAGCGACCGCTTTGTAGTCGGGGATAGGCGCGTCGGGGTTCTTTGACGCAACGTTTACGATGCCTTCGAGTTTGATGTCGCGAGAGGATGCGCCAACCAGAATCTTGAAGTCGCCGCTTTCGACGTGCCAGTCGTTGATGGCAACATTGTAGTATGCAAACGCTCTTGAATCGAGGCTGATTTCAACGTCTTTTTCTTCGCCGGGTTGCAAGAAAACTTTTTTGAAACCTTTGAGTTCTTTTGTAGGACGATAGAGGGTGCTTTCAACGTCAGAAACGTAGAGTTGAGCAATTTCCGCACCTGCGACTTTGCCGACGTTCTTGACGGTGAAAGTGACGGTGAACGGATCTCCTTCGTTGATTGCGTTTGCGCTCAAACGGAGATTGGAATATTCGAAGCTAGTGTAGGAAAGCCCGTAGCCGAACGGATATTTGACGCGCTTGTTCGCGCTGTCGTAATAGCGGTATCCGACGTAAACGCCTTCGCGATATTCAACCGTTCTCGGTCCCATACGGAAGTATTTCGAGCCGAGATAATCGTCCTCGTGGACGGGGAAGGTTTCTGCAAGTTTGCCCGAGGGATTGACTTTGCCGTAGATAAGATTGTACGCCGCTTCGCCGCCTGCTTGGCCGCCGAGATAAAGGTTGAGTATGCCTTTGACGTCCTTGTCCCAGTCGCCGATTTCGACGGGAGAGCCGCAAGAAAGCACCACGACGACGTTTTTGTTGACTTTCAAAATCTCGTTGATGAGAGTGACGTGCGAGGAGGGCATCTTGATGTGATGACGATCGTAGCCTTCCGATTCAAACGCATCGGTAAGTCCGACGAAGAGAAGCACGACGTCTTTGCCTTTTGCCGCTTTGACCGCTTTTTTAATCAAGCTCTTTTTGTAGCCTTCGCCTTTGAGAACGTAGCCGTCGGAGTAGGTGTATTCTTGTCCGACTTTGTCGAGCGCGTCGGTGAAGGATGTAAGTTTTGTGGGAAGAATGTGGCTCGAACCACCGCCTTGATAGCGGATTTGTTTTGCGAGTCTGCCGACGACGGCGATACTTTGTTTTTTATTCAAAGGCAAAATACCGTCGTTTTTGAGAAGAACCGCGCCGCCTTCTGCCGCTCTGCGAGCGATGTCGTTGTGCTTTTCGACGTCAAACGTGACGCCTTCGACTTCGCGCACGGTGTTTTCGTATGCAAATCTGATGAGACGAAGCACGTCTTTGTCGATATCTTCTTCGGTGAGAGTGCCTGCTTCTAGTGCTTTATATACGGTGTCACCGTTGAGTCCGCAACCCTTGCTGCCGGGCATTTCGAGATCCATACCCGCTTTGACGCCTTCGGCGCGATCGTTCACTGCGCCCCAGTCGCTGACTACGATTCCGTCATATCCCCATTCGTCGCGCAAGACGTCGTTGAGGAAGCGTTTGTTGTCGCTCAAATACGTGCCGTTCAAGCGGTTGTAGGAGCACATAACCGTGGTTGGTTTTTCTGCTTTGACGATATGCTCGAAAGCCGGCATATAGATTTCACGCAAAGTACGCTCGTCCACGATTGAATCGATGGTCATTCTTATGTATTCTTGGTTGTTGGCAAGATAGTGCTTCAAGGACGTGCCGACGTTCTTTTCTTGCACGCCGTGCACCCATGCGCCGCCCATGCGTCCCGCAAGGAAGGGATCTTCCGAAAAATACTCGAAGTTTCTGCCGCAAAGTGGACCTCTTTTGATGTTGACGCCGGGGCCGAGCACGGTTGAAACGCCCAAAGATTGCGCTTCGACAGCGATTGCTTGTCCCACTTCTTCAACGAGTTTTTCGTCCCAGCTCGATGCCGTTGTGACTGCGCCGGGGAAGCACGTTGCGGGTTCGGGCGTTTGCATGATATTGACGCCACCGCCGATTTTTTCACGGCGAAGACCGCTCGGACCGTCGCTCATACGCACTGCCGGGATGTCGATATCGTCGCGTTTGACGGGCTGAGTGAGCCAGTTGGTAGAGCCCGAAAGCATGGTGATTTTTTCATCCAGCGTGAGCTTTGCCAAAATCTCCTTGTAATCTTTTTCGTTCATATTTTCCTCCGAAAACAATGTTTTCTTATTTTATTTATATACTTAAAGTGTTGATAAGTATAATTCATTATACAATTTGTTTCTTCCTGTTGCAAGACGGATTTGTATTTTGCTCGTTATTTTGCAAGTTTTTCTTTCTCTCTCACCGAAAGCGGCAATTCGTCGTTTATATACGTGTTCCAAACGTCGATTTTGTCCTTTTCGTCAAGATAGCGTAGAACTCTTGCAGGCGAGCCGACCGCAATGCAATTTGCCGGCAAGTCGCGCGTTACGACGCTGCCTGCGCCCACAACCGTGTTTTCGCCTATCGTGACTCCGCCGCAAATCGTGACGTTCGACGCAATCCAAGCGTTCTTTTTTATGGTTACGGGTTTGGAATATTCCAGGTCGTGAAAACCGTCGGGGTATTGCGTGTTGATCCTCTCGTGTGCCAAAAGCGGATGGCACGGCGTTGCGATCGTGACGTTTGCACCCAGCCAGACTCCGTCCTCCAAAGTGATGGGAGATATATCGAGAAGGGTGCAACCGTAATTGAAAAACACACCGTTTCCAACGTTAATATTCACGCCGTATTCGCAATAAAAAGGCGTAAAAGCCCACACGGATTTGCCCTTTGAAGATGGAATGAGCTTGTTGAAAAGTCGTTTTTGTCGAGGTTGATTGAGAACGGAGCACTTGTTGAGTTTTTGCGTGAGCCACAAGCCCCTTGCGTGTTGCCAAAAAATATCCTTGCTCGTGGCATTGTAAAGTTTACCTTCGACCATGCGTTTCCATTCGAGTTTTTCCTTTCTCATAATCCACCTCCAAACGATATCATTTTATTAGATTTGCAAGTGTATTTATATCATAAAAGCGTACAAAATATCAAAAATCCGTTGTAAAATACAAAAAGTATGATATAATTTTGATATGACAAACGAAAAAGACACACAACTCAACGTGCGCTTTTTGCCAAAAGGCGTTCAAAATCCTCGGTTCGAACAGCGCGAAAGCGGAATTGCGCACACTCCTTACAGCCGCGAGGTTGCGTTTTATACTTGTATAAAAAACGGTGATCTGCAAGGGCTTGAAAGCAATATGGAGAATTTTGTGAGAGATGCGTTGGTTGTGGGGCGAATGAGCGACGACAATTTGCGCCAAGTCAAATATCTTGCGGTGAGCTGCATAACTCTTGCCACGAGGTATGCCGTAGAGGGCGGGCTTATGGAAAGCGAGGCGTACAACCTCTCCGACTCCTACATTCAATACGTTGACAAAACGGATAAGCCCGAAGAAATAATAAAATTTTTGGTTGCAAAGGCGACGGAACTTACCGTACTTGTGAAAAATCATCGTCAGAGGCTGGAATATCCGCCCTTCGTGCGCAAAGCGATGAAGTACGTCAGCGCGCATTTGCACGAGAGATTGAAGTGCTGCGACGTTGCCGATGAGTGCGGAGTGAGCGCGGATTATCTGTCGGCGTCTTTCAAGAAATACGTTGGCGAAAGTTTGCACGAATACGTGTTGTCGCAAAAGCTCGAAGCGTCCAAATCATTGCTTGCAAGCGGCGTGGAATACGGCGAAATCGGATATTATTTGGGCTTTTGCTCGCAAACGCATTATATCCAAAGTTTCAAAAAGAAGTTCGGAATGACGCCGAAAGAGTATTTGCGTACCGGAGTTGTGGACTAGGCCGATTGCGATATATCGTTAATGTTGAAAAATCTTTGTAAACGATGTAAAATGGGTTTCAAGAACAAAATCGAGCACAAAGCGTAACCGAATTGCGCAAAGCGCGTTTATATAGTGAGGAGCAAATGAAAAGCACGGCATGGGAAAACTTGTTTAAGAGATACTACAACGAGGCTCTTTTGTACGTGTATTCCTTTTGCCGCAATCGCACGCTTGCCGAGGACGTCGTGCAAGAGGCGTATATGAGGGCGATACGCTCCATAAACGAGGAAAAAGACGGATTTAAATTTTGGCTTTTCAAGGTGTGCAGAAACTATTATTTCGACACGTTGAGGAAAAACAAGAGGTTGGAATCCATCCCGGACGATATGCCGTCTTGCGACTCGCTTGTGGACGACGTCATTCAAAAAGAAGAATATCGCGCGCTGTACAAGGCGATTTCTCTGTTGAAAGACGACTATCAAGAGGTTGTAAGACTATATTATTTCGACTCGATGTCGGTCAAAGAAATAGCGTCGATAGTCGGTCAGTCGACGGACAACGTCAAGATACAGCTTTACAGGGCAAGATTGAAGCTCAAAGAACTTTTGGAGGCAACTTTATGAATTTCGACGAGGCGTTCGAACACTGCAAAAACGGTGTCGCAACCGAAGAAGAAAAACAATACGTAAAACAGCAGCTTGAAAAGGCAAACGAATTTTTGAACAGCGAATCCGTAAGAGAGGATTCTCCCGTCAAAGAAGCGGATGTCGAGGAAGTAAAAAAAGCAAAGAAAAAGTTTAAGTGGCAATACGTCGTTATTCCCGTATGTTCGCTCATAGGCGTGCTTATGGCGATTGCCGCAATTTTGGGTGGCGTGTTCGGCTCCGCGGCGTCCTATGCGAAAAAATCCGTTGCGTTTTCAAAAGCGGAATGTGCCGAGCTTGCCAAAGACAAAGCGTATGAGTTTGTGACGGACAGAAGTTTGCCGTCGATATTAGGAGTGACGAGCAAAGACGATTTTGTCGTCGACGATATGGACAGAGAATTCAATTACAGCGGCAGCGACATAAAAAACAGCTATTACAGCTGGATCGTCGAACTCGAAGCCTACGACTTTGAAATCAAAATCGAAGTTGACACGAGAAACGGCAACTGCAAAGTTATCAAAGTCAAATAAAAACAAAACACGATTTAAACGACGCGCAAAAAATGCGCGTCTTTTCTTTTGCCGTTTTGCAAATCGCACAAAATATTCCACTAATTTTTATATCGCGCCTGCATACAATATTTGTATGTGGTCAAACGTGATAAGCATCGGCAAAGAATACGACAAAGAAATCGAATATATACTTCAAAAACTTCGAAACGCAAAAGATTTGTCCTATGCAAGCGAAGAAAACAATACGAGATTGTGGTTATATCTTGCATCAAATTGCGACGTTGCGCAAAAAATCGAAAACGAAATATACGATATGCTTTCGGTGGTGTTTTTGTCGTTTATGAAGCTTAGGTTTTTTCTTGAAAGGTTGCCGATTTATCCGTTGACTTACGCAAAGTGCGCGCTTTTAAGCTCTATGTTACACTTCGACTCGGACTTTGAAGAAAACGTCGTTGCTAAAACGTTGTCGCAATCAATGGATTACAACGTTGACGGACTTTTCAATTTCAGAATGCGTCCGCTAAAAGACGCGTGGGGCGAGATTTGCGACGTTGCGGCAAGACTGCTCGAAGGAAGTCGGGACGATAGGGACGTTTTCGACGTTGCAGGATTTATTTCAGGAAGCGACGGTGGCAAAAATTTGATTGCGACGGACGGACAGGCAATCGACAACGTCACCAAAAGGCGCAAGGTTGAACTTGTGAGATTGTTCGATGACAAAGAGTATGATTTGTTAAACGCAATCATCAAGGAAAAGCCTTGCGAGATACAACTCAAAAACGCAAAATTTTCAGAGGGTATGCGCAACACTTTGCGAAAAATCGCAAAAGTTGTAGAATTGTATTAAAACACGATAAGTATTACAAAATCCGACAAAACGGACGATAAAACGCCAAAACACGCAAAAATAAGTGTTTCCAAAAGATGTAAAAGCACGAAAAGTGTTGTAATATGTCAAAATAAAACACATATCGTGTTATATGAGCAAAGAGAAAATGACGGTTGCTTGCGTGATACAAGTCGATAAAGGCTATATAACGGAATAAAAAAAACGGACAGGTTTGACCTGTCCGTTTTTAAGTTTTGATTTTGTCAATAGACTTTTCTTGCCTTGATGACGTCCTCGCCGTCGATTGTAAGCTCGTTTTCGGTGTCGATTATGGTGTAGCGCAATCCGTTTCTCGTTGCGCTTATTCCGCCGAATCTGTTTTCGCCGTTGTCAATAGAAACGACCGTGTAGCGATGCGATGCGCTCTTTTGCGCTTTTACGCAAGGCAAGTTGACGGAGTTTACGATATTGCCGTTTTCGATATAGTCTTTAAGTTCCGTTGCAGCCATAACCGCACAGTTGTCTTCCGCTTCTTCCGTCGATGCTCCAAGATGCGGAATTGCAACGATGCCGTCAACTCCGATACATTCTTCGTTTGGAAAATCGACGACGTATTTGCGTATTTTTTTGTTTTCGAGCGCGTCTTTTATTGCGGTTACTTCGCAAAGTTCGCCTCGCGCCGCGTTTATGATTATCACGCCGTCTTTCATCGTCGATATGGTGTTTGCGTTGACAAGTCCTTTGGTTTCGGGAGTCATGGGCATGTGAAGCGTCACAAAGTCGGCATCCGCCCAACTAGCTTGCATTGTGTCGAAAATCGTAACGAAGGGTATTTCCGCTTTTGCCGCTTCGGATATAAACGGATCGTAACCCGCGATATTCATGCCGAGTGCGTGAGCTGAGCTCGCAACTTTTCTGCCGATTGCGCCCAGTCCCAAAACGCATAACGTTTTTCCTGTGATTTCACTGCCTGCAAATTGACCTTTGCCTTTTTCAACTTGTTTTGCGACGTCGTCGCCTTTGAGAGTGCTTGCCCAGTTTATCGCTTCGTTGATATTTCTTGCGCCGATGATGAGCGCGGCAATCACGAGTTCCTTGACTGCGTTTGCGTTTGCGCCGGGGGTGTTGAAAACGCAAATTCCTTTTTTAGCGTATTCCGCATGCGGAATATTGTTTACGCCTGCGCCCGCTCTTGCAACCGCCAACAGAGAGGACGGCACTTCGTATTCGTCCATTTTGAAAGAGCGCACGAGTATGCCGACGGGATTTTGCGAGTTGTCGGTGAGATTGTATCCTTCCAGCACCGGGTTTGCAAGTTTAGAGATCGAATTGAGTTTTAAAATATCCATATTTTCTCCTGCGTTTCTAAACGACACGGCATTATGCTTGTCGCTTGCAAAAAAGCGAAAGCGTAAAAAAACGCTTTCGCCTTTTGGTTGTCGGGTTATTTGTTTTCGAGTTCGAATTTCTTCATGAAATCGATAAGTGCTTTCACGCCTTCGACGGGCATAGCGTTGTAAATGGACGCTCTCATGCCGCCGACGAGTTTGTGCCCTTTGAGGCTGACAAGACCTGCTTGCTCGGCTTCTTTGACAAACTTTGCGTTGAGTTCGTCGCTGGGGGACACGAAGGGGACGTTCATGAGCGAACGGCTTTCTTTTTCAACGAAGTTGTTGTAGAAATCGCTCTCGTCTATGAAATCGTAAAGCATTTTTGCCTTTTCTCTGTTGATTTGCTCCATAATCTTTACGCCGCCGAGTTTTTTGAGGTGGCGAAGATTGAGCATCATCATATAAATCGACCAGCAGGGCGGAGTGTTGTAAAGACTGTTCGCGTCGATTTGCGTGCGATATTTGAGCATGGTGGGGCAAATTGGAAGTTCGCCGCCGAGCATGTCTTCCTTTACGATGACGAGTGTAACGCCTGCGGGAGCAAGGTTCTTTTGTGCGCCTGCGTAAATCATGGAATATTTTTTAGGATCGATTTCCTCACTCATGATGCAGGAGGACAAGTCCGCAACCAAAGGAATATCGCCCGTGTCGGGAAGAGTGTTGTATTTCAAGCCGAAAATGGTGTTGTTTTCGGTGATATGCACGTAGCTTGCGTCCTTTCTGAAATCGTCGCGCGTGGTTTTGGGAATATAGGTAAACTTCTTGTCTTCGCTTGACGCGACAAGGCGAATATCACCGTATTTTTGCGCTTCTTTGTATGCTTTTTTTGCAAAGTTGCCCGTAACTATATAGTCAGCTTTTCCCGTTTTCAACAGGTTGAGGGGGATTGCCTCGAACTGCGTGGACGCGCCGCCTTGCACCATGATGACGTGATAATCGTCGGGCAAATGCATAAGTTCTCTGATAAGGTCGAGTGCTTCGGTGTTGATTTGGTCGTACCACTTGGAGCGGTGGCTCATTTCCATTACGCTCATGCCTGAGCCGTTGTAGTCGGCGATGTTTCTGCCGGCCTCTTCTATAACTTCGAGAGGAAGCATGCTGGGGCCTGCCGAGAAATTGTAAACTCTCATAAAATTCTCCTTCTTATATGTCATAATCGCATCGTTTTTTGACGATTATTATACTATAATCGTAAAGGCAAAACCGCAGTTTGTAAAGATTTTTTTTCGCTCGAGGAAGCGGTTTTTGACGCTTTTGGGCGAAACTCTTGCTAATGCGCGCGTTTTGGTGTAATATACTATATTAGAAAAATATGCATTTATTCGGAGAAATAGAATTCATGAAAAAAAATACAAAAACAGTAAAGGTGACCTTCCTCGGCGGTGTCGGCGAGGTGGGCAAAAATATGACGGCAATCGAATGCGGCGACGATATGATTATCGTCGATTGCGGCGTGTCCTTCGCAACGAGCGAGGAAGCCCCCGGTATCGACGCAATCATCCCCGACATAACTTACGTAAAAGAGAATATATCCAAACTTCGCGGCATCGTGCTCACTCACGGACACGAGGATCACATCGGCGCGATTCCGTACTATGCGGACGACCTCAAAGACGTGCCTATTTACGGCACTGCGCTCACTATCGGATTGCTCAAAAGAAAGCTGGACAAAAACGGCAAAAAGTGCAATCTCGTCGTAGTTTCGGCAGGCGATACCGTTACGTTGGGCGGGTTTAAAGTCGAATTTATCAAAGTGTGTCACTCCATGGCGGGAGCGTGCGCGCTTGCAATCACAACGCAAGTCGGCACGGTGTTCGTCACCGGCGACTTCAAAATCGACAACACCCCGATAGACGGCAAAAAGACGGATATAGGACGTATTGCGGAAATAGGAGCAAAGGGCGTTTTGCTCATGCTGGGAGAGTCCACAAACGTTGAAAGAAAGGGCAGTTCCACATCCGAAAAGGTGGTCGGTCAAACGCTTGAAAACATTTTTGCGTCAAACCTCGACAAGAGAATCGTCATTGCTTGCTTTGCATCCTCAAACTACCGCGTACAACAAGTGCTTACTCTCGCTCACAAGTATCACAGAAAAGTGGTGCTTGCAGGCAGAAGCATGAAAGGTATGGCGGAAGTCGCTTCCGCTTGCGGAGAATTGCAAGTTCCAAAGGGCGTAATCGTGGACAGCGTGGGCAAACTTTTGCCAAGCGAAACGGTCATTTTGGCAACGGGATCGCAGGGCGAGCCGCTTTCCGCGCTCAACAAGCTGTCAAAAGGCGAGTTCAACAAGATCAACATAGGTCCGCAAGACCTCGTCGTGCTTTCGTCATCGCCTATTCCCGGCAACGAAAAGTCGGTGTACGACGTCATCAACGACTTGTTCAGAAAGGGTGCAAACGTAATTTACGACGCAATGAACGACATTCACGTTTCGGGACACGCATACGAGGAAGAACTCAAACTTATGCTCACCCTCGTGCAACCCGAGTATTTTATGCCCGTGCACGGCGAATATCGCCACCAACACAAGCATGCAGAGATCGCAAAAACGCTCGGCGTTCCGTCAAAAAATATCGTTATTCCGAATATCGGCGAGTGCTACGGCGTAAACCACAAGGGGATAAGACAACACTCAAATGTAACGGCAGGCAACGCGTACGTTGACGGTGTCGTGCTTGAAAACGGCAAAATGCTCGTAAACGACAGAAAATCGCTTGCGGAATACGGTATGCTCGTGGTGCTTTGCGCGGTCGACACCGATCAAGGCAAAGTCGTGGGCGACGTTGACATCGTTGCAAGAGGATTCAACCTCACCGACGACGTGATAAACTCCATAAAGAACGCCACTATCGACACGATAAACGGGGCGGACTTCGACAAAGTCGACGTCAACGAGATTGCAAGAGCGGTCAAAAAAGCGGTGAGAAAACTCTTCTACAAGGACAGACAATTCCCAATAATCATCCCCGTTATCGTCGAGGACTGATTTAAAATCGGAGCGAAAACAAGCCAAAAGTTTGCCGAAAAAAACGGAAAAAACACGATAAAAACGCAAGAAAAACCGTAAAAAATCGCAAAACAATATACGCTAAAATGCGATTAACCGCATAAAAAAAGCAAAAAAATCAACGTATAATTTGCAAAAAAAGAAGGCGCAAAAATGTATAGAAAACGCATAATTTTGATACTCACTTCACGCGACGAAAGCGACGATATCTCGCAAAAAATCGCGGAGGCTATCCGCAAAATCGGCACGCATAACGCGGTTGTGATGAGCGACGACAAGTACGGCTCGGCAACCAAACTTTCCGCGCTCGACAAACTTATGGACAGCGGAAGCGAATATCAATATTTGCTTGAAAAGAAAGACAAAGGCGTGCTGCGCGACATATTTAAACTCAAAAGTTTTTCAAAGCGCGTCAATCGCATCAATAATATGATAAAACGTTTTCATCCCGAATACATTTTGTGCGTTACGCCGTACGCTCATCATTGCGCGGTGGAGGCGAAGCGCAGGGCAAGATTCCATACTCAAATCATCTATATGCTGCAAACGTTTACTCTCCCCAAAAGAGTGCATGACGACGCAACCAATGTGTTTATCGTCGAAAATGCGGACGTAAAAGCCGATTTGGTGCGACAAGGCATAAAATCAAAAGACGTTTTGGTGATGGGGTTTCCGTTTGAAATCACGCCTAAAACAAGGGAAGAAATCATACTCAAAAAGCAAGAATTGGGGCTTCCCAAAGTCAAAACCGTGTACGTCAACGTGCAAGACAAAAAGCAGCTTGAAAACGTGTTTTCGCTTTTGCTCGACCAAGGCGAAATAGCAAATCTCGCAGTTTACGTAAAGGACGCTCATATGCTTGAAACGCTTTCGTCCATGTCGGTGAAAACTCCTCAAACTAAAGTGGTGTTTTTGCAATCGCCCGAGCAGGTTGACGACTGCATGCCCGTTTGCGACGCGGCAATCACGCAGTACGATGCGGCAACGCTTTACAAGTGCTTTAAACTGGGAGTGCCGTCCATCGTTGTGAAAGCAAGCGAACACGAGCAGGCGGATATATCTTATCTTGCTCAAAACGAGCTTTGCCTCGTTGCAAAAAACGACCTTGAAATCGTTGCGCTGTTGTACAGAATCTTGCAAACGGACGCGGGAGAAAGGATTGCGGCAAACGGCAAAAAATGGGTTGAACTCAGCTCGCTCGAAAATATCGCGAACTTCCTCACGGCATACATCGCCGTTTGAGATTGTCCTACGGACAGTGATATACACGCAAAGCGTGCGTGATATTGCGACTGCGCAGCATGATATTGTTGTTTTGCAACAGCGATATTGCACCGCCGGTGCAGTGAAATTGTGCCTGACGGCAAGAGGAATAAAAACTATAATCGAGATATGCCAAAGATAACCAAACTAAACGAAATTGCAAAAAGACAGGGATTTAAACTCGGCGACGACGTGCTGCGTATCGGCGGCTACAAAATGGTTGACGAACTTGATTATCTCTACTACGACAACGAAAAGAAATTTTCGGTGGATATTTTGCGTGACGGAAAAGAACATACGATAAAAGTCCACAAAAAAGACGGGCAATCTCTCGGACTTGAATTTGCAATCGATATGAAACCCGTCGTGTGCAAAAACAAGTGCATTTTCTGCTTTGTCGACCAACTCCCCAAAAACATGCGCCCCAGCCTTTACGTCAAGGACGACGATTACAGGTATAGTTTTATGTGCGGTTCGTACGTGACGATGACAAACGTCACCGAAGAGGAAATCGAGAGAGTTATAAGGCTCAAACTCAGTCCGCTCTACATCTCGGTGCACGCATGGGACGACGATATAAGGACGTATATCCTCAAAAATCCGAACACGAGAAAGCTGCCCGATCAAATGCGCAGATTGGGCGCAAACGGCATAAAGATGCACACTCAACTTGTCGTCGTGCCCGACGTCAACGACGGGAAAGTGCTAGAAGACAGCATACGAGGATTGCACACCGTCGAAGGCGTTGAAACGGTTGCGGTCGTGCCCGTTGGTATGACGGGACACAGAGAGCAACTTGCAAAACTCAAAGCGGTTGACGAGCAAAACGCACGAGATACGATAAAACTCGTCGAGGGATTGAACGAGGAATTCGGCGGAAATTTCTGCTGGTGCAGCGACGAATACTACGTCAAAGCCAACGTCAAAGTGCCCGACGGTTCTTATTACGGCGCGTTCGACCAGATTGAAAACGGCGTGGGGCTTATTGCCGATTGGATTGACAACTTCGAATATAGTTTGCAAGAGGCAGGGGATATGAACCTCGGCAAGAGAATAGACATGGTGACGGGCGTATCCTTTGCGCCTATGCTCAAAGAGTACTCGAAAAAACTTGCTCAAAAACTCGGCTTGCAAGTTGAAGTGCATGCGATAATCAACAACTTTTTCGGCACGAGCGTTACGGTTGCGGGGCTTGTTACGGCAGGGGATATGATAGAGCAGCTTCAAGGCGTCAAGACGGATGCGTTTGTGATACCCGACAATATGCTGCGCGAATTTACAGACACTTTCCTTGACAACAAAACCGTCAAAGAAGTTGAGGACGCACTCGGCGCTCCGTTTATCGTGGTGTCGCACTCGGGAAGCGATACGGCGCAAAAAATAATAGAGCATTTTGAAAAGTGAAAAATATGCAATTTGACGCAAAAAGGCGTTTATATTGCAAAAAACGATAGATAAAAATCGGAAACGGTGAAAAAATATGAAACCATTGGTGGCAATTGTAGGAAGACCTAACGTCGGAAAATCGACGTTGTTCAATAGGCTCGCAGGGCAAAGAATCGCTATCGTCGAGAACACCCCCGGCGTTACGCGCGACAGAATTTACGCAGATTGCGAGTGGTGCGGAAGAGCGTTTACGCTCATCGATACGGGCGGATTGGAACTTAAAAGCGACGACGTGATGTGGAATCACATTCGCACGCAAGTGGAAATCGCAGTGGACACTGCCGACGCTATCCTTTACGTCGTTGACGGAAAGACGGGGCTTACAACCGACGACAACCTTGTGTGCTCGTTTTTGCGCAAGTCCAAACTCCCCGTTATACTTGCGGTCAACAAAATAGACAACAACGATTTGAGCAACGTGTACGACTTTTATGCGCTGGGATTCGGCGAACCGCATGCCGTGAGCGCGGAGCAGGGCAAGGGGCTTGGAGATTTGCTTGACGCAATCCTCGAAGTTATCCCGGAATATTCCGTTGACGAAGATCCCGAACGCATCAAAATCGCAATCGTCGGAAAGCCGAACGCGGGCAAGAGCTCGATAACCAACAGACTTTTGGGTTACGACCGTTGTATCGTGAGCGACATAGCTGGCACGACAAGGGACGCCATCGACACCGAACTCGACGTGGGCGACGACAAATATCTCATCATCGACACGGCAGGTATGCGCAAAAAGAAAGTGGTCAACGAGGATCTTGAAAGATACTCGGTTATGAGAAGTTTGCTCGCCGTGCGCCGCGCGGACGTGGTGCTTGTCGTATGCGACGCAACCGAAGGACTTACCGAGCAAGACGTCAAAATCGCAGGATTCGTGCACGAGGAGGGCAAACCGTCCATCATCGTGATGAACAAGTGGGATTTGGTGGACAAAAATACCCACACCATTTACGAGTTTGAAAAGAAGCTCAAAGAGGATTTGAAGTATATGGACTATTTCAAGTCCGTGTACATTTCGGCATTGAGCGGCAAGAGGCTGGACAATTTGCTTCCTCTTTGCAAAGAAGTGGTGGCAAATTCGAGAAAGCGTATTCCGACTGGACTTCTCAACGAGGTGGTTGGGGACGCTATCCGCATAAGCGAGCCACCGTCTTATCTCGGCAAAAAACTCAAAATATTTTACGTCACGCAAGTGTCGGTCGCACCGCCTACTTTCGTGCTTAAAGTCAACGATCCGACGATCATGCATTTCAGCTACAAGAGATACCTCGAAAACGCGCTCCGCAAGAGTTTCGACTTTTCGGGCACGCCCATACGCTTGCTGATAAGAGGCAACAACGAGGGCGATCAATAAGTTGCGGATTTTTGGAAAAAATCGGCGTAAATTCTTTGTGAAAAAATCGCAAAAATGAATTGCCAAACCCAAAAGTCGGTGGTATAGTCTTTGCGTTGAAAAAACGTCTTGAATATACCGATCACGGCAAACGGCGCGTGCGGCATATAGTGTAAAAATAGGAAAGGTGGCATTTATGGACTACAAAGCATTGTCTAAAAGCGAGCTTGAAGAGTTGCTCAAACAAGAACAAAAAGCCTACAAAAAACTCCAAAAAGCAGACAGACACGTCGATATGACGAGGGGAAAGCCGTCGAAAGAACAACTCGACATATCCATGCCCATGCTTGAAAACGCCGCAAAATGCGACTTTATGATGAGCGGCGTCGACGCAAGAAATTACGGCGAACCCGCAGGCGTGAAGCAGGCAAGAGAACTTTTTGCCGACCTTTTGGGTGTCAAAGCGGACGAGGTTATCGCCATTGACGGATCTTCGCTCGACATCATGTACAACGTGGTGCAGTTTGCAATGCAATTCGGCGTACTCGGCTCTACGCCGTGGAATAAACTCGACAAGGTTAAGTTTATTTGCCCCGCACCCGGATACGACAGACACTTTTCCATTTGCGAAAACTTCGGCATCGATATGATAACCGTGCCTATGCTTGCGGACGGTCCGGATATGGATCTCGTTGAGAAACTCGTTCGCGACGACGAAAGCATAAAGGGTATTTGGTGCGTTCCAAAGTATTCAAACCCCACGGGTATCGTGTTTTCGGACAAGGTTGTCGAGCGTATGGCAAACCTCAAACCGAAGGCAAAAGATTTCAGAGTGTTTTGGGACAACGCATATTGCGTGCACTCGCTCTACGACACAGACGATAAACTCAAAAATATCTTCGACGTGGCAAGAAAGGCAGGCACTTTGGATATGATTTACTGCTTCGCATCCACCGCAAAAATTACTTTTGCAGGCAGCGGCGTGGCGGTGTTCGCATCCTCGCAAAACAACGTGCAAGATATGCTCAAACGCTTGTTTTTCAAGAGGATAAACCCCAACAAAGTCAATCAGGTCATTCACGTCGAATACCTAAAAAACGTTGACAATATAAAGAAAATCATGGCGCAACACGCAGCGATTTTGCGCCCGAAATTCGACCTTTTCAAAGACAGAATGGAAGAGGCGTTTGCAGGGGACGAAAACGTGAGTTGGTCAAAGCCGAGAGGCGGCTATTTTATCTCTCTCGACGTGCCGGGATGCGCAAAACGTATCGTAAGCCTTGCGTCCGATGCGGGAGTCAAATTCACGGCGGCGGGCTCGACGTTCCCGTACAGAATAGACGACAACGATTCGAATATCCGCATTGCGCCAAGCGTGCCGTCGCTTGACGAAATGAATTTTGCAATCGACGTGCTTACGTGCGCCATAAGAATCGCGCTTGCCGAAAAGTATTTGGCAAAATAGCGAAAAAGAATTTTAAAAAAATAGGGACGACCAAAGCGGCCGTCCTTATTTTTGCCGATTTTTCAAGCGTTTGCAAAAATATCGTACAATTGCAAGATTCGGTATTGAAAACGTATAAATTTTAATATATAATTAATACATATCAAATTGGCGCGCTTGCGCAAAGGGAAAATTATGACGGATTTGGTAAATAAAAAAGAGAAAAAGGCCGGTGCGTTGACCGCGAATATGTGGATATACGCATTGGGACTTATGGGCATCAACCTGGGCATCGGTCTTATCAACAGCTATCAGGCGGAATTCTTCAACAAAATTCTGCAAGCGGATTTGATGGCGGTTGCAGGAATTATTCTTGCGGCAAAATTCATAAGCATCGTTGCGGACTTTGTTATAGGAAATCTCATCGACAGAGCCAATTTCAAGGCGGGCAAAATGCGCCCGTGGATATTGTTTTCGGCGTTTCCGCTTGCGGTGCTGACGATGATTTCGTTTGTATTTATTCCTTTTTCGTCGAATGCGGGCAGATATATCTACATCATATTCATCGTTGTACTTTGGAATATTTCAATGACAATGGCGGACATTCCGTCGCAGGGTATGCTCTCGCTCATTTCAAAAAGCAGTGAAGAGGTCAACAATGCGGCAGGACTGGGCAACACTCTCAAATCCGTTGCGCTCGCCGCGCCCGGCGTATTTGTAAGTTTTGTATGTATTCTCACCGGCTCGGACGGCGCGGTAGGACAAACGGAATATCTTATCACTGCGGCGATTATGGCGGGGCTGGGACTTATATTCCAACTCCTTATGTACTTCAAGTGTAAGGAAATCGTCAAGTCCAACACGTCTGCCGGTATGAGCTTCAAAGAGATGTTCAGAGAGCTCAAAAACAACAAAATGTTGCTCATCGTTTTCGGGACGTACATTCTCGGATTCGGCAGAAACATAGGGCTCGGCATCGCGGTGCAGGCAACGTGTATTCTCATACGTGACGGCATTGACCTCAGCTTTATCGGAATGGGCACGCTTTACGGCGACGCTTGCAGCTGGGCAATAGGCATTACGTCGGCGATTTCGTCAATGGTTACAATCGTACTCAATCCGATAATCAACAAAAAATTGGGCGAAAAGAAGTATTTTATCACCGCAGGTTTCTACGGATTTGCGGTGACGCTTATCGCAACGCTCATCTACACGCTCAGCCCCACGGGCAGCTTCGGCAGAAGCATTTGGGCGATCTGGATTTATCAATTCTTCCTCGGCTTCGCTTTCGGTCCGAACGGTTATTTGCCGATGGTTATGACGGCGGATATAGTGGACTATCAGGAATGGAAGACGGGCAAACGTACCGAGGGTACGCAGTTTGCAATCATGTCGATGTCCAACAAACTTTCAAACGCGCTTTCCGTTTCGCTCGGCATTTTGTTTATCGGCGCAATCGGTTACGACGCGGCAAAATATGCGGATGTTTCGCACATCGGCGTTCAAGGCAGCGCGGAAAATATGCGGGCAATCGCAAGTTACGTCACCGACGGCATGCAAAACAAAGCGTGGATCATCTATTTCTTGCTCCCCGGTCTTTGCATGCTTGCAAGCTCGCTTTTGATGTTCTTCTATAAGATCGACGAAAAGACGAAGACGCAAATGCGCGAAGAGCTTGCGGTGCGCAGAGCGGAGAACGAGGCGGCGCAAATCGTTGTAGAAGAAGAGTGCGACGGCAATTGCTCCGAGTGTGAAAAAGATTGCGACACACGAAAAGACGGCGTTCAAGAGCCGTTTGAAGAAGCTCTTGCGGAGCATTTCGAAGAAGAAATGAACGAAGCTGACGAGCCTGATAAGGATATGGAAGAATAATCCGCAAAGACGTTAAAAGCCTCGCGAAAAGCGGGGCTTTTTCATATGAAAAACCACCGAGCATAGTCGGCGGTTTTTGCAAATTTTCGATTGTTTTGCGACTTTAAATTTTCGTCGTTTTGCAATTATACGCAGATTAAACGGCTTTTTCGATGCGATAAAGCGTTTATTTGATTATGTAAACTTTGCTTTGACACTTTTCAAGCAATACGGTGAGAGTGCCGTTTGTGGTGAGATTTTCGCCGCTCCATTGCTCTTTTGCGTGATATTCGTTTTGCTTGGTCATTGCAACGTATTTGTCGTCGACAAGCGTGTTGAGATCGAATTTCGCTTTTGCGCCGTGTGAGGCCTTGTTGAAGAAGCACACCGCAACCGAGCCGTCCGCAAGCGGTTTTGCAAGCACGTCCACAATGCCTTTTTTGACACGTTTGGCTTGCTTTGCAAGGGCGTCTTGGTTGATTGCGATCATATTCTTGTTGGCGACGATGCTCCTGACTTGCTCGTTCATGCTGCGCAAATCGTTGCCGAGAATGAGAGGAGCGTTCATCATGCACCAGAGCGAGAAGTGCGATACGTTTTGATTGTAGGTGAGTTTGCCGTTGCCCACTTCAAGCATATCGGGATCGTTGTAGTGTCCTTTGCTTGCGTACGGATAGAGCTTGACGGTGTGCTCGTATATAAGTTTTATCCAGATCCACCACGGGCGAATATCGGGAGTAGTGCGCCACAGATTGCCCGCCTTCGCGCCCCAGTTGTACGGTTTGCCCCAGCCCCATTCGCAGATTGAAAAAACGATGGGTTTTTCTTTTTGTTTGCGCTCTTTGGCAACCCTTGCCGTTGCGTCTTTGAGAGCTTTGCCCATGCGACGATATTGATACATTTCGCTGTCGGCTTTGCTCGTGACGGGGTTGAAGAGTTCGATTTTGTTTTTGCCTGCCGTAAGGTTGACGATGACTTGGAATCTTGCGGTGAGGTTGTAGTGCTTTTGAGGAGGGAAGAGAAGTTCGTATTCTTCGCCGTCGTTGACTTTTGCGATGAGATATTTTTCGTACGCGCCTTTCTTTTTGATGTTGACGGTGAGCACGTATTTGCCGTCCTCGTCGACTTCGATATTGTTGTAGGTGATGCGACCTTGATTTGCGTCAAGCCCGGAAACATAGCTTCCGCTCGGAAGTTTTGTGTCCGTCATAAATCTCGCAAGCCCCGAAAGCACTGCATTGTGTACGGAATACTCCATAGGGTGCGAATCGAATTGAGATATGCTTATCGAGTACACGAGGGGAGCGTATTTGGAAATGGGGATATGGTGGCAATAGTCGTATTTGAAATACTCAACGCCCCATTTGGCAAGGGTGTAGGCGTCGTATTGCTCTCTGCCTAGGCTTGCCGGCAAGTCTTCGCAGGTGAGAGTGCCGTTTGAAGTGTATGCGCCAAGTTTCAAGCCCATTGCGTTGACTTGCTTTGCAAGGTTTTCTATGCCGTTAGGAAAGGTTTCGTAATCGCCTACGAGCTCGCCGTTTTCGTCTCGCAAAGAGGATTGCCAGCAATCGTCGAGGTTGATGTACTTGTAGCCTGCGTCGATAAGTCCGTTGTCCTTCATCGCCTTTGCGGTGTCGAGAATAAGTTTTTCGTTTATGCGGTTTCTGAACGTGTTCCAGCTAGACCAGCCCATAGGGGGAGTGAGCGCAACGCCGTTTTCGTAGTCGGGCAGTTGCGGATTTACGCTTGTGGGCTTTTTCTTTTGAAACAAGCTTTTGATAAAGCAAAAAGGACACATGTTGTTACGTTTCATTTTCCACCTGATTATATTGTTTTTTATTTGATTTTCGGTGCTTTTACGCGCATTTTTGCGTCAAGGCGTTCGAATTTCTTCTCGATTGCTTCGCCGTGTTCGAGCTTGATTTGATTCATAATCGCAACCAAACCGATGTAGGAGAACGTGAGTATCGCTCCTATCGCAAGCATTGCCTTGCCCATCGCCCACGTGATATGATTGTCAAGACGGAAGAAGGTGCGCAAGAACTGTACTATGTCAACTTGCTCGCCATTTATCGTAGCGTTGATTGAGATGAAATAGACGCCTACGAAAATGAATATCATCAGCAAGTACATGAACAAATTGAGCGCGATGAGCAAATTGGATTTGTTGACCTTGTGCTTTTTGCGCGGTTTCTTTTCCTTTTTGACTTTGACGTCCTTCGTTTCGACGACTTTCATCACGACGCCGTTTGCGATGGAATAGCCTTTTTCGCTGTCGTCAACGCAGCCGTCGTACAAACTCGAATCGATTTTTTGCGCTTTGGCTTCCTCTTTCGCCTTTTCGTTCATAAAGTCGCTGATGCCGAAAAAAGCAGACCAACTAGACAGCTTTGTGGGGAGGGAAACTTTGAAAAGAAGCAAGAAGCCAACGAAAGTGATTATCCAAATAAACACCGTTTGCGATTGCGCGTCGGTGATATCCGTGAGGAAAAATCTGTTGCAAATTATCACGGCTATTGCGCCGAGTAGCACCGTAATTCCGCCGGGTACGGCGTTTGAGAGCACTTTCGGTAAAAATCTGCCCGTCACTCTGTCGGCATTCGGTTCGAGAGCAAGCACGACGGAGGGCATGCCTATCGTGACCGCGCCCATAATCGTGAGATTTTGCGGAGTGAAGGGAAGAGGATCGACTACAATCATAAACAACAGTGCCAAAAGCGTGTTGTAGATGGTTTTCATAATATACAACGCAGCCGAACGTTCGAGGTTGTTTATGGAGCGTCTGCCCTCGGCAACCACTCTGGGCATGGACGAGAAATTGCTGTCCAAAAGCACTAGAGAGCTTACGTTTTTCGCTGCGTCCGAGCCGGACGCCATTGCAACCGAGCAGTCCGCTTCTTTGAGCGCAAGCACGTCGTTGACGCCGTCGCCCGTCATTGCAACGGTGTGCCCCGCCTTTTTGAGAGCTTTTACAAGCATAAGTTTTTGGTCGGGCAAAACACGACCGAAAATGGTGTATTTTGTTGCCGCCTCGTACACTTCTTCCTCTGTTTCGAGGGTGGACATATCCACAATGTTGTCGCACTCTTCAAGCCCCGCGCGCATTGCGACCGCGCGTACGGTTTGGGGATTGTCGCCCGATATAATCTTGACGGTTACGCCTTCTTGTTTGAAAAAGCGGAGCGTGTCGGGTGCTTCTTTTCTTATCTTGTCGGTGATGAAAACGAAACTTTCCAAGGTGAGCGTTTTGGGAAGAGTGCCGTCGCCGAATTGGTTTTTCGACGATGCCACAACCATGACTCTGAATCCCTTTTGCGCCATTTCGGACATGGTGTTTTCCATGGCTTTGGTGCGCTTTTTGAACACGAATTCGGGTGCGCCTATGACATAGGAAACGCCGTCTATTCTTGCGCCGCTCCACTTGCGTTGAGAGGAGAAGGGGACGACTTGTTCGACGTTGCCGCAACAGTTGAGTTCCGCAACGTAGGCGCGAAGGGCGTTTATGGTTGCGTTGTCGTCTTCGAGCGCACTCGTCACGTTTTTGATGATTTGCATTATATCCGACGCGTTTTTGCCTTTTGCGGGGGACAAATCGTTGACTTCCATCGTGCCTTCGGTGATAGTGCCGGTTTTGTCAAGGCAAAGCACGTCGACGCGCGCAAGGGTTTCAACGCAATAGAGGTCTTGCGCAAGCGTTTTGTGGCGTGAAAGACGCATTATGCTGACGCAAAACACCGTTGAGGACAGCGCGACGAGTCCAGACGGAATCATGCCTATGACGGTTGCGATCGTGCCCAAAACGGTTGTCGAAAGGTGAGAACTTATCTTGTAACCGAGCAGGGTGGTGATCATCTTTTGAGCGTCTTCGGGGTTGTTTTGCACGAAATATTTGACGCAGAAAAGCACTATGCCAAGCGGAACGATTATGCTTGCCATCACTTTGACGATAAACATAAGCGAACGCCAAATTTCACTGTTGGGCTTTTTGAAATATTTTGCGCCGGAACTTATTTTGGTTGCGAAGTTGTCCGCGCCAACGTGTTCAACTTGTGCCTTTGCCGTGCCCGACACGACAAAGCTGCCCGACATAATTTCGTCGCCGGGATTTTTTTGGATTGCGTCCGGCTCGCCGGTGATAAGGCTTTCGTTGACTTCGATCGAGCCTTCGACGACGATTGCGTCCGCACAAATCTGACTTCCGCTTGAAAGAATGGTCAAATCGTCGAGCACGATGTCCTTGATTGCGATTTCCTTTTGCTCGCCGTCACGCAAAACAATGGCTTTTGGTGCGGAGATGAGGGAAAGTTTGTCTATCGTGCGTTTTGCTCTAAGCTCTTGAAAAATGCCCACGAGAGCGTTGAATACGATGAGCAACATAAAACCGAAGTTGCCCAAAATGGACACTATGCTTTCGTGAGAGTCCACAAAGAAAAATATCAACGCCGCAAGCGCGATAAATACGAAATTGAAAAAAGTGACGATGTTTTCACGCAAAATTTGCGCAACGCTCTTCGTCTTGACGTTGGTGTCGCCGTTGACTTTGCCTTGGGCAACCCTGTTTTTCACGTCCTCTTGCCCCAGTCCTTTTTCGAGGTCGGTGACGAAACGCTCGGCGGTGTTTTGTTCCTGCTCGGACAGAACTTCCGAGGGTATATAGACGTTGTTGTCTTGATTTTCGGACATAATCTCCCTTTTGCGCACGCGCGCTTTTTTTTACATATATAAACGATTATATCACAGTTTGTTCATTATTCAAGAAAAAAGTTGTGCCGCAGTCGCTTTTTATGCGAGTTTTTTGCATAATCGGGAACTACTCGCCGTATATTTTGAGTATGAAAAGAAAAAAATGCTTGATTTTGGTTGCAATATTGTGCGTGATTTCCTCGATTTTTGCATTGTGCGCTTGCAATAAAAAAGCCGACGGAGACGTCAAAGACAACGTGTCGAGGCTCACCGAGGCGTACTATGCCGGCGAGAGCGATTTATTTGCCGTCACAATCGAAAAGGGCAGACGCGAAAAGAGCTTCGTTGCCGACGGAATCGCAAGGGACGTTTGCGATTTTCAAGAGATAATCGTCACTCCGTTGAAGAGCAACGATTATCAATCCGTATCCTACGTGATTTGCTCGGACGACAAAACTTTGTCGGGTGAAATCAAATGTGGCAAAAGTGGTGAATTTGTGGATTCTATCACACTCGATTTTGTGCCCAAGACGATAAGCGTAACTGCCGGCGATGTGAAATCGGACATCGAATTGAACTCGATTTTGGACGGTAAATTGTCTGCCGCCGACGTCATAAACATCGCAAAAGACGCACTCAAAGAAAAGATTGACAAAGAGTATTCGGAGGGTAAAGCCGAGCGCGAAATCTACGTCAAACTCATCACCGCCGACCGTGAATCTTACTATTATTATGTGTCGTTTATCGGCGACGGCGTGGACTACTGGGCGATGCTGATTGACCCGAGTACAGGCAATATAATCAGTCGTAAGTAATGCGCTCAATAAATAGTTTTTATGACATAATAAAAGGCAAACCGTCGATTAAACTTTGGGTTTGCCTTTAAAATTGCGCTGTGCTAGGGAAATCGTTATTTTGTCATTGCTTGCGACATTGCGCTTGCCATTTGTACTGCTTGTTCGCGAATTCGCTCTTGGTCGAATATATCCATTTGTGCAAATACTGCTTTTTTGAAAGATTCAGGCTTTTTGATGCCGTTTATTCGATTATAGAAAAAACGCCGTCAGACGACGGCGTTTTTTATGCGGTTTTTTGAATCAAAGCAATTAGTTGAACAAATCCTTGAACGCTTTGCCGAATTTGACGACGGGAGCTTTGCTTGCCGCAATCGTGATCGGTTGTTTGGTGAGGGGATTGAAGCCTTGTCTTTCCGCTTTTTCTTTTACTTCGTAAGAAGCGAAGTTTGCGATTGCAACTTTGTCGCCTGCTTTGAGAGCTTCTGCGATAACTGCTGCGTATGCGTCAACCGCTGCGGTTGCGTCTTTGATAGAAAGGTCGGCTTTTGCTGCCACTGCTTTGATAAATTCTGCTTTATTCATATTTAGTCCTCCTTAGGATTGTACTGACATTATAGACGAAAAAATCGGGCAATGCAATACTTTTTTTTAATATTTGCGTTTTGCGAGCGGTTTTTTACGCCACCGGAACTCAATCAAACTTATAGTTTGAATAGCGTAAAAAACTTTTTCTTTGCCCGTGTCGAAAAATCCGCTCGTTTTGCAAAAACCGATATGCGTTATATCCCTTTTGCAAGTTTTCAGGCAACCGTGTCCGTGCTTTCTTCTTCGAGAGCTTTTTCGTCGAGTTCTTCTCGGACTTCTTCTTGCTCGATTTGCTCGTTGGTGAGTGCGGCTTTCTTTTCGAAAATCGTCTTTATCGTCTTTACTGCAATGGGGAAGAATATCGCAACCGACAATGCCTCGGCAATCGGGAACGCCGCCCAGTAGCCTTTCAGCCCCATAGGCGTGTATATTGCAAGCACGTAGCCGAGGGGCACGAGTATGCATAGTTGGCGAAGAAGGGATATGAGCATGGCTTTGATGCCGTGTCCGACCGCGTTGAACATTGCAATCATGATGACGCCCAAAGACGCAGGGATAAACGCAATTGAGCAAAGCCGCAACGCTTCCGAGCCGACTTGAATTCGGTTTGCGTTGTCGCCGACCGAGAAGAGTTTGAGCAGTTGTTCGGGCATTGCGTGGAACAAGATAAGCGCGAACGTCATATATACGAACGCAATGAGTACGGCATATTTGAAGGTTTTGACAAAGCGGTCTTTTTTGTTTGCGCCGTAGTTGTAACCCATAATGGGAATACAGCCTTGGTTGAGTCCGAAAACGGGCATGAATGCAAAGGATTGCAATTTGAAGTACACGCCGAACGCCCACACGGCGTCTGCAAAACGGTTGAGTACGGCGTTTGAGAGCATGTACATAACCGAGCCTATGGAGTTCATGACGACTGTTGGAAGACCGACGCGCATTATGTCGATTAGAATGTCCTTTTTGATTTTGAAACCCTTGGTGAAAAATACGTCGATGTCGAGTTGCTTTTTTGCTTTTGCCTTTATAATGACGACGATGGGAATAAGCATTGCCACAACCTGACCTATGACGGTTGCGATTGCCGCGCCGGGCGCGCCGAGCTTGCATACGCTGATGAGTATCGGATCGAGGATTATATTGGTGATCGCGCCCACGAGTTGCGTCACCATAGGCACGATCATATTGCCCATCGCTTGCAATATGCGGTTGAGCATGGTTTCGATCATAAAACCGAAAGAACAGCACATGCAGATCGTAAGATATGTCGAACCCATTTTGTACACGGCTTGCACGTTTTCGCTGCCTGCGACCGCTCCCGCGTTGACGGTGTACGCCTTGATGAAAGCATCGGATACAAAGTATCCCAGCACCAAAAACAGCGCGCTGAATATGAAGGAGATCAAAAGTCCGGTTTGCGCCGCAAGGCTTGCGTCCTTGTTTCTGCCTTCGCCGAGCAACCTGGATATAAGCGAGCCCGCGCCCACCGCAAGACCTATCGCAAATGCGTTTACAAGCAGCTGCATGGGCATTGCGTAGGACAGTGCCAAAACGCCGTTGGTTGCGTCGTACATGCCGATAAACACGCTGTCTACGATGTTGTAGAGCGCTTGAACGAGCATGGAAAGTATTGCAGGACCGCTCATCGTGAGAATGAGCTTTCCGACGGGCATAGTGCCGAGTTTCGATGATTGCAAATTTTCTTGTGTAGTCGTCATGTGTTACCTTTTGTCGAAATAAAGTATAATTTAACGAAAAATAAAAAGCAACCGAATGGACGATTGCTTTTTGCGGTGTTTTGTCGGATAGTCTGCTTTCAGTCGTTGGTCTTAGGAAGGTCGGCTTGCGATAGGATATCGCTTGCTTGCGTAGAATCGCTTTGTTCCGTCGCAACGTCCGATTGTTCCGTTCCTCCGTCCGTGAGGGGAGGATTGAGCGGCGTATCGTTGGTTTTGTCGTGCTTGTAGGTGAGTTTCAAAAGCAGAGGAGTGAGCAGGGAGGACACGATGATGAGGATAAGCACAAAGGGCATTATCGACGCGTCCACAAGTCCGCTGTCCACGCCTTTTTGCGTGCATACCAGCACGACTTCCGCTCTTGCCATCATGCCGATGCCCACGCGCAAGCTGTCCATAAACGAGTATTTGCAGATGAGCGAGCCTATGCCGCATCCCAGCACCTTGCCGATAAGTCCTGCCGCGATGAACGCAAAACCGAATCCTACGATTGCAGGTGATATTGCGCCGAAATCCGCATTGATGCCTATGCTTGCAAAAAATACGGGAGCGAAAATCATGTAGTTGCTCACTTCCACTTTTCTGTCGATGTAGCCCGATTCGGTGAGAGTGGAGAGCATAATGCCGGCAACGTACGCGCCCGTGATGTCCGCAACTCCGAACCATTCCTCCGCCGCATACGCAAAGAAAAATGCCATCGCAAAACCGATGATGGGAATACGTCTGTGATGCTCGGGGTGACGTTTGAGATAATGTTTGAGGATAATGTGTGCCACAAACCCCACTGCGATTGCCGCAGCGAAGAAGCCTATCATTTTGCCGATTGCAATGCCTATTCCGTCAAGCCCGTTGCCCTTGTCGAGAGAAATGAAGAGGGAAAGAAGCACGACGCCGATGATGTCGTCGAGGATTGCCGCCGCCACGATGGAAGTGCCGACTTTCGTGTTGAGCTTTCCGAGTTCTTTGAGAGCGGCAACGGTGATACTGACGCTCGTAGCCGCCAATATCGCGCCGTAAAAGAGGTTGGTTATGATTTGATGTTGCGATACGTTAAATCCGCCGTTGAACGCCGAAGCGACCAAAAATCCAAGTCCCAATGGGAACAGAACGCCCAAAATCGTTATCAAAACGGAGGGAAGTCCGCTTGTTTTGAATTGTTTGAGGTCAGTTTCCAGTCCTGCCGAGAACATGATGAGGATGACGCCGATTTTGGCAAGGAAGGAAAGCCCCTCCATCGTGGATTGCGTAAATATGTTTTGATTCGGAATGTACTTGATGAAGCCGAGAAGTATGCCTGCAATCAACATTCCAACCACTTGCGGAAGTCCGATTTTCTTGCCCAAAAGGGAAAATAGTTTGGTGCAAAGAAGTATGAGCGCAAGCGGAAGCAAAATTTCGAAATATGCTATTGCGGATAGAGTTTGAGTGAACATTTTTTTCCTTTATTATCATATGATTTATGCGTATTTTTTTGAAAAAATCGGAAGATTTAACGCCGTCGTGGGTATTAACGTATATTTAGTCCGATTTTTCAAGAAAATGTTATACTCGGTCTTGGTGGGTTAGTCAAGCGATTAGGATTAAAGAAGAATTAAAAATTGTGGTAAAATCCCTGCAAAGCCACAAAATATGGTTTTTGTTTGACAACAATGGTATATGTTGGTACAATAAACTCGTAATTGTGCGCTTATATACTACAAATAAAAAGCGCGCGCAAGGAGAAAATTTGGACTTCTTGTCTTTTCTGACACAAGCTGCGGACTATCTCGTAGGCTTTGCAAAGACGTTTGCGGGGCTCTCGGTCGCGCTTATCATATTTATGCTTGCAAGGTGTTTGCCAAAGCGCATACGCAGATATTTTTCCGCTTGCGCGACTTTGGTGATAACTTTCGCATTGTTCAGAGATTCAGTCCAACAATTCACGTTTTTCACGATCAAAGCGTCCGTTGTCAACTTTACGATAGCGTATCTGACGGCTTTGACGTTTTTGTTTTTCGTTTACGTTGCCATCTATATTGCAGACGCGGACGTCGTTCGTTATTTCGTCAACGCTCGTCGAAACGTCAAATGCGATTCGCGCTTCGTAAAAGGATATGCGCTCCACAACGACGGCATAAGCGCGTCGGCTTCTTATTTGCGCATTTCACCCGTTTGTTTGCAATGATTTAGTCTACTTTTGCATGCGATCGCTTTTGCAATTGCGTGCGTGCGCGCGTGTATGTACGCGCTTATAAGGCGAAACCGCCAAAAAAATTTATTCAGGAGAATAACTATGCTTAAAGTTGAACATTTGAAAAAAACCTATCCAAAGAGCGACAGAGTCGCGGTTGACGATATATCTTTTGAATTGCGCCCGGGCGAGATTTTCGGATTTCTCGGACAAAACGGCGCGGGCAAATCCACTACGATAAAGTGCCTTACGGGTATTCTTCCTTTTGACAGCGGCACGATAACCATTTGCGGACACGACATCGTCAAAGAGCCTATCAAGGCAAAAATGGAAATGGGCTACGTCCCCGACAACCACTCCGTTTACGAGCGTCTTACGGGCAGGGAATACGTCAACTACGTTGCCGACCTCTACAAAGTCCCCGCTCTCGTGCGAACGGAAAGAATAGACCGCTACGCAAAACTTTTCAAGCTCGAAAACGCAATCGACAGACAAATCAAATCGTACTCGCACGGTATGAAACAAAAAATCTGCATCATTGCGGCTCTCATTCACGATCCGAAACTTTGGGTGCTCGACGAGCCGATGATGGGACTCGATCCGCAATCCACTGCGGAAATCATATCGTACATGCGCGAGCATTGCGCAAAGGGCAACACGGTTTTCTTCTCGAGCCACAACCTCGACCTTGTCAAGAAACTTTGCCACAGAGCCGCAATCGTCAACGACGGTCATCTCATCGACATCATCGACCTTGCCGGCAACGACAAAAACAAGGCGAACCTCGAAGAAACTTTCTTCCGCGTCACCGGCACTTACGAGCAAAGATTGTTCGAGGACTATATCGCGCAGGAGAGCGCGGATATGCGTCCCGATATGCCTGTTCAAACCGACGTCGAGGAAGAAGTCGTTTGTGAGGAGGAAGCAAAATGACAAAAAGCGACTTTTCCATGCAAAGCGTAAGGACGCTTTTCAAACTCGACCTTAAATCGAGATACGGCATATCGCCCGATGCGGGCAAGCTCAAAAAGTTTGCGCAATTCGGCAACATATTGTTTTTTGTCCTCGTTTACGCCGTGCTTGTGGTGGGCATCTATTATTTGAGCAACGTGTTCGTGACGCGTTCGGGCTTGCGTATCGAATTTTTGGTTATCATCGCAACATTTACCATTGCGCTGGCAACCATAATTTCTACGAGTACGGTCATTAAAAACCTATATCAGAACGGCGACAACGAAATGTTGTTGCGCTTTCCCGTCAGCGGCAAAGAGATTCTCGTTGCAAAATCCATTTACTGCTATTTGCACAATCTCGTGACTTGCTTGCTCACAATGCTTCCGTTCTACATCTCGTTCGGCGTTGTTACGCACGCAAGCGTAGGCGATTATTTTGCGTATATCGGCATAGTGCTTTTGAGCACGTTCTTGCCTTTCTTTATCGCAAATATCATCGCAGTGCCCGTCATGAAGGTTATGAACCTCGTCAAAAACCAATTTTTGCTGGTGCTTATATTCACCATCATCGTGGTTTGCGCGGTGTTCGTATTCTATCTCGTGTCTCTCAGCAACGTGCTCAAATATCTCAAAAATTCCAATCAGACAATTTTCTCTGCGGATATGATTGCAAGATATAAGCATTTTGCTCAAAACGCATATCCTTTCAACTGGTATGCCGAAATCATCAACGGCAGAAAGTACGCAGGGCTTTCGGGCGGACAATATGCGCTCCGTTTCGTGTATATGTTCCTCATCAACGCAGTGTTCGGCGTATGCGCCTATTTCGTGACGACAAGAGAGTATTACAAGACAATCCTTTACGGCATCGAAACGCAAAAGGCGTCTTTCAAAAAGAAAATCAAAGACGTGCGTCGTCCGGTGTGGTACGCGCTTTTCAGACGTGAGTTTTACCTCATTTTGAGAAGTTTCAACTATTCCTTCCAATACTTTGCAATGGCGTGCGCCGCTCCCGTTATGGTGTTTTTCTGCAACAGACTTGCAGCGTCCATGGGTACCGAAAGCGTCGGCGCGAGCATTATGCCCGGTCTTACGCTCATGGTAATCGTGATTTTCGTCACGATAATCGTGTCGTTCGCTTCGACTTGCATTTCGAGGGAAGGCAACTGCTTCTACCACACGAAGATAATTCCCGTAAGCTACACAAATCAGATTCTCGTCAAATTTTTGCTTTACTCTATGACGGGTACGCTGTCGGTTGCGCTCTCTTGCGCGGTATCGGGCGGTTATTACACGAGCGAGGCGGGCGGACATCTTCTCACTCCGCTTGACGCAGGCGCGATATTCGGCATTGCGGAAATGCTTGTTTTGAGCCTCACTTGCCTCAGTATGATTGCGGACATCAAATCTCCGACCTTCAACGTGTCGGGGGACGGCGAGCTCGTTGCGGCAAACAAAAACGTCGCTCTTGCGCTTATCGTCGGCATAGTTACGGCAATCGCTTACGGTTTGTTCACTATGCTTTTCAGTTTCTTCCCGTTCTCAATCGGAAGTTTGGTTATCGGAGGAAACATGAGAGCAATATACCTCATTTTGAGCGTAATCACGCTGTTGTTGCTGGCAGGCTCTTTGGCAGGGCTTTTCGTCAATCTCAACAAGCGTTATCAAAAGATCGTTCCTTGATCTGAAAGGGAATTCGCATTATGAAAAAAGTGATGATAGGTATATTGATTCTTATACCGATTATTATTCTTCTCGTCGTTGCGATGGTTTCCACAATCGTTTCGGCACAAGCGCATATTGCGGTTGAAAATATAGAATTAAAGTATAAGAATTCGCAAGATACCATATATGAATTGCCCCTTTCTCTTGAAAGCGTGGCAAACAAAGTTGTAAATATCAAAGACTATCTCGACGTTGCCGTTTTCCCCGAAAAGGCAAACAACTATACTATCGAGTGGAAAATATCGGGAAACGTCACATACACCGACGAGGAATATTATAAAAAGTATAAAAACTATCTCGACAATCCCGAATCGAGCGAAAAAGTCGCCCCTGCGGCGGCGTTTGTCGACGACAAAGGAAACGACGTTTCCTCAAACACATCGGGAAGAATGGTTATAGGCTCGTATTGCACGTTCACGATGCAAGTCGTGGCGGAAAACGTCAGCAAAACTTTGAGCGTCAAAGTCGTCGGATACGACGTATCCAGAGTGGATTTACGCGCGCAAACCGGCAATAACACACTCGAAGTCGGCTCGTCCGTGCGTTTGCTTCCGTCCTATACTCCGATCGACAGCATTGTCAATGAAACCGTGTGGACAACCTCCGACGCGTCTGTTGCGCGTGTCGACCAAAACGGCATAGTTACGGCGATCGGACAGGGCAAAGCGACCATAACTCTCGGCGCAAGCGTGTTTTCCACGGGCGAAAAAGTCTACGGCTCTTTCGATGTCGAAGTGACGGCAACAGGCGCAAGCGTGCGTTACGGCAACAAAATCGTGACAAGCAGATCTTCTCTTACGCTGACAGAACTCGGTATCGACGAGAGCGCAACGGCAATAGACGGATGTGAAATCGTTGACGGAATTGTCACGGTGACCAAGGATGTTGCCACGCTGAACGTCGACGGCAAAGTTTTCGTCATAGAAAAGTGCGACGCGGACGCAATCGAGATTCAAAACAAAAAGTTCTACGAGCATACCGACGACGGCTATGTGCTTGCCGTGGGTGAACATACTCTCAAACTTGCGGCGATTTGGACGGATATGACCAATCGAACCGAGCTTTCAAACGTCGTTTGGACGTCTAACAACCAAAGCGTTGCCACGGTCGGCGAAAACGGTGAAGTCAAAGGTTTGTCAAACGGACTCGTTACAATCACCGCCACCGCAAACGGTAAGAGCGCAAGCGTGACTATAAACGTTCAAAACAAACTTGCGTCCGTGCAATTGCGCACGTCCGACGCGTCGCTTGCCGTCGGTCTTGCAAGAGAAACCGTATTTGCAAGCCAAAGATTTGCAAATCCGACCAACGTAAAGAGCGACGATAGCAAGATTGCCAACAGCACCCGCATTGTCGTTGAGGGCGAAAAGGTCGGAGCAACGGAAGAAGAGCTTGAGCTGTTCTATTCGGCATACGATTTTGAAATCGTCGAGGGCGGAGAATACGCATATTTCGACGATACCGTGCGCAACAAACTCGTCTTTAAGGACGAAGGCAGAGCGCTCGAAGGCAAAGGCAAGCAGAAAATCGTCGTCAAAGTCAGCGCAAAATATCCTAAATACGAGGGTATGACCAAGTTTACCACGCAACAAGTTACCGTAAACGCAATATTCGGCGTTGCGGTGTCCTCGGTTGCCGAACTCGAGGTTGCTTCGAGATACCAAAGATCGTATGCGGAAGCGGAAGGCAACCGCATCGAAAGCAAAAAGACTTTCGAAGTCATCAACGATTACTCCAACAGAGTATATCGCGTGCTTTCAAACCCCTCGTCCACCGCAACTTACGCAATTTGCTTCGAGAACAACGTAAGCTACACGATTGCGGAACAGGGCGCAAATCTTTCCGGTCCCGAAGACAGACTCAATTTCTACGGCGACGTGTACGGCAACAATCATATGCTGTCAACCGAGACCAATCAGCTTTCGACAAACACAAAACTTATGCGCATTTCCTGGTCGAACGTGACTATGTCCAACCTCATTCTCCGCGCAAACAGCGCAGCGCAGGGCACCGAAATCGATTCGGCGGAGGATACAAAAGACTTTACGGGTATTTTGGGCATCATCGGCAGTCACGTGGACTGGGGCAGATTCCGTCTTGAAAACGTAAGAGTGGAGTATTGTATATTCGAAAACGCAAAAGAATCTCTCAATATCAACAATTCGGACGTAACCTTTGACGGTTGCATAGTCAGAAACCTGTGTTATTGCGGATTCGCAACGCAAGTGCGCATGAACGATTACGGCGACGTGATTTATCCCTACTACTCTCATGTGACGATGAACAACTTTGTGTTCTCGAACACAATCGGTTCTATTATGGTCGTCAACTACGAGCACGTCACCACAACGGACAAAGCAACCGATTATCGTTTTGCGGCAACTGCGGAGGAAAACGAAAAGTGGTATATGGAAAACCTTTATGCAAACGGAATCAATTTCCGTTTTAAGCAAACGGGATTCATTGACGCATACAACTGGCAACCCGTGTCGAGCGCATCGCTCATCAGCGTAGGTAACATCAACGGCATAAACGTGGACGACATTATCGCAAAATTCAGCGATATAATCATAAGAGGCAACTCTGCGTTTGCAAATCGCAGAATAATTGATTCGAACGACGTGTGCTGGATTCACGTTGCTATCGTCACGGCAGGTATCACGACGGGATTTACGGTCGAAAACACATATGCGGACGTAAATATCCAAGACAAGAGATTGTCCTATTTCAACACGAACGAAATGCAAATCGAGCAAACTTCGCCGCTTGCAAAAATCGGCGAAAACTTCCTTAAACAAGCGTCGGCAGGTATCTGGGGCTACGACAATCAACAAAACATCCAACCGTCTACGACTTATATGGTCAACGACGCGTTTATCGATAGGTTGCATACAAAATAATGTCAGAATAATTACGGGAGAAAACATATGAAAAAAGTAATGATTGGAATCTTGATCCTCATACCGATAATCGTTTTGGTTGTCGTTGCGCTCGTGTCCGTCATCGTGTCGGTCAACGCGCATATTGCGGTTGAGGATTTGCAGCTCAGATACAAAGATTCCGACAAGACGATCTACACTCTTCAAATCCCCTTCGACGAGGTTGCAAACATAAACATTTACAACTACGTCGACGCAAAAGTTTATCCCGAAAAGGCAACCAACAAAACGGTTGAGTGGCAAATCGTCGGCGACGTTTCCTATACGGACGAAAACTACGAAGCGTCCAGAAACGCATATCTTGCAAATTTGTCCTCTCTCAAAGCGGAGCTCGAAAACGAACTTGCAAACGGTTCGTTTTCGACGCCGGCAAGACAAAACGCATACAACGTCGTAAAAAGCAAGTATTACAAGGATTCCTCCCTTATAATCTCCGAAATGGCGGATATTTTGCTTGAAAAAGTGTATCCGGCGGCGGCATTCGTGGACGAAAACGGCAAGGAAATCGAGTCGAATACAACGGGCAAAATGCTTGTGAGTTCCTATTGTAAATTCACGGTGCGCGCGCAAGCGGAAACGGTGTCTAGAATTATCACCGTGTCCGTGATGGGCTATGACGTCGAAAGAGTTACGCTCGGCGTTTCCGAAGAAGAGGACGCCACTCTGGGCGTGGGGGAATCCATGCGTTTGCTTGCGACATATACCCCCATTGACAGCATCGTCAACACGACGATATGGTCAAGCTCGGACGAAAGCGTGATTTCTGTTGACCAAAACGGCGTCGTCACCGCTCTCAAAGAGGGAAGAGCGACGATAAGTTTGCTTGCGAGCGTCTATTCCAGCGAAAAGAAAGACGAGCTTGATTTTGTTGAAGGCACAATCGATCTAACCGTCGAGCAGAAGGGCGCAAGCTCGATATTCGGCGAAAAAGTCGTGACAAGCAGAACAAGCCTTACGTTTGCCGAACTCGGCGTCGTCAAAGAGGAAATAGCAAGCGTTGAAGGCGGACTCTTAACAGAGGACGGAATTACGGTTAACGCCGATATCGCGCAAATCACGACCAAAGACGGCAGACGTCTTACGTTGACGAAGTGTGCGCAAAGCGATATTGCAATAAGAAATACGCGTTTCTATTCAAGCGAGAGCGGTTACGTGCTTGCCGTTGGCGAAAACGTGCTCGATCTCGACTTGGTATGGGCGGATATGCTCCAAGACGGTCATCCGCAAAACGCGGTTTGGACGTCGTCCGATTCGAGCGTCGCAACCGTTGGCGAAAACGGAGAAGTAAGGGGCGTTTCGAGAGGAATTGTAACAATCACCGCAACGGTGGGCGCAAAGTCGGTTAGCGTGACGATAAACGTTCAAAACAAACTTTCGCAAATCCAGCTTCGCACGTCAAACGCGTCTCTTGCAATAGGTATCGCGCGCGAAACCGTGTTTGCAAGCGAGAAATACGTCAACGTCGGCGTCAACAACGACAAGGTTGCAAACAGCACTCTTATCACCGTTCAAGGTCAACCCGAGGGCGCAACCGCTGCTCAACTTGCCGCGTTTTATTCCGCTTACGTCTTTGAAATCGTTGAGGGCAAAGAATTTGCTTCGCTTGACACGGTTGTAAGAAACAAAGTGGTGTTTACAAACGCCATGGAAGGTCTTGGCAAACGACAAATCGTCGTCAAGGTCAGCGCAAAATATCCCAAATACGAGGGGATGACCAGATTTACGACCGAAACGGTTACGCTCAACGTCGTCTACGGCGTTGCGGTCAACAATATCGACGAACTTATTCAAGCCACAAAGGATCAGGAAGCCTACGCAAAGGCGGAGGACAACATCGTCAATCCCGACGGAATAGAGGTGTGGCGACTTCAAAACGGCGGCGACACCTACGTCGTGCGCAATGCCAAATATTCAAAGCAAACTTATGCGATAGTGTTTGAAAACAACTGTGCGTATACCCCCGAATATGACAAAAACGGCGAAATTGTGGCAAGCGTTACCTACGACAATTTTGTGCGTTTTTACGGCGACATATACGGAAACAATCATATGCTTTCTGCAAAGAGAGGACAGGTCAAGGACTATCTTGTCGGCATACATTGGAGCAATGTCAAGGTGTCCAACCTTGTCATGAGAGTCAACGATATCGGCGACAATGCGGAAATCACCGATGCAAAAGACACTCAATCGTTTAAGGGAGACGTCGTTGACGTCGAATACGGACACGACAGACTCACCGGCATCCGCTTCGAGTATTGTATCTTTGAAAACTCACGTCAAGGTGTAACCACGTATAACGCAGACATCGAATACGACGGTTGCATTATGCGCAATATGATTCAATGCGCTATGTATATTCCGCAAAGGATTTATCAGGACGAAAACGGATATCGTCCGTGGTTCTCGCACGTGTCCCTCAACAACTTCATTTGTTCAAATACGCTCGGTACGCTTATGTCCATCACGTACGAATCGTTTACGATGACCAACAGCAAAACCGGTAGGTTTGTCAAAGACGATCTCGCCGCAAACGAAAAGTATTTTATGGACAACTTCTACAAAGCGGGTATAAACTGTGTGGTCACGCAAACGGGATTCCTCGACGCATACAACTGGCAAGACATCAACAACGCAAAACTTATCGATGCCGGCGACGAGAGTCTCAACACCGTCATCGGAGGTATGCTTGGCAATCTGGTATCCGAAAATTCCACGTTCGACAACTACAGGTACACCGCCGGCGACGGCAAGACGTATATACACGTTGCGTTTATGGTTTCGGGCATTTCGTTCTCGGACGGCATCACCAATGCGCCGACTTATCTCGAACTCGATATAGATGACAAGAACTACCACTGCATAGACACTCACAATCTCAAGGAAGAGGGAAGCAGACTTGCAAAAACCGCTGCGAAATTGCTCAGCGGTATGTCGATTAAGCTCTACGGCTATGACAATACGGCAGCCATAAATCCCAACACTCCGCAATATCAGGTCAACAACGCGCTTATTGAGAGAATACACTCTTAAATCGACAAAGTTGACAAAATCAGGGTTTAATACATCTAAATCAATATGAAAAAAGTTCTTTTGGGTATATTGACGCTTATTCCGGTTATCGTGTTGCTTGTTGTGGCAATGGTATCCAACATCGTTGCTCTTCAAGCGCACATATCCGTTGAAGACGTTTTTCTTCGTCTGAAAAGCACGGGGGAAGACGCTTATGATATTTCGCTTTCTTTCGATTCTATAAGACAAAAAACATTTTCTATCACGGATTATATCGACGTGGTCGTTTATCCTCAAAGGGCAAACAACTATACGCTCGAATACGAACTTTCGGGAGATATTTTATACACCGACGTCGAGTACGAAGACAACCGCAACGAATATCTCCAAGAGAGAGCGGCACTGGTTAATCAGCTTGAAGAAGAAGTTTCAACGGGCATTTTCGAGGATGAAAAGCACCGCGAAGCGTTTTATATCGTCAGAGGCAAATTTTTGGATTCGTCGCAAATCGTAAACGCAATGGCGGATTTGCTTTTGTCCAAAGTGCGCCCCGCCGTGTCGTTTGTGGATGCAAGCGACAACGAAGTTGCAACGAACAACACCGGAAGGATGCTGGTTGCTTCCTATTGCAATTTCACCGTACGGGTGATTGCCGAAAACGTTTTTAAAACCTTAAACGTGTCCGTGACGGGCGACGACGTAGAAAAAGTTTCCGTCGTGTCAAAGAGCGGCAACACGCTGCAAGTGGGACAAAGCATTAGGCTTTTGCCGGTATATACGCCAATCGACAGCATTGTCGAACACACGATTTGGCAAAGCTCGGACGAAAACGTTGTGAGCGTTGATCAAAACGGCGTGGTGAACGCAACGGGAGAGGGCAGTGCAACGATAAGTTTGTTTGCAAGCGTCAACTCATCTTGCAAGAGCGAAAACGCTGAGTACGTGAAAGGCGTTTTTGAAATATTTGTTTCAAAAAACGGTGCGAGCTCGAAATTCTTTGAAAAGATATCCACAAGCAAATCGGAGTTTACGCTTGAAGATATAGGTGTAGATGCAAGCGATATCGTCGGTGTCGAGGGCGCGACCTTGGACGATACGGGGCTTGTTTCTATGACGTCAAATAAAGCTGCGATTTCGCTCAAAAACGGAAAGCAATTCGTTATCGAGAGTTGTTTTTCGAACGATTTAATCATAAAAAATGCGCAATTCTTTGCAAAATACGGCGGATTTGTGTTGTCGGTTGACGAAAGCTTGTTGAAACTCGAACTTGCCTGGGCGGATATGCTCGAAGAGGGTGCGCCGCAAAATGCAATTTGGACGTCCTCTGACACCGACGTAGCAATCGTGGACGAGAACGGTTTTGTTAAAGGTATATCGGACGGAAGCGTAGTCGTCACGGCAACGGTTGGCGAAGCGAGCATATCCGTTGAATTGAACGTGCAGAAAAAACTTGCGTCGATACAGTTGCGCACGTCGAATTCCGCACTTGAAATCGGCATCGCAAAAGAAACCGTGTTCGCGTCCGAAAGATACTCGGACGTATCGCTCGGCAACGAAAAGACGGCAAATTACACCAACGTCATCGTAAAAGGCGAGCCGCAAAATCAAGCGTTGCTAAAAGATTTTTATGCGGCGTACAAATTTGAAATCGTAAGCGGTGCGCAATATGCCCGTTTTGACGACGAAGTTGCCAACAAGCTGATTTTCTTGCCTACTCTCGAAGGCGTCGGCAAACAGAGTATCGTCGTAAGAGTGAGCGCAAGATACCCAAAATACGAAGGATTTACGAAGTTTACAACCGAAGAAGTGACGATAAAAGCCGTTTTCGGTGTGGAATGTTCAAATATAGCCGAGGCAAGACAAGCAACCAAGGATCAAAGAGAATACGCACACAAAGACGGCAATTTGCAAAGCAGAAAAAACGTTTTCGAAAAAGAAATCGCAGGCGTCGGATACGCAGTTTACGATGCTCCCCGATCACGCAATTTGTATGCGATCTGCCTTGCCGACAACATCGTTTACGAGGTGAACGAGGACGGCACGCCCGTCACGGTCAACGGCTCGAACAACTTGAATTTGTACGGAGATTTGTACGGAAACAACCACATTATTTCCGCGCTTAAACAGCAAGTGGAAACACACCTTATTCGTATCAATTGGAGCGGCGTTACGCTTTCAAACACGGTTATGCGTTCAAATAGCATAGGCGACGACGGTTTGATAACCGACGCCGAGGACACCGAAGGCTTTACGTCAACCGTTTGCGAAGTTATATGCGGCTACGATTGGGACACCAACCGCCTCAACGACGTTTGCATCGAATATTGTATATTCGAAAACGCAAAACAAGCGATAACGCTTTTCAACGTCGACGCGACAGTCAACGGGTGCATAATCCGCAATATGACGCAAGTGGGCATGTATATACCGCAACGTATGGCGGATATGGGCGATGCCGTTTATCCGTTTTACAGCCATCTCAACATAAACAACGTGGTTTGCTCGAACATGCTCGGCTCGCTTATGAGCGTTGCGTACGAAAAGTTTACAATGAAATCCTCAAAACTCGGCAGATTTGCGGACGATTTTGACGAAAACGAAAAGATTTTCCTCGAAGAGTTTTACTCGGCAGGCGTAAATTGCGTGATAAATCAGACGGGATTTTTGGAAGCGTACAACTGGCAGAATATCAAAAACGCAGGACTTTTGAAAACGGGCAACGCCGACGTTGACGGTATGATAGGCTCGATGGTTTACGATTTGATCAGAGAAAACTCCGCTTTCGACAACTATAAATACGAATATGGCGGCGAAACGTATATGCACGTCGCTTTCATTTGCTCGGGCATCTCTTTTAAAGACGGTATAATGAACGCTCCGACGTATTTGCAATACAACTCGCAGAACGCAAACTACTCTTGCATAAACACCGCGGACATAAAGCCGGAGGGCGGAAGCACCGCTTCTCTTGCGGCAACCGTGTTGTCAAGAATGTCGTTGAGAATTTACGGTTACACAAACGACGCAAGCATAACTCCCGCATCGACGTATCAGGTCAACAGCGCGCTTATTGAGAGAATGCACTCTTGAAACGACAAAGTTAAAACGGCAAATCTTGCGAAAGAGCCGTTGTGATTATTGCAAAAAAGATATGAAAAAACCTCGCAAAAGCGAGGTTTTTTTGCAAGTTTGACGTCGTTTTCAGAACGGACATTTTGAGTATACTGCGACGTAATCCACAAGAAAGTCAACGGGAAAAGTGCCTTCCGGATTTTCAAAAACGCTGTTTGCAAAGAAAAAATCGGGCTTTTGCGCGACGCCGCCTTTGCCGCCCACTTCAACGGACAGGAACAGATAATCTTTTTCGACGGTGGATATATACTTCTTGTCCGTGATTTCAAACACGAGCTTTCTGTCAAAATAGAAGCGGTAGTAATCCTTGCTCCAATCAAGTCCGAAAGTGTGCCAATCGTCATAGATATCGACTTGCGTTTTTGCGGTTTGCGTGTTTATAAATTGCTCTTTCTTTATATAGTTTTTCTTGTAATCTCCCACATGCACGGCGCACTGATACGTTTCGTTTTCGACGAGCTGTTTGGAGAGCAAGTTGTTGACGGGGTTGAAGTAGGGCGATTCCATTATGTCGATTTCAGCTCCGCACACGTTTACGTCGGAGGTGGGCGAATCATACATCATTCCTTGCGGCATCAGCCAGAATGCAGACCAGATTCCGCTTGCTTTGGGGAGATAACATCTTGCTTCGAAATAGCCGAAAAGCAGTTCTTTTTTGTTCATCGAATCGACTGCGCCCGTGTAGAAAGTCCCGTCCTTTTCAACCGTGCGAATCACCAGATTGCCGTTTTCGGTCAACACTTGATCCTTGTCCCAATATCCGCCTTTGCGTCTTTCGTGTAGGGTGTTCCAGACGGTCGTGTCGAGTTCGCCGTCAAAATCGTCGAAGAAAATTCTGTACTGCGCGTTGTCAAGGTCGATTGCGCGCGCTTGGACTTCTTCGTCGTCGCACGCTGTGAAAAAGGATAGCGAAAGTATCGCAATAAGTGCGATAGCGGCGGCAAGTATAATTTTTTTGTGCATTGTATTTTCCCTCTTTGGTTGTTGCTTTTATATTATACAAAAGGTCGTTTAAAGTCAACGGACAAAACTTGTGATAAAATGAAAAGCAGACACAAGTGTCTGCTTAATTGTGCGAATCTGCAAAAGTGTGTTGAAATCTGTCTCGTTTTTTAGTTTTCGACAAAAATCGTTTTTGCAAAGTCATAGAGAGCTTTGCGCCAAACGGTTTGGTCGTGTCCGCCGGGATATTTTTGATCGATATACGCTATTCCGTTTTGCGTGAGTTTGTTGACGATGTGCGGATAAAACAGGCTTGTCGACGTGTCCATATTGCCGAGTGCAAGCATCAAAACGTCAAAACTCTTTCCGTCTTCATATTTGAAATCGGGCACGGTCGTGTCAAAAGACACGGGTTTTTCGCCAAAACCCGACGGGGAGAATGCGCCGACGTAGTTGAAATAGTCCTGATATTTGAACGCCGTGAGCAAGGTTTCTCTTCCGCCCATGGAAAAGCCTGCGATTGCGGTGTTGTTTCTATCGGTAAGAGTGGGGTAGTTTTGGTTGATATATGGCATCAGGGAGGTGATAATCTCGTCCGCGGTTTTGTCGAACATCGTGCAGTAATCTTTTGAAAAGATGCTCGGTTGCTCGCCCGCAGTGATATTGCTGTCCGCCGACACTAGAATCATAGGTTTGATTTCACCCTCGATTTGCAAGTTTTGAATCACGTATTTTGCACTGCACATTTCAAGCCAGCTCTTGTAGGTGCACGACATGCCGTGAAGCAGATAAAGCACGGGATATTTTTTGTTTTCGTCGTAATTTGCAGGCAGTGTGACGTATGCTTTTCTGTCGGTGTCCGTAACGCTCGAGTGATAGGTAATTTCGATGTTTTCGCCGTATGCGTATTCCTCTTTTTCCTCGTAAAACTCCGGCTCGGGAGTAGGTGTCGGCGTCGGCGTAGGTTCGGGAGCAGGGGTATCCGGTGTCTCGTTGCACGCAAAAAGCAGACAACTTGCCGTGCAAATCGTCAGAATGAGAATGATAAGTTTAAGAAAAAATTTTTTGTTCATGGTGCCTTTCAAACCCGTTTTGCGTTCTTTTACATAAATGTAACACAGCTTTTTTGTCTTTGCAATATTTTGTGTCAATCCTTTCGCGATTTAATCGCAGGTTGCTGCGAATTTTGTAGAAAGATTATACAATCGAACGAACGTTTTTTCATATAGCCTAGCATTGAATTTTCACACGGAGCGCACCGCTCGAATAAAAAAAGAAACGCCGTGCAGACGCTTCTTTTTGCGGATAGAATATCGATTTTTTCGATATGAATAACGTTTTTGTCGTGTAAAAAACTTATGCGTTTTGTTTTTCTGCAAGCATACGTGACAAAAACGCTTTCGTACGCTCTTCCTTCGGTGAGGTGAATATTTGTTCGGGCGCACCTTCTTCGACAATCACGCCGCCGTCCATAAATACGACTTTGTTTGCAACGTCGCGCGCAAAAGTCATCTCGTGCGTTACGACGATCATCGTAAGTCCCGCCTCTGCAAGCTCTTTCATGACTTCGAGCACTTCGCCCACCATTTCGGGATCGAGAGCGGAAGTGGGCTCGTCAAACAAGATGACTTCGGGGGACATCGCAAGGGCGCGCGCTATAGCCACGCGTTGTTTTTGTCCGCCCGAGAGTTGACGCGGCTTTGCGTTGATATACGCGCTCATACCCACGAGTTCGAGATATTTCATTGCGACGGCGTTTGCCTCGTCCTTTTTCATTTTCAGCACTTTTCTAGGGCCAATGGTGCAGTTTGCAAGCACGCTCAAATTGTTGAAAAGGTTGAACGATTGAAACACCATCGTCACTTTTTCACGGTATTTGGGCGCGCTTTTGGTTTTCGTCACGTCTTCGCCGTGAAAATAGATTTCGCCGGCAGTCGGCGTTTCAAAGAGATTAATGCAACGAAGTAGGGTGGATTTTCCGCTGCCCGACGAGCCGATTATGCAGGTTACGTCGCCTTTTTGGACATCGAAATCGATGTCTTTGAGCACCTCGTGAGTGCCGAAGATTTTGCCGAGATGGCGCACTTCGATGATTGATTCGCTTTGTGAGTCAAGTTGCGCAGTGTTGTCTATATTCGTTATGTTTTGAGTATCTATTGCGGTGTTTTCCATAATTTGCTCCGTGTTTTCCTCGTTCTGTCTTGAAGTGTTTGCATCCGTAGTCGTCATTGTTCGCCACCTCCGATAGCTTGCTTTTCACGCAACATGGATTCTGCGTCCATATTTTGCGAACCCATGATTTGATAGTCCTTTTTGCCGTCCATCTTCTTTTCGATGAGGCGGAGTATGCGCGTGATGGTGAAGGTGAGCACAAAGTATATCGCCGCAACGACGAGGTAGGTTTCAAATATCGCGTATGTGTTGAGGGCTATGGATTTGCCGTAGAAGAACAGCTCGGTAAAGCCGATTACGTTCAGCACCGACGTATCTTTGATGTTGATGACAAATTCGTTTGCTACGCTCGGCATTATATTGCGCAGCACTTGGGGAAGAACGATATTCCACATGGTTTGCGAGTGCGTCATACCTATTGCCTGTGCGCCTTCGAACTGACCTTTATCGATTGAGATGATGCCGCCTCTGACGATTTCCGCCATATATGCGCCCGTGTTTATGGACACGATAATCAAGCCTGCCAAGGTTACGTTCATCGTGCTGCCATTGTTGATTAGCGCAAAGCCCCAGAAAATAACCATAGCCTGCACCATCATAGGCGTGCCGCGGAATATCTCGATGTACGCGGACAAGATGAAGTCGCCGATTTTTTTAAGCACTGCGAGCGCCTTGTTTTTCGGCGTATCGAGAGTGCGGTACATGCCAATCAAAAGACCGATAAACAAGCCCACGATCGTACCGACGATTGCCACGAGTATAGTGTAGCCTACGCCTTTCAATATTGACAGATAATATGTTTTGATTATGTTTCCGATTCTCGAAAAGAAAGTGGATTGTACGCTCGTGTTGTCGGTGGAAAATTCGACCGCTTCTTGCATAATTGCAAGCCTGTCTTCGCTTGAAAGATTCAAAAGTATGTTGTTTATAGCGTCTTTATGCTCGAATCCGTATCTCATGCCGATTGCGATTTGAGTGTCCTCAGCGCTTGCGTCAAAACCCGTATCGTTGTTCAAAAGGTGGACGTAGGTGAGGTTTTCGTTTGCGGCGCAGTCCGCAATCGCGCCAGGCTCTTCCGCAACGTATCCGTCGATGGTTTTTGCATTGAGCGCAATCGTCATTTCGGGGAAGGTCGCCATAGGCGTGCCTGCCGTTATACCGTGAGACGCCGCTTGTTCTTGAAGTACGTTGTCGTGGAACGTGCCTTGTTGCGCAACTATTTTCGCGCCGTTGAAATCGTCGAGATTTTGCGCGTTGACATAGTTGCCGTCCTTTCTTACGACAATGACGAGATTGCTCTCGTAGTAAGCCTCTGAAAAGTCGATTGATTCGCGCCTTTCGGCTGTGGGGCTCATGCCTGCAATTACAAGGTCGAGCGTGCCTGCGCTAACGCCGGGGACGAGAGAATCCCATTCGGTTTTTACGATCACGAGTTCTTTGCCGAGTGCGTCCGCAATGCGTTTTGCAATAAGGACGTCGTATCCGTTTGCGTATCCGTCGGCATTCGAGATCTTTACCGCGCCATTTTTGTCCGTTTGTTGCGTGAAATTGAAGGGAATGTATGCACATTCGAGCCCGACAACCAGTTTGTCTTGCGACGAACCGTTCGAGTGGGTGTTGCATGCGCTCAAAAGCACAAGGCTTGCTGTCAAAACCGACAAAATCAATATCAAAACTATGATTTTGGAAGTCTTTTTCATTGTTGTTTCTCCTGCGAAAAGTATTTTTACAAATCGACGGTAGGCGGCATCGGGGACAAAAAAATCCGCAATGCCAACAACATTGCGGATATAAAATATCGCTCAACGTTGATAGCGCTCCACCTTTAAGGTGACAGTACAACGCATATTCTGCGTTGTCCCAAGAAAGATCGTTTCAGACCAAACAAGTCTTTCTTTCGGCGGATTTTCCTTTGCCACCGCGACGAAGTCTGCGCCGTCGGCTTATCATAAAATCCGCACCTCTATCGAGATGATGTACAAAGTTTAGCACGCCGCTTGCTTAAAGTCCAGCGTTTATGACAAGTTTTTTTCACAAAAAAATATTCTTTTGTCGCTTGCTTTCATGTCGTCATTGCAAAAGTGCGACGATATTGCATTGCGACTTGACAAGAAAAGTAACGAAACAAAAATCACAAAAACGCTTGTCTATGTCGCAAAAATGATGTAATATAAGTGAGCAAAACAAATTTAACCTCGTGGGGGTATAGCTCAGCTGGGAGAGCGCTTGAATGGCATTCAAGAGGTCAGCGGTTCGATCCCGCTTATCTCCACCACCAAAATACCATACATTTTGTATGGTATTTTTTGTTTATTTTTTGTTTGTGTTCCATAGATATATGGCGATTTTTGGGCGTTGACTTTGTATGTGGGGGAAAGTATAATTTGGATATAAGGCGGTGGAGATATGAAAAAACATTTGTTGAAAATCGCAAGTTTGATATTTGTGCTGGCACTGGTGCTGGCAACGTTTGCTGCATGTTCGGCATCGGGCGGCGCAGGCGGCGTGGTGGACGCGCTCAACGTCGAGTGCAAAGAGGGTGCAAAGGTCAAGAACTTCATATACGTTATCGGTGACGGAATGGGGCTTGAACACGTTGCGGCAGGCGCGATGACAAGCGGCGAGGCTTGCACGTTCGGTGATTGGAAGAGGGCGTCCGTCAACACGGATTCGCTCACGAGCGTCAAGTTCAGAGCGACGAAAACAACCGACTCTGCGGCGGCAGGCACTGCTCTTGCAACGGGAGTTTTGACCAAAAACGGGCGCATAGGCAAGGACAAGGACGGCAGGGATACCGTAACCATTCTTGACGTTGCCAAAAGCAAAGGCAAAGCCACGGGTATCGTGACGTCGGACAAATTGAGCGGAGCAACGCCTGCATCGTTCAGCGCGCACGCAATGAGCCGCAAGGACACCGACGATATCATTGCAAGCCAAATCAAGTCGGGGGTGGATTTGTTGTGCGGAGCGTCAAGCGACTCTTACGCAAAGAAACAGGGCAGTATCGAGCAAGAAGGATATGCGTTTTGCAGCGATTTTGGGAGCAGACAAGCCGTGCTTGACGCACAAAAGGCGTACTGTCTGTTCGATATGGGCGGCAACGGCGGCACGGTGTCTTTGAAAGACGCAAGCAAGTTTGCAATCGACTTTTTAGCAAAGGACGAGGACGGTTTTGTGCTGATGATCGAGCAGGCGCACGTTGACAAGTACTCGCACAAAAACGACTTCGGCAATATGGTCAAAGCAATGAAGGCACTCAACGATACCATTGCTATGATTCTTGATTGGATAGGGGATAGAAACGACACCGCAATCATCGTCACCGCCGACCACGAAACGGGCGGATTGAGCGTGAGCAAGCAAAACAATCTTCCAAACAAGTACGACTCTGCAAGCGGCACGGTCTACTATGCGTGGGAAAAGAAATCGCACTCCGATTCGGACGTCGGAGCGTTCTTCTTCGGCATCGACTTCAAAGTGGCGGATTATTCCTATTTCAACTCGGAATTTTTGCTTAAAAACTGCGATATTCCAAAAATCATAAAAGCGCATATTTAAGTTGAAAAAAAAAGAGGAAAACGATAAAAAACCGTACTTGAAAAGAAAACATCAATGCGTATGACAATCAAAAAGCGGCGGAAAATCCGTCGCTTTTTCGATTGCGTTTTAGTTTTAGGCTGTTGGCTCTTGAATCAGAAAATCTTGATTGCGCCTGTCGTGTTGAGGATAAGAAGCACAACGTAGGTCACATAGCCTGCAAGCAACAGCGCTCCTTGCCAACGTTTGAATTTGCCCATGACAAGAGGTGGAATGAGCGCAAATCCTGCCACGGCAAGGCAGAAGGGGAAATCGATTGTGAGCGATTGAGGGTCTACAGGCAAGGGATTGCCGGTTTTGCCCATTGTGATGAATGTGCAAATTGGAAGAATCAAGGACAAGTCGATGATGTTTGCGCCTATGATGTTGCCAACCGACAAATCTGATTTTTTCTTTATGATAGCGGTGATTGCGGTGACAAGTTCGGGCAAAGAAGTGCCGACCGCAAGTATAGTGACGCCGATGATGCCTTCGGGGACGTTGAGTGCGCGAGCGAGTTCTGCGCCGTTGTCGCACATAAGTTGCGCGCCGACAAAAATCGTTGCCGCACCGAGAACAAACAGAACAACGTTTTTTGCGATGTCCTTTTTCTCGATGACCATGCCCGTTTTTTTGAGGACTATTTTTTTGCTCTCTTGTCTTTGGAAGTATGAAAACAAAATGCCCTCGCCCTTTGTTTTGTTTTCATCTATGCTTTCAAAGCCTTTGTCGTTGATTAGAGTTTGGGAGTGTTTTTTTGCGCTTATGACGTTTTCGATAAGGAACAGCACAAACATTGCAAGTATGATGATTGCGTTCCACCAATTAAATTCGCCGCTTGCGCTGAGTCCCCACAGAAGAGCGATTGTGCCAAGCAAAATCGCAACCTTAAAAACGTAGTCTTTGCGTTTGAAAACAGGGGCGGTGAACACAAGCGAGATTGCCATGATAAGAGCAATATTGCAGTTGACCGAGCCGACTGCGTTGCCGATTGCCATAGACGCCTGACCTTGCGCCGCAGATATGCTCGAAACCAAAATTTCGGGTATCGTCGTTGCGACGCTGACGATTGTCGCGCCGATGATAAAAGTCGGGATGCCGGACACCTCGGCAATCCAACTTGCCGCGTCCACAAACCAATCCCCGCCTTTGACGACAAAGATGATGCCGAGCGCAAGCAGGATGATATATGCCGCCATGCCGTTGCCTTCCATCATGGATAGTGTTGAAACAATCATAATTCCGCTCCCTTGCGCGTTTTACGCACCGCTATAAAGTAGCACTTTGCTCTCAAAAAGTCAAGAGCGACAATGCAATGCAACGAGCTTTTTCCCTCGTCCAAATAACTTTGGGTTTGCTATCTTGCAAAACACGATTTGCGCCGACATTAAAACAGCCGCTCGGCGAGCGGCTGTTTTGGGTAAACTCAAATTATTTGTTTTTTGTTTCGTCCAGAAGGGCGGTTGCTTTTTCGACTTGTTGCGCTTTGAGAAGGTCGCGGATTTCACGAAGCAAATCGTCGGTGGTTTCGGGCTTGTTTGCCGTTTCGAGAGCCGCTGCTTCTTCCGCCGCCTTTGCAGCCGCTTCGTCACGAGCCGCTTTGATTGCTCTCAGTTCCTTCTTTGTCGCAAATCTGCCTTTGATTGTGGCTTTCTCTTCGGGTGTGAGCGATTCGAGGAATTTGGTGTCGCGTTTAAGTCCCGTAAATCCGCCGCGAACCATGTTTATGAGTTTGACCATTGCAAACAACACAAGCGCGGTGATAAGGAAGTTGATGATTGCCATTATAAACGCGCCCCAGTCGATGTACACGGACTTGGACATGTCCGTCACAAACGCGATGCCTTGTTTCGCACACTCCGCCGCCGTAAGACCATCGGCATTTTTTGCAACGAGCATTGTGATAAGACCTTGCAAATCACCCATCGGGATTGCGTTGATGAGAGGCTTGAATATGCTGTTGACAAGAGCGGTTACGATTGCGGTGAATGCAGCACCTATAATCATACCAACTGCAAGATCGACAACGTTGCCTTTTGTAATGAATGCTTTGAATTCTTTAAGAAGCTTAAATTCGGGCTTCTTGAAATCTTTTTTCATAAAAGTTATCTCTCCTATCGTTGATGCAAAAAACAATATAGTACTTTTTGTATTTTAAGTCAAGAAAATGACAAATCTGACGAGTTTTTTCTATGTTGACGAATTTCCGATATTGTGCAAAACAATTGACTAAATCTCCGCCCAGGCATACAATAGGTGTCGCTAGGGGTGCTGTAAAGCTGAGATGATACCCTCAAACTTGTGAGTTAATCCTCGCGTAAGGAAGCAAAAACAACGAAAGTTTCGATATTGCCTTTTCTTTTCAAGTTCTCCTAAGCACAAGTTAGGAGATTTTTTTATGGACATTAACACACTTTCCGACAAACTCCAATACGTTGCGCTCTACCTTGCGGTTGCGCTCGTTGCGGCGTTTATCGTCGTGGGATTGCTCGTGTGGTTTTTCAAAAGAGAAAAATTCAACGATTACAAAAAATACGCGATAGGCATTGCAACCGGCTTTGCAATCACAATGGTCGTCGTGTTTGCGTACGTCAAATTTCAATGCAATATCGACGATATGCAAGCAAAACTTTTCTATCCTATTCTCGCAACGCTTATCACGGCGGTGGCAGGGGCAATCGCAATGCTCGTAAGCTCGCTTTTCAACGATAAAGCCGTCAAGATTTCGCTTATAGTTACGGCGGCGTTGTTGCTCGGCTGCTTCATTGCAACCATGGTGTTGATGGCGCAGTATTACGGAGATATCGCAGAGTACTATCCCAACGCAAACCTCGTGGGTATGATCGTGTCTGCGGTCGTGTTTATGGTGATTATGGTGGTTATGTGGTTTGTCGGCGACAAACGCAAGATGAGCGACACGCGCTCCATTGTGTACGGTGCAATTTCAATCGCATTGTCATTTGCGCTTTCCTATGCCAAACTTTTCAAACTTCCGCAGGGCGGTTCGGTTACGTTTGCAAGCCTTCTTCCGCTCATGGTGTACTGCTGCATGTTCGGTACGAGAAGGGGACTTGTGGTGTGCACGATTTACGGCGTGCTTCAAGCGCTTCAAGATCCGTTCATTATCCACCCGATGCAATTCTTGCTCGACTATCCTCTCGCGTTCGGTCTTATCGGAGTAAGCGGTATATTTATGGAAAAGGGCGTGTTTAAAGAAAAGAAAATCGTGGCGTTTTTGCTCGGCGGTATAATAGCGGTCGTGTTGAGATATGCTTGCCACGTTTGTTCGGGCGTATTTGCGTTTGCCGACTACGCAGACCTTGACAAGTACGGCTCGGCAATAGTATATAGCATGGCGTACAATTCATTTACGTTCGTCGATATGGCACTTGCACTCGTTGCAGGCAGTACGCTGTTTGCGTCAAAATCTTTCACCGCACTTATGCAAAAATCTAGCGACGTCAACAAACTCGCAGTGACAACTCAAACCGCAGACGGCGCAACAGGTGTCGACAACGACGAGGAACTTGACGAGGTTGACAAGCAAATCATCGCAAATCAAGCAAAATCCGAAAATAAGGATAGCAACGACAATCAAGACAATCGATAATTGCAATTTGCAATCAGCAAGAAGGGGAGAGACAAGCCTCTCCCTTTTCGTTTCAAATGGGCTTTGAGTTGTGACTTAGAAAATACCGCATTTGCGGACACAATTCAAAAAGCACGGCATGCCGTGCTTTTTTGTTAGAAAGGTTTGAAAAACGATGATTTTGTATTTTCGATAAATATACAATTCAAGTTTTGGTTTTATTGGGACTTTTTGAAAAAACTCGCATTTTTCAAAAAAAATTTTGAAAAATGCGAGCAACTTTTGTATGACCTTTGTCAAATATTTTGCAAAACGTGCAATTTTTTGCGATTTTCGTATTGATTCAGCGTTTTATATAGCGGAACACGAAAACGCCGCCGTGCTTGACGTTTATGTGGATTTTGCCACCGAGTGACACATTGGACAAGCCTCTCGAATCGCAGGATTTGAGCAGGAGTTCGTCAAGCGGATATTCGAGATTTTGAGAGTCGCTCACAAGCGCGCTTTCGCCGTAGGGAATAATCGAAATGGTTTCGCCCTTTTGCGTGGCGAGGTCAAATTTGCCCTCGACATAGTGTATATCGAGTCCGTCCTCTTCCGCCTTTGCGTTCATACCGAGAGTTGCGGCAAGGCGCATAATGGACAGGTTGCAAAGCACGTGGTCCACTCGTCCGCCCGTTATGCCGTAAAATACGATTGAGTCCGCATGCAAAACCTCTTTTGCATAATACACGGCAAGTTCGCCGTCGCTTGCGTCCTTGTGCGGATTGTGCTCGACAAGGGGAATGTCAGAGCTATCGGGTTTTTCGAGGGAGTCGAAGTCGCCCAGAATCACGTCGGGTTTGACGGGGCATACGTTGAAACCGCCGTCACAGCATACGACTTTGTCGCCTTTTATTTTGCGTTTTATTTCATTTCCGCAGTTTAAGATTATGGATACTTGCATAAATACAGTGTAGCACTCCTTTGTGAATTTTGCAATTTTTGATGTGTTATTTTTGCAAAGTGCTATTGATAAAATGAGTTTTATTGTTTATAATGTGCTTAATAAACCTTATTTTGTGCGGAGAGTGCAATATGAAAGAGTTTAAGCTCAAAAGTTTTGACAACACCGAGATTTATTGCAGGCTTTGGGACGATGTGGAAAATCCCAAGGGCGTAATACAACTCGTGCACGGCATGAGCGAGTATGCGGGCCGCTACGACGAGTTTGCACGCTATCTCAATTCAAGAGGTTACATAGTTTTCGGCGACGATCACCGCGCGCACGGTTTGACCGAAACCGACCAAAATCGCGGCAAACACCCCGGCAACATTTTCAAAAAGACTTTGAACGACGAATTGTTTTTCCGTGAGTGGCTAAAATCTCAATATGATTTGCCAGTGTTCCTTATGGGACACAGCTATGGCAGTTTCCTCTCGCAAGCGTTTGCGCAGGAGGGGACGGACGTCAAAGCAATCGCACTCATAGGTTCGGGACATATGCGCAGCTTGTTCACTTTTGGCAAAATCGTGGTTGCGCCGATATTCCTTGTGGCAAGAAACTGGCGTCCTCGTATTGTCAATTGGGTGAGCGACAACTTCCAGAAATTCAAAGGCGACGAGGGCAAGCTGCAATGGGCAAACAGCGTAAGGGCAAGACGAGAGGATGTGCTTGCAGATCCGCTTGCGCATCAAAACATGTCTGTCGGTTTTGACTATTATATGATGAAAGAAACATCCAAGCTGTACACCAAAAAAGCGCAGGCAAAGCTCAATCCCGCAACCGCAATCGGCATTTTTTCGGGAGATGCGGACTCTGTCGGACAAATGGGCAAGGGCGTCAAAAAACTTGACAAAATGTACAGACAAAACGGCATCAACACCGAGCTTCATCTTTATCCCGGCGCAAGACACGAAGTGTTTTACGATTGGTGCGGCGAGCAAATGCAAAAGGACGTTGCGGATTTCTTTGACAAGTTCATCATCTATGAGCAGACAAGCATAGACGATTTGTGCAAATAAAAAAAAGAAAGTCCTTCTTGTTCGGAGGACTTTTTTGAGGTGTGAAAATGAATGTAACAATACCTTCCGGTTTTAAGATAGGACACTATGAGGACGAGTTTACGGGCGTAAGCGTAATCCTTGCCGAAAACGGAGCGGTCGGAGGCGTGGATTGCAGAGGAGGTGCACCCGGTACGAGAGAAACCGACCTTCTTCACAACGAAAAGATGATGCAAAAAGTCAATGCCGTCGTGCTTTCGGGCGGCTCGGCATACGGGCTTGCATCCACCGTCGGCGTTATGGAATATCTCAAACAAAATGGCAAGGGATTCAAGTCTATGGGCAAGATCGTGCCTATTGTTTGCGGTGCGGTGCTTTATGATCTCAATCAAAAGGAATATCACTATCCAACCGCGCAATACGGACTTAATGCGTGCAAAAACGCCTCAAAAACCCTCGATTTTGGCAATATCGGCGCAGGACGAGGCGCAACGGTAGGCAAGATCAGAGGCTTGAAAAACGCATGCAAGAGCGGCATCGGCGCGGCAACCGTGAAAGTTGCAGGCATCACGCTGACGGCAATCGTTGCGGTCAACGCTATGGGCGATGTCGTGGACGAGAGCGGCAAAATAATTGCAGGCGCAAAGGGCAGAAACGGCGAGTTTATCGACACGGAAAAATGCCTCGCAAACGGTGAATTCGCAAAACTTTTGCTTGGGACAAACACAACGATAGGTTGCATAATCACCGATGCGAAACTCTCCAAAGTCGAGGCAAATTTGATTGCAAGCATATCCCACAACGGGCTTGCAAGGGCAATACGCCCCGTGCATACGATGTACGACGGCGACACTATGTTCTGCCTTGCAAGCGGAAGACGTTCCGTAGTCAATCTTGCACCGGTGCAATCGGCAGCAGTCGAGGCAACCGCAAAGGCAATCGTAAACGCCGTGAAAACAACAATGAGTTACGAAATTATTTACGACTTCGAAACCGAACAAGAGGAAAACTGAACATATTTATGAACATAAGCATAATGCTCAAACCTGCCTCGTCAAATTGCAATTTGCGATGCAAATATTGTTTTTACAACGACCTCTCAAGCCATAGAGAGATGCCTTCGCACGGCATGATGAGCGAAAAAACTCTGCGCTCAACTCTCAAAAAAGCCTTCGATTTTGCAGGACACGACAGGGTTATGCTCTCCTTTCAGGGCGGCGAGCCGCTGCTTGCCGGCAAGGAGTTTTTTTTGAAACTGCACGATATTATTCGTGAGTTGAACGTCAATCGCGCGCCCGTCAGCATAGGCGTGCAAACCAACGGAACGCTCATAGACGAGGAGTGGTGCAGGATATTCAAGCGCGGCGGCTACCTTGTCGGATTGAGCTTGGACGGCGACGAAACTGCCGATTCGCTCCGCATAGACGCAAACGGCAATCCCACGTTTTCATGTGCGCTCAACGGTGCAAAACTTATGCAAAAATACGGCGTGGATTTCAATATCCTCGTGGTGCTGACAAAGCAGGTGGCAAACCGTATCGAGCCGATTTATAAGTTTTTCAAAAAACAAAACTTCAAGCATTTGCAGTTTATCCCCATGCTCAAACCATTGCGCGTGGACGAGAGCGGCAAGCCTATCTCAAAAACCACCTACAACGAGTGTTTCCCAAGCGAGCAGGAAAACTATTCGATGTCTGTCGAGGACTATTCCGAGTTTTTGCAAAAGTGCTTTGCGATGTATCTCAAAGACTGTATGGACGGCAAATACACCTCAATCCGCCAATTTGACAACTTCGTGCGCCTTGCGCATTTCGAGTGTCCCGAACAGTGCGGTATGGAAGGGCATTGCTGTCATCAATTTGTCATCGAAGGGGACGGCGAGGTCTATCCGTGCGACTTTTATTGCCTCGATTGCTACGATATGGGCAACATCAACGATACCGATTTCTTTGCGCTGTCAAAGCACCCCGTTGCAACCGAATTCATAAAAGAAAGTATGCAAATCGAGGACAAATGCAAGGAGTGCAATTTCTATCATATGTGCCGCAACGGCTGCAAGCGCGAGCGTATCGACCTCGACAAATGCGCCGCCTACAAAAAGTTTTTCGCCTACGCCTTGCCGCACTTGAAAAGAATCAGCTGAAATTGCTTTGGTTTTTAGCGGCGTTTGCGCCTTATTGAATCTTTCAAACGTCATTGCGAGCGCAATGCTGCCGTGCAAATCACAGCATAGCAACATTTTGGAATTGAAAAAAGAAACGACGGATTCAAAATCCGCCGTTTAAATTTTGTTTCCAAATTCATCTTCAAGTTCAAGCAAATAATCCGTGCTTACCTTAAAAAACTTTGATATTGAGATTAGTGCAGATGCGGTGGGTTCGGTTTTTCCTAGTTCCCATTTTGCAATGGCAGATTGACTCACTTGCAATGCTTTTGCAAGTTCGTACTGGCTCAATTCTTGTGATTCTCTTAAATCTTTTATGATGTCTTTGAACATAATCAAAGAATATCCCATTTAAGTATTTTTGTACTTGACAAGTCTAAAAAGACTTAATATAATATCATTAAGTACAAAAGTACTTGGGTGTATTACGGCTATAATATAGGAGGAGTTAACAATGAAGATTAGAAAAGTATCAATTTTAATCGTTGCAGTTATGTTGCTAAGCACTCTTGTTTGTTTTCAACTTGTGGCGTGCAATAAAAATGATGATGTTGACAATAACGCAAAGAATCCCGCTGATGAGTATCAAGAGATTGAGTTGACAGTATCGAATTTTTTTGATTATTTTATCCCGAATACAGTGTCAACACTTATTTCGACATCGAGAGATCCGTATGTCAGCGGCGTGTATTATGATAAGTATAGGGTAGACTATAGTGTTAAATGCAAGTATTCAAAAGCAATATGTAAGAATGTTTCTATTGAATTTAAGGTTGATACCGATACATATAAAGATAGCGAAGGAAATTCTCAAAGTTATGATATAACAAAAACAATGGAGCTAACAGATGACGGAAAGGGCGATAAGTCTTATAATTATACCGATATGTATATGCCTAGCTTGTATCAGAGTGAAGGAGGAATTGTTTTATCTAAAAGCACGCTAACTAGTGTTTCGGGTACAATTAAAATTCCTAAAGAGTAAAAATAAAATGGTATGTTAAAAGTTGCTATAAAAAAGACTGCCGCACGTTTGGGTGTGGCAGTCTTTTTATAATTTATTTAGTTTATGACTCTTTTTATCAGTGCTTTGAAGTGACAAGCATTTCGCCGTTTTGAGCGTCAACCACGATTGTGTCGCCTTCGTCCATGTTGCCTTGCAAGATTGCTTTTGCAACTTTGGTTTCGACGTTGCTTTCGATATAACGTTTGAGCGGTCTTGCGCCGAACGTCACGTCGTAGCCGCCGTCAACGATAAGGTCTTTTGCCGCTTGCGTAACTTCGAGTTTGAGGTTTTGCTTTTCAAGTCTCGATTCCAGCTTTTTGAGCATGATGTCGATGATCTTGTACACGTTCTCTCTTGTGAGCGGAGTGAACAACACGGTGTCGTCAAGCCTATTGAGGAACTCGGGGCGGAAGGTTTGTTTGAGCAGTCTGTCGATTTGCTCTTTTGCTTCTTGCTTGATGTTGCCGTTTTGGTCGATGTTGTCAAGAATCACGTTGCTGCCGAGGTTGGAAGTCAAGATGATGATTGTATTCTTGAAGTTGACGGTTCTGCCTTGACTGTCGGTGATTCTTCCGTCATCGAGCACTTGAAGCAAGATGTTGAAAACGTCGGGATGTGCTTTTTCGATTTCGTCGAACAGCACGACGGAGTAGGGTTTTCTTCTCACGGCTTCGGTGAGTTGACCGCCTTCGTCGTATCCCACGTATCCCGGAGGCGCACCTATAAGACGAGATACGCTGAATTTTTCCATGTACTCCGTCATATCGATACGCACGATGTTGCGCTCGTCGTCAAACAGATAGGAAGCAAGCGTCTTTGCAAGCTCGGTTTTGCCGACGCCGGTAGGGCCGAGGAAGAGGAACGAACCGATAGGTCTGTTTTCGTCGGATATGCCTGCACGAGAACGCAGCACCGCTTCGCTGACCGCTTGCACCGCTTCGTCTTGTCCGATAACTCTCTTGTGAAGCTCGTCGGAAAGGTGAAGCAGTTTCTCCTTTTCGCTTTCCATAAGTTTGGTTACGGGGATACCCGTCCACTTTGCAACGATTTTTGCGATTTCGTCCGCAGTCACTTCGTCACGAAGAAGGGTAGAGCCGTTTGCGGATTTCTTTTCAGCCTCTTCGAGTTTCTTGGTGAGGGCAGGCAGTTCGCCGTATTGAAGTTGCGCCGCCTTGCCGTAGTCGCTGTTGCGCTTTGCTTCTTCGATTTGAAGATTTACGCGGTCAATCTCGGCTTTGGTGTCCTGAACGCTGTTGATTTCCTTCTTCTCGTTTTCCCATTGCGCTTTCATTTCGTTGAATTTGTCGTGGAGTTCGGCAAGTTCCTTTTTGATGGATTCGCGACGGTCGATAGAAAGTTTGTCGGTTTCTTTTTCAAGAGCCATTTCCTCGATTTCGAGTTGCATGATTTTACGGCTGATGACGTCCATTTCGGTTGGCATGCTGTCGATTTCGGTACGAATCATCGCGCACGCTTCGTCCACGAGGTCGATTGCTTTGTCGGGGAGGAATCTGTCGGTGATATATCTGTCCGAGAGAGTCGCCGCCGCGACGAGAGCTTGATCGTGTATGCGCACGCCGTGGAAGATTTCATATCTTTCTTTCAAGCCACGCAAGATTGCGATTGTGTCCTCAACCGTAGGTTCGTTGACCATGACGGGTTGGAAACGTCTTTCCAGAGCAGGGTCTTTTTCGATGTATTTGCGATATTCGTCAAGCGTGGTTGCGCCGATGCAGTGCAATTCGCCTCTTGCAAGCATAGGTTTCAAAAGGTTGCCTGCGTCCATGCTGCCTTCGGTTTTGCCTGCGCCGACAATGGTGTGCAATTCGTCGATAAACAGCAACATTCTGCCGTTTTGTTTTTTGATTTCGCCAAGAACCGCTTTGAGTCTTTCTTCAAATTCGCCTCTGTATTTTGCGCCTGCGATGAGCGCGCCCATATCGAGTGCGAAGATGTGTTTGTCTTTGAGTCCCTCCGGGACGTCGCCTCTGACGATACGTTGGGCAAGTCCTTCCGCAATTGCCGTTTTGCCGACGCCCGCCTCACCGATAAGAACGGGGTTGTTTTTTGTCTTTCTTGACAATATACGAATGACGTTTCTTATCTCGTCGTCACGTCCGATGACGGGGTCGAGTTGTCCGCGCGCCGCTCTCTCAACCATATCGTGACCGTATTTATTGAGTACGTCGTAGGTGTCTTCGGGGCTGTCGCTTGTCACTTTTGAGGTTTTAACTTGCGAAAGCGCGTCCATAAAACCCTTTTTGGTGAGTTTGCACTTTGCAAATACTGCTTTGAGGGCAGGGGTGGGGTTGTCGAGGATTGCGGCAAAGATATGTTCGACGCTCACAAAATCGTCGCCCTGTTTCTTTGCGTCTTTTTCCGCTTGCGCAAGCATAAGGGAGCAGTCTTGCGACAAATATACCTCGCCTGCGCCGTTGCCCGTGACCGAGGGCATTTGAGAGAGAATTCTGTCGATTTCTCTCACCAGTTGCGGAGCGTCCGAGCCGCACTTTGTGACGAGTTTCGGAATAAGCCCTTCCTCGTCGTTGAGCAACGCATACGCGATATGCTCCTTGCAAAGTTGTTGATGATGTCTTTCAAGCGCAAGGTTTTGCGCCGCATTTATTGCATCCAATGCTTTTTTAGTAAATTTGCTGGTGTCCATAGTTCATACCTCCTTTGAAATATGTTCCGTGTCGTGCCTTTTGAGCCTTCGATTGCTTCATACGCTTTTACGTCTTTGGCAATCACCGTGCTTATTTGTTAGCACTCTTTGTCTTCGATTGCTAATTATATCACTAAAATATGAGATGTCAATATATTTTGCTCAAAAATTTTAAGTTTTTTTCATTAGGTCGAAATATGGAATATATAGGACGTTGATTTTATAAAATCTAAAACGGTATAATAGATTTTTGACGAAGGTTTTTGGGAGATAATAAAAAAAACGAACTGCGTTTTGCAATTCGTCTTTCATAAGCATTTGTTTTATTTTTTCACAAAGCAACGCTCGGCAAGAGGGCAGGTTGCATAGGAGATAAACTCTTCGTACGTGTATCTGCCGGGGTTGTCCACGCACCAAAGCACCGTGTTTATCATGCCGCCCGCAACGAAAGTGGATAGAATTTGAAGGGGCATTTTGATTTCGTACGTGTCTTTGTATTTCGAAAGCTGATACTTGATGGAATGTGCGATGGAATCCTGTATAGTGCTTATCACCTTGCCGTTTCTGTTGAAGCGAATTATGTTGGCGATGTGGTTGTGCTTGTCAAAGAAAAAGTCGACTGCCATCACAATCATCGAGTTGAGCGTTTCGGTGGGGGTGGTGAACTTGGTGTCCTTGGTAAACTTTTTGTAGAGGTCGTCTTTGAGTTCTTCCAAGGCAAAAGTCAAAAGGTGGTATTTGTCCTCGAAGTGTGCGTAGAACGTTGCGCGGTTGACCATCGCTTTGTTGCAAAGGTCTATGACGCTGATTTTTTCGATGGATTCCTCCTCCATCATATCCAGCAGCGTGTTGCTCAATAGTTTTCTTGTGCGAACGATGCGCAAATCTTCTTTTTGTGCAGACATAATGTCCCCCAAACCGTATTGTTGTATAAATTATTGCACCAATATGCCGATTTTGTCAAGATAACTCCACAAATATTGACATATATAAACGCCGATTTTTTTACGTTTTCGATGTGATTTGAAACCAAGCACAATAAGGAATTGTTAAAATATATTTAATATTTATAATTATTTTTAATAATCGATTGACATTTTTTTTAATAAATTGTAAATAAAGTATTGACTGCAACCGATTTGGCAGTCGATGAAACATTTGGCTTTTGCACAGTTTTTCATCGTCGCATCCTGCGACATTAAGGTGATTATGGCAAACGAAAAAAATATGGCACCTAGATCCAAAGGCGGACTCAAAAAGATGGCGAGTTGCGTGGGACAGTACAAAGCTCCCGCGATTTTCACATCGGTTTTGGTTGCGCTCGAAGTATTGTTTGAAATTTTGATTCCGCTCATCATGGCGCAAATCGTAAACGTAGGTATGGTTGAGGACGCAACGTCTTTTACGTTTACGCTTCAACTTGGAAGCAAAGGCTTCGAGTTGTTTACGATGAACAACCGCGTCTGGTTTATCGTCACTTGCGGCGCAATGATGATAGTTATGGCGTTGATATCGCTGTTTTTCGGCACGATGTCGGGCAGACTTGCGGCGACCGCTTCGACGGGTTTTGCAAAAAATCTGCGCAAAAAGATGTTTTACAAGATTGAAAACTTCTCCTTTGCAAACCTTGACAGATTCAACACCGCAAGCCTTGTGACAAGACTTACCACCGACGTAACCAACATACAGATGGCATTTCAAATCATCATCCGTATGCTTGTGCGCTCGCCGATAATGTTGATTTTGGCAATGTGCATGTCAATCTCAATAAGCCCGGATTTGTCGCTCATATTTGCCGCGGCGATCCCCGTTTTGATCGTAGGACTTATCGTGGGTGTGAAAGTCGTGTTCCCGAGATTTGAAAAGATGCTCCGCAAATACGACGATATGAACGAGTCCACGCAGGAAAACCTCATAGGTATCCGCGCGGTCAAGGCGTTCGTGAGAGAGGACAACGAAATCGACAAGTTCAAAAAAGTCAGTTCAACTGTCCAAAAACTTCAATTTTCCGCGGAAAAAATCATCGTTATCGCATTCCCGTTTATGCAAATCGTGGTTTACGCGTGTATGATTTGCGTTGCGTGGTTCGGCGGCAACGACATCATCGTGGGCAACATGAAACTCGGCGATTTCACTGCATTTTTGAGCTACATAATGCAAATTCTCATGTCGCTTATCATGGTTGCAACGGGCTTTATGAACATCGTGCTTTCGCGTGCGTCCCTCGATCGTATTGTTGAAATTCTCGACGAAAAAATCGACATCGAAGACGCTCCCGACTCACAGGACATCGAAGTCAAAGACGGCAGTATCGATTTCGACAACGTCGATTTTTCCTATTCGAAATCCCGCGATGTTCTCAATCTTGAAAACATCGACTTGCATATCAGGAGCGGTGAAACCATCGGTATCATAGGCGGAACCGGCTCGGCAAAGTCCACTCTCGTCCAGCTGATTCCCAGACTTTACGACGTTTTGGACGGCGAGGTGAAGGTCGGGGGCGTCAACGTCAAGGACTACAAGCTCGACAAACTCAGAGATTCCGTCGCAATGGTGCTTCAAAAGAACGTGTTGTTCAGCGGCACGATAAGGCAAAACTTGCTTTGGGGCAACAAAGACGCAACGGACGAGGAAATCGAACACGCTGCAAAAGCGGCGCAAGCGCACGACTTCATTATGTCTTTCCCCGACGGTTACGAAACCGAACTCGGTCAGGGCGGCGTCAACGTATCCGGCGGTCAAAAACAACGTCTTTGCATCGCGCGCGCTTTGCTCAAAAAGCCGAAAATCATGATTATGGACGATTCTACGTCCGCAGTCGATACCGCAACCGACGCGGCAATAAGATCCGGACTCAAAAAAGAATTCGGAGATACTACGGTGCTTATCATCGCTCAACGTATCTCTTCCGTCGAGGACGCGGACAGAATCATCGTTATGAACGACGGCAAAATCGACGCCGTTGGCACTCACGAAGAGTTGCTTGCAACCAACGAGATTTATCGGGACGTGTACAATTCCCAAAAGAAAGGAAGCGACGAGGAGGTGAGCGTCAATGCGTAAAGACAAAAAACAAAACGTCAAAAAAGCGGCGGCTCAAAACAAGTTTAGGGCAAAGAACCCTATGCAAACCTTGAAGCGTATTCTCGGGTATTGGAAACCGTATAGAGGTCAACTTATCGGCGCATTGATTTGCATGATCGCAAACGTGCTTTGCAACATCGCAGGTACGTTTATGCTCGGCTCGGTTGTCGTCAACAACTATATCCTTCCTCTTGCTTATGCAAACGGAGTGTACGTCACCTCCAATGCGGAAATCATCGCAAGGGCGGCGGAAGTCACCATGCAAAACTTCGGCGGTATCGTCGGCGTTATGGCGGCAATGTACGTCGTGGGCGCAGGTCTTCATTATCTTTACAACTATATTCTCGTCAGAGTTACGACAAGAACTCTCCAAAACGTTCGTGACGAGATGTTTGAAAAGATGGAAAAACTGCCCATCAAATATTTCGACACTCACACCCACGGCGACATAATGAGCCTTTACACCAACGACACGGACACGTTGCGCGAACTGCTTTCAAACGGCATTCCCAACCTTATCAGCAACTTGCTTATGGTTGTCGGTATGTTTGTCGCAATGATGCTCGTATCTCCGCTGCTGACGCTTTGTTCGGTGGTTATGCTCGTCATAATGCTTTTCATTATGAAGTTTATCGCAGGCAAGAGCGGCAAGCACTTTGTCGGTCAACAACGCCAGACCGGCGCGATAAACGGCTTTATCGAGGAGCATATCGACGGACTTAAAGTGGTCAAAGTGTTCTGCCACGAGGACGAGGAAAAAATCGATTTCGACAAATTCAACGAGGATTTGTTCCATCACTCCGACAAGGCGCACACGTATGCGAATATACTATTCCCGATCATGGGCAACTTGTCCTACGTGTCCTATGCGGCAACCGCAATTCTCGGCACGATTATGGCAATCGGCGGATTCGGAGGAATGACTTGGGGCGGACTTGTATCCTTCATGCAATTCTCACGTCAATTCAGCAATCCGCTCTCGCAAATCGCTCAACAAATGAACGGCGTTCTTATGGCACTTGCAGGCGCGGAGCGTATCTTTGAATTGATTGACCAGCAACCCGAACAGGACGAAGGCTATGTAACTCTCGTAAACGCAAAAGAGGACGAGGACGGCAACATCGTCGAAACAGACGAGTACACGGGTGAGTGGGCATGGAAACATTTCCACAAAGCAGACGGCACGACGACTTACGTCAAGTGGAGAGGAGAGGTCGAATTCGAGGACGTATCTTTTGGTTACGTTCCCGAAAAAACCGTCCTCAAACACGTCACTATGGAAGCGTTGCCGGGACAAAAAATCGCACTCGTCGGCTCAACCGGCGCAGGCAAAACCACGATTACAAACCTTATCAACCGCTTCTACGATATAAATGAGGGCAAGATAAGATACGACAACATCAATATCACCAAAATCAAGAAAGACGATTTGCGTCACTCTATGGCAATGGTTCTTCAAGATACGCACCTCTTTACGGGGACGGTCGCCGACAATATCCGTTTCGGAAAACTGGACGCCACCGACGAGGAAGTCAAAGCCGCGGCAAAACTCGCAAATGCGGATTACTTTATCCGCCACTTGCCGGAAGGATATGACACCATGCTTACAGGCGACGGCGAAAACCTTTCGCAAGGTCAACGTCAGCTTCTTGCAATCGCACGCGCCGCAGTCGCAAATCCGCCCGTTCTCATTCTGGACGAAGCGACAAGTTCCATCGACACCCGCACAGAAAAGCTTATCGAGCAGGGTATGGACAAACTCATGCAAGGTCGCACCGTTTTTGTCATTGCGCACAGACTTTCCACAGTCCGCAACTCCGACATGATTTGCGTCCTCGAACACGGCGAGATTATCGAGCGCGGCAATCACGAGCAGTTGATTGCGCAGAGGGGGAGGTATTATCAGCTTTACACCGGCGCATTCGAGTTGGAATAACAAATTCAAACAGCGATAAACTTCGTCAGAACCCATTTTGCAAATAGTCACGTACGGCTCAGTACGCTCCTATCTGCAAAATGGGTTCTTTCTTGTTTCTCATCTGTTTGCTCTTTGTTATTCCAACTCGAAAGAACGAGTAACAAGGGTGTTTCCTTGTTCTTCATCTATTTAGTGTAGTTGATAAACGAAAAGTAAATTTGAAGATATAGCACAAGCCTAGGAAGCTACAAAACTTATTCAAGGGGCACTTATACACGATGTCTGCTTTTTCGAAGACGGAATTGGAGTCGCAAGGCGACGACCGTAGTGAGCGCCGAGCTTGATGATTAGTACAAGTGAGCAGACGAGCCGGAATCATTTTCGTCTGTGAACGAGTGGCATAATAAGAGAAATGTCCCTATCTATGCGAGAGCCGAGTGTGTCCCCACGCGAAGCGGACGCTGTGGGTTCCCTTTCAAGGGGGAACGGCGGTTGGGGAAACACGTGAGGAAGGGGGAAAATTGCAATTTAGTTATATTGAGGAATGCCAGATGGGAAGGGGTGATGTTGCATTTTAAGTATATTTAGGCGGATTTGAAAAAGAGGTCTTTTCATAAAAAAATCCGACGAATTTTCGTCGGATTTTTTATGCTTTGAATTGCTTTTTAGTCAACGCTTTGGGTGTCCTCTGCGATTTGTTCCGCCTCTTTTTCGACATCTTCGAGTGCTTGCTCTTCGTTTTGCTCTTCGTTTTGATTTTCGCTTTGCTCATCGTCGGATTTGACGGCGTTTGCGGAGTTTTCGTCGAGTTCGACGTCGGAAACCGCGATTCCTTCGAGGTGTTCTTTTTCTTCTTGAAGTTTTTGCTTTTTCTTTTCGCGCACGACTTGGAGAATACCGAAGATTGCGCAAAGAGCTATACCGACAAACAAGTATGCCGAGCCGACGCCGAGCTTTGGCGCTGCAAATCCCAAAATGAGAGAGAACGCAACGATGATGACAAGCGGGAATACTGCGAGCTTGATGTTTTTGACGACGTATTTTCCGCCGAGCGATCCAAACAGCGCGTAAACGACGCAGGTGAACGCAGGCGTAATCCACGGAGTGTTTTTGATTGCCGTTTCAACGTTGCTGACAGCAAGGATAAGAACGAACACCGCGATGATGACCGTTGTCACCAGAGTGCTTGTCGCAACCGAGAGGGTGGACACCACTTCGTTTTCTTCCGTACCGAGTTTCGTGCCGCAAATCTCTTGCGCTTTGACGACGCAAGGGATTTTGAGGTTGGAAAGGTTGCCTGTGATAAAGGCAAGGTACGCACTGTTGATGCCCAACATCGGGGAATAGATGATAGGTTCGAATATTCCCGAGAAGAAGTTGATGATGAAGGGAATGAGCACTGCGGACGTACCCATGACGCTCATGTCGGGTTTGACGTCGTAGTAGAGGCAAATCGTCGTGGGGACGGCAAAGAATATGGCAAGCGACAACGCAAGCCAAATTTTGCCGATGATGTGGGATTTGAGGTTGTAATCCATTGAAACTTTAACTCTTTCTTTTGCCATAATCGCGCCTCCTTACAGTATCATTGCAAAGGCGTTTCTTGCAGCCTCTGCGGCTTGTTCCGCTGCCGACGACGTGTCGGAAGAGAGTGCCCAGCCGTATTTGTTTGCGCAGTAGCTTATCACGCCGACCACAAACATTGCTATGAGCATGGACACGGGCGTTGAGAAACTGTCAAGCCATTTCCAGTTTGCTTTGTTTATAAGCACGTCGCACACGTACATGCAACCCATTGCCACAAGCACTGCGATGAAGTTGTAGTAGCCGTCCACGAACGTCACGTTTTTGGCAAGCGTTTCGATACTCATCGCAAGATAACCGATGACCATACCGATGAAGGACACTTGGAAGATAAGATCGCCGATATTTACGCCGCCTTTCTTGCCGCCCGTCGTTTTTGCCATGAGTTTGCCGATTTTGGGCTGATACAAGCGGTAGAAGAAAAGTACTTCAACGCCGCCCGAGCAGATTGCAATCGTCATAATCATAGCCATAGTGGCAAAGTCTTGCGCGGTGATCCCGTGAGCAATCATCGCTTCCATAGAGCCGTAAAGACCTTCCGCGACGCCGTTTGCCATCTGCGTTTCGTATTGGAGCGAACCGACGACTGAAAGTCTGATTGCGGGGAACGCAATGCCCAAAGTGCCGACGAGCGTCACTACACCCAGCGCGATTCCGAGGCCGGGAAGAATGGAAAACGTTGCCGACGTGGTGATAACTTTTTTGATTTTCGAGGACTCGATGCCGAGTTGTTTCGCTCTTTTGAGCGCGGAGAGCATATAGTAAAGCGACAGCGCGACGATAAACGCAAGCACTATGCCGTACAGTATGAACACCATGGGATCTCGAAGAGAAAACTCTCTTGCGCCCAACGTATTTGTCAACATAAGCAACTCCTTTAATTTTATTTTAATAATATGGATTCAGTATAAACCACATAATCGCATTGCGCAATATTTTTTTTTGTTGCGCTGTCCATTTTCTCTTGCAACTGTTTTCGAATGGTGGTAAAATCAAAGCAATATCTATGGAAGTAGTAGAAATTGCGCGTTAAGTGCCGTGCGAACGTGGGGTGTCGGCGGACGAAGAGCTTTGCTCGCGGTGCAATATTCACTCCGGACTTCACATATTACCGAAAGGTTTTTTTGCGAGTGCTTCCAAAGGAGGTGCTTTTTGTTTTATCAAGAGGCAATCGACTACATCAAAAACATCGAAAGGTCGGGTTCGGATTACGGTATCGAACGTATGAGGGAGCTTCTCGATCTTCTCGACGCACCCGACAAACATCTGAAATTCGTGCATATCGCGGGCACCAACGGCAAGGGGAGCGTCAGCGCATATCTCACGTCCGTGCTTAAAGAGGCGGGTTACAAGGTGGGAACGTACAATTCTCCGTCCGTGTTTTGCTACAACGAAAGGTGGCTTATAAACGGCAATCCGCTCTCGAACGAGGACGTGGCAAAGTATCTCACCGCAGTGAGAGAGTGCATAGAAAGCGAGCAAATTTTGCGAAACGCTTTCGGCATATCCGAGTTTAAACCGACTGCGTTTGAAATCGAAACCGCCGTCGCAATGCTTGCGTTTTTCGACAAAGAGTGCGACGTGTGTGTGCTTGAAACGGGACTCGGAGGAAGATGGGACGCAACCAACGCCATTGAAGACAAGGTGCTTTCAATCATTACTCCCATAGGTCTTGACCATTGCGCTTTGCTCGGAAATACGCTCGGAGAAATCGCAAGCGAAAAGGCGGCGATAATAAAAGACGAAGTTGTCACTTGCAATCAGCCCCCAGAAGTTATGGAACAACTAAAACGCCCCTTCGCTCTCAAAGACGGCAAAAAAGAGTACCGCAAAGCAAATGTCGTTGTTTGCAAAGAACCGAAGTTTTTGAGAGGCAATCTAGACGGACAAGTCTTTTCCTACGACGGAAAGGAATATGAAATTTCCATGCTCGGCAAGCATCAACTCGTCAATGCCGCGATTGCGATTTGCGCCGTCGGGGAACTGAGAAAAAAGCACTTCTCAATAGACGACAACGCACTTGAAAAAGGGCTTAAAAACACGGTATGGAAAGCAAGGTTACAAGTCGTAAAAAACGCAAAAGAGGAGTTTAATATTACGATTCCGCAAGATAAAGTGCTTGTTTTTGACGGATCGCACAATCCGCAAGGTGCAACTACGCTTGCAAACGCAATCAAAGATTTGTTTAAAAACAAGCGCGTGCATCTCGTGCTCGGCATACTAAAAGACAAGGACGTAAAAGGCATTTGCACTATTCTCGCACCGCTTGCAAACAGGATAACGTGCATTACGCCGCCGTCGCCCAGAGCAATGCAAAAGGAAGAACTAAAATGCATAGTCGCGCCTCTTTGCAAAGGGGAATGTTCGATGCAAGACGATATAAAAACGGCAGTGCAAAACGCACTGAACGGCGATTGCGACGTGACGATTTTGTGCGGTTCGCTGACGCTTTTTTCAGAACTTAAAACCAACGAGTAAACGAAAATGAAAAACAATACAATCGACAAAGAAGCAATCAAAAAGGCAGTCAAAGACATACTTGTCGCAATAGGGGAAGATCCCGAACGCGATGGGCTTTTGCAAACCCCCGACAGAGTGGCGCGTATGCTCGAAGAGTTGACGCAGGGATATAGCGACGACGCAAAGACGCATCTTTCAAAAGTGTTCGACGAGAGCGGAAGCGAAGTCGTCATCGAAAGAGATATAGATTTTTCTTCCACTTGCGAGCATCATCTTATGCCGTTTTTCGGCAAGGTGCATATCGCGTATATTCCCGACGGCAAAGTGGTGGGGCTTTCCAAACTTGCAAGAGTGGTTGACGTTTACGCAAAGCGTTTGCAACTGCAAGAGAGGTTGAACGCACAAATCGCGGACGCAATTTTCGACGAACTTAATCCCAAGGGCGTTATCGTTGCAATCGAGGCGCAGCACACGTGCATGAGCGCACGCGGAGTTAAGAAAATCGGCGCGAAAACCATCACTTTCGCAAAGCGCGGCGAGGTTGACGAAAGTATCGAGAAATTGATTTTGGAGGGATTGAAATGAAAACAGAACGTCACTACGATTTTCACGTCGGCAACGAGGTCTTCGAGAGCGGAACGCACGTTATGGCAATCCTCAATGTCACTCCCGACAGCTTTTATGCAGGAAGTCGCCACGCGCACGATGCGGTCGAAACGGCAAAAAAGTTCTTGGAGCATGGTGCCGAAATTATCGATATCGGCGGTCAGTCCACTCGCCCCGGCGCGCAAAGCGTAAGCGCGCTCGAAGAGATGGCAAGGGTGCTTCCTGCCGTGGAAAGCATAAAGAAAGAATTCCCGAATGCGCTCGTGAGCGTGGATACGTTTTATCCCGACGTTGCGCAAGCCGCAATCGACGTGGGCGCGGATATGATAAACGACGTGAGTTGTTTGCTCGACAAAAATCTTGCAAAGGTAGTCGCGCAAAACGACGTTGCGATTTGCGTTATGCACGACAGACGCAAGTCAGGGATACCCGACTTGTTTTTCGACAAGGAAACGGGACTTATGAGGGCGGTGGATTCGCTTCTTTCATCGGGACTTGACAAAAACAGAATACTGCTTGACGGTGGAATCGGTTTCAACAAATCCAACGACGAGGATTGGCAACTTCTCAACGATTACGACAAACTTTTGGATATGTTTGAAGAGTATCCGTTTTTGCTCGGCACATCCAGAAAATCCATGTTCGGAGGAACTCCCGAAACAAGACTTTCAGCAACTCTCGACTCGACAATGCTTGCGGTGAAACAAGGCGTTTTGTTTGTAAGAGTCCATGACGTCAAAGAAAATCGAGCCGTGATAAACCTTGCAAAATAACAACCTAAAATATAAAAAAATCAAACCCGAATTGCATATGAACAAGATTATTCTAAAAGACTTTGAAGTAAAAGCATGCCACGGATGCAATCCCGAAGAAAAAACAAATCCGCAACGGTTTTTGTTTACGGCGGAAATTTTTTATGATTTTTCGCAAGCGGCAAAAAACGACGATTTGACAAAAACCATCAGTTATAGTGACGTAAAAAAGACTTTAAAGTCGTTTTGTGAAAACAATTGTTTCAATTTGATTGAAACGCTCGCGACAAGGGCGGCGGAGGTATTGCTAAAAAAATACCCCGCAAAAAAAGTCGTTGTGCAAGTGAAAAAGCCGGATGCTCCCATGAGCGGTGTTTTTGATTATGTCGCTGTCGTAGCGGAAAAAGAGTGGCATGAGGTTTATCTTGCGCTCGGCTCGAATCTCGGCGACAAAAACGCTTATCTCGATTTTGCGATTTCAAGACTGAAAGCCGACGACAATATCAAAGACGTCAAAGAGAGTTCCCGCTACTCAACCGCGCCGTACGGAGGCGTTGCCACGGGCGAGTTTGTCAACAGCGCAGTGCGTATTTTTACGCTTTATTCTCCCTTTGAACTTCTTTCCGTCATATCGCAAATCGAGACCGGCGGAGAGCGCGTGCGCAGTGAAAGATGGGGGAACAGAACGCTGGATATAGACGTGATTTTTTACGACGATTGCGTGATTTCCGCAAACGATTTGTGCGTGCCGCATATCGATATGCAAAATCGCGCTTTCGTTCTCGAACCTCTTTGCGAGCTTTGTCCCAACAAGCTGCATCCTATATTAAAAAAGCGCGTCTGTGAATTGAAATCAGACCTTGACAATCGCCGATAGCTCGAAAAACGGCGTGTTTCATATTATTTTGCGTTGAGAAATTAAATCTTGCAAACGTGCATATTGTATGATAAAATACATGCAACAAACAATTTGCGTATTTTCGCAAACAAGGAGGAAATATGAAAGTTGTCATAAAACAAAAGTATTTTACTGTCGGCGCAAAATTCGAAATCAAAACCACAGAGGGACAAACCGTGTTTTTTGCCGAAAGGCAGTGGGATAGGTTTATGGGAAACGTCGTGCTTTTTGACAAGGACGGCACACCCGTTGCACGCATGCAATCAGAATTTAAGAAGGTGTTTACTTCCTGGTTTTCAATCTCAGATTCGCGCGGCAACGAGGTATGTTGCATCAACGAGAAACTACCATTTCTTTGTTTCCGTCGCGCCGAGTCCTCACATGGCAATCTGAAAGTAAAAATCAAAGCCGGCCCCTTCCATATGAAGGCTTATTTGCTCAACGAGCAAGGCAAAACTCTTGCCGTCAAAGCTCGCAAAAAGATTCTTGCCATTCGGGATACCTACATTATCGATATCGATGAGAGCAAGATAAATCCCGCCTACGGAGTGTTGGTGGGGGTGTGGTATGATTTGGTCTGTCACCCCTCGCATTAAAACCGCACCAAATCGCGCCTAACTTCGTCAGAGCCGCTTTGCTCACCCGTCATGTACTTACATGTACATTGGGCGGATTCGCAAAGCGGTTCTTCCTTGTTATGCATCGATTTGGTGCAGTTTTTCAACCACACCAAATCGCGCCAAACCGCGCTATTGAGCGAATAACTGCGTCAACACCCCCTTGCCCATCAACTCATGTACGCCTTGTACATTAGGGTTGCTGTTCAAGGGGTGTTTCCTTGTTCTTCATCTCAATATCGCGGTTTTTAACTTCCAAACAATGCATAAAGTGCGTGAACTCTAATTGCAATTTCCCCTTTCCTCACGTGTTTTCCCTATCACCGTTCCCCCTCTGCGTGACCTTGAGGGAACCCACGGTGACCGCGTAGCGGGGGACAACACTCAGCACTCGCATAGATTGCTATCGTTCTCTTTTTATGTCACTCGTTCGCGGACGAAAAGAATCCAAACTCGTCCGCTCACTTGTACTTTACGTCAAGCTCGGCGTTCGCTTTCTCGCCGCCGTTGCGGCTCGCACTCCGAATAGGCACATTACGTTTATAAGTACACCTTGAATAAGTGTTCGTTTATTCTATAGGTATTTTTATTCATTTCGACGGTGAAAATTTAATATTGTTGATTTTGTAAACTTTGTATTGAACATTTTGTAAATCAATGTTATAATCTTGTTATGGACTTGAAAAATACCGCATATTTTTTTGCAGCGTTTCGCAAGTTGCTCAAAAGTTACACCGATTATCAACTCAAAGAATTGAAAGGATATGACCTCACGCCAAACGAGATAGTCGTTCTTTCGAGCATAGGAGTTGTCGGAATGGCGAGCGACATTGCTCAAAACGCTTGCGTGTCGAAAGCGCTTGTGTCAAGAAGCGTAAAGGAGCTTCGCGAAAAGGGGCTTATTTCGGCGTCCATTTCGGAAGTCGACAAAAGGGAGCAAAAGTTGTCGCTTACGCCCGAGGGCGAAAAAGCGGCGCAGTTGATTGCGGATGCCAATCAAAATTTTTATAAAGTTGCGTTCAGACGCTTCGAGGACAACGAAAAGAGAGTGCTTCAAGCACTGTTGCAACTGATGCTAAACAATCTTGACGAGGAAGGGGAATGAAATTTCAAGATTTGATCGATAACAGGGAGGAGTCGGCAAAGCATGCGCGCCAAAGGGTTTCAACCGTTTGCAATACGTTTGAAAATCGCAAATCGGGCAGCGAACAAGAAGCGCAAACGAGCGCATTTTTAAAAGACCAACTCCAAAACGTATGTGAAGTTAAACAAGAGTTTTTCGACGTGTATCCCGAAGCGTATTCGGGAGTGTTTTACATCGTTCCGACGTTCGCTTTGCTTGCAACCGTTGCGTACTTTTTTACGGCAATGGTGTCGCTTGCGCTCGCGCTTGTGGGCATAGTGGTTTTCATCGTGCAGTTTTTGACAAATTCGCATGCACTTGACTTGCTTTATCCCAAGAAACAATCGAGCAATTTGACGGCGGTTTTGCCTTGCAAACATCAAGCCGAAAAGAGAGTTTATTTCGTTGCAAACGTCGACGCGACAAGAGAGTGGACGCTCAAATATCGCATGGGCGGAACGATGTTTATCGCAACGCTGTTTTGCTTGCTCGGAGGGCTTTTGTACCTTGCCGTCGCAAACGTCGCAAGATGGGTTATCGTCGGAGGACTCGGCTCGCAAATCGCAACAGGAAGTATGCTTATTGTCGGTTACGTTTCGCTTGCGTTCGTGCCGTTTTATATCGCAACCTATTTTGCGATAAACAAATCGAAAGTAGTGTCGGGTGCAAACGAAAATATGAGCGGTTGCGCGCTTGCAATCGAACTTTTGCAAAGCATAAAAGACAGCGGCGTCGAGCTTGACCACACCGAAGTGGGCGTGATACTCACCGGAAGCGGCGCAGTCGGTGCATGCGGCGCAAGAGAGTGGTGCCAAAAACATTCGGACGAGGACAAAGCGAAAACGGTGTTCGTTTGCCTCAATACGCTCAAAGAGGTCGATTCGCTTGGCGTAAACACGCGCGAGGGCAACGGAATCGTGAAAAACGACGTCGCTCTTGCGGACTTTGTCGGAAGTTGTGCTCAAGACGTCGAAGTGCCGTTCAAAAAGCGCAAGCTTCCTTTCGGACATACCGACAGCGCCGAGTTTTCAAAGCGCGGATTTTCAAGCGTCAGCGTGACGGGATACAATCCGCACACGCCCGAGTATTTGCACACGAGATACGACACCGTGGACAACGTAAGCGAGCCGTGCCTTGCAAACGCTTTTTCGATGTGTGTGAGCATCGTGGAAAAACTTGACGAATAAAAATCGCAATTCGTGAAAGAGCAATTCAAATCGTTTTTGAGGCGTATTTTTACAACAATTCATTACGATAACAATTCGAAGCACCCGCAAGGGTGTTTCTTTTGAAATACATACTTTTCAAAAGCGCAAACATATGGTACAATATACAATCATATAGAAATAAACTTTAAGCGAAAGAGGTATATATGAAAGTTCTTAAAGGCATATTGTTTACATTGCTTGCAATCGTCGTGATAGCGGTGATTGCGTTTGTGGTTGTCATCAATCTCACGCCCAGGCAACTCGGTCTTCAAGGTTTGGAAATTTCGGGCGAAACCATCGAAAATATTGGGCTTGCGGACTTGAAGATAAAAGACATTTATAAGAGCATCAACGATCTTTCAAAGGTCAAAGAAGAAGATATTGTGCAAAACTCCTACGACGATACCGAACAGAAGGGAAAGGCAAAGGATAATTTCGGCGGTTCGAGCTTGTCGGACAAGGACGATTATTCCTCGTTGGTTGCCGAAAAAGCCACTTATGACAAGCAATATCTTGTTTCATACGATGACAAAACCATTGCCTATATCCTCAACAATATCGTTCAAAACGGCTCGCAATCGAGTTCGGAGGCGGTAAAAGCACTCAAAAACGCACACATTGTCGTGAAAGAGATGACAATCAACATCAAAGACGGCAAGGGCTATTTGCGTGTTGTATCCATGATAGAACTAGGAGATTACAAAGCGCAGATCGAGCAGGCTCTGGGCGCAGCCAAAAACATTCTCAAAGTCCCCGACAAAGCGTATATAGTGAGCGAATTTACGTTTGATGTCGACAAAGACGGCAAAATGGCAACTATGTCAAAGAGCGTGTGCGTCAACGGCAACAACGATGATCCCGTCACAAAGGCGATTGTGGACATTGTGATGAAAAACGCAAGCGAGCCCATGACTATGGACGACGTAAACTCAAAGCTCGGCGACGCAATATGCGAAGTCGTGTTGAACCTCGGAAAAATCGGAACTGCGACGACTTCAACGAACAACGAAGTTTCGGGGGATATTCAATTCGGTATGAGCGGCGTTTCGGCGCATAAATTGAGTGTTGTCACTTACACCGCGTAAACGGATATCGAAACGGTTTTTTCGACATGGAGCATATGCCGATAGCATAGAGAAAGTTTGTCGAAAAAAATCGAGATAAAATATGAAAAGAGGGAAGTTATGAAAATCATCTTTATCGGCGCGGGAATGGCGTCGCTTGTGGCGAGCGAAAAGCTCGCAAGGGCAGGCTTCGACGTAAGCGTTTTTGAAAAGGACGCCTATGAAAACCTATCATACGACTGGCACGACGACGTAAACCGAGATGCTTTCGATATGTTTGGATTGCCGCTCCCAAAAGAGGGAACGTATTTCCCGAAACGCAACTGGACGTTCGTTCCGCCGGCAGAGCGCATAGAGGTGAGTTTGCACATTCCCGAAAAGGAACTCGACTGGTCTACGGAAAGACGAATCCTTGCGCAACAATACGTTGACAGAGCAAAAGACGTTGTGGATTTTCACTTTTCAACTCCCGTTCAAAGTCTTATCGTTGAGAACGGCACGGTCAACGGAATCGTGGCAAACGGTGAAAATTTTTATGCCGATCTTGTCGTTGACAATTCGGGAGCGATGTCGCCGTTCAGGGCGCAATTGCCGAAGTCGGCGCACGTCACGGCAAAGCCTCGAAGCAATGAGATTTTTGTCGCATATCGTGCATTCCACAAAAAAACGGACGGCGTTCAGGATCCGAAAAACGCCAACAAAGCGTATCTCAAACATCTTGGCGAGGAGGGAATAAGTTGGAGTATAATCGATCCGGCAGGCACGGTCAACGTGCTTATAGGAAGAGCGGGAGAATTGCCAAAAGAGACGTTTGATAGAGCATATAAGGCACTTAAAGCCTCGAATCCGATCATAAGCGACGAAATCGTGCGTGGAGGACGCACTTGCATAATCCCCATCAGATATCCGCTTACGCATATGGTTGCGGACGGTTATGCGGCAATCGGCGACGCGGCATTTATGACAATCCCGATGATCGGAAGCGGTATCGAAAACTCAATGAAAGCCGCTTGCATTTTGGCGGACACGATCATCAAATCGAACTCCGTCAAGAAGGAAGACTTGTGGAAATACGAGGTTGAATACTTCAAACTTCGCGGCGGCGATCACGTGGGGATCGACATTCTCAAACGCTGGCTACTCGGCGCAAAACCGCAAGACCTAGATTGGCTCTTTGAAAAAGGCGTTGTGGACGACGCCAATATGGCGGCAGGCGCAACGGGCAAACTTATCGTGCTCTCACCCAGAGACCTCGTCGTCAAAGTGGCGAGAGGCTGGACAAGACTTCCGCTTTTGCTTGCAATGAACAACATGCTTATGCGCTCAAAAAAAGCCGCAAAAATAGCAAAGCACATCCCCGAAACCTACGACGAAGAGAAAATCGCAAGGTGGGAAAATAAAATCGAAAAACTTGTATATCACAAGTGATTTAAGCATAAACACAAAAAAAATCGTCGCAAACGCGACGATTTTTTTGTTGTAAAGACGAGTGTGTTTTGTGGTTCTATCGTGTTTGATATTACAAAATACCTCTGCGGTTGGTCTTCATCTCTGTGCGGAAGCCTTTGAGTTCGGCAAGCAACTTCGATGCGATTTCGGGATAGGTCTTTGACAGGCTGTATCCTTCCGCCGGGTCGGTGTCGAGGTTGAAGAGGTAGTTTTTGTACACTTGGTCGATGAACGCCGAGTTTTCGGTGCGAACACTGTCGTAGTACTTGAAGTCGTAGGTCGTTCCGTCAAGCTCAACCGCCATTTGCACGGCTTGGCACTTGCCTTTTTTGAGGTAGAAGAGTTTGTCGTGCACGCGCGTGGAGGTCGGGACGGTGCAGTTCCAAAGCGACGTAAGGTCAACGCCGTCGATGATTCTGTCAGAGGGCAGATAGACGCTGCCGTCGCTGTTTGTGATGCCGCAATAGCTCAAAATGGTGTTGAACAAGTCGAAGTTCATGCTGCTTGCGTCGATATGTTTTGTCGTTGCGGTGGTAGGAGTGCTCGATTTCGTCTTGCTTGCAACATTTGCTTGCGAGGTACGCTCGGCGTTGTTTTCCCATTGATAATAGGTGTAAGTTTCGCTTGCGATTTGGTCGCCGCTACCTACGCCGCCGTTGGGGTAGCTGACGAGGATAGGCACTTTCATACCGCCTTCGAAAGTGGTGTTTTTTCTGCCTCTCATATCACCGGTTACGCCCTCTCTGCCGGGACCGTTGTCCGAGGTGAACACGATGAGGGTGTTGTCGTAAAGCGAGCCGCTGCCGCTCGAATCCGGCGTGGATTTGAGATAGTTGAGAATATCGCCGAGATATTTGTCAAACTCCTCGATGCATTGCACGTAGGTGTCGTCGCTCGTGTTGCCCTTGCCCGTGCCTGAGTTGTCCGAATAGATGGGGAAGTGCGGCCACGGAGTCGTGTAGTATGCAAGGAATTTCTCGTCGTTTTCAACTGAAGAAGAGATAAATTCGAGCATTTTTGCGGTGAGCAATCTCGTGCTTTCGGATTGGTCGAGGTTTTCTTTGTGAGTACGCACTTCTTGGGAGTGGAAGTTGCCTTGCTCGTCCACGTAGTCCTCAACCCAGTTGTACGGCGTCATATCGTTGACGTAATAACTGCCGTAGAAGTAGTCGAAGCCTTGGTTTGTGGGCAAATATTGACCGTAGTCGCCGAGATTCCACTTGCCGATGCAGCCCGTGTTGTAGCCCGCCGCTTGCAATACTTCCGCAAAAGTGATTTCATCGCCCAAAATTCCGTCGACGTTGTTGAGGAACTGATAGGGATTGAGGAAGTGCGTAGGCGACCATGGATTTGATTGAATGTCGCTGGGGAATACGACGTTGTCGAGGTATCCGCGCGAGGAGTATCTGCCCGTGAGGATGGAGAATCTCGAAGGAGAGCATACAGGGGATGCGGAATAGAAGTTGTCCATCATGATTCCGCCGTCCGCGATGGAGTCGATGTTGGGAGTGTTGATGGTTGCGTTTTTGGAGTCGGTTACCGTGCCGCTTGCAGAGCTTATTTTGTTTGCGAGATAGCTGTAAGCCGAGATATCGCTGTACGCCATATCGTCCATAAGAATGACGAGCACGTTGGGCTTGTCTTGCGTCGTGTATTTGTTTTTGACGCTTGCAAGATAGTCGTCGTGTCCCGCTTGCAAACTCTCAACGGTTGGACGGCAGCGCAAGTTCATAAAGAAAACGTACACTATCGCCGTGCCTACCATAAGGAAAGAGCATACCGCACAAGTGATTTTGAGAGCGGTTTTCTTTGTGATAAACTTGTCGGACACATAAACCAGCGTGGCAAGCAACACGGGGAAGAGCACAAGCACCAAATTGTACCAAAGGTTTTTGCCGAAGCTCTCCGCGCCCCAGATGAGAAAGAACACGAAAAGACCGCATATGCACACCATATAGGCAATCCACATATACAGTCCGACGTTGCTCTTTGCAAGCACGCGCGCAAATATAAGTACGCCCGCAACTATTGCCAAAACGTTGGCGATAAGCGGCAAAAAGTTGTAGCCGGTGCACCACATTACGAGCATAAACGCCGAGCAAAGCGCAAGATAAACTATGTCGAAAATACGTTTTGACTTGTCGATATGCACAAACTTTTTGTCACTGACGGCATCGACGTCGATTGTGTCGCTTTGAATGTCGTTTTCAAATTCGTTCATATGTAAACCTCAATATTTATTTTTCGTATTTGTGCGGCGTACGCCGATTGAAAGAGTGTTTTAGGCTCTCTTCCAAGATTTAAAGTTGAAGAGCAGGAGTATAGGCAAGATTTCAAGTCTTCCGAGCAACATATCGAAGCAAAGCACGAGTTTTGCAAATATCGAATAGCTTGCAAAGTTGCCCGTAGGACCTACCGCACCGCTTCCGGGGCCTATGTTGTTGAAGCATGCAAGCACGGCGGAGAAGTTGGTTTCAAACGCGCTGTACTGACCGAAGTCGTTGTTTTCAATCGAGATGAGCATCACCGACACGAGCACGATGAACATGTAGATGATAAAGAAGCTCTTTACATTGCGAATGGTTGCATCGTCAACGGGTCTGCCGTCCATTTTTACGGTGTAGACGGAGCGTGGAGAGAGCGTCTTTTTCACGTTTATGACAGACGATTTCGAAAGCATAATGACGCGCGATACTTTAAGTCCGCCTGCCGTTGAGCCTGCGCAACCGCCTATGCACATCACCGCAAACAGAGTTATTCTTGAAAGCACCGGCCACGTCGTGTAGTCCGCAGTGCCGAATCCCGACGTGCTAATAAGCGACGATACGTTGAAAGAGGCGGCGCGAAGAGCCGTTGCAAAGTCGGTGTACGTGCCGGATGCCATAAGATTTGCAACGATTATTGCGATTGCGGAAACGAAAATGCCCAAAAACCAGAACACTTCTTCGTTTTTCAGAGCTTTGACAAAGTGTCCCACAAGCATAAGGAAATATACGTTGAAGTTTATAGAGAAAAGTGCCATAAACACCGTGAGCGTAACTTCGATACCGACGGAATTGTAGGCGGCTATGCTTGCCGCTTTTACGCTGAAACCGCCCGTGGAAGCCGTTGAAAACGCATGGCAGAAACTGTCGAAAACCGGCATTTTGAGCGCGCAGAGTATGCCTGCCAAAATGAACGTCATCACGATGTAGATTGCGTACAAGATGAGGGAAGTGAAGCGCAATTTGCTCACGATTTTGCCGAACGACGGCCCCGGTATTTCAGCTTTTGCAAGCGCGGTGGACATTTTGTCGTTTTGCGGAATAAACACGATGACGAAAACCAGCACGCCCATACCGCCGATAAACTGCGTGAGCGAACGCCAGAAAAGCAAGGATTTTGGCAGAGCTTCGACGTTTGTGAGTATGCTTGAACCCGTCGTGGTGTAGCCGGATATGGTTTCAAAAAGAGCGTCGATGTAGTTGGGAATATATCCGGATACACGGAAAGGAATGGCACTTACGAGCGCAATAAAAATCCAAAACAGAGCGCACATTGCAAAGCCGCTTGTGGAGCGCATGTCGCGTTTGGCTTTTGGGGGACGCACGATGATGCCTATCACGCCCATCAACAAACAAACGCCTATCGCTATGCCGAAAGCGAGTATAGTCGTATCCTCTCCGTAGCCTATTGCCATGAAGAGAGGGATGGACATCAATGCTCCGATTATGACGGCGATTTCGCCTAGAACGAATGCAAGCAAACGTAAATTCATAACACTTAGTTTTCGAGAATATCTCTCAAATCGTCAAGACCTTCTTCCAATGTGACGATGATGACGTTGTCGCCCTCTTTGATGACGTCTTGTCCGGAGGGGGTGATAAGCACCCCTTTGCGGATTATGCCCGCAACGAGCAAGTGCTTTTTGAGGTTGAGTTTTTGAATGGGTATATCGAAATTTTTGAAATTCGCTTTCGCTTCGAATTCCAAAATTTCGGTGGTGTCGTCAATGATGTGGAACATACGCTTGACGGTGCTGCCCGATTTGTTGCTCAAAAGACGCACGAAACGGATGATGTGGTCTGCGGTGGAGTTTTTTGTGGACACCGCGCTGTAAATTCCGCTCTTTTGCAACATATCGTAGTAGCCGAGTTGGTCGATTTTGGTGATGACTTTCGGCACGTTTTGAGAGGAGGCAAACATGCTCATTATGATGTTTTGCTCGTCGATATTGCCAAGCGCGACGAAAGCGTCGGTTGTGGAAATGTTTTCTTCTTTCAGAAGTTCCTGATCGGTGCCGTCGCCCAAAATGACGTCCGTTTTTCTGAAATCTTGCGAAAACATCCGAGCTTTTTGTTCGTTTTTCTCGATGAGTTTTGAGTGAATGCCGAGTTTGTCAAGCTCTTTGCAAAGATAATACGCAGTCGTTGAGCCTCCAACGATGATGACGTCTTTGGATTGCTTGTTCCAGCCAAGTTGCTTGAAAAACAGCGATATGTCTTTTGCCGTTGCGGTGAGGAAAAGTCTATCCTCCGCGCGAATGACGAAATCGCCGCCGGGGATAATTGCTTTTCCGTCGCGTTTTGCCGCACAAATAAGGACTTTTGCCTTGAATTTCGAGCTCAAATTTTTGAGTTCGAGTCCGACGAGGTCGCTTGTTTCGTCAACCCTAAATTCGACAAGCTCGACTTTTCCGTTTGAAAACTCGTTGACTTTGATTGCCGAGGGGAAGCGAAGCATACGGCTTATTTCAAGCGCGGCTTCGTATTGCGGATTGACCAAAAGGCTGATCCCCAAATTGTTTTCGTTGCCGAAAAGTTCAAGATATTCGGGCTTCGAAACGCGTGCAATCGTCTTTTTCGCACCGAGGCGTTTTGCGATGATGCAGCAAAGAATATTCAGTTCGTCATGGTTGGTCGCGCCGATAAAAAGCTCCGCGTACGCAACGTTTGCTTCTTTAAGCACGTCCGCGCTCGCACTGTTGCCTATGACGCCTTTTACGTCGAATTGGTTGACGGCTTTTTCGACTTTGTCGCCGTTGATGTCCACCACGACGACGTTGTGTCCCTCGTCCGCAAGTTCTTGCATAAGGGTTGTGCCGACTGCGCCCAAACCGCTGATAATAATGTCCATTGTGTTCCTCTTTGTTTGAGAATTATATTGATTATAACACTTATAATAAATAATAACAACTATAAAATTGCGCGTGCGCGCGAATATACTTTTCGTGTTGCGACTTAAAAACCTTTCGGAATTGCGAAATTTTGACGGGATTAAACCGCAAGATGCTCCCCGATATTTGACCAACTCTATTGAAAAGGGCGTTATTGCGTGGTATAATATCGATATGAAAACGCGAATTTATATGACCAAAATGCACCAACAATGGACGTACGGCGAGCGCGAGGACCTTTTGCCGTATCTCGACGGCGAGGACGACGAGATTTTCGAGTATGCGATTGAAAATCGAAATTTCGCAATAATCCTCAAAAACGATACGACGTACGACGTTTGCGACACAGAGGACGAAGCGATTGAAAAAATTGCGTATATCTATCGCAATTATGCCGTGGTGCAAAACGACAAAGATTTGTGCTACATCGCGCGCGACGACACGGACAAACGATACAAAACTCCTGCCGACGCGCAAGCGGACGGCGTATTCGATTACGTGTACGTGCCGCACGATATGTTTTTCCTCTCCAAGTTCGGCAAAATCATCGCTATCGGACACAGCGAGGACGAAATGCGCGAGAAAATGTACGAGCATTACAGGGCGAAATACACGTATTTGTATTGACTTGATTTTATCGCTTTTCGGCACGCAAGAAATCTGTTTGAATTTTGAATTGATTTTGCCTCAAAAGCACAAAAAAAAAGCACACCGAGCGGTGTGCTTTTTGGTTTCGACAATTATCAGGCAAGGGTTGCGGTTTTGAGTTCGTATGTCATCATATTGGTGCTGCCGTCTTTTTTGAAAGGTTCTTCGATTTTGACAAGCATGTGTCTCATTGCCCAGCCGTTGAATAAAACGTCGCTTGCAGCATAATAGAGAGTTTGCGAAATGCCTGCGACTTCCGTTGTGCGCGAAACGTAGACTTTGTAGCATTCGATGCCGTTGTCGGAATATTTCTCACTCGAAGCGGTGTAGGACGTTTTGACGTTGGTTTTGCCGTCCGCTCTCGTGGTGAGCGTTACCGAACCTGCTTCCGTTGCGGAAACGAGAGGCACGGAGAATGAGAACGCAAGCGAATCGCTGAACGTTGTGATGGTGCGCAACGCTTGATGGAACTCGTTGTTGTCGAAATAAGTCGTTCCGCCTGCTTCCACGCTGCCTTCGCTCTTTTCACCGTTTATGGTGCGAGTGTAGGAGAACTTTTTGCCGTCGTACGAACCGAAAAGACGGAAAGTTTCCTTTTCGCCGTCCTTTTGCACTCTGTACGAGTAGGCGGGCACCATGTAGCTTGAACCGTTGATGAGCTTGAAGTAGCAGCCCGTTTCGTACGTTTGCGTGCCGACATTCAGCAAACCGCTGACCAAAATGCCTGCTGAAAGGTTTTCGAGATTGGTGTCGCTCGAACCGAAGTTTTCGATCTTTGCGCCTTCGCCGTATGCTTTGAGGGTGACTTTGTACGTCCCGTCGTAGCCTTCGATTTTGTTGCCGTCCGCGTCCTTTGCGCAAACGTCGTATTCGAAGCTCTCGCTGTTGTGGTCGCTCAAAATGTTGCGAAGCTGACCTTGCGTGGTTGCGGTGTTGTTGCAAGCCGTCATCGAAACGCAAGCAAGCGCGACGACAAGCACTATGGATATTGTAAGTATAACTTTTTTCATAATGTGTTTATTATAGCATAAAAATATATTCTCGCAATAAAAAACGGCTTGATTTTCTTCATTTAACCTTAAAATTTGAAAGAAACAAATAAAAATTGTTAATTTTTATTTGTTTTGCTAATGGGATTGAAACGGTACATAAAAGGTGATATACTCAAAATATGAAAATAATCACTTCAAACACGTCAAAAGGCGCATATCTCGGCGTTGTCGAGGTTTTGCGCAAAAACATGGACGGGACGGCAAAAAACGTCGTTATCGCGCCCGACAGATTCACCGCTTCGGTGGAGAGAGGTCTTATTTCCGCTCTCGGCATCGAAAGCACTTTCGGCATAGAAGTTATGTCTTTTACGCGCCTTGCAAACAAACTTATCGGCAACGACATCAAAAAGTGTCTGACACCTGAAGGCTCGGTTATGCTTATAGGCAAAGTTATATCCGACAGGCGCGACAAACTTTGTTATTACGACAAAGTCGCTCTCAAAGACGGCTTTGCAAGCGAACTTTACGCCGCTCTCACCGCAATACGCAACAGTGGTATTTCTAGCGAGCAGCTTATCGAGTCGGCAAAGAACGCAACCGCGTCTTTGAAAATGAAAACCAAAGACATAGCACTTATATACGAGGGGTATCTTGCCGCGCTCGAAGGCAAGCACAGCGACTCTTCGACGAGGCTTTACGCTCTTGCCGAGTTTTTGAAAACGAACCCCGACAAGATTGCCGCAACCAATTTTTACATCACCGACATATACGATTTTTCCGCACCCGAAACCGAAATTATAAAGAGTCTTGCAAACAACGCTCTTTCGCTCACGGTGGGGATAACCAGCGGATATAACAATCCCAACAGCCGCATATATCCCGACAGAGTCGCAAAAAGACTTGCTTCTCTTTGCGATGGAAGAGTGCAAATCGAGAAAAACGACGAAGTTTTGCCCGCCTACAAAGACGCGATTTCAAAAAAACTTTTCGCATATATTTCCACCGACGCAAACGACAAAGCGGATTGCGCAGACAAAGTGATTTTGCGCTCGGCAAAGAATAGAAACGACGAGATTTTGCGCGTTGCCGTAGACGTCGCAAAAGGCGTGAGAGAGGGGAAAAGATACAAGGATTTCGAGGTGTTCGTCAGTGATCTTGACGCTTATGCGCAAGATATAAAAACCGTTTTTTCCAGATATGACATTCCGTTCTTTATCGACAAAAAAGAGTTGCTTTCCGAGCAGGCGAAAGCAAGACTTATCCTTGAAACAATAGCTTGCGTGCGCACGGGATTCAGGCTTAACGAAGTGTGTGATTTGCTCAAAAATCCGCTCTTTGCAACATATTCCGAATACGGCTATGAGGGCGCGTATTTGTTTGAAAACTATTGCTTGAAATACAACGTCGAACACGTGCCGACAAAAAAAGAGGCTTGTTTCAAAAAGTGCGAAGAAAGAAAGACAATTAAGGGAAAAGAACAAAAAGGCGGTTTTATCAATGCAAAAATAGACGATAAAGATGTTGTTTTGGATAATTGCATCGAAAACGTTATTCCTGAGAGAGTGAGAAAAGAGTTGATAACTCTCGTAAAACCCGAAAAATTTGCCGGCGTGAAAAACGTAAAGACTTTCGTTTTTGCAACCAAAGAGTTGCTGGAAACCCTTGCGCCGTGCTATGCAAAATACGTTGACCGCCTTGCAACCGAGAGCGAGTATTTCAGAAAGTGCGCCGAGCAAGTGGATTCAAAGCTGGAGGCGGTGTTCGAAGAGATAGAAGAAGTGCTGGATTACGACACGGATAGCGCAGGTTTCGAAAGCGTGTTCAAGTCAATGATAAAGACGCTCAAAATCGCGCTTGTACCTACGTATCTCGATTGTGTGTTTATAGGCGATACCGATTCGAGATTTTCGGGCAACGGAGATATTTACGTTCTCGGCGCAAACAGCGGAAAACTGCCCCCTCAAAGCAGTGGCGGCGTCGTGATAACGCACAAGGACGAGCAAACTTTGTCCGCTCTAGGAGTCGAGATAAATCCAAGCGAAAAACAGAAACTGCTCAACGGTATGTATTTCGTTTGCGACCTAATGAAAAAGCCGCAAGGCAGACTTGCGGTGAGCTATCCCGACAGCGGTGACGGCGGCGCGCTTCGCCCGTCGACCGTTGTGTTCGAGCTTCAAAACATGCTTGAAAAAGACGGCAAACCTCTTCAAATCGAGAGGATTGATTTCGAGCATTTCGAAACCCTCGACGGCACGGATATGCAAAAAGCCGCCCTCGTGCTGTCTACTCAAAAGAGCTGCTTCAACGAAACTTTGAAAAACGGCGTGTCGGGAAGAGCGGACGCAAAGGATATCGACGTTTTCGGCTCGGCGTATTCGCTCGTGTCGGAGGAAGAAAAGAGCCTTATCGAAAAGTCGTCCGTTGTACCCGACAGGATAAACTTGCCGGAAAAATCCTATTTTGTCGGGCGCACGAGCGTGAGTAGGCTCGAAACGTTTTTCGGGTGTCCGTACGCACACTATTTCAACTATATTTTGTCTTTGAGAAAGCGCAAAGACGGCACTTTCGAAGGCACGGAAAACGGCACGATTTTGCACTTCGTGCTTGAAAAGTTTTTCGGCGACGTGCGAGATGGCAAGATAAACGACAAGCAGGACGCGGCGCAAAAGGCAAGCGAGTATTTCGACCTTGCGATAAAGGAAAACCATTTTGAAGTGTTGCTCGAAAAAGCGGATACGGGCAGAATCCTCGCACGCCTCAAACAAGAGGGAATCACGCTTTGTCAAGACTTGTTCGACGTGCAAAAACGCTCCAAGTTTACTCCGTACTTGCTCGAAGCGAAGATAGGCGAGAGCGAGATAAAACCCATGTCGCTCGAATTCGACGGCAAAAAGGTGGAACTCAAAGGCACGATAGACAGGGTGGACGTGCTCGGCGACAAGTTCGTCATCATCGATTACAAGACATATAAGAGCGCGGATTTACCCCTTAAAGAGCTTTATTGCGGACAAAAGATTCAGCTTTACGTGTATATGAGAGCGGTTGAAAAAAGCATAAACGCAACGCCTTGCGGAGTGTTTTATTTCCCGGTGTTTTCAAGTTTTACAGACGAGGACGGCAATCGCTACAAATACAAAGGGCAAGCGTGCGACAGCCGCGAAACGCTGGGTTTAATGGACGAAATGACGCTTTCAAACCCCGATTGTGCGATTGTACCGTACAAAACGGATAGAAAAGGCGAGAACTTAAATCCCGAAATTCACCTCTCGAAAGAGGGCTTCGACGCACTCGGCGACTATGCCGTCGCAATCGCAGGAGAGGGAGCAAGCAAGATTGCCGAAGGGTACATAAAGCCCTCGCCTCTCAAAGACAAATGCAAGCGTTGCGACTTTGCCGCAATATGCGCGTACAAGGGCGTTTGCGAAAGAAAATCGCCGAAGGTCAAAGGACTTGAAAGTTTTGTTTTAAACGGGGAGGAGAACGAAAATGAGTGAAAACAAGGTGACCGTATTTGGTAAAAACGCGGAAGAAAGACTTGAAATTTTGCGTGACGAAAAGGGCAATATTCTTCTCACCGACGACCAAAAAAGAGCCGTGCTCGAAAGAGGTCGCATTTTGGTGTCCGCATCGGCAGGCTCCGGCAAAACGTCCACGATGGTAAAGCGCATAATCGTGATGATATCGGAGGGCACAACGCTCAAAAATCTGTTGGTGCTCGTATATAACAACGCCGCTGCCGACGAACTTAAAGAGAAGTTACATCAGGAACTTTTTAAAGCGGCTTGCGCGTCTTCGGGTGAAAAGCGGGACAGATTCAGACAAGAAATCGATGAGCTTCCGTTTTGCCATATTTGCACGATACACGCGTTTTGCCAGTCGCTCATACGCGAAAACTTCGACAAACTCGGCATATCTCCGACGTTCGACGTGCTTGACGAAACTCGCCACGCTTCTTATATGAATCGCGCGCTCGACGACGTGATTGCAACTTATACCGCAAGCGGCGACGAAACTTTTTGCGAGCTTGCCGACATTTTTTCGCAATCCAGAAAGGAAGAAAATTTGAAGAGCAATCTCATCAAATTTTACGGTCTTATCGAAATTCAGCCCGACGAAGAAGAGTTTGAAAGGTGCGTGAGCGAGTGCTACGATTCGTATGAAAACAGCAAATTTTTTGCAATATTGCAAGATTATTACAAGACGTTTTTCGCAAACGCCAAGAACGCGCTTTTGCCGATAAAAACGCAACTCGAAGTGCTTGCGCCAACCTCGAAATATTTGCAAAGCCTTGCAGTCGCGATATGCTTTTGCGACGAGCTTGAAAGCAAAAGCAAACTTTTCGATATGTGCACGCTTGCGAGCAAGTACGAAAAACCGCGCGCAACCGTCAGTCCGAAAGCGAGCGAGGAGGAGAAGTTGCTCGTCGGCTACGTCAAAGATTATCTCAAACAGTTTCACGACGCAATCGACGAAATGAAAGAGATTTGCAACAGGCAGGACTCTCTCGAATCCGCCCACGAGCAAAACGCAAAATACGTCAAAAAGCTGGTGGAAGTCGCTCAAACGTTCGCAAAAAAACTCGAAGAGCTCAAACAAGAGGACAACGTATTGTCTTTTGAGGATTTGCAGCACAAGGCGCTCGAATTGCTATCGCACGACGAATACGAGCTTTCGGGGGATTTCGACGCGGTGTTTGTGGACGAGTATCAGGACGTCAACCCCACGCAAGAGGCAATCATACGTAAGCTCGTCAAAGGCGAGTGCTTTATGGTCGGGGACGTCAAACAGAGCATATACGGTTTCCGACTTGCCGACCCTGCGATTTTCATATCCAGACAAAACGCCTACGAAGAAAGCGTAAAAGAGGGGACGAACGTTTATTTCAACCGCAATTTCAGAAGCGCGTACGGAATCCTCGATTTCGTCAACGGTGTGTTTGACAGCGCAATGACGAAGGCGAGTGCGGACGTCGACTACAAAAAGGACGCGAGATTCGAACTTAAAGACGTTGCGCCGGTGAAATTGGAAGGCGTATCTCCCGAAGGATACGTGCAGGTGCATCTTTTCGTAAAGCAAAAGAGCGAAGGCGTCCCGTCTTTCGGACTTTACGATATAGAAAAAGACGAGGGAGAAGAGGACGACGAGGCAAGTTCGCAAGAAGGCAACTTCATCGCAAGCGAAATCCAAAAGCTCGTCGGAAGAGCAAAGGGCGACGGAAAGTATATCGGTTACGGCGATATCGCGGTGTTGTTCCGCTCACGCTCGACGGGTGCGAAAGAAATCGTAAAAACTCTCAAATCGAAAGGAATACCCGTCAACGAAGGAGCGTTCGGCAAATCGGTTTCTTTGCCGGAAAGAGAGCTTGTGGCGTTTTTGCGCGTGCTCGACAATCCCAGACAAGACATTCCTTTCGCAGGATATTTGTTGTCCTATTTCGGCGGCTACGACGAGAGCGAAGTTGCGTTGATCGCGTCCGAAGACGGCGATTGCCTTTACGACAAGTTTTTGGCGGCGGCTCATTCGGATTCGTCCGTTGCGAAAAAAGCGAGAAATACGCTGAAAACACTTGAGAGATATAGACTCAAAGCGAGCTTTGAAAGCGTAAAAAACCTTATGAACGATATCGTCGGAGATTGCTGTTACGAGGCGTATCTCATGCGATCGGGAGAGGGGGACGTGTACGGGCTTAAAGCGTTTATGCAAAGTCCCGACGAGGACGATTCTCTCGGCAAATTCCTGCGCGATTACTGTGAAGCCGACGGCGGCGACAGAGGCGCGACGGGCGGCGACAGAGTGGTCATATCCACTTTTCACGGCTACAAGGGACTTGAAAATCCCGTCGTGTTCGTTGCGGACACCGCATTCGGATTCAATTACGAGGCGGGATCCGGCGATCTCATTTTGACAGGCAAAGGCATGGGCGGCGACAAGTCTAACAACAAAGGCCTTGTGGGTATGAACTCTTTCGATTTTGAAAATAAAACCAAAAATTCGCTCACGTTGTCCAAACTCGCAGTGGCAAAGTGTATAAAAGACAATCAGCTCAAAGAGGAAATAAGACTTTTTTATGTTGCGCTCACGCGCGCCAAACAGCTGATGTATATCACCGCAACCGTCAGCGAAACGAAGAGCGCGGGCTTCGGCGTAACGGCAAGACTGGGCGGCGCGGGATGCGATATCGATTTCATTTCAAACGCGGTTTTCGACGGCGCGGTGAAGTGTGTGCCCTTCCGTCACTACTCCGGCGACGAGGACAATCGCAGCGTCAAAAACGAAAGGCTGCAACTTTTGCCGAACGATGAAATCGTGAGCGCGATAAAACAGGCGCAATCGTTCGAATATCCGTACAAACAAGCGACTTCGCTTGCGATGAAGTACAGCGTTTCCGCTCTCGACAGCATGGACGAAGATGCCGTAAACTTGTTTGAAGATGCGGCGAAACGAGGCACTGCTTACCACAAGGTTATGCAATATATCGACTATTTCGCAAGCGGTTTAAGCGAGGTCGAAGAACAGATAAATTCGCTTGTAAAACGCAATATTCTCACCGCCGAAGAAAAAGCCGCGGTTGATGCAAAAGACATCGTCGCATGCCTTGAAAGCGAGGTTATGCAGATTGCGCGCGAGGCGGAAAAGAAGGGTAGGTGCCATAGGGAACAAGCCTTTATGATGTACAAAAAGGCAAGCGACGTATCCGACGATTTTTCAAGCGACGACAGAGTGTTGGTGCAAGGCGTAATCGACCTGTTTATCGATGACGAAAAGAAGATAATCGTCGATTTCAAAACTTCGTCGCTCAAAGACGAAAAAACGGTTGAAAAGTACAAAAAGCAACTTTATCTGTACAAATCGGCGGTTGAAAGCGCAATAGGCGCAAAAATCGATGAAATTTTGCTTTATTCTTTCGCAACCGGAAAGACGCTGAAAGTATAGGACTTGTTTGCATCGAATGATTGTAAAACGTGCGGTAGAAAAAGCAAAACCGCGTCTTGAAATAGAAAGACTTTTGTCTAAAACGGTAAACGCTTTGAAAGATAGAAAACGCTCTGCGATTTTGCCGGGCGTTTTTTCTTTTTGCGTACGCGAGGAAAATTTTGATAAAAAAAATCATTTGTTTGAAAAATGTTCTTGATTTTTATGCGTGCGCTATGTATAATTATATAGATATTTCTTAAAGTTATCGACGCGCACATCGGTATCGAAACGGAGGATAATCGTGGAATTTTTCGAAGAGGCGTTTCATTGGCTTGCAGGAGTGTCCGAAAAACTTCCTGTCGTCGACATCAAAATGTTTTTCATCGTCGTACTGTCGGTGATTTCGGGCATTGGCGTCATAACTGCTTTCACGTTGCTCGGCTCTCATGCCCGCAAACTTTACGTTTCAAGCAAAAAAATCAGAAAATACCTTGCCAACGTCGATGCCGTTGACGACGACAACGTCAGCGATTTCACGGCGCATTGTTTCTCCAAAAAGACGCCGCAACAACTTCGCGACACATGGGTGCAATATCTCGGAGTGCGTTTCGGATACCCCAGCGATATAGTCAGCGACAGCGCCGTCTACGACAAGTTTGTCAAAAAGAACAAAGACGTGCGTTCGGGCGTATTTCTTGCAATATCACTTATCCTGCTCGGCTTGTTTGCCTTTTGGGGTTACGGCACTTTGCAAGACGCGAAAATGGGCGTCGTACACCTTGCCGCTCTCGTGCTTATCGGCGTGATTTATCTCGTGCTCGTGATTCTTGCTCGCAAGCAAAATCAAAGATGTCTTGAAACTTTCGAGGCTATGCAAGAGGACCTCGACGCAAAGGTCAATCTCCAAATCGAAAGTAATTACGCAACCGATTCTTCGCCCCTTCAAGAGCTCAACGCTTTGGTTGAAGAAATTATTGCGCGCAACACCGCAAAGGCTGTCGATATCGACGAAAACGAGCAAACGCCCATCGAAGCTCTTATCGAGCAGAAAATGAAAGAACAGTCGGGAACGGAAGAGGACGAGCAAGAAAGCATCGACGAAATCATCAACGCTCAGGAAGAAGAGGCCGAAGAGATTGCCCAAGAGGAATCCGACCAAACTAAAACCGAAATCGAAGCAGGCGACCAAGAAGTTGCCGAACAACAGCATATAGACGAACTTTTGCAAGAGCAAGAGGAAGAAGTCGAACAAAAGGCAGAGGAAGAGGACGAGCAAACCGAGCAAGTCCCTGACGAACAGCTCGAACAAGAAGTCGTAGAACCGCAAGAAGCCGTTGAGGAGCAAGAGGAAATCGTGCCCGAAAACGAAGAAGAGCAAATCGACGAGCAAGAAGAAACCGCTGCGGTTGAAGAAAGCGAACAATCCGAACCTGCCGAGCAAGAAGAAATCGAAGAACAAGAGCCTGTCGAAGAAGAGTCCGTTCAAGAGGATGAGCAAGTCGAAGAGCAAGCTCAAGAAGAAATAGTTGACGAGCAAGCGGAAGAAGCCGAAGAGCCTCAAATCGAAGAAGCCGATGAAGACAACTCCGACGTAGAGGAAGAGAATACGGCAAGCGAAGAAACGGAAGCATCCGAGGACGTTGACGACGTCGAAGAGGACGAACAAACGGAAGAAGCCGTTGAAGAATCCACAACGGACAGTGCGGAAGAAGAAAACGTAGAAGATTACGCCGAAAAGGACGTTGCGAGCGAAGAAGAGCAAAGCGAGGACGAGTCCGAAGAGGAACAATCGGAGACGGAAAGCGAAGAAATCCAAGAGGCGCAAGAGGACGAAGAACCCGAAGTGGTCTATGTCGTTGAAGGCGACGACGAGGATGATGACGAGCACGTCAAACCGGCAAAACTCGTCAAATTGCCCAATTTGGTGGACTATATGCTGTCAAAAAATATGCCCAAAGCGATGAAAATTCAAATCGCAACAATGCTTATAGGTACGTACAATAAGTTTAAGGACAGCAAAGAAGATCGCAAAATCGTCGTGTCTTGCCTTTCCAAAGTGATGCGCGATTTGCAAAGCAACAACTAAAAAATCGACGTCGGGAAAATTGTGAGCCGACGCAAAATATCAAGAATATCAATAAAACATTGCGAGGATTGTAAAGATGTTTGGTAAGAAGAAAAAGAAACTCGAAGCAGAACGCCGCGAAGAAGAATTGCGCTTGCAACAACAGCAAGAGCTTCAAAAGCAACAAGCCGATCAAGAAGCGGCAAAGAAGCAAGAAGACAAAATTTTCCTTGAAAGCGAACTCATCGATGACGACGAGGACGACAACGCACTCCCCAAAGAGTACGAAGCCATAGCCTATATTCTCAAACAAGAACAGGGCGATGACCTTGTTGCGCAGCCCGTTGACGACGAGCCCGCTCAATCCGAACAAGCAAGCGAAAGCGTAGAAGAAGTCAAAGACGAAGCACCAGCAGAGGAAGCTCCCGTAGAGGAAACCGCCGAAGAAACTCCCGCTCTCGAAGAAGTGAAAGAAGAGCCCTCTCAAGAGCAAGTCGAAGAGCAAGCTCAAGAAGAAACGGTTGACGAGCAAACGGAAGAAGCCGAAGAGCCTGCAGTGGAAGAGGTCGAACAAGAAGAACCGCAAGAGAAAGCCGTTGCCGACGAAACTGCGAGCGAAGAGCAAAAAGAGGAAGTGGTTTACGTCGTTGACGGTCCGAGCGAGGACGACGACGAAATCGTCAAGCCGGCAAAACTTGTCAAACTTCCCAACCTCGTCGATTATATGCTTGCTCAAAACATGTCCAAGCAAATGAAGATGAACATCGCAACGCTTTTGCTCAGCACGTACAACAAGTACAAGGACGTGCCGGCAGAAAAGAAGATTGTCATTCAATGCATGGCAAAGGTCATGAAGTCCCTCATTCAAGGCTGATAGAATATCGGTTTTGGCAAAAAAACGCAAAATTTTAAACGGAAGCGTAACGCTTCCGTTTTTATGTGGAAAAACGCAAAATAAAACACCATTCGCAAATGCGACGGACATTGCAATTAAAGTGGATAGAATACCGAAAAAAAGATAAAACGGTTGACAAATTTCAACGATATAAAACTATTCTTCGACAATAAAAAAATCGGCGGATTGCCGATTTTTTTGTGTCGATTCGATTTTTCCAAAATCCGCATTATTTGAGCATTTTTTTCTTGATAAAAACGATGATAAGCGCAATGCAAATAAGCACGTTTATGCCGACGACAACCCAGAACCCCCAAAGTTTGCCCTCGAAAGGAACGCCCGTGTTCATGCCCCAAAGTGCGGCGATCATTGCAGGGGTGTCAACCAAAAGCGTGAGGACGGTGAGCGTCTTCATGACGACGTTGAGGTTGTTGGAAATAATGGAAGCGTACGTGTCCATCGTGCCGCTCAGAATGTCGCGGTAGATGTTTGACATCTCGATTGCCTGTCTGTTTTCGATAAGCACGTCGTCCCACAAATCGTCGTCTTCTTCGAAAAATTTGACAAGACGCGGGAACTTGTCGAGCACGGCGGTGTTCGCACGCAGAGAAGTGGAGAAGTAAACGAGGGATTTTTCAAGTGAAAGCATCTCGATAAGGCCTTCGTTTTTCATAGCTTTTTCAAGCTCTGCTTGAACGCGTTGGCTTGCTCTGTCGATTTGTTTGAGGTATTGCAAGTATTTTTTTGCAATTACGTATTGAAGTTGAAGCACAAAACGAGTGCGCTTGTGGATGTTGAAATCCTTGACGTAGCGTCCTGCCATAAGGTCGTTGATTATGGACGTTTCGTTTAGGCAAACAGTAACGATTGTGCTTTCCGTTGTGATGCAGCCGAAAGGCAAGGTCGCGTAAGTGTAGCGGTCGTCGTCCTCCTCGGTGATAGGAATGTCGGTGACTGCCATGAGTATGTCGTCCTCTTTTTCGCAGTGAGCGCGCTCTTCGGAGTCCAGTGCCGCTTTGACGTAGTCCTCGGGAATTTTGCATGAGGAACACACGAGCTCGATTTCTTTGTCGGTGGGGTTTGACATATGAATCCATTGCTCGGTGAAATCGTAGCCCTCGACGATAAGTTCGGGATCTACTTCGATGACGGATTTGTTGACTTTTTTGTAGACTTGGATCATTTTGTCCTCCTGGGGCATAGCAATACGCGCCACGCAGGAGAACCTAAAGCGTGTGCGTATTAGTGGAGTTGTTGACTACTTCGTGGGTCAGCGTCCATAAAAGTTGCACCTCTAAAAAATTTGATAAACAAAGTGTAACAAAAAAAAACGGCGGGCGCAACTCATTTTGGAAATTAGAAAAAGAAAAATTTTGCGTTTTGCGCTCGGTTATGGAAAATAATATACATATATAAAATATTTCTGCAACATTATAAAACTTCTTGCAAAAAAAAGCGTTTTTTGTTATCATAGTCAATGAATATAAAGAAATCTTTTAGGAGGAATTCTAAATGGGCAAAAAATACGTTTATCAGTTTGCCGAAGGCAATGCAAAAATGCGTGAACTTCTCGGCGGCAAGGGCGCAAACCTCGCAGAAATGACCAACATCGGTCTTCCTGTTCCTTACGGTTTCACTATTACGACCGAAGCATGCACTCAATACTATGAGGACGGCAGACAAATCAACGACGACATCAAAGCGGAAATCATGGAAAACATCACCAAGCTCGAAGAAAAAGCGGGCATGAAATTCGGTGACAAAGAAAATCCGCTTCTCGTTTCCGTTCGTTCGGGCGCAAGAGCGTCCATGCCCGGTATGATGGACACAATCCTCAACCTCGGTCTCAACGACGACGTTGTGGAAGTTTTGGCAAAGAAATCCGGCAATCCCAGATGGGCTTGGGACTGCTACAGACGTTTCATTCAAATGTTCTCCGACGTCGTTATGGAAGTCGGCAAGAAGTACTTCGAAGCTCTCATTGACGAACTCAAAGAGAAAAAAGGCGTCACCTATGACGTCGAACTCACCGCAGACGACCTCAAAGAACTCGCAGGCAAGTTCAAAGCAGAGTATCAAGCAAAGATCGGCAAACCGTTCCCGTCCGATCCGAAGGAACAACTCTTCGAAGCAATCAAAGCGGTTTTCCGCAGCTGGGACAACCCCCGCGCAAACATCTACCGTATGGATCACGACATTCCGTACAGCTGGGGCACGGCAGTCAACGTCCAAATGATGGCATTCGGCAACATGGGCGACGATTGCGGCACGGGTGTTGCTTTCACGCGTAACCCCGCAACCGGCGAACCCGGTCTTATGGGTGAGTTCCTTATGAACGCTCAAGGCGAAGACGTCGTCGCGGGTGTCCGCACCCCGATGCCCATTTCTCAAATGGCAGAAGTTCTTCCCGAAGTGTACGAGCAATTCCAAGACGTTTGCAAGATTTTGGAAAATCACTATAGAGATATGCAAGATATGGAGTTCACCATTCAACAAAAGAAACTCTATATGCTTCAAACCAGAAACGGTAAACGTACCGCAGCGGCTGCAATCCGCATCGCTTGCGACCTCATCGACGAGGGTATGATCACCGAGCAAGAAGCACTCCTCCAAATCGACGCAAAGACTCTCGATATGTTGCTCCATCCGCAATTTGACGCAAAGGCACTCAAAGAAGCGGACAAAGCAGACATCGTCGGCAAAGGTATCGCGGCATCTCCGGGTGCTGCGGCAGGCACGATCGTTTTCACGGCTGAAGACGCAGTCAAAGAAGGCAAGGCAGGCAAGAAAGTCGTCCTCGTCAGACTCGAAACTTCTCCCGAAGACATCGAAGGTATGAAATATGCACAAGGCATCCTCACCGTTCGCGGCGGTCAAACCTCTCACGCGGCGGTTGTTGCTCGCGGAATGGGAACCTGCTGCGTTTCCGGTTGCGGCGACATCAAGATGCACGAAGAAGAAAAATATTTTGAACTCGCAGGAAAGATCTTCCGCGAAGGCGACGGCCTTTCCCTCGACGGCTCGACGGGAAACATCTACGACACGATCATCAAGACCGTTCCCGCAGATCCCAACAGCGGTTATTTCGGAAGAATCATGAAGCTCGCAGACAAGTATAAAGCACTTGGCGTTCGCACCAACGCTGATACTCCCCAAGACGCACAAAGAGCTGCAGAACTCGGCGCACAAGGCATCGGTCTTGTCCGTACCGAGCACATGTTCTTCGGCCCCGGCAGAATCGACAAATTCCGTGAAATGATTTGCTCCGAAACCGTTGAAGAGCGTGTCAAAGCTCTCGACGCAATCGAGCCTATGCAACAAGCAGACTTCGAAGGTCTTATGGAAGCTCTCAAAGGCATGCCCGTAACCATTCGTTTCTTGGATCCTCCGCTCCATGAGTTCGTTCCCACAGAAGAAAAGGATATCGAAGCTCTTGCAAAAGCAAAAGGCAAATCCGTTTCCGAAATTAAGATTCTTTGCGACAGCTTGCATGAATTCAACCCGATGATGGGCCACAGAGGATGCCGTTTGGCAGTCACTTATCCCGAAATCGCGGTTATGCAAACCAAAGCGGTCATCAAGGCGGCTATCAACGTCCAAAAACGTCATCCCGATTGGACGGTTATGCCCGAAATCATGATCCCGCTCGTCGGCGAAGTCAAAGAGCTTAAATACTGCAAGAAGACCGTTGTAGAAACCGCCGACGCAGTCATCAAAGAAAGCGGCGTCGATCTCAAATACGAAGTCGGCACGATGATCGAAATCCCCAGAGCGGCTCTCACAGCGGACGAAATCGCAACAGAGGCAGACTTCTTCTGCTTCGGTACGAACGACCTCACGCAAATGACGTTCGGTTTCAGCCGCGACGACGCAGGCAAGTTCTTGCCCAGCTACTATCAAGCAAAGATTTACGAGTCCGATCCGTTCGCACGTCTTGACACCGTCGGTGTCGGCAAACTCATGAAGATGGCAGTCACCCTCGGCAGAGGCGCAAACGATCATTTGCATTGCGGTATCTGCGGCGAGCACGGCGGAGATCCTTCCTCCATCGAATTCTGCCACGCAATCGGTCTTGACTACGTGTCTTGCTCTCCCTTCAGAGTGCCTATCGCACGCCTTGCAGCAGCGCAGGCAAACATCAAGAATCCGAGAAAGTAATTTAATTACACGAAACAACGAAGCAGCCGTCGACAAGACGGCTGTTTTCATACAAGCTGGTAAAAACGGCTTGCGCAGGCTGTAAAAAAAGCCGCAAGGCGCAGCGACCCTAAACAACGTTTCGTTTCGCAAAAAGCAGCAGCGCAAGCAAACATCACGGGTGTCAGCGAAGAGGAAAGACGGTATCTGCATCGCTTTCTCGACCTCGTTCCCGACAGCGACGGCTGCGTGCACGGCGACCTCAATATCAACAATATCATGGTGCAAGACGGCGAGTGTTGCCTTATAGACATGGGCGAGTTGTCCACGGGCATCGCAATGTTCGATTTTTCGAGAATCTTGTTCTCTATGGTCTACGCCAATTCCGCTCTCGGCGAGTACAACGGTTTCTACAAAATGCAATCGGACTATGCGTTTTGTCGGTTTTCGGTTGCTATTGACATTATAGAAGATGTTATTGTATAATTAAATTATTAAAGAACATTTTAACATATTGACAATATAATAGCATATGTATCGAAACAATCAAAATCTCAAACACAACAAAACAATGGAGAAAAACAGTATAACCGAAAATGATATAAGAGCCACATTATCGGGAGGAAAGAATATTTCGAAACCAAAGTTTATCGTTTTGTTAATTTTGCTTTGTATTTGCTTTTTGGGTATACTAGCAAGTGGGGTTATGATAATTATTAATTCAGAGAGAATTGCAGAAATTGTAATTTATGCATTAATAATACTTGCTGTTTTGTTTTTATATATGTATCCAATTTATACAGTAGTGAATCACAAGAAAAAAATCAGGTTATGGCTTGCCGATGCCGTACTACTTGACGCATATTGTTATAGATCGTTTGACGATCCCAGTATAATGAATATGCGCTGGTCTGCCGTCAATCAAAATGATAACAAGAGAAGAAATTCATTTGGTGCAAAGATTTCGGTATCGTTTTTTTATGACAATCAACAATTTGTGCGAAGAAGCGGTTCAAAAAAACAAAATACGTTTCTATATCAGATCGACGGATATAATGCGGTTTATAAGAAATATGTCGATCGAAATATAAAAATTTTGTATAGCCCTCGATATGACGAAGTTATGATTCCCGAACAATAGAAAGCACTCTTAACTTATTCCGTGCCGGTTGGTACGGATTTTTTAATAATTTAATCGGTGTTGAAAAACAAGCGTTTTGACAACAAGCGGATGTATTCATGAGTTGTTTTTGCCAAGTTGAAACTTTGTGTTGCTAAAAGCGGCGGTTGAGGGTATAATCACTTGTCGATGCGCAATCTATTTGCGTTTATACAAAGAAAACTTCAAAATACAGGAGATTTACATTATGGATTGGCAACAAGTGTGGCAAACCGTGCAGGACTGGCTCACAAACACAGGGATCAAGTTGCTCATTGCGATTGCGATTATGATCGTGTCGTTTGCGCTCATCAATTGGCTGAGTAAAAAAATCGCAAAGCGCGCCGATAAAAAGGTTGAGGAAAACAAAAAAATCGACAAAACGATTTACAAAACCGCAAGCTATGTGGTGAAAGTGGGACTAAAAGTGCTTGTCGTACTCGGACTTGTCAGTTATGTGGGCATAGATACAAGCGCAATCACAGCACTGATAGCGTCGTTGGGCGTCGGCGTAGGACTTGCAATCAACGGCACGCTCTCAAACTTTGCGGGCGGCGTGCTTATCCTCGTTACAAGACCTTTCAAGGACGACGACTACATTCAGGCATGCGGATATGAGGGGACAGTCGAGGATATTCGCATTTGCCACACCAGGCTTCGCACAACGGACAACAAGGTCGTGTATCTGCCAAACGGCAAACTTTCCACCAGCGAAGTCGTAAACTTCTCCGAAAAAGATTTGCGCAGAGTTGACCTCAAATTTTCAATATCCTATTCCGATGACTTTGAAAAAGCAAAATCCATAATCAGAAAAGTCTGCGATGCCAACGAGCTTGTTCTCAAAGATCCCGAACCGTCCGTTCGCGTATCGGCACAAAGTTCGAGCAGCATTGATATTTCTGCAAAAGTATGGTGCAAAAACGCTGACTATTGGACGGTCAATTTCGATATGATTGAAAACGTGAAGAAAGCGTTTGACGAAAACGGAATAACGATACCGTTCAACCAACTCGACGTACACGTCGTCAGCGACGCAACGACAAAAAGCGATGACGCCGTCGCATAATTGTGCATTTCGCACAGTAATATGCACTCAAGCGTGCGTGAAAATGTCCTTGCGGACAGTGAAATTTGCGCATAGCACAAATGAAATTGCACACAAGTGTGCAGTTGCGGAAGATTATAAAAAGTAAACGCGCCGTTAGCGTGTCCCCATTAGGGATTATAAAAATCAATTAATTTAAAGGGGACACCTGCAAGCGGCAAAAGACTCGAGGTTGTGTAACTTCGAGTCTTTTGTTATGTAAAATAACGTTTCAAAGTGAGAAATTAAATTAGATTTTAAAATGTTAGATACTTTTGTGAGATTTCAAGGATATTAAATCAAAGCAGTGTAAGCAGCGAGTTCGTAAAAATGAGGTTGCGCAAATAGCTGCAACCTCCTTTTCAATAGTCATAAATACAGCACTCATTTTCAAATTTGTATGCTGTTGTAAAATAGCGATGGCAGTTACTGCTTGTAATTGTTTGAAAATGTGCTACAATATATCAAATAAAAGTTAATGCAATAAGAGGTAATATATGATAAGTCCGCAACTTTTAACGTTTATAATTGTGGCGAAAAACGGCAGTTTTTCAAAAACCGCGGAAGCGATGTATATTTCGCCCACCGCGGTGATGAAACAAATAGATTCTTTGGAAGAAAGGCTCGGCGTTACTCTTTTGAAGCGCACGAATCACGGACTTCAACTCACCGACGCGGGGCAAAGCGTTTTAAGTGACGCAAAGTACCTCGTGGATTACGCCACGCGTGCGGAAGAGAAAGCGCGGGAGATCGACCGAAAGGGAAATCAGCGGTCTATCCGTATAGGCACGTCGCTCATGACGCCCGCGAAATTCATTCTCGATATATGGGCGGAAATTCAGGATATCGCCCCGAACCTGAAAGTCGAACTCATACCGTTTGAAAACACACCCGAAAACGCGCGGGAGATTTTATCGAATTTAGGAATGCAAATCGACGTGGTTGCAGGCATTTACGATGACGATTTTAAGGTGGAACGAGGATTTCAGACAGTTCATCTCGAAGATAAAAAGGTATCGTTCGCCGTTCCTTTAACAAGTCCGCTCACCTCTAAACGCAGCATTTCGCCCGAAGATTTAAAACAAACGGGCGCAATGTTTATAAGAAAAGGCTGGAATAAATACATCGACGAATTGCACGACGCGTGCGAAAACGCGGGCGTTAAAGTTACGGAATTCAACTTTTTCAACCTTGCGGCGTTTAACGAAGCGGTAAAACAAAATATCCCCATCATCGCGATAAGCGGTTGGGAAAACGTTCACCCTCTCTTAAAAATCGTGCCGTCTAAAACGAACGTTACCGTGCCTTACGGAATAATGTATTCGTTAGAGCCATCAAAGCACGTCAGGCAATTTATAAGAGCGGTAGAATCTATCGTAAACAAATAACAAGAACAATAAAAATTAAGATACGAGCGCAATTTTTTACGGTTGCGCTCTTGTTTTAACTTTTGGTTGAAACGACAAACTTTTTTGCGCTTCCCTTTCCCGAAAAGCAATGGCATAATAAAGGCACAAAACAAGAAACGGAGGTTTTGCAAAAAACATTATGCAATACGTTACTTTATCTAACGGCGTAAAAATGCCGCAACTCGGATACGGGGTTTATCAGGTAGACAAGGAAGAATGCGAACGTTGCGTTCTCGACGCTTTGAAAGTCGGTTATCGCCACATCGACACGGCGCAGAGTTACTTCAACGAGGAAGAAGTAGGAAATGCAATCGCGAAATCGGGAGTTCCCCGCGAACAGATTTTCCTTACCACAAAGGTCTGGGTGGAACATTACGGATACGACGAAACGAGAAAATCGGTACTCGAATCTATGCGCAAACTCAAAACCAACTATATCGACCTCGTGCTTTTGCACCAGCCGTTCTCGGACTATTACGGAGCGTGGCGTGCTCTTGAAGATTTATACGCGGAAGGCGTTATCAAAGCAATCGGTGTGAGCAACTTCTATCCCGACAGACTCGTCGATATCTGCAGTTTCGCGCGTATCAAGCCTATGGTAAATCAGGTGGAAACGCACCCGCACAATCAGCAGATCGAAGCGCACGAATGGATGAAAAAATACGGCGTGCAACACGAAGCATGGGCACCGTTCGGCGAAGGCAGAGGCGGAATGTTTGAAGAACCTTTGCTTGTGGAAATCGGCAAAAAGTACGGCAAGACCGCGGCTCAGGTAATTTTGCGTTGGGATATGCAAAGAAATGTAGTAGCCATTCCGAAATCGACCCATATCGAGAGAATGGAACAGAATTTCGACATTTTCGACTTTGAATTATCCGAAGAAGACATGGCAAAAATCGCCACTCTCGACAAAAAACAGAGTTCTTTCTTCTCGCACTACGACCCCAAAATGGTGGAGTGGTTTGCGCAGATGGTAGAACAAAGAAAGCACAACGACGATCACAGAAAGGAAAAACAGAATTGGTAAATTATGACGAGATAAACGACAGTATAAATAATTTCGTTTCCATTGTTGTCAAGGCGGGAAGAATAAAGAAACTTACTCCCGAAATAGTAAGGTTGTTAATAGACAAAATTATTGTTTCCGAAAAGGTAAAAACTGAAAACAGATTCAAAAGAACAGTAACAATATTTCTAACCCACATAGGCGAAATAGAGTTGCCGTAAAAGACAAGAAAACAGGCGTAAGCTTTTCGCTTACGCCTTTTTCCCTAATGGTGACACCCTTTTCGGTGCGCGTTTGTTTTTTTATACAAGTTTGAAGATTTTACAAGTTAAAAGTCGCAGGCGTTTTACATGACTTGCAGAACAAAAAATTTGAGATATTGGGTTTCTTCGGCGCAGAGAAGTGACGGATGGTCGGGTGCTTGCGATTTTATCTCAACCGTGCGTACGATTTTGCCGCTTTCTTTTGCGCTTTCCACAAGCATTTTTTCAAAAAGTGGAAAAGTCATATAGTGCGAGCAAGACGACGATATGAGGTATCCGCCGCTTTTTACAAGTTTCATGCCCAGCACATTGATGTCTTTGTAGCCTCTGTATGCGTCCTTGACTTCGCTTGCGCTCTTGCAAAATGCGGGAGGATCGAGAATGACGAGGTCGAATTTTTCGCCGTTGTTTTTGTACTCTCGCAATGCGTCGAAAACATCGGCGCACTTGGTTTTTATGTTTGTAAAACCGTTCAGAGAGGCGTTTTCTTCGACGTTTGAAAGTGCGGTTTTCGAGATGTCGCAAGCAACGACTTCGTCTGCCGACAGTGCGCAGTTGAGCGAAAAACCTCCGCTGTTGCAAAAACAGTCCAAAACTCTGCCTTTTGCGTATCTGCGCGCGGCAAATCTGTTTTCTTTTTGGTCGAGAAAATATCCCGTTTTTTGTCCGTTTTTCACGTCGACGGACATTTTCAGTCCGTTTTCCGTGATGACGATTTTGTCGGGAACTTCGCCAAACAAAACGCCCGTGCGCTCGTCAAGTCCTTCCTTTTGACGCACACCGACGTCGCTGCGTTCGTATATACCTTTGGGGGCAAATACTTTGACAAGGCTGTCAACGATTGTGTCCTTTTGTTTGTCGATACCAAGAGATAAAAACTGGCACACCAGATAATCGTCGTACTTGTCCACGATGAGTGCGGGCAGGTTGTCCGCTTCGGCAAAGATCGCGCGATAACAGTTGTCATAGCCAAGGGCGGTGCGAGAAGCTTTTGCTTTGGTTATGCGTTCGATATAAAGGTTTTCGTCGTCGATTTGATTTTCGTCGCGAATGAATATGCGGACTAGAATTTTTGAAAGGTGGTTAATATAGCCTTTGCCGATAAATTTTCCGTCGTATGCGCAAACGGTTGCCAAAGAGCCGTTTTTGTCCTTGCCGTCTATGCGCGCGACTTCGTTTGCGTACACCCAACTGTGCCCTTGAAGCACGCGTTTTTCCTCGCCTTTTTTGAGATATACCGTGTATGGCATAAAATACCTCGCAGTGTTGATGCGTCAATTATAGTTTTTTGCAGCGTAAAAGTCAATAAAGACGGGATAGGACAAAACCCGAATTTTATTGTTAGAAATGACGAAAATCGGACAAAAATAAACGCTTTTTTAAAAATGCGTATTGACGAATATACCGAAATGGCGGATAATAAAATAAAGAAAAACGTGGCGTTTTCGCTCGGAAGGAGGGCATATGAACACGATTATCACAATATCAAGAGAGTACGGCAGCGGCGGAAGGTTTGTGGGCAAATTGCTTGCGGACGAGCTGGGTATTCCATTTTACGACAAGGAAATCATTGCGATGGCGTCCGAGGATTCGGGCTTTGCGCAAGAGTTTATCAAAGAAAACGAACAGAAGATGAAAGGTTTGTCATCCGTTGCGTTTACGGCAGGCATGTGGGGCGGAAATCTCGTCTCCAACTTCGAAAACGTCGAATCGAAGATTTACGCTTGCGAAGCGGACGCAATAGAGAAAATCGCAAAACAAGGCGCGTGCGTCATCGTAGGACGTTGCGCCGATTACGTGCTCAAAGACAAGTGCAAATGCCTCAACGTGTTTATCCACGCGGATATGCCGTCGAGAGTGGAGCGCGTCATAAAAGTGTTCAAGCGCACCGACGACCAAAAGAAAGCCGAACGCATGATCAAAGAAAACGACCGCATGAGAGCAAGACACTATCGCTATTACACCGACAGCGAGTGGGGAGATGCCAAAAACTATCATATCACCCTCAATACGTCGGCGATCGGAGTGGAAAACTGTGCCAAAATTCTCAAAGAAGCGTATTTGAGATTCGACGAGCAGGAATAAACGAAAAGGACAAAATAAAGGCATATGTACAAAACATATAGAGTGGAAGAGCTTGAAAATCCGTCGCAGTATGCATGGTTCCGCACCTTTGCAAATCCGTGTTACGGCATGAACGTCAAAGTTGACGTAAGCGAGCTTGTCCGCGTTTCGAAAGAGAAAAAGACGAGTTTTTTTGCCAATACGCTCTATCTCGTCACAAAGGCACTCAACTCCGTGCCCGAAATGCGTATGCGCGAGGTTGGAGGCGAAATCCGTTTGTACGACGTGATAAATCCCACTTTCACCGTGATGACGGATTCGGGCAGATTTGCAAATGCCGGCTTCAAAATGATAGACGATTATCAGGGCTTTTACAACGAAACGCGAAGAATAATCGAGGAGAAAAAATCGCAAACGTCCTTTGACGATCAATACAACGACGCAAGCGGTTTCGACGATTATTATATCACTTGTTTGCCGTGGATAAGCGTGGAATCTTTTTCGCATCCACTTCCCGACAACAACTACGAATCCTCTTCGTGTGCAAGAGTATGTTGGGACAAATATCGCGAGGAAAACGGCAAATGCGTCATGCTTTTGAACATAACGGTCAACCATTGCTTTGTGGACGGCAAGCGACTTTCTGATGTGTTCAAGACGGTGCAAACAAACTTCGACGATGCCGAAAATCTGCTTAAATAAGACGGCGAAAAACCAATAAAAACGCCCCGAAATCGAGGGCGTTTTTTCATTGTAGCCTTTAGCGACAATAAACCACCACTTGAAGTGGTGAAATTAAAAAATCTTTAGATAAAAGAATCCTCCTAAAATAAATTTAAAGTGTACGAAAACATTCAATTCATACATTTTTTCCATGCCTATTTTACTGTTATATGTATGTCCATAAAATTGTGTTGCAAATACAAGTTGAGAGATAAAAATAAAACGATTGTTTCTCTAGATGGTGTGTAAATTCTAAAATCTTGACGGCAGGGCGAATGCGCTTGAAAAAAGCATAAAATATGCTATAATACAAGCGAGAAAACTTGCTTGCAAGGGTTTTCGAGCGCCGTATTTCAACGAACGGCTGTTATTTGCGTTCAGCGAATAACAAAATGCGACAGCAATGCAAAAATCTATTTTTGCGAGCCGTGTAATGTTATAATATGACCAAAGTCTTTTCCCGAAAATCAAAAGGAGCGTAACCGATGGGCATAAGCGAATCAAAAAAGAATAGTATATTGCCCTATGCGGTTGCGGGGGTGTTGTTCGTCGTTGCGTGCGTGTTGCAGCAGACGGACGATCTCGTGTCTGATTGGAATACAAGCAAATTTATGGTGCTTGCGGCTCAATGTATCTTTTTCGGGATACTTACTTACTGGACGGTGTCGGTGATAAACAGGGTGTCGGACAAGAATATCCGCACGGGGCTTGCGACGACTATTATCCTTATGAGCATGGTGCTTTTGCTCAAACTCGTCAAATACAACGTGGTTTACGAAGGGACGGCGGAGAGGTATTTTTGGTACTCCTACTACATACCGCAATGTATTGCTCCCGTAGTGCTTTTAAAAACCGCGCTAGGCATGGCGCGAAAGAGCGGAAAACCGCTATCTAACCTATGGAATTTGCTTTTTGTGCCTGCGGTTTTGCTTATACTTTTGGTGTTTACAAACGACGTTCACGAGCAAGTTTTTTCCTTTGCGCAAGGGCTTGAAAACGCAAATTCGGTATATAAATGGGAGTGGGGATACTATCTCATCCTTGCGTGGATTGCGGGGCTTTATCTTGCAAACGGCATACTGCTTTTTATAAAGTGTCGCATATCTCATTGCCGCAAAAAAGCGTGGATACCGCTTGTTTTGTTTGTTTTGTGCCTTGTGTTTTGCATATTGCGCGAGTTATTCAATCCGCTCTTCATAAAGATGCCCGAAACGGTGGTTTTCAGCGTGGTTATCGTGTGCGAAAGCCTTATCCGTATAGGCTTTATACCGTCCAACACCGACCATGCCAAGTTCTTTGACGTAGCGGACGTATCCGCGGTAATAACGGACAAGAAATTCGACGTTGAATTGTCCTCCAAAAACGCACCCGAATTAACGCGCGAGCAAGCCGTCGAGGCGGCGAAAAACGGCGAAATCGCAATGTCGAAAGATTTGGTGTTGAAAGCCAAAGCTATCACGGGCGGAGAGGTGTTTTGGACAGAGGACACGTCGGTTATCAACAAAATCAACGACGACCTTGCCGAAATCAACGCTACGCTTGCAGAAGAGAGCGATCTTATAAGCGCGGAAAACAGGCTCAAAGAGCAACGCTCCAAAATAGAGGAACAAAACAACTTATACAAAGACATTTTCAACGTTGCTCGCCCGCATTTAAAAAAGATAAGCAAACGGCTTGCACGGGCGACGACGGACGAGGAAAAGGACGCCGCGTTGCGACTTGCGGTGGTATATGGCGTGTTTTTGAAGCGCAGGAGCAATCTTACACTCATGAGAAGCGGCGGCAAAATATCGCTGTCCGAACTTGTGTACGCATTGCGCGAGTCTTGCGACGCATTGACTTTTTGCGACGTTTATTCCTCCGTTTTCTCAACCTGCGACGGAGAATTTTCGAGCGAACAAATAGAGTTTATATACGAATTTTTCGAGGACTGCATTGAGTGCACTTTGCCCGAACTCACGGCTTGCCTCGTCAGATTGTCGGACGGCAAAGGCGAGTTGTCTTGCCGCATTGCGCTGGACAACGTAAAGGCGGCGATACCGAGCGGTTGGCGTGCAAAAGAGTGCGAAAAACTTGGCGCGACGCTATCCGTTGTTGAGAGCGACGAAACATTGTATGCAACGCTTACGTTTGCAAAGGAGGATAGAGAATGACTCCTTTCATATACTCAAACGAAGCCGTGTTTTGCATTGTGTTGACCGCATATTTGTTTGCGGCGTTCGTGGGCGTGGTATGCTTTGCGATGAGCCTTTCATATAAATTGAAACTACGCTACGTTTTGCCCGAACTTGCGGTGTCCGCGACGTCCGTATTGCTGTTTTGCTATCTGTGTGACGGCATTAGAATACGCTATTTGGGCGCAAAACCGAGTGATTTCGCAGGCTCGCCGTGCTTTATGCCGCTGTGGAGCGTTGTTCTCATCGCACTTGCGCTCATTGCACTCGGCGCGTTATGGCTTGTGCTAGTCGTTAAAAAGCGCATGTCGAGCCTTACCGCGATGTCCGTCAAGGACGCATTGAGCGAGCTTTCGTCGGGGCTGTGCTTCTATGACGAAACGGGGCGAGTGTTGCTTCTCAACGAGCAAATAAACGAAGAGTGCAAATTCATCACGGGCGAGTCGTTGTACGACGGCAAAGCCTTTTGGAATACACTTTGCGAGGGCAAGGCGGAAGAGGGAATCGCCGTAACTCAAAGCGAAGGCTCGGTTATCGTCGAACAAAAAGACGGATGCGCAACTTGCTACAAGCGTATCGTGCACGACTTTGACGGGAAGACGGTGTACGAGCTTTCGGGCACGGATATAACCAAAGAACTTGCGCTCAAAAAGGAAACCGAGCAAAAGAACGAAAATTTGCGCAAAATGAACTTGCGTTTGCGCAAATACGGCGAAATCGTCGCCGAAGTGACCAAGGACAGAGAAACGCTTGCGGCAAGAGTGAAAGTTCACTCCAATCTCGGTTCGCTGATATTGCGCACAAAAAAGGCACTTACGCAAGGCGAGTACGACAGAGAATCGCTTATTGCCGAGTGGAACGGTCTTACGTCGCTGATATTTGCGTCCGACGAGGAAGAGGACAAGTTTGCCGAGGCGGACAAGACGGCGTCCAGCGTTGGCGTAAGAATTTTTTACGACGGGAAACGTCCCGTCAAAAACACGCGCGTAGAGAAGATTTTTGCATCGACGGTGTTCGAGTGCGTGGTCAACACGGCACGGCATGCCGACGGAACGGAACTGTACGTCAAGATGAGAGAAAACGAAAACGAGTATTCAATCGAACTGACAAACAACGGCACTATGCCGACACGAGAGATTAAAGAGGGCGGAGGGTTGTCGTCTTTGCGCACTATGGCGGAGAATGCCGGCGGAAAAATGAGCGTTGCAAGCAATCCGCATTTTGCGCTTGAAATGACGATACCCAAGGAGGACAAGGCAAATGAGTGACAAAATAAACGTGATGATAGTTGAAGATCAGGCGATGCCGAGGCAATTGTTTGAGGCAATCGTGAAGAGCGAGCCAAGGCTTAATCTTGCGGTGTCAATAGACAATGCCGAGATTGCGGACATATGTTGTGCGCGCCACGACGTTGATTTGGTGCTTATGGACGTCGTAACAAAAAACGGCGCAAGCGGACTTGTGGCGGCGGAGAAGATAAAAAAGACGAACGCCAAGACGAAGATAATCATTGTCACGAGCATGCCCGAGTGCTCGTACGTCGAGCGTGCAAAGAGCATAGGCGTGGAAGGCTTTTGGTATAAGGATTTCGGCAAAGAGCCGATATTGTCGCTTATAAACAGGGTTTTGGACGGTGAAATCGCATACCCCGACGAAAAACCCGAAGTGACGTTGGGGCTTGCCAAGGGCAGCGAGTTCACCGAGAGGGAACTGGAAGTGTTGAGAGAAATGACGGGCGGATTTACAAATGCCGAGATTGCCGACAAGATGAACTTGTCCGAAAAGCGAGTGCGTAACGTGGTGACGGACATGCTTGAAAAGACGGGTTTCCGCAATCGTACCGAACTTGCGGTGAGGGCAAGAGAGGCAGGCATAGTGATACTCGAACGCAAAGAAGGCGACATTTGAGGATATAGACAACTTAAAAGTAAAATCGGCAAAATAAAGCAAACAAAAATCGACTGCAAACGCGGCCGATTTTTTTTGCGTTTATAGGAGATTTTTCCGCTTTCACGGCACAAAGAAGAGATAAAGAAAAAGGCGAAAAGAGAAAGTTTTGTTTTTTTATAAAAAAACGAAAAAACGGGACGTTTGACACTACCGCGCTAAAAACGAATTTAATACAATGATTGTGTAAAGTGCAAAAGTGCGCATTTACGTTTGGATTGTAAAGGAGAGCAAAAAATATGAAAAGGGTTATCGTTGCGGTGCAAAACACGCTCGTTTGCGAGGTGATTGCTTACGCACTGAAAAAACACGATATGCTTGTGGAAAAGGCGGCAGGGGACACTCCCGAGGAAATTGCCAACGTTTGCGGCGCATTCCTTGCCGACGTACTTGTCGTGGACGTAACGCGTTTTGGCAGCGGAGCTTTTGACAGGCGTATCAAAACGTCGGACTTGGTGAAGAAAAACAATCCCAAAGCCAAAGTGTGCTTTGTGTGCGACAACGTGTCGGATGCTGATTTGTCTTATCGAGTGGCAAACGCAAAAAGGCTCGGAGTTATCGACGCGTTTTTCTATCAATCAGTGCCGTCCGATTACATTGCGGACGCAATCGACGCACTTTAACGAACGAAAACGGAAAATTATTAACGGTTTTAGAACGCAATTCTCGATTTGTGGTTTGAAACAAATCAATTTAGAAAAAAGGAGACAAAAATCATGAAAAGAAAATCACTATTCACTATTTTGGCGATAGCGTTGATGCTTGTTTTGTCGCTTTCGGTTCTTACCGCTTGCAACAAGGACGGGAAAGACGAACTTGTCGTCGAAACAGAATATACTATAACTTTTGACAGCAAAGGCGGCAGCGCGGTGCAACCCGTCAAGGCAAATGCAGGTGCGGCGATTACAGCTCCGACAGATCCCACCAAAGACGGTTTTGTTTTTGCAGGCTGGTATGAAAGCACGGACGGCGGCGTAACGCTTTCCGACACGGCATTCAGTTTTTCATATATGCCGGCAAGGGTGTTCACTCTTTACGCAAAGTGGGCTACTGCCGACATCAAGGGCAAGACTTTCAACAAAGTTGACGCAACTTTCGAGTGGGAGTCCGAAGCCGTCAAGCAAGCGCTCCTTGCAGAAATGGAAATGACGGAGGAGCAGTTTATACAAACTCATAAGGTATCAAAAGTTACGCTCGTTTTTGCGGCGGATAAAGATTCCGTGACGGCGACTTTTGATCAAAACCCGGGCGAAGAAGACGATAAAGGCAAAGGCGTCGCAACGCTGTTGTACAAGATTAAAGGCTCTGCTATCGTGTTCTATGACAGCCAGGAAGATATGGAAAAAGAAATCCCCGCTCACGAAACGGGTTTGTTTGTAGGCTCGACATTTGAGTTGTCCGCGGATAAAACAACCATTATACAGAGCAATATCCAACCGGGAATGGGAACGATTAAATATAAGTATAGCGTTGTCGTAAAATAATTCGACAAAGGCATACAAACACAAAAAAACATAATTGATTTCACATCGCAAATCCCAAGCGCGATTTGAAATATATGAATCAAAAAAACAACCTAATAAAAAAGGAGAAAACTATGAAAAGAAAATCATTCATCGCGATTCTGGCAATCGCAATGGTGCTTGTATTGTCTCTTGCGGTTCTCACTGCTTGCAACAAAAATAAACACGAGTTTTCAAGCAAGTGGGAGTATGACGAAACAAGCCACTGGCACGAATGTATGACCAAAAAACATAACGACGTGGCGGACAAAGCCGACCATACTTTCGACGCAGGCGTTGTCACAACTCCCGCAACCGAAACCTCCGAGGGCGTGTTGACGCTCACTTGTACGGTGTGCGGTTTTCAAAAAACAAAGTCCATAGACAAGCTCGAGCATGTGCATACTTTCGATATGACGAAGTGGAGCTATGACAACGACAAACACTGGCATCCCGCAACATGCGCGCATACCGACTTGAAAAAAGACGAAGCAGAGCATGCATGGAACGAGGGCGTCATCACCAAACCCGCCGACTACGGCGTTGCGGGCGAAAAAACCTTCACTTGCACAACGTGTTCTGCAACAAGAAAGGAAACAACCCCCGCAACCCCGCCACAGTTCAATACGCTCACGTTTGACGGCGGTTTGGCACTTAGCAAAGACTACGACGGAACGCCTGTCGTGCTAAAGCCCGAAAACGTCCACTTCAACGGCAACGGCGCACTTACAATCGAATATAAACTCGAGGACGAGGACGACAGCACCTACACCACAACCGCACCCACGGACGCAGGCGAGTATGTCGTGCGCGCAACCGTCGCAGGCACGGCAGAGTGGTCCGGAATTTCAAACACCAAATCGTTTACGATAATGCATCGCATTCTCACGCTGAGCGAAAGCGTGTATTCCAGAAAAATCGACCAAACCCTCGAAAGCGGCAAGTTCGGTTTGGAGTGCAAAAACGTTGCCGAAGAAACCAACAACACCCTGACTTGGGTTACCGTTGAAGTGCCCGATCAATACCGCACGGTGGGCATTCACAATATGCGCGTTGGCGAGTTGATTGTCGACAACCCCAACTATATGTTCAGCGCCGCCGACGAATCGAAGGAGGTCAGACTCACCGTTTGGGACGCTCCCGAATTTTATGCCGGCGTTCAGGAAACTTTCTATATTACAGGCAGAGGAACTGTTTTGAAGGTTCAAATTGCCAACGGCACCGTGAATATAGGCGACCAACTCCACATCAACGAGCTTGGCAAGGTTTTCACCGTGACGGCGATTGAAAAGAACAGTCAAACGGTTGAAACGGCAACCGCAGGCGACACGGTAGCCTTGCTTACAAAAGACATAACCAAAGAAGACAAAGATGAGGTTAAGCTCGGATATACGATTACAAAGCTCGACACCGTGGCTTCGTATGACAAATTTACCGCAACTATCAGAGTGTTGGAAACGAAACCTAGCCCGCTGCAAAACAATTACAAACCCAACGTTCGCTTTGTCTTTATCGACGGCATCGGCGACATACAGTCCACGATTACACTCCCGACAAGTTTCGGTATGCTTATGCCCGGCTACACGCTTGCAGGCGTTACCGTTGATTTCGGCAGCGCAACAGTCCCCGCTTTCGTAGGACGTAGATTCTTGCTCATCGAGGGCGGCAAAGCCGTTGCAGAGGGCGTAGTCACCGACGTTGCTCCCAAGACGAGAGTAAACTGCACGGTGAGCGAGCCCGCAGGCAAGACAGCGGTCATCGAACCCATCCAGGGCGGCGAAAAAACCTTTGCGCTCAACTTGAACAGAAGCACCGCGATCGAAAACCTCGTCGATAGCGAGGCAATCGACGTGGTTGTCAAGTACAACGGCGTGATTGTGGGCAGCTACAAGCGCACGGGCATTGGCGTTGGCAGTGGCGATTTGGCACACGTTGAAAACGGCGGCACGCTCAAAGGCTCATACATCAACATAAATTTGGAAAAGGGCGTTGCGGGACTCACCGACGCCGACGGCAACTGGATTTGCGACCAAGCAAACGTGACTTTCGACGTTTCTGCAAAACAAACCCAACAAGTCGACAACCTTGCCGCAGGCAGCGTAATAACGAGTTCGATTGGCGCGAACGAGGTGAAATACTTCACACTCAACGAGCTTGAACCTCTCACGAGCGGCTGGTATAGCGTTGTCAATGCGTTTAACACCAACGGCAGTAGTCGTTATGCGGTGTACACGGACGCCGGTGTGAAAGTCGATATGATGTCGGATACGTTTAAGTCAACCGGCGGCAAATACTATGTCAGATACACCGTGAATGCCAACATCTTAGATGCTCAAATCGGCTTTAAGGCCGCAGCAGAACTTGAGGCAACAAACATCACGACGGGGCTTCAACTACCGGCAGGCAAGAAAGGCGACAAAGTCGTGATTAAAGTCACGGTGAAAAGAGCGATAACATATTTCCATACAAACTATGTTAGATTCACCCAAAAGTCGGGGGCTTTCAATAGTCGAATGGTAAAAGTGTTTTATGCCGATTATTCACAGTTTGACGGAATTGAATACACAACGCTTTCGACAGGAGACAGATTCATAATTCCAAACCGAAACAATCAAGAAATTTATGTCTACATCCGTATGGAGTATGCCGCGGATGTGGAAGCAAACACTGTCGGACTTAAGTTCATCAATTCAAGCTCTGCCGATTCTCTGCCTGTCGTAACAACAAGCGGTGGAGAGCTTAAGTCTGTGAGTTTCACGGCTAAAGAATTCAAGAATTTCTACTTCAAGGTGTCTACACCCGGTAAATATAGAATTGAAATCGTACAAAGCGATAGTTCGGGTATCGTGCCGTTTAGCACAATCGGCATCGACAAGTTATACGACTTTAATTTTAATCCAGTCAATGTGATTGGCAGTACGGATTTCAATGTCACCGAAACGGGCAATTATTCAATAACCTTGAAAAACCATACGGACTCCGCACAAAATGTGAGAATCCATATTGTGAAAGTGGCGTAAATCGATTGGCATAATCAAACAAGCAAATAAGCGGATTGTTGCAATCCGCTTATTTGCAAAAATTCGGCAAGCATAAATGCCGAAATCAATCTCACAAACAGGAGATTTTTATGAAAACAAAATCATTACTATTCCTTGCGCTTGCGCTGGCGTTGTCGCTGTGTCTTGCGCTGGTCGCTTGCGGTGATAAGGGAAATGCTGCAACCGAGCTCGGAAGCGACAGCGGCGTGAGCGTTGTGGGTGTGTTTGACAAGGACTCAACGCTGTCAGCCACTCGCCATACTGCCGACAGTGAGCAAGGCAAGACTGCTATTTTGGCAATCGACAAGCCCTACGACAGCGCAAAAGTTGCCGTATTTGACATTTCCGTTTCAAAGAACGGCGAAAAGGTGCAGCCGAGCGGCAAAGTGAAGGTTACTTTGCCAAAGCCGTTTGAGTCGGAGCAAGGCTATGTCACATATCACATCAAAGGCGACAACTCCGTCGAAGAGCTTGAAACTTCGGTTGATGGCGGCACTATATACTTTGAAACGACAGGTTTTTCGTTCTTTATCGTTGCGGGCTTGGTAAACGCCGATCAACAACATATACACAGTTACGTCGAAAAAGTCACCGAAAGCAATCTCGTGGACAACGCAACATGTCAAAGAAAGGCGGTGTATCGCCTTGTTTGCAGCATTTGCGGCAATCTGGGCAGGGAAACCTTTGAGTACGGAGAGATTGCTCCTCACAACCTGCGCGAAGAAAAAGGTTACGATCCTCGGTGTGAAAAAGAAGGACTCACCCACGGCAAACGTTGCATAACCCCGGGCTGTACTTATACCGAGCAGAAGCCGATACCCGCTCTCAAACACGACATGCAGGACGTTGCCGCCAAAGAGCCGACTTGCACCGAAATCGGCTGGAAAGCATACAAGAGATGCGCCCATTACTGCGGCAAAACCGAAGGGTATGAGCAAATTGAAAAAACGGGACACAATTTGTCTATAACCGTTCCGCGCGTTGAACCTACTTGCGAAAAGTGGGGTCACGAGGAATACAAAAAGTGTTCCAACGAGGGTTGTAATTATAATACCGATTATAATGGTTTGCCCGCTCTCGGACACGACAAGGAAAGGCACAATCCCTGCGCCGCAACATGCACCGAGGACGGGTATTGGGGAAGTTATTACACCTGCAAGCGCGAAGGTTGCGATTATTCGTCAAAGGTGGATAGATACGTCGAAAAGGCTCTCGGACACAACCTCAAACACCATGAGGCAAAACAAGCGGACTGCTTGCCCGGTTGGGACGAGTATGACGAATGTCAGCGCGAGGGTTGCGACTATAATACGAAAGTGGAAATTCCCGCCAACGGCAAGCACAGTTACGTTTGCGACGTATGCACCACCTGCAATGAGTGCAATCCCGTAAAATACACGCGCGAGGGCAACTATATCTATTTTGGTTACTGGCCGCAAACCTTAGAGCGCGACGAGAACGTAATCGCCAAACTTAACGAAGTGGCAGGGACTATTCCCGAGTACACAATTTACACTGTCCCCGAGAAACCCGAAAACTGGTCATATTATGAAAATTCGAAGGATATCTGGTATATAGACGTTATATATAGCGGTACAAAATACCGTGGCTTTTATATGAAGGAGTTTCGCCCGGCGGTATATGGAAGTCTTGGTTATTCTATTATCAGTGACAATCATTATACCAATCATCAAGTGTACTGGTTTAAGGTAGAACCGATAAAATGGAGAATTTTGACCACAAGCGGAAATTCCGCCTATATTATGAGCGACATCGCTTTGGATGCCTTTTGGCTGGAACCCAATAGAGGAGAAGCAGGCTTTTATAACGGCGAATACGGCATTTTCAGAAAAGATCAAAACGGTAATATGGACGGAACTTACGCCAACAACTGGGAATATTGTTTCCTGCGTCAATGGCTTAACGAAACCTTCTATAACGAGGTTTTCAACGATTTGCAAAAGAAAATCATACAGACCACTCACCTCGACAACAGCGCGAGAAGTTGCAATCCGGACGAATACCCGACGTATTACCCGGATACTTACAACTCGGAAAACAAGCCTGGGGAAAACAAGTATGCAGCCCAATGCAAAGATACGGATGATAAGATCTTTTTGCTGTCTTTGAGAGATATTACCACAACGGCGTACGGATTTAATAAGGACGTAAGAGCAGAAGATCCCGCAAGAAACCTGCAAGCATCCGATTTTGCCAAATTCCGCGGCGCGCCGATGGATATTTACGAAGAAAAATACGTTACCTGGTACACTCGGTCGCCGGCTTTAGGCGGCAACAACGGATACGCCAACTTCGTCCTGGACAGACATCAGAAGGGCGCCATGGGTAGCACCAGTCTGATTCCTGACGGCGGCGTAGTCCCTGCGCTCTGGATAACCCTTTAAGACAATCGGGCTGTCTTCAAGTCGCATAGCGACACGGAACATATCCCCACAAAAATTAAAAGGAGATAATATTATGGAACACAACAAGGCGAATAAATCAAAGATATTGACGCTTATACTCGGTCTTACGATGTGCCTTGCACTTATGCTCGGCATAGTTTTTGCAAGCCCGACGAGTACAGTCTACGCAGAAGGCGGAACGGGAACGACAGGCGGACTTATCATTGACGGCACAGTCGATATAACCACACCCGACGGAACTTATGCCTATACCAACGCCGACAAAACATTAACGTTAAACGGATATAACGGCGGAGTCATAAGGTTCACCGCGGACAATGACGTTACGGTAAAACTTGAAAACGGGACTACGAATACCATAACGCTGAACGACAGCGCCGTAACCGAGAATCAATACGGCGTGTATGCCGCAGGCAATCTTACCGTTACGGGCAAGGGAACGCTCGATATCAACTTGGATATCAGCGGTGCTGGTGACGAAATCACCACCGAATACGGCAAAGCACTTTACGGCTTATACGCCAAAAACCTGACAATAAACGGAGAGATAAACGTCAACGTCAATTTGACTTCAAACGGTTTTTCTTGCGGTATGTTTGCCACAGGCGATATCACCGTTGCCGAAAAAGCAAACGTAGACGTCAAATGCCGCAGCAAGTACAAAAATACCGAATTTTACAGTACCAAGAAGGTTGTGTACGGAATTTATTCTGTAAACGGCGATATTAAACTTTCGTGAACGGGCACAAAAAATATAGAACATACTTGCACGGTGAATTTTGCGCAAGCTAATGAAGCCAAGGGCATTTATGCACAAAATGACAGACAGGAAGGCGGCGGAAGAATAGAAATATCCGGAGCAAAACTCACGATAAAAATGCCTGGCGAAGGCGCGGGAATAGAATCCTATTACGATTGCGTGATAAAGACCGCCGACATAAGCATAGTTGACGCAGAGCAAGGCATTGCCGTAAGTAATGCAACCCCATCCGCAACAACGTTTAAGGGCGTAACGATAACAAAAAGCAAGATATATATCTCAACTACGGGATTTGCAAGAGTTGAGTCCATCGGTAATGTAGCAGGAATAGAGATTTATAATGCCGAGTTGAGCATATTGGACAGCGACGTTTATATCGAATCGCGCTCATGCATTTCTGGAAACGGTGAGTCGACGAATCTGGTGTTTATAAAAGGGGCATCCGTCGTGCGATTGATAAATCCGCACGAAAATAACAGATACGTTTTGAACGCTTACGTTAGCACTTTTGACCTTAGCAAAGGCGGAAGCGTTACCATCAACTCGGTCTGCTATAATTTTTATGGAATTTACGACATAAAACTCGGAGCGAAGACGAAAGCCGAATACGGAACGAAAGACCAGCAGTCAACCCGTGACAGCGACGCTTACTATTATGGAGCTGAGTTTAACGATAAATTGAAGATAATACGGTTTGTGTACGGCGCGGGGGCAGGCACGGCAACGACGAGCGACGTCAACGTTGAAGGTATGAAAGATTATGCCATCGAGGAGAGCGAGTTCACCGTCACGTTGGCAGGGGACACCTTTACCGAAATTGCGCAAAACACCGACGTAACCTCTTGGTTTAAGAATATGCCTTCGGGGTTGGTTGCAAAAATCAAAAACAAAGTCGAAGCAGGCGCAACAAGCCTTACCATTGCAATCAGCGGCACGCCTCAAAGCGTGGAGACTGTGCGCGCATACATCGAAATCCCCGAACAGTATCTTGTTGTGGGCGAGTACGACATCACCATAGACCCCAACAAAAACAAGGTTGATTTCAGCATTGTGTCGGGCGAAACAATAGACGTACCCGTGCCGTCCGTCACGCAGTTCGTTTATGACGGCGAAGCAAAAGTGTTGCTTACGGTTACGGGCGACGAAGGCTACACCGTCAGCAACAACAAAAATACCTTTGCCGGGGAATACACTGCAGTTGTGACGCTGAAAAAAGGGTACAAGTGGTCGGACGGAACTACCGACCCGATAAATATTGCTTGGACAATAAAGAGGCAAGACATCACCATAGAGGTGAAGCTTACCAAAACAGAGTACGAATATTCAGGCTATACAATCGAACCCGAATATACGGTGTATCGTATAACGCCCACCGGCAACGTTGAGTTGCCTAGCTCGGAATACAGGGGCGTGTCGTCAAACAACAAGAACGTCGGCACTGCGACTTTGACTGTCGAAGACAACGGAATCGGCAACTATAACATAACAAACCCAGTCGTCGTCAATTTTGAAATTGTCAAAGGCACAAAAACTCCGCCTACGGGACTCACGGGCATTGCTCCGTCGGCTGACGGCTTGGCGGACGGCAAGATTACAGGAACGACCGACGATATGGAATATTCCACCGATACGGAGTTCACTTCGCCCATGCCTTGTATGGACGGCGAAACAACAGGTCTTGCCGAGGGAACGTATTACGTTCGCTATAAAGCAACCCCTACCACCAAAGCAAGCGATTATGCCGAAGTGAAAGTCGCTTTGAATTCCGTTACGGTTGTAGGCGGAACAGGCGGCGGAAAATATGCTGTCGGTGCATCTGTAACAGTAAAAGTGACGGTGCCCACAGGCAAAACGTTTGCAAGTTGGACGTTTAGAGGCGTTGTGCTAAACACGGCGCAGATTACACAACAGGAAATCACGTTCACTATGCCCGAAAACGACGTTGTGTTGACCGCTTTGTTTAATGATATAAATTACGACATAACGGTGACAAACGGAACGCCGAGCGCGACAACGGCAATTTATCAAGAGCAAGTGACCGTGACGGCGAATGCTCCTGCAACGGGAGAAGAGTTCGACAAGTGGGTTGTTTCGAACATTACCTTGTCCGACGAAGATTTGGCAAAATCAACGCTTACTTTCAAGATGCCTGCAAGCGACGTGACAATGAAAGCAACATACAAAAAAGTTGTTTACATGGTTAACGTCACCAACGGAACAACCACCTTGGATATGGCAACCTATCAAACGGAAGTTACCGTAAAAGCAAACGAGCCTGCAACCGATATGTACTTCGACAAGTGGGAAGTTACGGGACTTGACACCGAGGGTATGGACTTGACCAAAACGGAAATCAAGTTCCAAATGCCTGCAAATAACGTAACCTTTAAGGCAACCTATAAGGCTATTGAAAAGTTTGCAATAGAAATGGTGGACGGCACGAAAGACAAAGAAGTTGCAAAAGCCGGTGAAACCGTGACTATAACCGCAAATCCTGCACCGACAGGAAAAGTCTTTGACAAATGGACTTGCGAAACGGCTGGCGTAACCATCGAGTTTGCAAGTGCGACAAGTTCTCCGACAACCTTTGTAATGCCTGCTGCAAACATTGAAATCAAGGCGCATTTCAGAGCTGCTGACTCCAAACCGTCCGTTGAAATCAAAGTCAATGGCGGAACGGGCGCAGGTACGTATACGCAAGGCGAAAGCGTAACCGTAACGGCAGAAGATAAAGAAGGCAAAGTGTTCACAGGCTGGCAGGACGAAAGCGGAAAAACCGTCAGCACCGAAAAGAGTTATACTTTTACGGTGGCGGAAGGAACAACCCTTACCGCCGTATATGAAGATTCGTCTTCGGGCGGCGAAATCACTCCGCCTGCCAAAAAGGACGGACTTTCGGGCGGACAGATTGCAGGTATCGTAATCGGCACGCTGCTGCTTGCGGGAATCGGCGGATTTGCAATCTTCTGGTTTGCAGTCAAGAAAAAGACTTTTGCGGACTTGGGCATAGCTTTGAAGAAAGGCTTTACCGCAATCGGCAACTTCTTCAAAACCCTTGGCGAAAAAATCAAAGCATTGTTTACCAAGAAGAAATAAGATGATATAATAACAACGAGCCGTTCGTAGTCAATGCGGACGGCTTCGATAGGTATATCGGCTTTTGCCGAACTGTCTACTCATAGGAGTATTTATGAAAGCAATAAAAGGACTTATTATCACCCTCGTCGTCATTGTTGCGCTTGTGGGTGTAACGATCATCGGCGGATATATTTACGTTCGTTCGACCTACGGAATCGATCTGTTCAGAACCGCAGGTCAACTCAAAACGCTGTCGCAAACACCCGACGAAAAAACTCTTTGCCCCAATGCGTTTTCCGCAAGCGATATGGCGGACGTCAAGACGGCTATGGACAAAAACTTAAACGGGCTCATCTCGTATAACGAGGGGGAAGGGTACGAGGGCTACAAGGTGGACTTTTCCGCAATAACGTCCCCGATGCCGTTTGCGGACGAGATCGTGTTTTCATCCAAGCAGGCAGGCGCACTTGCTCAAACCATTTTCTTCGGCCAAACGGGCGGTGTGGTCAAAATCGGTGAAAAAGAATTGTCCGTAAGGCTCGTTCAAATGAATTTTGCAAACTTTTCCGAGAACGGCAGCGCGGACTTCAACGTGGTGGCAAAAGTCAATCTTAAACCGTTTAAGGACGAAATGAACGACTTTCCGTTCTCGCTTTTCAAAAAGTACGTGCCGGACGAACTCTACGTGTCTTCAACCGTGAGAGTGGAAAAGACCGACGATAAAATGGGCTACTCCGTCGCGCATAAGGAACTCAAACTCAACAATCTTTCTGCGGACGATACGGACGATTTGTTCCACACGCTCGACGCCGTGCTCAAAATCGGCAGTGCGGAAAATATGAATTTGCAAATCGGCACGACGGCAGTCAACGCTCTCATCGGCAACTCCGACAACGCAGGCTTTGCCTATTCGCTGCAAGCCCTCGGCAAAACCACTTTCGAGTTCGCCGTTATCAACGAACAAACCTGTTTCATTATTTATTGATCTGGAAAGATGAACTAATTTTATTTGCATAACATCAGCATTTTTTAAGCCGAGAGAATTTTCTCCCGGCTTTTTGTTTGGGTTAAGTTGACTACGGTTTGTAGTTATCTGATTTAATTGTTTGGAATATAGATTTTATCCCCGACTTTAACGACTTTATATGGTTATATTAAGTCTACCACGCAAATCTTTTGCCTTTATATTCGGCTCCGTTGCTAAGATATTCAAAAGTTTTTCAACGGTTTCCGTGGTAGTTTCTGTGGTAGTATTTGTGGTAGTGGTAAGTATTCGCGGACAAAAATCGAATACGATTGTACAAAAAATCGTTTGCACCTTGTCAAAGCGCAGAATGGATATTATAATATCAATATCTCATACGCAGGAGAAAAGTTATGTTGCTTACAACAATGATTATTCGCACTCTTCTTTGCAGGCCGAAAGAAATCGACGCAGGGGAGTACAAAGCAAGAGAGTTCGACAAAGATCTCATAGCGCGCCATCTTTCGGAGGCCGTTCAAATCCCGACTGTGTCTATGGTCGGCGAATTTGAGGGCGTAGATCAGCCTTTTTACGATTATCACGCTTGGCTTGAGAAAACTTATCCGCTCGTTCACAAGACGGCTCAAAAAACCGTTATAAACAATTACAGCCTTGTTTATCGTTTCAAAGGCAAAGATTCGTCTTTGCTTCCAGGCGCGTTTTTGGCACACCAAGACGTCGTACCCGCTCCCAAAGAGGGCTGGGATTACGAACCGTTCGGCGGCACGATAGACGATGGATTCATTTGGGGACGCGGAACGCAGGATATGAAAGGTACGATGATTTCCCTTCTCGAAGCAACGGAAAAATTGCTCTCGGAAGGGTGGCAACCTCAGCGTGACGTGTATTTCTGCTTCGGCCACGACGAAGAGGCTTGGACGGAAGAGGGCGCGGCACATATCTGCGATTGGTTTAAACGGCAAAATATCCGCCTCGAATACATAGTTGACGAGGGCGGCACGATTATCGACGGCAAAATGATAGGCGAGGACAAGCTTTTCGGTCTTATCGCAACGTGTGAAAAGGGCAATATGAACATGACGCTCACCGTCGAGAAAGCGGGCGGTCACGCATCCAATCCCTCAAAACCGTCTGCGGCGGCTATCATGGGCAAGGCACTCGTAAAACTCGACAAGCATCCCATGCCTAGCAAGTGGACGCCTGCGACAAAGCAAACGTTCAAGCTCATCGCTCCGCACGTTAAATTCCCGTTTAGATTCATACTCGTCAACCGAGATATTTTGAGCCCGCTGCTCAAATTCGTGTTCAAAAAAATTCCTCTTACCAACTCGCTCATTTCAACGACGTTTGCGCAAACAATGTTGCACGGAAGCGACGCAGAAAACGTAATTCCGCCCAAGGTTACGGCAAATATAAACACGCGTATCATCACGGGCGTGAGCAGCGACGAAGTGCTTGAATACACTCAAAAACTTCTCGGCAAAAACGTCAAGGTGGAAAGGCACGGCAAGGGCACGGAAGCGACCGCCGTTTCGCCCATCGACGTCAAACCGTGGCACGATCTCAACGTCGCAATCAAGCAAATATTCCCGACGATGGTCACCGCTCCGTATATGTTTATCGCAAACAGCGACAGCCGCTATTACGGCGACGTGTGCGACAACATCTACCGTTTTACGCCCTTCCTTATGACGCTCGACGATCAAAAACGCATCCACGCAATCAACGAGCGCGTGAGCATCGACGCAATGGAAACCGCAACGAAGTTCTTCGCACAATGCCTTGAAGTGATGAACAAGTAATTTTGCCGCATCTAACGCACCTAATTTCAAAAAACAGTCGCAATAAACGGCTGTTTTTTATCTAAATTATCGAAATCGAGTTGATTTTTGAATACAATGTGATATAATCATTGCGCCAAGGCGGTTTTGATTGTCCGCTTTCGGGGGTGTTCTGGATTCGACATTCGGTCTGATACGGGATAAGCACGTCGTAGGCTCGGCTACGTTAAAACGGAACGTTAAAATTAAACGCAAAAAACAATCAAAAGAGCTCCTCTATGGAGTTCGCTCTTGCTGCGTAATTTAGTCAGCACGTCGACCTGAGGTTTTCTGTTCCCTCAGCAATCGGCGTCAGAAAAACAGACAACGCAATCCGATTTCTCGGTAGGATTGTTGTTATCACGAGATCATCGAAGCAAGGTTTGTAGGTGAACCGAAGCAAGAAAAATTTTAATCACCAACTAAACGTGTAGAAAGTGCCGAGGACGGTCGGGTGGACCGGGGTTCAAATCCCCGCATCTCCACCACAGATGAAAAAAACGAACTCTGAAACAAATACGGAGTTCGTCTTTTTCTTTTCAAGAGACTTTTTCGGCGTTAGATTTAAGTTTTGATTTCGCCATATACAACCGAATAATTATCGTTTAGCAGGTATTGAGTGTCCGATATCTGCTATTTTTTTATCGTCCGATTTATCGCCTTTCGTCGTCGCGTTGTAGCATAGTGAAAAGCGGAAGTCAACGGCAAAAATTTTTACCGAAAATTCTGAAATTATCGACTATTACATAAAATTTTTTGCCGGTTCGTTGACTTCTGTCTAACCAACTATAAGGTAAAAAACTTCTATCTTTTCCCAGTGCTACTTCCGTTTTTGCCGAAAGGCGAAATAAATCGGAGGTAAAATACAATGAAAGAAGTAAACAAAGGCATTTTGGATAACGATACGGTTATCTCAACAGAAAACATACAGAAAATGGGCGAAGTTATCGCCTTGACCTGTATCAAAACAGTAATCGTCCGTTCGGGCAAAGATTTACATTATCTATACAAAGGGCTATTGCGAGATATGAACCGCTCAAAAGAAGATAATTCGCCATTCTCAAATGCATACGATATTGCTCAAGAGGCAATGTTGTTTCTTTGCCAACATATAGGCGAGAAACTCGGTGACAACTGTATCACGAAATACGGAAAGACTACAACCATCAGAAGTGCTTGTTATCGTTGCGCCGACAATTATTTACAAAAGCAATACACACGCTATTTAGCAAATACAGTAAGCCTTGACGAGCGAATTACGGCAGAATCCGAAACAACACTCGACGAGGAGCAGAAAAACGATTATACAGTCGTTGACGGGCTTATATCGAAGATGAAACTTACCGCCGCTGAATACGAAACGTTATGTGCGTATATGGCAGGACTTACTTATCTTGAAGTAACACGTCATTTGAATGTAAACCGCACGACGATTTGGCGCAGAAGAATGAGCCTGCAAAAAAATATGCGCTTGCTACAAACAGCCTTTAATATAAAAATTTAGACGGATAAATCACTAAAATTTGCCCGTCTATTTTTATGCCGTATTACGCTTTAATTTTACCTCCAAACTCGCAAGGATTTTGCGACAATGGCGATTAGGCGTGTCTTGTCTTGATATAAGTGCAAAGCAATAGCCCGATTTATTTGGTCAGGCTATTTGACTGTTATAAGGTATTCATATCGCCGGCAAATTCAACGCTACGGCATTCAGTATTGAAGAAGTGAAATCCCCATATCTTATACTTATTATCATCGACAAATGTTACGGTTGGAATTGCTTTTTCTTTTAATTCAAGCAAAAAATCTTCCTTCCATTTGTCGGAATCAATCAAGTGCGTACCTTTCGGCTCAACAAAGACAATAAGTTGTTCAACCGAATCCGCACGGTTTTTGCACAGATAGAGAATATAGTCTGGTTCAAAGCGTTCGCCGCCATCGAACGAATATAAATGGATTTGTCTCTCATTACGCAACAAATACACCTTATCGTATTTTGAACGCAAAGTATCGACGTAATCCTTAAAGTAGCGCACGAAGGCTTTTTCTTCTGACGTACCGTAGTTGTCATTAAAAACAAACCAATCTTCAACGGACAAGTCTAAACGGTTTGCTCCAACGGAAGCATCGTTTTGCGACACTCCTATACCGCCCGAAATCGGTTTGACATTTATGCTCTTTTCTTTTTCATAGTATTCGCGCAGGTAGTGCGCCTTGAATTCGGTTGTGCCTTCCCAAACTTCTTCGATTGCGGAAATCTTCAATGCAATTTTTGAAAGCACATTAACGCACGCACGATAAACAACATTCATCGGTAACGCCTTATATTTTGACGTAACCTTCATTTTTATATTTCCGAGATAATTTTCGTTCGTTACAAATTCATACGTTGATTTAATATTCGGGAAGTAAGATTTCAACGTATTGAATTTGAAAACATCAAACTGCCTTAATGCACGGTTTACGGTCGAATAATTTATATCTGCAATTTCCTTGAATGTCATTGTGATAGAATGTGTTTCAACGCTTTTATCGCTTGAAATTTCTTCTAAAACGACATCTTCGCCACCACGTCCAACCGATATGGCGACATCGTAAATTTTATTTCTTACCGACGGGAGCAGTTCGTGAACGTCAGCACGGCTTTTCAACATTCTTTCGTTTGTAAATACATATCCTGTTTGATACAATTCATCGGCTTTGAACGAGTCTTTAAGGCTATATCTTTTTGTAATTATACCTTCGAGATCAAGTCCGATTTCGCGCAAGGCGGTATGTAATTCGCTGATATATCTCGGTTCGTTCCAACAATGATAATACAACGTCTCGCAAATGCGAAGTTGATTGTCAACATCGTCATCATATTTCCTTTGATATTTCGGTTGTTCGTCGTCAATTCTGAATGGGCAATATCTTGCTCCGCGTCCGATAAGTTGTGCTTCCGAAATTGTCCCCGCGCCGGGTTTACCGTTTTTTCCGTCACGAGTTTCATACAAACGCACAATATCAAACAAATTCAGTACATCCCAACCTTCGTTTAACTTATCGACGGCAAATACGGCACGATAAGGGTTGTCGATATCTTCAAGAGAGTTTAATATCAACTGATTTTTCTCAATTTCTTTATCTTCGTTTGCTGAAATGCAGTGAATCGCCGAGAAATCTTCTTTGATTTCCTGTGCCAACTGGTCGAATGATATTCCGTTTTTAACAAAATAATCATACGCTTCTTGCATTATAGGAGCCTGCCCGCGAATAGTATCAAATACTTCTTGTATTTTTGTGCCGGTAAGAGCAGATATGCCCGATATAAAAGCAGCCATATTGTTTGCATTGTCTTTAATGCGATGCGATTTTAACAATATAACAGGTTTTATATTCAATCGATTATTTTGAAACACCTTCAACCGATATTGACTCAAAAGAACAGCCTGCAACGACCTATCGAACACGGGGCTATCGGTACGAAGTGTTTTTATCTCTTTTGAGTATAAATCATCTCGGAATTTCGATAGCGGATAATCAAAAACAATTTTATTCTCGTATTTTTTGAAAATATCCGGATTTTTTATATCGCAGGTTGCCGTAAATTCCAATAACACATTTTCAGGACTTGAATTAAAAATTCGTTCAACAGTATATTCCCAACTTTTTACATTTTCGTCGTCGTTTTGCTTTTTGGTGCTTGCACTCAAATGGTGTGCTTCGTCCGAAATAAGAACAATTTTCTTGCCATAAAAATCATCAAAAGACAGACTGTTTTCTTTTACAGCCCACATATCCGAATGCAATCCTTGTATTGTTGTAAAACAAATATTTATTGCGTTTTCGTCAGTATTTTGAAAGTTGCTTACTTCTTTTACCTTTATACGATCGCCGTCTAAAATCAGATTTTCGGCAAACAAATATTTCGATGATGTTTGTGTAAGGAAGTTTTCCTTTGTCTTGCGGACAATATTGCTCAAATTCACAAAGAAGAGAAAATTACGGTACCCTTGCTTATAAAGATAGAGCATAAGTCCCGCCATAATGAGTGTTTTTCCGCTTCCTGTTGCCATATGGAACAGCGTTTGCGTTGGTTTTTGTCGTATTTTCGGATTTTCAAAATACGTTATGTAATTGCAAAAAGCCGCCTCTTGATAAGGGCGAAGTTCAAAATCCGGATTCAGATTTTCTTTGATATACTGCGGAAGTTCGCTATAATAACCGACTTCTTTTAATGTATCAATTTTTTCAAAAAGAAACGGCATAGTTACGACTCCTTATAAAAACTGTTTGTGAATGCCTTATCCACTTCTGATATATCGTAGGTTTCGTCGTCGATATCACAGTAGTTGACATAAAGCATATTCTTATCAAGCAATGCAAGGAACAGTCTTTTTTTATCGTCAAAAGACAGAGATTTGAAATCGTCGGCGTTCGGATCGATTTCTTGCGGACTAACGTAACTGCTTATAAAACCGCTCTTTGCGATTTCAAACCATACACTTTTTAGTTGGTCATCGTTTTCGGCTTTGGTTATTGCTTCTACGTATTTATCATTGAGTTGTGCAAGTTCACAATAAACAAACGAACCACCACCTTGCCAATTTACAAAAGGTGAAATACCGCCATTTTCCCCACTAATTACTTTCTTTAAGCGTTCAACTGCAACATCTTTAATATAATCCATTTGTTCAACGCCAATATATCGCCGTCCCATTTTATGTGCTACCGCAGCCGTAGTTCCTGAACCCAAGAAGAAGTCTAAAATGATATCGTTTTCTTTTGTAACAGCCTTAATTAGGAATGCAATAACACTTTCGGGTTTTGAATAGGGGAAATCAAGTCCTAATTTTTTTAGATGGGTGTTTGCATCTTCATTCGTTCCAACACCAATTGCTTTTGATAGGTACTGGGCATCAATGTATTTTTCTGGAGCCATAGTTGTTCCTTCTGGCCGTTGGAACCTAACCGAGAATTTATTTGATTTGACTATAAAGTATGTTCCTTTTGACACTTCTTCATCGAGCATATCTTGAGCCCACACAAATTCACCTTTTAAGATAACATCTTTATCGTTAACGCCATTAACAATATTAAACGGTGTAATTATTTCTACTCTATCAGGCTGTCCTGCCGCAATATATTCATCTGGAATGTTGAACTTTATTTTACCCTTTGGGAATTTAAGAGTATGAATATTATTTCCTGTATGTAAAAGGGGAGCATCGCCATTCTCGGTTTCTTTGCCTATGTATGCTTTTGATGTATCCTTGGCCTTTTCAAAACAAACAATATACTCAATCGATGACCTTGATTTGTTGGAGAGTGAATCCGGGTTATCTGTGTTTTTCCATACAAAAGTCTCAACGAACTCCCCGTCTTCAAATATTTCGCTTGCTAATACTTTTAACCAATGATAGCCGTCTTCGCCCATATGACAGAACAGCACGCCACCTTTTGCGAGTAAACGACGTGATAATTTAAGGCGGTCTTTCATAAATACCAGCCAAGTGCTCAACTTAAAATTCGAATTGTATTTAAAAGCGTCAGCAGGCTTATTCTTGACAAAATAGTAAGGTGGATCAATATAAATACAGTTTATTTTCCCTTCGTATTTTTTGAGTAATGATGATAACACTAAAAGATTATTGCCCTTAATAATCAAGTTATCGTTAGAATTTATTTCAGTAATACTCTGGGCAGTCGTGCAATCCTTTACGTTTGAATTGGGTTTGCCAGCGATGTCAATAGAACCATTGTGTGAGTAACGAACGGCACTAGTAAATACTTTTGGATAAAGCAATCTATCTATCTCGTTTGGGGCTAAAGTTTCATTGTAAAATATTTCGTCGTGTTTTTGATCTTCCTTTGTTTGACCGCCTTCCAAAACGCAATCTTTATACGGAAAAGATAAAACAACATTATCCGATGACGAAATAAACTCGCCGTTATTATCGACAAGTCCGATTTTATTCTTATAGCGTGTGAATGAGTCCGGTAAAAACTGACGATTATTGATTACCCAGCCGAATCCTACTTTATCAAAAACGGCAATATCGTCTACAACCGTAAAAAATCTACTTTTGGTAGTTTCGTTTTCATAGAGCATTTTAATAAGAGCCGAGTCCATTTTCATAGCCGCTTCATACACGGCGTTTCGCAACAATTCGCCGTTTTCTGTGAAAAATCTCGAATCTTGCTTAAGTACTTCTAAAACGTTTTGATAGAAATCGTTCATCGCACACACTCCACGATCGCTGAATTATTCGGTGAACAATTAAAAATCGAAAATGTACACCGAATAGCGTAGTCGGTGTACAAATTGAATTGATAAAGACATAAAAAATATCATCTATGTACAATTTTTCAAATAATGCTTGGACATCCTTGCACGAATATTGACTTTATCGATGTTTTTTGGTATAATAAAATACATCAATTACGCTATTCCGTGAACAAATCACAGCAGTTTTCCAAGGCGGTTCATCATAGCGGCTTTATGCTCTAAAAGCGAATGAGCATAGCGGTTTAGAGTGACTGTCGGGTTCTTGTGACCGAGTATTTCGGACAGCGTTTTTACGTCCATTCCGCACTCTAAGGCGCGAGTTGCAAATGTATGACGTAGCGAATGAAAACCGCGGTGAACAATATTTTGTTTTTTAAGCAGCAATTCAAAACTTCGTTGGTAAGAACGCACAGAAACGGCGTTGCCGCCCATAGACACCACGAAGTCCGAATTACTGTTTTTCTTTATGCTTTTTAGTTTTGGCAGCAGTTGTTTCGGGAGCGGTATCACTCTACGTGAAGTGGCGGTTTTCGGCTCGTCAAACACAATCCCGCCGCTTGTATCATGGCAGGAGCGAGAAACGGTCAGCAAGCCTTTTTGCAGGTCTATATCTTTCCATTGCAGAGCAATCAATTCGCCTATACGCAAGCCCGTATAAAGGCACAAAACGATACCGAACAATTTTGTCTTTTTGCTATCGAATACAGCCGATTCTATTTTCTTTTGCTCGGCAAGTGTAAAACACTCGATTTTACGTTCTTTGAGTTTCGGGCGTTTAATCATATTTGCCGTATAGTCTTTGGCATATCCAAGCAAATGCGCCGTGCGTAACGAATTTTGCAATACCGAGATAATTGCGTTTACCGTATTTGCGGACAAACCCTTGCCGGATTTATCGTTTCCGCTTGATAAAAGTTCCGTCACAAACGATTGCAAAACGATAGGCGTAAGGTCGCTTACGTCCATATCGCCGATTTTCGGGGTAATGTGCGTGCGTATTAGTTGTTCATAGCGGATATATGTGCGTTCTTTTGCGCTTGGTTTTATGTAATTGTTGAGCCAAATATTCAGCCATTCTATGTATTTCATTTTTGATTCTCCTATGATTTTTAATTGATTTTCCAAATTTTCAAACTCGCAAGGTTTTTGCGACGTTGGCAATTAGGCGTGGCTTGTCTTGATACAAGTCGGCTCGGCTACGCCTCGCCGAAGACAAGCCACGCCTCTGTCCGAACAAACAAACCTAAATCGGGCAATGAAAGCACGGGCGGAAGGCGAAGTCGCCGCTAACCCGCTTGGCGATCTTTCGCCTTTTTCTCCGCCGTGCGTGGACTTTCATTTTACACCGAGTTTATGCCGTTTGAGTTTTCGGAACAGTCGGGAGCGTTTGCGTTGTCGTTCGGTTGTTCGCTACGGAGGTATTCCGTCATCAAAGACAGTAGAGTGCTGTAAAACGATTTTTGTTCTACCGTGGACATTTTTTCAATGTTCGGCGTGCCGATCGTTGTTATCTTGTATTGCTTTTTCATAGCCGTTTCTCCTTTTTGCCCAAAGGATAGCGGTCAAACTCGCAACTTTCTTGCGACTTTGAGTAAATTTTTTCATTTTTTTGGAAAATTTCGGTCGAACTCGCAAAAAACTTGCGACTTTGGCTTGTAGTCTTGTGGACAAGGAAGAAACAAGACGTTTTTTCTTTCTCGTGGAAATCCTATCCGATTTCGGTCTAAAAACTTTTATGGGTGCAAACACAAATCGAGCCACCGCAAGGGTAAAAAATATAGTGAGAACTATAAAGCCACAAAAAATTTCCCTATATTTTTTACTGTTCCCATGCTGTGTTCGCCAAAATCGGATTGTTCGGTTTCCGTCGAAAGACAAAAAAATTAAAAGGAGTTATAACCAAAATGAAAAAAGCAATTATTTATGCCCGTTATTCCAGCGATAGCCAAACCGAACAATCTATTGAAGGACAACTTCGTGTGTGTCGAGAGTATGCTCAAAACAACGATATACTCATAGTCGATACCTATATCGACCGCGCTATGACGGGAACGAACGATATGCGTCCCGATTTTCAACGTATGTTAAAAGACAGCGTAAAACGGCAATGGGAAGTGGTCCTTGTTTACAAATTAGACAGGTTTTCAAGAGATAAATACGAAATGACGATACATAAGCATACTTTGAAAGAAAACGGCGTAAAACTTGTATCCGCTATGGAGAATATTCCCGATAGCCCCGAAGGCATTATACTTGAAAGCCTGCTTGAAGGTATGAATCAGTACTACAGCGCGGAACTTGCTCAAAAGATAAATCGCGGATTAAAAGAAAGTTGGATGAAAGGTCAGACAACCGGCGGTAAACCCGTGTTCGGATATGACGTCGTTGACAAAAAGTGTATCATAAACGAATATGAAAGCGGAATTATACTTGAAGCCTTCACCAAGTATGCACAAGGATATAAAGCAAACGCTATTGTAGAGATTTTCAAAGAAAAAGGCTACCGTCGTAAAAACGGTATGCCCATAGGAGAAAAATATTTATACAGTTTATTTCACGATATCCGTTATACGGGAATTGTCGAACACCAAGGCGTTGTATATGATAAAATCTTTCCAAGAATTATATCGGACGAACTTTGGCAAGCAGTAAGCGCAATAAACGATGAAAATAAGATTGCTCCGAGCCGCAAAAAAGAGATTTTCGACTTTATTCTTTCGGGAAAACTTATCTGTGGCGACTGCAAACACCGTATGATAGGAATAAGCGGAACAAGTAAAACTGGAGCAATTCACTATTACTATTCCTGTAAATCAAAACAGCGCAGAAAAATGAAGTGCAACACAAAACCTATACAAAAGCAGTTTTTGGAAGATATGGTTATTCATACAACATCCGAAATGCTGAAAAGCGTGTCGGCGATACATAAAATAGCCGAAAAAATTTATAACGTTCATAAAGCCGAAACGGCGGATAACACAGCGTTGAAATTGCTGGAACGCAAGCAGAAAGAGGCTCTAAAAGCACAAAACAACATAATTAAGGCAATCGAGCAGGGTATTATTACCGAAGTAACAAAAATTCGCTTGACGGAACTTGAAAAACAACTGACGAGTCTTGAATTTGAAATTGCAAAAGAAAAAGCCCGCAGTTACACATACTTAACCGTCGAGCAAATAGAGATGTATTTAAGTAAATTCGTATTTGAAAATACGGACGACATAAAAGTGCGAAAACTAATAGTAAATGCCTTTGTTCGGGAAGTCATACTCTATGAAGACGAGATTGTCATTACATACACGTTTACAGATAATCCCGAGCACCTGAAAAGGACGAAGGACACGACCTTAAAAACAGAAAACCAAATAGAACAGGCGGAAAAATCCGCTTCTTCTTATATAGTGAGTTCGAGCATTTTCAGCCACTTCCCACCACAAAAAAGACAAGTTGAACTCTGTCCGACTTGTTTTTTTGTGTAAGGAAAACCACCGGATAGTCCGGTGGTTCTATTATAGGCTTTTGCCGATGTGGTGTTGTAGTTAAACTCCGTTCGTGTATAAGATGAGAGTAGTTCATACGGATTCTCCTTGGGATATATTTTTTTGTGGTAAACTAATTATACCAAAGATTCGTATGAACTGTTTTTTTGTTTAGGTGTTGCACTTGAAAGTATAATTCACCCGAGCAAAAAATAATACGAACCCTAAATTAGAGTTCGTATTATTGGCTTGTTGCGAGCAAAATAATGCTTTAATCGGATTGAGTTTTTTTGATTTTAAATTCTCCCGAGAGAATGGTCGTCCAAAAGGAAATCGACCACATTGTTATTTTGCATCGGTTGATTTGACATCAAAAAGCACGTCGGTATTCATTATTTAGCGGGAACAAATCCTGCGACGACGGCAAACACCATAAGCGAGCAGCAAATGATCATGCAAGTGATTTGAATGGGCTTGCTGTTCTTGATATAGTTGACTGCTTTGTCAAATTTCTCGAAGTAGAAGTTTTGCTCAAACCAGTTTTTGCCGCCTATTTGCAAAATACCGCCGAATGTAAGCGTGCTTGCTCTGAACAAGAGCCAGAGGCCCGGATCGGGAGCCATGCCGAATCTGCCCATGCCGACGAGCGGGCCGATGAATACGCCGAGGATAGGTGCAAGCAGGAAACCTATGTGCATAAGCGCAACGGATGAGGAAAATTCGCCAGTGACAAAAAGCCAGTTCCAAATGGTGTAAGCAATCATCATTGCAACTGTGATTGCGATTCCGACCGTGGTTGTACCTGTGACTGCGCTATTGAATATGGTTGCTTGATTTGTGAAATATTCGGATGTGAACGCGACCTCGGAGCCGAGCTTTGAAAAACCGTCGATGAAGTAAATCGGGGAATATGCAGTGGTTGTTGTGCCCCAGGTTGAGCCGAGGAAAAATGCGGAAGCACCCATTGCGACAAACAAACCGGAAACGCCGTTAAAATATTGTTTGTTCTTAAAGAAGTCCGTCATTGTTGCTTCCAAAATATTGATGATGTAAAGCCCCAAGACAATGATTACGAAAATCGGACCCGGGAGAAGACCGAAACATGCAAACAACACGATAAATCTTCCCACAAGCAACGTTGAAAGTTTCAACGTTTCGAAGAAAACCGGTTTCATTGCAATCAAAACGATTATGCCGAGTACGATGTTGAAAAAGATGTTTCCGTAAGCCTGGAATTTCGATGTCAATACCGATACGCCGAGAATCGTCACCGTAAACATAAACCATTTGAGAACGGTGTCTAAACCCGGTGTGACCTTGTATTCCATGGCTTCCGGGCCTGGTGCGAACATTTTTTTGAGTCTTTCGGCTCTTGTTGCTTTCTTTTCGCTGTCCATAATGTTACTCCTGTGTTTCTTTCGATTTTTCAATCGATATATTTTTATAATTAAACTATACCCATGATACCGATATTTGTAAATAACAGCCACAAAACGAATGATTAAAATAGTATTAAAATGGGACTAAATCGCAAAAAAGTCCCATATATATTGATTTATTAAACTTTAATATGATAGTATGATAATAATTGAATGAAACACAATGTACGGATAAGGGAAAGTCATGTCAAACGATATCACCAAAAATCATATCACGGATTGTTTCAACGTTCTGAGCAGAAAATATAGTTTGAACAAAATCACCGTCAACATGATCATCGAGGCGGCAGGGGTGTCGAAATCCACATTCTATCGCCATTTCTTGGATAAATACGACGTTATGAACTACAACTATAAGCGTGCTTTGGACGAGATATTCAGGAACAATGACTGCAAGAGTTGGAACGAGCTGTTTTTGAGCATACTGTCTTTTATCGAAATAGATCCCGAGCGCATCAAAAACGCATTTTGTTATCTCGGTGACAATTCATACGACCAATACGTGTTTGAGTACTCCTTCAACAGAATGAACCAGACATGCATTGAAAAACTCGGACATCCGCTTTTCGAGAGCGAGATTTACACGGCAAAGCTCATTATTTACGGCTGTGTATATGCGGTGAAAGATTGGATTTTCGCAAACAAACGCATATCCAAAGAGGAGCTTGCTTTGCAAATCGACAACGCTATCCCCGAAAAGTACAAAATGCTGTTGTGAAAAGGCGTCGATAAGGCTATATTTCATTAGAATCGTTATTCTCGGAATAACAAACAAAATCGTAACAACAAAAAAATAAATAACAAAAACGAGGTATTACGTTATGGCAATGAGAAAAAGCATCCTCCATCTTGTAAAAGTAATGGGCGGTATTGCCGGCATGATGACCAAAATCACCGAAGACTCCCCGGAGTATTACGCATTGAATTGCTTGACCGACGAAGAAGCGGACGTTGCTGCAAGCCTTGGCTTGAGAAAGCCCAGAACGCTTGAGTATGTGGCAAATAAGTGCGGAAAATCCCTTGACGACACCAAGAAGATTCTTGACAGACTCGGATACTTGGGCGTCATCAAGATTTACACCGAAAACGGTCAAACGCTGTATTTTATGCAGATTTTTGCGCCCGGTACGCTTGAAATGATGGTCGGTTGCACCGAAAACGTCAACAAACATCCCGAAATCGCAAAAGCGTTCGAGGCGTACACACGCGGACTTATGGAGTCGATGGGAACTATGTTGCCGTACGGCGCAAGCATGATGAGAGTTATCCCCATCGAATCGGCAATCGCAAGCGATACCCAAGCCGTGCCTTACGAGAAAATCTCATACTATCTCGATAAATACGACACGTTTTCCGTGTCGCCCTGTTCCTGTCGCCGCTCAAGAAGATTGATCGGAGAAGGGTGCGGACACCTCGAGGACGATATGTGCGTCCAAATGGGTTCGGGCGCAGAATACTTTATAAAAACCGGCAAGGCAAGACAAATCACGAGAGAAGAAGCCGAAGCCATTTTCAAAAAAGCGGAAGAAAACGGCTTGATGCACCAAATGCCCAACCTCGAAGGGCCGGGCGAATCGGCGGCAATATGCAACTGCTGCGCTTGCTCGTGCTTTGCAATCCGCATCTCTACAATGTTCAATTGTCCGGATGCCGAAAGAAGCAATTACCACGCCGAAATCAATCAGGAGAACTGCGTCGCATGCGGACAATGCGTCGAAAACTGTCCTACCAACGCCGTCAGACTCGGTCAAAAGATATGTGCAAAAACTCCGATTGAAACAAAGAAATACGACACCGTTCGCAATACCGTTTGGGGCAAAGACAAGTGGAACGTCGATTATCGCGAAAACAGACAAGACACTCTCGAGAGCGGTACTGCGCCGTGTAAAACGGCATGTCCTGCCCATATTGCCGTTCAAGGCTACATCAGACTTGCGTCTTTGGGCAAATATAAAGACGCTTTGGAATTGATCAAGAAAGAAAATCCGTTCCCGGCGATCTGCGGTCGTATTTGTCCGCACAAGTGTGAAGATGCCTGCACGCGCGGTCAAATCGACAAAGGCGTCGCAATCGACGAAATCAAAAAGTTTATTGCGGATAAAGATAAAAACAACAGCGACAGATTTATCCCCAAGAAAAAGCACGATTATTCCATGAAGAATATCGCGGTGATAGGTTCGGGCCCCGCCGGTCTTTCTTGCGCATACTATCTTGCCGTGGACGGTTACAGCGTGACCGTTTTTGAAAAGGAAGACAAACTCGGCGGTATGATGACACTTGGAATTCCCGCATTCAGACTCGAAAAAGACGTTGTTGAAGCGGAAATCGATATTTTGCGCGAACTGGGCGTAAAGTTTGAAACCGGCGTCGAAGTCGGTAAAGACAAAACCATAGACGATTTGAAGAAAGAGGGCTTTGACGGGTTCTATCTTGCAATCGGCGCAAGTGCCGGAAGAAAACTCGGTGTGGACGGAGAAGATGCAAACGGCGTTATTTTGGGCGTTGATTTCCTAAAAGGCGTCGCACTCGAAAAAGCGGAAAAGCTTCACGGAAACGTCGTTGTCATCGGCGGCGGCAACGTTGCAATCGACGTGGCAAGAACGGCGGTCAGATACGGCGCTGCAACCGTAAACATGTATTCTCTCGAACAAAGAGCCGAAATGCCCGCACTCGAAGAAGAAATCGAGGAGGCGGAGAGCGAAAATATCGTCATAAACAACGGATACGGACCTAAACGTATAGTTGTTCAAAACGGCAAAGTCGTCGGCGTAGAATTTAAGAAATGTTTGTCCGTTTTCAACGATGAAGGCAGATTCGCTCCCAAATACGACGAAAACGATACGATTATCGTGGATGCCGATTACGTTCTCGTTTCCATCGGTCAAAGAATCGAATGGGGCAACTTGCTCAAAGGCACAAACGTCAAGCTCAACAGAAACAACACTGTCGCAGTCGATGAATTCTATGTCACGGGCGACAAGAATATAGTTGCGGGCGGAGATTGCGTAACCGGTCCGAAATTTGCAATAAACGCAATAGCCGGCGGAAAAGAAGGTGCTATTTCATTGCATAGAGCGGTATGGCCCGGTCAAACGCAAAAGTACGGCAGAGACAGAAGAGTCTTTGTCGAACTTGACAAGAGCAATCTCGATTTGAGCGGATACGATAACGTCAAACGTCAACGTCCGTTGCACATCAAGGAAAACGACGGCACGTTTAAGGATAACAGAGCGACATTCACCGAGGAACAAATGAAAGCGGAAACCGCTCGTTGTCTCGGATGCGGCGCTGCAAAAGTCGATACTTATATGTGTGTCGGTTGCGGTCAATGCACCACAAAATGTAAATTCGATGCGATAAAACTTGTCAGAAACGATAAAACCGTCGTTGCAAAAGTGTATGAAAAATTGCCTCTCGAAATGGCAAAACACGCAATTAAGCGCGTAGGTAAGATTATCGCCAAGCCGCTTACAAAGGATAAGGATTGATATATGCACGAACTGGGAATAGTTTTTGAGGTCGTCAAAGTCGTGGAACAAGTGGCGAAAGAGCAAAAACTGCCGTCGGTCGATACGATCGTCTTGCAAGTCGGTGAACTCTGCGGAGTGATACCTGTCTACCTCGACGAGTGTTGGCCTGCCGCAATAGATAAAAAACCGTATTTTAAAAATACGAAATTAAAGCTCGATGTTGTGCCGGGCGTGGCAAAGTGCCGCCAATGCGGAGAAGTGTTCAACGTAATTGCAAACGAGGGATACTGTCCCAAATGCCATTCGTTTGACAAAGATTTGCTGTCGGGAAGAGAATTTTTGATAAAAGAGATTCTCGTCCCCGAGGACGAAACGCCGACCGATCAGGTATCGGAATCAAGCGACCAAACGGATGATTGAAGTAAAAATCGATATAAACCACCGACAAAGCTCGGTGGTTTATATTTGTGACAAACTTTATAAAATATTATGTGCGTAATCGATGTGTTTCGTCGCTGTTTTTATGCAGATTTTTCGTCGTATTTTTCGACGGAATCCGCTTTGAACATAAGCGCGATTCCTTGCAATACGGCAATCGTGCCAAGCGTTATAAACACTGCGTCAACCATATACCATTTGGCAACTATAAACAAAATGCCGATGATAAACAAAATTATGGGATTTAGCAAAATGAACACTTTATCTTTTACGTTTGCACGCTTAAACGTCGATATTTGCGATATAAGCATATAAACGGCATAAGCGCAAAGCACGATGCCGAGCACCAAAAGCGCAATATCAACAACCGTCCAACCACACGTTATTACCACGATTCCCAGCGCGATTTCAATGCCGCCTTCAACCCACTTTTTGCCGATGAGATTTATCGTTCCGACGATTGCAAGCATCACGCCTGCAACGGTCAGCATCGCGCTTACGAAGGATGAGCGCAGAATACAAAAAAGTATGCCGACCGCAATCATTGCGATGCCGTAAACTATGTTGAGATTTTTGATCGTTATTTTGCCGCTGTCTTTCATTTTTACCTCTTTGTTTCGGACACGCAAAAGCGTTACCCTTTATAAATAGTATGGTGCGACGCGTCAAAATAATACGCACGGCAAAAGGACGATTTGAAAAATCAAACGCTTGCCGATTTTATGGAAAAGCCAAGATAAATCCGAAATACGATATTCGGCGCAATTCGCTTTGCGGTTTTGAAAAAAAAATTGTATTATATACCCATGATAGACAATTTCGTTCAACCCAAAAATATCGTAGTTGCAGAGGATTTGCAACTTGTCAAATATTATCCGCGCTACAAGCAAACGCTGGAATGGTATCAGGATCTCGACGTATGCAAGCAAGTGGACAACATCGATTTTCCCTACGACCTAGCAAGACTCAAAGCGATGTACAATGCGCTTGCAAAGGGTGGCGAGTGCTACTATATCAAGGTGAAAGACAACGGCAAGTGGCGTCTTGTGGGGGATATATCCCTTTTCAAAGGCGAGATAGGCATGGCGATTTGCAAGCAATATCAAAATCGTCATTTTGGCAGGCGTGCGGTTGCGGCGATGCTTGAAAGAGCCAAAGAGATAGGGCTCGATCACGTCGAGTGCGAAATTTACGATTTCAATTTGCAGAGCCGAAAGATGTTCGAGTCGGTCGGTTTTGAAAAGTACGCTCACGAAAGGTATCGCAAATTTCTTTGACGGCAATATAACCGTGCCGTAAATCCGCTTGAAAACAGTGTGGATGGCCTATGTTTTTCACTATATAATAAGTATTAATATATTTGCAAAACAAATATCGTCAAACCGTTTGACATTCCGCTTGTATTTTGATAAATTAGAAGTCGAGCCGCTCGAAAGTGGTTTTTAAGTCAATCAAAGATTGCACCTATGTCGGCGAGACTGGTTAGAGGAGGTAAAAACAATGTACGCAGTAGTTGAATGCGGAGGCAAGCAATACAAAGTCGAGAAGGACATGCTCGTCAAGGTCGAGAAAATCGACGCTGAAATCGGCGACGTCATCGAACTCAAGGCTCTCATGCTCGTCGACGACAACGGAAACGTTAAAGCAGGACAAGACGCACAAGCTGTCAAAGTGAGTGCAAAAGTCAATGCACAGGACAAGTTCCCCAAAGTTTACGTTTTCCATTACAAGTCCAAAAAGAACATCAGAAAGCGTCAAGGTCATCGTCAACCGTACACCGAGTTGAAGATCGTTTCAATCGAGGGTTAAGCGATGGTCAAGGTCAGGTTCTCGACACAGGACGGAAAGTTTGTGGGCGTTGAGTGCTCGGGGCATTGCGAGTACGCCGAAGAGGGCGCGGACATAGTTTGTGCGGCTTTAAGTTCGGTGATACAAACGGCAGTGCTGGGCATCATGCACATAGTCGGAGTCAATATAGCATACGAAACCGACGCAAAAGACGGATATTTGTATGCGATGTTGCCAAAGTCAATGACTTCCGCTCAGGCACACGATGCCGACGTGATTTTGAGAACGGCTTATCTAGGGGCGTCCGACCTCTATGAAAACTTTTCGGACTTCATCACATTGGAGGTAGAATGATTATGTTTATGAATATACAATTGTTCGCTCATAAAAAAGGAACGGGTTCTTCGCACAACGGTCGTGATAGCGAATCCAAGCGTCTGGGCCCCAAACGCGCCGACGGTCAATTCGTTCTCGCTGGCAACATCCTTGTTCGCCAAAGAGGCACGAAGTATCATCCGGGCAACAACGTTTCAATCGGCAAGGACGATACGTTGTTTGCGCTTATCGACGGCGTTGTGAAATTTGAGCGTGTTGGAAAAGACAGAAAACAAGTTTCCGTTTACGCACAAGAGCAATAACGATGACGAAACCGCCTGATTTTTCGGGCGGTTTTTCTTACGCGCGTGCGCGCGCGAGCACGTACAATAAAAATACGCAAGACAAAAGAGAAGCTGCCTTATTTGCAATATTTTGCGACGGCAAAAATATACTTTATCGATGGAGCAAATTGAGTTTTCAATCCCCAAAACGCCGACTTTCGACATAGAACAAACCCTCGATTGCGGGCAGGTTTTCCGCTTCGTAAAAGACGGAAACGCTTTCAAGGTGTGTGCGAAAAATCATATGGCGCGCATAGAGGACAAGGGTTGCGAATATTCGGTTGTGTGCGACGATAAGGATTTTTTTGAAAAGTATTTCGATTTCGACACCGATTACGCCGCAATCCAACAAACAGTTCAAGACGGCGGTTTTGTGTCTGAAGCAATCGAATACGGCAAGGGGATACATATTCTTCGTCAAGACCCGACGGAAGCGATTTTTTCGTTTATAATTTCGCAAAACAATCACATTCCAAGAATAAAAGGGATAATCGAGCGCATTTGCGGCACTTTGGGCGAGGATATGGGCGAGTATCACGCTTTCCCGAGCGTTGAAAAACTTGCAAGCGCAGGCGAGGATTTCTACGCAAGTATCGGCGCAGGGTATAGAGCGGCATATTTGGACAGAGTTGCAAAATCGTTGCTTGATGAGGATATAAGCGAGTGGCAAAAACTCTCGACGTCGGAGCTTCGGACAAAATTGTTGTCCTTGTACGGCGTAGGAAGAAAGGTTGCCGATTGCGCATTGCTGTTCGGATTTTCACGCTTTGACGTTTTCCCGGTGGATACCTGGATTAAAAAAGCGTTCGAGAGCGAATACGAGGGCGTTTCGCCCGAAAAAATGTCCGATTTGCTCATTGAAAAATACGGCGAAAACGCAGGCTTCGTGCAACAATGGGCGTTTTATTACAAAAGAGCAAAAAAAGTATAGACAAAACGCACTTTTTGTATTAAAATGAGTTTATCAATATAAAATGACTATTACAAGTCCGCTTTTTGCGACTTGAAAGAGGAGAAGAAGATTATGGCAGCAAGCAAAAAATATGTAGTTCTTGCAGATATCGAGAGCGTCAGAGTTCCGTTCAGCGTGTTTGAATCCGCACTTGAAGAACTTTCCCGCATCGGCGAAATCGCAGCGTGCAAATTCTACGGATATTCCGCAAAACGTACCAAAGACTACGGCGAGTTCATCCAAGAAAACAGCTACGACGCACTTTCCGCACTTCCCAAGAAGAGAAAAGGCAAACTCGACCTTCGTCAAGTTATCGACGCGGCAAGACTTGCTCAATTCCCCAACATTGACGGTTTCTTCCTCATTTACGGCAACGGCGATATCACTCCGCTCATTGCGTATTTGAAGGCATACGGCAAAGACGTCGTTGCAGGCGTCATCGAGCCCGACAAGAACTCCGTTCTTTGCAACAAGGTCATCATGCTCGACGCAAAAGCGACCACTCAAACCGTGCTCAACGCAGGCTACAAGAAGGTCAACGCAGCTCCCGTCGTGAAGAAAGCGGCTCAACCCAAGGCGGCTCCCGTGCAATATGCTCCGCAACCTGCACCGCAACCCGTTTATCAACAACCCGCTCAACCGGCTCCCGCTCCGCAACCTGCTCCCGCAGCACCTGCGCAAACACAACAACAACAAAGCGAAGAAGCAGCTCAAATGGCATTGCTCCTTGAACAATTCAACAAGATTATCGCAAGCGATAACTGATTGTAATTGCAACATGAAATCGGAAATCCCGCACCGAAAGATGCGGGATTTATTTTGAAAGCACATTTTATATGTTTGATAAGTTTCGTTTAAAGCTGTGAAGCAATTCGAAATTCGCGAGGGTGATATGAACACGATTTGGTCAAGTTATATTCAAAGTATCGGGACGCTGTACACTTCCAGAGCTTTGAGATTCGCAGACAATTTCAAAGAAAGATACAAGGAAGCGTTTGCTATTGCCGATAAAAGCAAAATACTCGAAATCGGATGCGGCCCCGGGGCTTTGGCGGAATCACTTTCGAGATGGTATCCCGATTTAAAAATATACGGCGTTGACCGCGACGACAATTTTGTCAATTTTGCGCGCGAAAAAGTATCCGGCGTTGAATTTTTTGAAGGCGATGCAACACAACTCGCTTTCGATGATTGTTCGTTTGACGTCACTATATCGAATACGGTTGCAGAACACATCGAACCTTCAAAATTTTATGGCGAACAATATAGGGTTTTGAAGAAAAACGGCGTGTGCCTTGTTTTGTCTTCGCGCAGAGGTATCAATATCCCTGCGCCGTGTATATCCGAAGAAACCGAATTTGAACGGGACATTTGGGGACGAGGGGAGGAGTATTTTAGACAAGCGCATGCAAAATACGGTGTGTGTGAATATCCGCAAAACGAAGCGGAATTGCCGCTTTGCATGGAAAAGTACGGTTTTAGAAACGTCACGACGGAATATATCGTTGCAAATCTGACACCCGACAATCCGTGTTACTCGGCAGAAACGGCGCATGCCATGATAAATGCAAACAGACAAAACGATTTGGATAGCGCAGACAATATGTTGCGAATTGCGCCTCAGGTTGTCAAACCGTCGGAAGTCGACGAGCTGAAACGATTGGTGAACGAAAGGTATGACAAAAGGTTGCAACTCTATGATTGCGGAATCAAGCAATGGGACACGAACGTGAATGTAACAATGGTTGTAAGAGGCGAAAAATGATTTAAAATTTTGATTAAAAACGAAAATCCCGCACCGAAAGATGCGGGATTTTTTGCGTTGAAAATAAGGGTTCAAAGAATAGTTTTATTTTTAATTCTCTTAACTACAAAAACTAATATTTATCAAAACTCCTTTACGGCGTTGTTTTTGTACGTGCAGAAACGAATGGTGTAGCCGTTGTCGTCGATGGGTTCGCTTTGCTCGACAAGTTGCCAGTTGGGCATATCGTCAAGGTTTTCGTGGAAAACTTCCGCGCCGCCGTCCGCATCGACTTTGGTGACGTAGGCAGTGTCGCAGTAGGGCAACAGAGTGCGATACATCATTGCTCCGCCTATGACGTAGGTTTGATCGCTGTCGTAGTTTTTGAGGGTTGCAAACAGCTCGTCGAGGGATTTGACAAGAATGTATTCTTTTGCTTTTGCGTCCTCTTCCGTGCCGTTCGGGTTAAGCACGATATTCGTGCGATTTTTGAGGGGCATACCGCCGGGAAATGAGAGAAGCGTGTTGCTGCCCATAACCACGGTTTTGCCTTTTGTATGTGCGACGAAATGGCGCATGTCCTCTTTGAGAGAAAAGAGCAAGTCGTTTTTCTTGCCCAATCCCCATTTGTTGTCAACTGCAAATATAGTTTTCATTTTGACCTTGTTTTGACAATCGATTGAAACTTGTCGATTTTTCGTATAAAAAGCAACGTTTTCCTTTCAAAACTCTATGGTTTTTTGTGTAAAAACGATGTATTTTCGATGCTTTTTCGTTTAGATTGCCACTTCGATTTTCTTGTCAAGCTTTGTGTATTGATAGTTCTCAAGCTCGAAATCGTCTACGGTGAAATCGTAGAAATTTTTGACGTCCTTGTTCATCTTGAAAGTCGGGGCGGGATACTGCGGATTGTTGAGAATCTCCTCGACAATCGGGATATGGCGGTCATAGATGTGCGCGTCGCTTATTACGTGTACGAATTCACCGACTTCGAGGTTGCTCACTTGCGCGAACATATGCAGCAAGACCGCATATTGCACGACGTTCCAGTTGTTTGCGGTGAGGGTGTCCTGACTGCGTTGGTTGAGAATGCCGTTGAGTTTGTTGCCGGTGACGTTGAAAGTCATCGAATAGGCGCAAGGGTAGAGATGCATCTCGTGCAAATCCTCAAAGTTGTAGATGTTGGTGAGGATGCGTCTGGATTGCGGATTGTGTTTGAGGTCAAAAAGCACTCTGTCCACTTGATCGAATTCGCCCTCGGGATATATGCTCTTTTTGCCGAGTTGATAGCCGTACGCTTTGCCAATCGAGCCTGTTTCGTCCGCCCAGCTGTCCCAGATGTGAGAGTTGAGGTCGTGCACGTTGTTGCTCTTTTTTTGCCAAATCCAGAGAATTTCGTCTATTGCGGACTTGAACGCCGTGCGACGCAACGTGATGATGGGAAACTCTTTTGAAAGATCGTATCTGTTGACGATACAGAATTTTTTGATTGTGTGCGCAGGCGTGCCGTCAAGCCATTTGGGGCGTACTTCGAGGTTTTCGTCGCTGATGCCGTTGTCGAGAATGTTGCGGCAAGTGTCTATAAAAATTTTGTCTGCCAGGCTCATAATGCGTCCTTTTGTTATTGCAAAGGCCTCATATTTTATGAAGCCTTCGATATTTTTGTCGTTTAGTCTTTTATCACGAGTTGCGCGTTGATTTCACGCATGAGGTCGATGGGCACTTTGATGACGCGTCTGTCGAAAGTGACAAGTCCGTTCATTTCTTGCTCGACGTCGCTCACCTCGGTGTAGACGGTTGCCGAAAGTCCTTTGTCAATCTTGGGTACGATTGTTTTTTCGTACAATCTCTTAATTGCTTTTGCAAGCGCGGCGGGCTTTTTGTAAATGCGGTAGCCGAATTGGTTGTCGGGGGAGTACATATGTCCCTCGGTCTTGATTGCGTATCCGCCGAACTCGCTGAGAATGTAGCAACGATCGTCTTTTCTTGGCACGAACAAGGGTTTGAAATAGATGTGCAAGCTCTTTGTGTCCGACGTGCCTTTGCCTTGATCGTTCCAGCCGCTTACGCTGTCGATAAGACGAGTAGGATCGATTTTTTTCATCTCCTTTGTGATACGAACGGAGTCGAATTGTCCCCAGCCTTCGTTGAAGGGTACCCATACTGCGAGAGAAACGACGTTTTTGAGATGATTCATAGTCACTCTGAGTTCATTTTCAAACTCGTCGCGACCTTCTTTGTCGGCGCGGGCGAGTTTCTTGTAGCCCGATTCGTTGTCGTCCTTGATGTGATACTCGAACACGGTTGCCAAAAGACCGATGTACAAAAGATTGTACTTTGTGCCGCCGCTCACCATGTCTTGCCACACCAAAATGCCTTCCTTGTCGCAGTGATAGTGCCAGCGCAAAGGCTCGATTTTGATGTGCTTGCGCAGCATATTGAAGCCCATGGATTTGACCATTTTCACGTCCCATTCGAGTGCGGCGTTGGAAGGAGGCGTAAGCATGCCGTCAGACCAATAACCTTGGTCGAGAAGTCCGGTGTGGAAGTAGGGCTTGTTGTTGAGCCCCATACGCTTGAAGCCCTTGCTGTCCGTCACCCAACTGAATTTGCGCATGCCGAAGTAGGATTTGACTATGTCGTTGCCCACTTTGAACGCTACGTCGTAAAGTTTGGGGTTTTCGGGGGACCAAAGCTCGTAATTTTCAAGTTTTATGCTTGCCGTGTCGCCTGCGAATTGTCCGCTGTAAATCGCCTCGTTGCCGTCCATGATTATGACGTCCACGGGGACGTTTGCGGATTTTTCGAATTTGAAGTTGATGGTGTCGGTGTCGATATCGGGAACGATGGTGACGTCTTTGAGATACACTTCGTCCATGCTTTCAATCCACACGCTTTGCCAGATGCCCGATTGCGGAGTGTACCAGATTCCGCCCGGTTTGGAGGATTGTTTTGCGTGAGTGTGATAGCTTGTGTCGCACGGGTCGGTTACGACGAGTTCGATGACGTTTTCACCCGCCTTGATTGCGCCCGATACGTCGAAAGAGAAGGGAACGTAGCCGCCGATATGCTCGCCGACGGAAATGCCGTTGAGTCTGACCGAACAAATCATATCCACTGCGTCGAAATGCAAAATCGTCACCGCCTTGACGAAACTTTCGTCAAGATTGAAAGTACGATGATAATAGAGTGCGTCGTCGGGGGTTACTCTCGTGCCCTCGGGAAGCCCCGAAAGCAAACACTCGGGAGAGAAAGGAACGAGAATTTTGCCTTGATACTTGCCGTCAAAGCCCTCGCTCTTACGCAAAATCGCATAGTCCCACTCGCCGTTGAGCGTGACGTAACTGTTTCTTGCAAATTGTGGACGCGGATATTCCGCAAGAGGCGTTGAACCAACCTCGAAAGGTGTGCGAAGTCTTACTGTTTTCATAGTTTCCTCCAAATAGTTTACAATAGTATAACATATCTATATTAACCTCGCAAGAGCTGACTGCGTAATTTGACGGCAAAATCTTTGCAATTTTTCATCATCTTTTGACTATGACACCGCCTTGTGCTATACTTTTTGTGAAAATAAAAGGAGAATTGCTTATGAAACTCTTTATCGGTTCGGATATTCACGGTTCGAGCGCAAATATCCGAAGATTTTTGGACATAGTCGCAGACGCCAGAAAAGACAGCCCCGACGTCAAAGTCGTATTGCTGGGAGATATATACAATCACGGCCCGCGCAATCCCTTCCCCGAAGGATACGCGCCTATGCAAGTTGCCAAAATGCTCAACGATTCAAAAGATTTTATCCGCGTCATCAAGGGCAATTGCGACAGCGAAGTAGACCAGATGATAAGCGAATTTCCCATTGAAAGCGATTTTTCGCTTGATTGGCAAGGACGCACCGTATTTTTCACACACGGTCATAAGTGCAATCCCGACCTTCCGCCCAAGGACGCAAAAGAGGGAGATATTGTCTTTTACGGACATTTCCATCGCGCAATGTTAGAGGTCAAAGAGGGCGTGATTTACGTGTGCGTAGGCGCGATAGGGCTTTCGCCCGAAGGCGTCGAACGCTCGTATTGCGTGCTTGACGAGCACAGTATAACAATCAAGACGCTCGAAGGCGGAAAAGAGCTTGTAAAATACGATATTTGAGATTGTATGCTAACCTCAAACAGCAAAAAGCGTAAATGTTAATCGGATTGACGGAAAAATTTGCAATATTCGATTAATAAAATAAAAAACAATCGCAATACCAAAATAAAAAGCCATCGCAAACGCGGTGGCTGAATTTTTGCAAAAACGCGAAAAAATCGATTGTTTTTTACGCTTTTTGAGGACTTTTATTCCTCGAATTTCTCGACGATTATGCCTGCTTCGTCAAAAAGCTGCATGGAAAACTCGTCGGGGTAGGGGTTTTTGTACACAACCCTTTTTATGCCGCTGTTGATGATGATACGGGTGCAGATGGTGCAGGGCTGATGCGTGCAATAAAGCGTTGCGCCGTCAACCGAAACGCCGAGCCTTGCCGCTTGTGTGATTGCGTTTTGCTCTGCGTGCACGGCATAGCACTTTTCCGCACAAGTGCCGCTTTTTATGCCGAGTTGGTCGCGCATGCAATAGCCTTTGTCGCGGCAAGTGAGGATGCCCGACGGCGCGCCGTTGTAGCCTGTTGTCAAAATGCGTTTGTCCTTGACTATAATCGCGCCTATGGCTCTGCCTTGACGCGCGCAACTTGTCCAGGTGGAAACGAGTTCCGCCATGTCCATAAATCTTTTATCCCATTTGTTCATAGCACTACCACTCTTAACTTTATTATAAACCGATAATATCACATAATATTGCAATATTCAACAAGGTCTTTGCAAAAATGTGATGAAAAACTCAAAAAAACATTGCATAAAATATTGACATTTGGCAACCTATGGTATAAACTGTTAGCAATCAAGCACAAAGAGTGCTAAACGATAATACGAAACACATATACGGAGGCGTTATATGGCAATAAAACCATTGTTTGACAAGGTTGTCATCAAGGCAATCGAAACAGACGAAAAAACCGCAAGCGGAATCGTTCTTCCCGGCGCGGCAAAAGAAAAACCGCAACTTGCAAGAGTGCTTGCAGTAGGTCCCGGCGGAACAATCGACGGAAACGACGTCAAAATGCAAGTGAAAGTGGGCGATACCGTCCTTTACAGCAAATACGCAGGCAGCGAGTTCAAGATTGACGGAGAAGAAGTGGTTATCGTAAGTCAATCCGACATCCTCGCAATCGTTGAATAAGGAGGCTACGTTTTATGGCAAAACAATTTAAATACGGCGACGACGCAAGAAAGGCTTTGGAAGCAGGCGTCGACGCATTGGCAAATACTGTTAAAATCACTCTCGGCCCAAAGGGTAGAAACGTTGTGCTCGACCGTCCTTACGGTTCTCCGCTCGTCACCAACGACGGCGTGACTATCGCAAAAGACGTCGTGCTTTCCGACCCGTTTGAAAATATGGGCGCGCAAATCATAAGAGAAGTTGCCACAAAGACCAACGACGTTGCGGGCGACGGTACTACAACCGCATCCGTTTTGGCGCAGGCAATCGTCAAAGAAGGCTTGAAAAACGTTGCTGCCGGCGCAAACCCCATGGTGCTTAAACGCGGTATCATGAAGGCAACCGAGGTTGCAGTCGAAGAGCTTAAAAAGATAAGCAAGGAAGTTGAGGACAAGACCGCTATCGCTCAAGTTGCGTCTATCTCCGCAAGCGACGAGAAAATCGGTCAACTCATTTCCGACGCTATGGAAAAAGTCGGCAAGGACGGCGTAATCACCATCGAAGAGGGCAAGGCTATGACAACCGAGCTCAACGTGGTGGAAGGTATGCAATTCGACAGAGGTTACGTTTCTCCTTATCTTGTCACCAACACCGACAAGATGTCTGCGGAACTCGACAACCCCGTCATCCTCATCACCGACAAGAAAATCAGCAATATTCAAGAACTTCTTCCGCTTTTGGAGCAAGTGCTTAAAAACGGCTTGAAGTTGCTTATCATCTCCGACGACATCGAGGGCGAAGCTCTTACGACAATCATCGTCAACAAGCTCAAAGGCGTGTTCAACGTCGTGGCTGTCAAAGCTCCGGGATTCGGCGACAGAAGAAAAGCGTATCTCGAAGACATCGCAATCCTCACCGGCGGCACTTATATTTCAAGCGACCTCGGCTACGAGCTTAAAGACGTCACTCTCGATATGCTCGGCAGAGCAAAATCCGTGCGCGTTGACAAGGACAACACCACGATCGTCGGCGGCTACGGCTCGCAAGAAAACATCGCGGCAAGAGTTGCTTCCATCCGCGCTCAAATTGCGGAATCTACGTCCGAATACGACAAAGAGAAACTCCAAGAGCGTGTTGCAAAACTCGCAGGCGGCGTTGCGGTTATCGGCGTAGGCGCGGCAACCGAAGTCGAAATGAAAGAGAAGAAACTCCGCATCGAAGACGCTCTCAACGCAACCCGAGCGGCTGTCGAAGAGGGTATCGTCGCAGGCGGCGGAACGGCGTTGCTTTCCATTATCCCTGCAGTCAAGAAGGCTTGCGCAAAACTCGAAGGCGACGAGGCAACCGGTGCGAAAATCGTGCTCCGCGCTCTCGAAGCACCCGTGCGTCAAATCGCTGCAAACGCAGGTATCGACGGCGGTATAGTTGCAAACACCATCATGTCCGCAAAGAAAGCAAACTACGGCTACGACGCGCAAAAAGAAGTTTACTGCGATATGGTCAAGGCAGGTATTCTCGATCCTACCAAAGTCACTCGTAGCGCACTTCAAAACGCAGCGTCCGTTGCATCCACGTTGCTTACGACCGAAAGCCTTGTCACCGATATCAAAGAGCCGGCGGCGGTTGGGGCGGCACCTACCCCCGACATGTATTAAAACCGTCTGATTGAGCGAAATACGGCGTCAACGCCCGTCTGCTCCAAAATCACGTACGCCTTGTACGTTGGGTTTTGTTGCAGACGGGCGTTTCCTTGTCTTTCATCTCAATCAGGCGGTTTTTACTAATAAATTGTTTATCAAAATTTTCCGCCCCTCGTCACGTACGTCCATGTACGCTCCTACCCGTTGGAAGAGGCTCTTTCTTGTTCTTCATCTCAATCAAGCTGTTTTATGATTGGAATTAAGAAAAAACGAAAACTTATTCGAAGCGTGCTTATATATGGTATCTGCATATTCGAAGACGGATTTCACGCCGAAAAAGTTAAGGAGAGTTTATACAAGGGGTACTTATAAAAAGGTATATGCTCATTCGAAGACGGAATTGGAGTCGCAAGGCGACGACCGTAGCGAGCGCCGAGCTTGACGATTAGTACGAGAATGCGTGGCATTCTGTTGCGAAGCCGCCACGCAGACGAAGTGGCATAAGTAGAGAAATGTCCCTATCTATGCGTGTGCCGTAAGGAACGAAGTGACGGAATAGCGATTGTTACGAAGTCAATCGCGTCCTTCCCCTCTTGCGAACGATGTTAAATCTTGCAGAGAAATGACGCAAGTTTAAGCAATATGGGCGCGACGCGTTAAGCAACACATCCTGTGAATGTGTTGTAGCTAAAGCGAACGAGGCGGATTGCTTTGCAAACGCCGAAGTCCAATGCCCTAAGGGAAGGGGTGATGTTGCATTTAAAGTATTTTTCCCAGCACTCTTGTAGGGAAACACGTGAGGAAGGGGGAAAATTGCACTTATGATATAACGAGGCATATATTTGCATATTTGCAACAAAATTTCCGTCTTGAAATGCATATTTCGATATGATATAATTATTCAGCGCATAAAATAGAAAAGATGCGTTTTCACTGCGCTAAATCGGACGTTTCGGATTGAATTTCGGGACGTAAAAGAGGAAAAACTATGATAAAAATTTATATTGACAACAAACCCGTAGAGGTAAAAGAAGGCACGAGAGTTATCGATTTGTTGCCCTCAGAGAACAAGTGTAAGTACGTCGTGTGCAAGCTCGGCTCGCAAATCAAGGAACTCAATCGCAAATTGTCGGGCAAGGACGACGGCAAAACCGTTGAGTTTTTGGGCATTGACAATCAAGAGGCTGTCAAGGCGTACGAGGCAAGTTTGAGATATATCGTCGCAATGGCGTTTCACAATCTTTATCCCGACGTGCGTATTTGCTTCGGCTACAATGCGTCGCGTTCGATTTTCTGTCAAATTCTCTCAAAAGGGTTCAACGTGTCCAAAGCCACCGACGAGGTGCGCGACGAGGTGGACAGAATTATAAAAGCGGATATGCCTATCGAGCGTATCACGGTGTCCACCGACGAGGCGCGCGAGATTTTTGAAAAGATGGGCAGGGACGACAAGTTGCGTATCTTGCCGTATCGCCCCGAAAGTTTGGTGAATATCTACGTGTGCGGTGATTACTACGATTATCTGCATGCGTATATGGTGCCGTCTACGGGCTGCATTTTCAGTTACAATCTCATGCCGTACAGCCCGGGAATAATCATTCAATATCCGCGTTCCGAACTCAATGCGGAAATCCCCGAATTTGTGGAAGAAAGCACGTACGGACGTACTTTGCAACGCGCGACGGCGTGGGCGAATAAGACGAAAACGGGTACGGTTGCCGACATCAACGACAAGGTCGAACCGGGAAGAGAACTCGATTTCGTGCAAATGTGCGAAGCGCGTCAAAACAGTATGTTGTCCGAACTCGGAAACAGAATCGAAAGCGACAAAGAAAATATCCGCCTTATTTGCATCGCGGGGCCGAGTTCGAGCGGCAAAACCACTTTTTGCAACAGAGTGCGCATCGAGCTTGTGTCAAGAGGAATAAATCCCGTCATGATTTCCATGGACGACTACTATCTCGAACGCGAAAAGATTTGCAAAATGCAGGGCAAAGCCGCAAACGAGGTTGACCTCGAACATGTGGAATGTCTTGACATCGAACAATTCAACAAGGATCTTTTCGACCTTATCAACGGTGAGGAAGTCACCTTGCCGTGCTTCAATTTTGCAAAGGGCGCAAAAGAGAAAGGGCGCACGATAAGAGTTGACGAGCACAGCCCCATTATGATTGAGGGAATACACGCGCTCAACGAAAAACTTACGGCATCTATCCCGAAACACCAAAAATTTAAAATCTACATCGCGCCTCAACTTGCAATCAACGTGGACGACCATTCGCCGCTCAGTACGACGGATTTGCGTTTGATACGTCGTATAGTGCGTGATATGCAATTTAGAAACTATCCGGCAAAGAACACCATCGATATGTGGCAAAGCGTCAGAAGCGGTGAGTTCAAGTGGATTTATCCGTGGCAAGAGGGCGTTGATTTCGTGTTCAATTCCGCACTTGCGTACGAGCTTTGCGTGCTCAAAAAACTTGCGTTGCCTGCGCTCAAAGAGATAAAAGACACCGATCCGCAATTCTTGGTGGCGAACAGACTTATCAAATATCTCAAATACTTCAAGACGATAGAGGACGAGAATTTGATACCGTGCAACTCGCTTTTGAGAGAGTTTATCGGCGGAAGCTGTTTCAACGTATAAAGCGGTTTATACGGCATGAATCGAGTGATAAACTTGCGGTTTTGTCGCAATCGGCGACAGCGCATATATGACAATGCCTTTGATGGGAAGCGGAATCGAATCGTCGATGAAAGCAGGAAGAATGTTTGCGGATTTCATCCGAGAAAACAATGTCACCGAGTTTACGGCAAAGCACTCGGATGTCTTTTAAGAAGCCTAAAAGCGAAAAGAATCGCAAAAAGATTCCTGCCGTTTACGACGAAAAGAAACTTGCAAAGTGGACAAAAAAATACAACAAACTCATTAAAAACTAAAGCGCATACAAAGTCACATTTTTCAAAAAACAACTATGTACAAAATAGCAAGAGTCGGATTGCATCATTTCGAAGAGCCGTGTTTGTCGGGCGAGAGAGGTAGCGGAACTATCTTCTTTTCGGGATGCAATTTGCGCTGTTTGTTTTGCCAAAATTTTGAGATTTCGCACGGCGGAAAAGGACTTGAAGTGAGCGAAAAGCAACTTGTTTCGCTTATGCTTTATCTTCAAGACTCGGGCGCGCACAACATAAATCTCGTAACTCCGTCAAATTACGTTTATTTGCTCAAAGATACGCTTAAAATTGCAAAACCGCAACTTAAAATACCGATTGTGTGGAACAGCAGCGGATATGAAACCGTGCAAAACCTCAAAAAACTCGACGGTTTGGTCGATATTTATTTGCCCGATTTTAAGTATTCCGATGACGATTTGGCATGGCAATATTCGCATGCAAAAGGGTATAGAAAAGTTGCCTTTGACGCAATAAGCGAAATGCGCCGTCAGCAACCCGCCGACCTTTTCGGCGACGACGGAATGATGCAAAAAGGCGTTATCGTTCGCCATCTCGTTTTGCCCGGCGCACTTGAAAATACAAAAGGGGTTTTGCAAGATATTTCATCGATTGACGATACGATGTACGTTTCATTGATGGGGCAGTATTTCCCGACGCCGAACGTTGAGAATCATCCGATTTTGTCAAGACGCATAACAGAGGACGAATACGACCAAGCAACGCAAGCATTTTTCGACGCAGGATTGCAAAACGGTTTTTCGCAGGAACTTGACAGCGCAACGGAAGAGTACGTGCCCGACTTCGATTTGGACGCGTTGCAAGAGATTTTGCATGAAACGGGAAAATAAACCTGTCGGAAAAGGCGGTTGCGTATATTAAGTATAAAGGAATTTATGAGTATTTATCAAATCGTTATTACGTGCGTATTTGCGGTTATGACCGTGCTGGGCTTCGTCGTTATGGGCATAGACAAAGCAAAGGCAAAGGAAGGAAAGTGGCGTATAAAAGAAGCCGCGTTGTTTGCGTTTGCAATTTTGTTCGGCGGAGTGGGAACGACGCTTGGAATGTACGTTTTCCGTCACAAGACGAAACATTGGTATTTTGCGGTATTTTTCCCTATCCTCGCCCTTGTAGATATTGCGCTTTACGCCGTTGGAATGTATTTCCTTTGATGATTGCAAGCGCAATATCTTGCGTTTTGTCCGTGAAACATACACAAAATGCAACACGGTTCGTGTGCTTAAAAAAACTTTAAAAAAGTTGTCGAAATTTGGTTGCGCAAAACGTTCGGTTGTGCTAACATACTGTCAAATGTGAATCGGAGGGCAACCATGGCTCAAAGCGTTGTTAAGCTCAAGAAAGTAATTCTTCTCGCAACAGCTTCTGTTGCAAAGATTGTATTTTCTTCCTTTGACGAGTGCCGTTTCCCCTCGATTGACAGTGAAATTGCCTAATGTAGATGTCCCTAGCGGACATCTTTTTTTTGCCCTCTGCGGCAAATAGGCGCGTGAGAAGATAACAAAAATTATATATAGGAGAAAGACAATGTCAAAAAACCAACTCGTTTACGATGTCAATGACAAACCTGCTTTTGGCAAAAACCTCGTGTTTGCATTCCAACAAGTGCTTGCAATCATGGCAGCAACAATCGCAGTCCCGACCATCATCGGTTTGCCCACTCAAATTCCGGCGGCAATCCTCGGCGCAGGCCTCGGCACGATAGTTTACCTTCTTTTCACAAAATTCAAAAGCCCGGTCATCATTTCAAGCTCGTTCGCATTTTTGAGCTCGCTCTCGACCGCACTTTGCTTCGGATATTGCGGAATCATCCTCGGCGGTATCCTTGCAGGTCTTGTGTACGTTGTTTTGGCACTCATCATTAAGTTTGCAGGCAGCAAATGGGTTTCAAAACTCATGCCTCCCGTCATCATCGGCCCGACGGTTGCTCTCATCGGTCTTTCTTTGGCAGGCAGCGCAATGGACGACATCACCAAAGCAAGCGGCGCGGCTATCAACGCAAGCTACAACCTCGTCGCTCTCTTCTGCGGCCTTGTGACTCTCATCACAATCTGCATTTGCTCAACTCAAAAGAAATTCAAAATGGGACGTCTTATCCCGTTCATCCTTGGCATCGGCGCAGGCTATGCGGTTGCGGCATTCTTCTCGATTTTCGGTTATGCGTGCAACGTCGAGTATCTCAAAATAGTCAACTGGCAACCTCTCGTGGACAACTTTGCGGCTCTTGGCGACGCAAGCGCAAGCGTGGGCGCAAAATTCCAATCCTTCCTCAACTATCCCGACTTTGCTCTCATCGAAGCAATCAAAGAGCTTGTCACGGGCAACGTCAGCGAAGCCGTCAACACCGCAACCAAAGGAGTTGCAACGACACTCACTTGGGCAGGCGTCGGCGAAGTCGCACTTGCGTTTATCCCCGTCGCTCTCGTCGTCTTTGCAGAGCATATCGCAGACCACAAGAACCTCGGTTCTATCATCGGTCGCGACCTTGTTGAAGGCGAACCCGGTCTTTGCAGAACACTCCTTGGCGACGGCGTAGGTTCTATGGCCGGCACGGTGTTCGGCATTTGCCCCAACACCACTTACGGCGAATCGGTCGGTTGTGTTGCAATCACCAAAAACGCTTCCGTATCCACAATCTTCCTTGCCGCAATCATGTGCATAGTGCTTTCCTTCATAAGCCCGCTCATGGCATTGCTGCGCACAATCCCCGCTTGCGTAATGGGCGGTGTGTGCCTCACGCTCTACGGCTTCATCGCAGTCAGCGGTCTTAAAATGTTCAAAGACATCAACCTCGGCGACAACAAAAACCTCTTCACGGTTTCCACAATCCTCATCGCAGGTATCGGCGGACTCTCAATCAAGATTCCGTACAAGATTCTTTCGAGCGACTTAATCGGTCAAACCATCAAAGACGGCGCAATCGTGGACGTGGTTCTCAGCCCTGCGGGAACTGTGGATAAGACCATCACCATCACTTCAATCGCAACCGCTCTCGTGCTCGGCATCATTGTACACGCAATCATCAACGCAATCGAAAAGAAACAGGGCGGCGACGGCAACGAGGAAGAAGTTAAAGAAGAACCTCAAAGCCTTATCACCGGCGCAGTCGCTCCCAACGCAACCTTCGAGGTCGGCGTGGACGTCGTAAAGGCTGCCGAAGAAAAAGCAAGAGAAGAAGAGGTTGTCGAAGAACTCCGCGAAGAAGAAAAAGCAATCGAAACCGCCGAATCTTCCGACAAAGAATAAGTATAAAAATATAGCGTTATAGCAATAAGAATTTGGAGGTATAAATATGAAAGAATACGACAACGTGCATATTCTCGATCACCCGCTCATCCGCCACAAAGTGGCTATCATAAGAGATAAAAACACCACGACCAAACAATTCAGAGAAGTTATCGGCGAAATCGCAACGCTTATGGCTTTCGAGGCGTTTAAGGACGTTCCCACGCAAACCGTCACCGTTGAAACTCCGCTCGAAACCGTCGAACAAACTGTCGTGAAAGAAAACTCGATCGCAATCGTGCCAATCCTCCGCGCAGGACTCGGCATGGTGGACGGAATCCTCACGCTTTTCCCCGCCGCAAAGGTCGGACACATCGGTATGTACCGCAACGAGGAAACCCTCGAACCGCAAGAGTACTACTGCAAGTTGCCCCAAGGCATCGAGGACAAAGTCGTTATGCTCGTAGATCCTATGCTCGCAACCGGCGGTAGTGCCAACGATGCAATCGCGCTCCTCAAAAAACGCGGATGCAAACACATCAAATTCCTTGCCATCATCGGCGCTCCCGAAGGAGTCGAAAAAGTCCACTCCGAACATCCCGACGTTGAAATCTACGTTTCCACGCTTGACCGTCAACTCAACGAGAACGGCTACATTTTGCCTGGGTTGGGGGATGCCGGCGACCGTATCTTCGGCACAAAATAAGAGCCTCAAATAGCGAATAGCTGTGTCAAAGCCACGCTTTCAAACAGTCACGTACAAAAAGTACGCTCCTGTCTTCAAGCGTGGCTTTTCCTTGCTCTTCATCTGTTTGAAGCTCTTATTTTTCCACTCTAAATGGGTTATATCTTCATCAAAGTTACGCTCACTCGAATAGTCACGTACAACAAGTACGCTCCTATCCGCTTGAGCGGCTCTTTCTTGTTCTTCATCTGTTTTACGCGTTATTTTCAAAGAGCCGGAGACAAAGTGCGCCCCTGTCTTCAAGCGTGGCTTTTCCTTGCTCTTCATCTATTTAAAGCTATTATTTTCCACTCTAAATAGTTTATAGCATAAGGGATTCGCCAAACAGCGATTGATACCGAAGGTCAATCGCGTGCAGCCTGACCGACGAGGCAGGGCGCGTGAAAAGCAGACATCGTGGTCTAGGACGGGATTCGCTCCGCTTGACCTATGCAAAAAACACGCACAACCTAATTGTGAAAAAACATTCCGCACGGCAATAATTGGTCTGCGCTATCACGCCGGGGCGGGCACACAATTCGCAGGATTGTGTGCGATTCCGCCCGTTCGAATCCCTTATGACGCAAAAAAAATACGAACTCGATATTTGAGTTCGTATTATTTTTTGTGGCGTAGCATAAGGGATTCGAACCCCTGACCTTCTGGTCCGTAGCCAGACGCTCTATCCAGCTG
>OLZC01000005.1_pt1 | contig 156432 bp, 148 predicted proteins | sample 1644391 | NCBI WGS metagenome assembly OLZC01 (sample SAMEA103958140, study PRJEB25191) | human gut metagenome | biome: human-associated habitat [ENVO:00009003]; feature: intestine environment [ENVO:2100002]; material: feces | place: Germany | collected 2013/2015
ATCTGGGGGATAATTTTTCGAATGGGCTCATTGAGCATCATGGTGCGGCGCTGCTCCTGACTCTGGTTTCTCATACTCTTATTCTTCTGCATATCTCTTTTCTCCTATTCCCATAACAAACTTTCTCCGGGTACAGCGTATCATTGCACCCATTTGCTCATTTCCTGTTCCGCGCAAAAACGAAAGGAAATTGCTGTAAAAATGCTGAGAATCAGCAGAACCAGATAGTTAAAGTTAAACAGCTCTGTTTCTTCTTTCATTGCACATCCTCTTTTCAGCTGCGCCGCTCCCGGACTTTCTGCTTCCCGGAGCGGCGCGGTAGTCTTTTATCCTTAGAAGGGATTTCCGCAGTCCTGGGTGCCAATGCCGAAGAAATCCAGAGCCTTTTGGATTCCCTGGTCCCAGAAGCGCCACTCATGCTTCAGCCCGGGAATGGAGAAATAGTCCGCCTTCAGGCCCAGCCGGTCTGCCTTCTCCCGGAATGCCAGGAAGTCCTTATACAGCATGTCGTCCTCGCCGCAGCCAAACAGCAGCCTGGGCAGCTCCGTGCCCTGCTTCACGGCATCCTCCAGCACCTTCCAGGTGTTCTGGTAGGAATTCAGGAAGTCCTCCTCGCTGTCAAAATTCGCGGCAGACTTTTGCATGCGCTCCCACATCATGCCGCCCTCCGCTTTCATAGCCCACAAATCGCTGGGCACTGCCGAAAGGACACAGGCGCCTGCAAACTTCTCAGGATGATTCAGCGCGAGCACACAGGTGCCCCGGCCGCCCATGGAAAGCCCCGCCACAAAATTGTCCTCCCGCTTGTCCGAGGCAGGGAACCAATTGTAGATCAGCGGCATGAGCTCCTCAAAGATGTAGTCGTACATCTGGAATCCCATGCCGAAGCTGGGCCAGTTGGCATAGTTGGAATTCATTGCCGACGGCATCACCACGATCAGATCCCGCTCACAGGCGTAGAGCTCAATCATGGACTTGCGAATCCAGTCGGAATAATCTCCGAAGGTTCCGTGCAGCAGCCACAGAACCTTGTATTTTTTCCCGCTGCCGTAAAATTCCTGGGGGGTTAAATTTCTGGGTTTGTCCGGCAAAATCACACCGACGGTATGGTTGTTGCCAAGATACTGACTTTCAAATTCAAATGTAACAAGCGCCATATCTATATCTCCTCCGCATTTGGGGTTATTTCAAAATTCGACAAAGGTTGACAATTTTGCAAGGGAATAGTATAATTTGTATAAATTACAGAAATGAGTCGTGTCTTTTCTAGTTAATTTCGTATCATAGGAGGTTCCGTACCCATGGTGTGGCTATCTTCCCGCCGGAAGCATTGGGAATCTGCGCCCCCCGGGCTTCGCCTGGCAGGCGGGCTCTGCGCTGCACTTGCCATCGCGGTCCTCGTCCTGGCCTTTTTTCTGACTTCAGGAGCCAGGCAGGCCCGTATCTCCGCCGCCGCTCACTATGAACGGTCTCAGGCTGTTTCCGCTTCCGTTTCCACCTATACGCACAGCTGCAATCTTCTTGCAGCAAGCCGCAATGTGCGCGCGCTTTCCGAGTTGTCCAGCGCCGGTACATCCACGGCACAGACTTAGGCGAATCAGGCCATGCAGGATGTCTGGAATGTAAATACGCTTCTGCCCGCAGACAGCTCCGTTGCCGCATTCTTCCCGATGCTGCACCTTTTTGTTTCCAAGAGTCAATTCAAATTCTCTACGGATTTGAACCGGCTTTTTGAAAACATCTATCCCGGCCTGTCCTATGAGGATCTGTCCTCCCAGGATACCGGTGCATGGCACAGCTATTGTGACGAGGGCTATTGCTACGTTGTCCGCAGCATTCCGTGCAGCATTGGCACTGGGGTCTATATCGTTGCCAAATTCCCGGTTGAGACGCTGCTCCCTGCCTCCGGAAGAAGCATCGTTGTAATCGGCGACGGCAGCAGCTGCCTTTATGCCAGCAAAGCTGCCTTTTCTGAATCGCTTTACCCCAACCTTCTGTCTCCGGATCGGGACCGGCAGGTTACCGTCCGCGGTACGCAGTTCAATATCATCCGCAACGAATTTTCCGGCCTTTCTCTGCGCTTTTTCACGCTTGTTCCCACGCTGACCGCCGGTGTTCTTGCCATTCGCGCAGCGGGCTGCCTTCTGTTCCTGTGCCTGTTGGCTGCGCCGGAGCTTGCGCTGCACCTCTTTGAAAAGTGGAAGGCCGCTCCAGAAAAGGTCCTTGCGCTTACCCCGCAGGGCGCCCAGCGGGGGATTCCCGACAACCACTACGCCCTCAGCGGGCTTACGAAAACACTACTGGATATGCCCAAGGAACGGGATTATCGCATCAGTCAGCAGTGCTACAGGCTTTTGGGCTTCGCCCAGGAAGAGGTCTGTGCTGTCATAGGCTTCTCCCTCCTGGAGGATCAGGAGCGGCTGTTCGACGCCCCTGCCCCAGGCAGCGGCATCCAGCGCCCCATCACCCCGTACTTTATTCTGAATAATATTCTTCAGGATTTGCTGTTCGACAGGCACAAGGGTGTTCTGTGCTACTGCGATGGAAAGTATGTTGCCTTTTCCGGCCTGCTTCCCGGCGAAACCGAGGCCGACTTTCAGGCAATTGCCCAGCAGGCCCTTTCCGGTGCAAAAAACTTTCTGTCTTTGACTTTTGTTTCCGCTGCACCGATCATGTGTCACGGCTATAAGCAGTTCAATGAATCCCTTACCCGGTCCGTTCAGGAGCTGGACTATGCCCGGCTGTGGTGGCGCACAGAGAATGTGCCGGACATGCAGAAGCAGTGCGGCACTGATTTCTACAATCGGCTCGGTCTGCTCAACAGCTGCATTCTGGAAAACAACTACGCAAAGGCGGAAGAAACCTTCCACTATATGCTGCAAAACTGTATTCCCGCATCCCGCAGTCAGGTCCGGGACGCCGCGTCGAAGCTGGTCATCCTTCTGGATACCCTGGTCTCTCTGTCCGGCTATCCCCGGGACCAGCTGCCAGCAAATGCCGTACCGCCCAAAACCGTTGCGGCCTGCCAGGAGGCCGGAGACGCGATCTTCTGCTTCCTCCGGAAAGCCCAGGGAAGCGCCGGAGCAAACCCTGCCAAGGATCGCATTCGTGCCATCTCCGAGTATGTGCAGGAGAACTATTCCGATCCGGAGCTCAGCGTTGGCACAATTGCGGCCCGCTTTGGCATGAACGCCGCCTACCTCAGCCGCGCCTTTAAGGACAGCACCGGCACGAATCTGCTGGAATTCATCCACAGAACGCGCATCGCCGCTTCAAAAAAGCTGCTGCCGGAGCACCCCATCAAGGAGGTCAGCACTTTGGTCGGCTTTGCGGATGCCCAGAGCTTCGTCCGGACCTTCCGCAAGTACGAGACCATCTCTCCGGCAGAGTTCCGGCGGAACTGCACCCTCTCCGGAGATTCCCTGCCGAAGTGAGGGGCCAATGCGGCAACCGTCTAAAAGTCTTTATTTCCTCAACTCCCTGCCGATACAATCGGCAGGGAGTTTTTTGTGCATCAATACATCCAGGATTTTTCCTGTTTGCCGTCCTTTTTGCCGCCCATCAGGATCTCATCCAGGCTCTTGGGCGGGCAGGCCTCGTCCATTTTCCGCAGCAGGGGCAGGTCGTGATTGCTGCGGCACTGGCTCTGCCGGTCAAAGACCATGGTCTCGTGATTTTCCCCGGCGGGCTCCCACTTGGCCATACCCGCATGGTTCGGGTCACCGCTATAGGCGAAGCTGACCCATGCGCCTGCCATTTCGTCCTGCAGCCGCTCGGTAACCCCAGGAATATTGCAGCAGGCAACCCTATCACAATTGTGGAAGACAAAGGGGATATCCGCGCAGTGCCAGGCAGGCACACCGTCCATGATGTCAAAATTCAGCGCAAACAGATACTGATACGTGGGGGCTGAGGAAGCCGCCGCCTTCAATTCCACAAAGCGGGCAGCGCCCTGGCGGGTAGTGGTGTCCAGTCTGTCCAGGTTGATCAGGGCCTTTCCGGGATAGACCTCCCGGAACTGGGCAATCAGGCTGTCGGACGCATCGCCGAAATGGGCGCGGACAATCCGCTCCTGCTCTTCGGGCGTCGCCGCGTACAGCTCAGGCTTTGCCATGGCGGTAAACTCTGCCAGAACCGTTCCAACCATGGTCGGCACCGTCTTGGCATATTCCGAGAACCCGACCTTGAACGGGTCACCCAGGAACCAATCGTTTGCCACAGGACCCCAGCGCATATTGGGCATGCCCTGCCCCTCGGAGGCCCGGAAGAAGGCACGGTTCAGAATCTCGTAGGGAACAGTTTCCAGCTCCTCCACGCGGTCCAGCGGAATCTCCAGAATTTCCAGCATTTTTTCAATCAGCTGCCGGTGATCCGCATTTGTCGCCCGGTCCTGGCGGCAGCCGCCGCTCATCATAATGGCCCGATGGAACAGGCCCTGGGCCGCAGGGATGTTCATCAGCGTCTTCACTTTTCCACCGCCGCCGGACTGGCCGAAGATGGTCACATTGCCAGGGTCTCCGCCAAAGGCTGCAATGTTATCCCGAACCCATTCCAGGGAGGCCACAATGTCGGCCATGCCGGCATTGACGGAATTGGCGTACTTCTCGCCGAAGCTGGACATATCCAAAAAGCCCAGAATGTTCAGCCGGTGATTCACCGTGACCACAACCACATCGCCATAAGCGGCCAGCGCATCTCCCTCATAGGCCACCTGCTCAATGGAGGAGCCATCCGAGAAGCCGCCGCCATGGAACCAGACCATAACAGGGCGCTTGCGGCCGTCCAGTCCCGGCGTCCACACGTTCAGGAACTGGCAGTGCTCATTGGCCGGCCAGAACCGATGGGGGATAAACAGCTCGCTGGAGGGCGCCGGGTTCGCGTGGACCGGGCAGATATAGCCATAATTCGTGGCATCCTTTACCCCATCCCAGCTGTCAACCGCATGGGGCGGCTGGAAGCGGTCTGCATCTGCATAGGGAATGCCGTGGAAGGTATAAATGCCATCCAGCAGGAAGCCTCTGAGCTTGCCAGCCTTGGTCTGGACCACAGGGCTTTCCAGTGTGTTCGAAAATTGACGTGCCATAGGTGCTGCTCCTTTCTCAGTACATCCAGTCCCGTTTCTTCTCGCCGCTGGCATCGGGTTTGCGCATGGGGGGATCCATGTACTCCACCTTGCCGATGGCGTTCTGAATCTGGGCGATCAACTCCGTATCGAAGTCCTTCCGGCATTCCGTTGCCTCACCGAAGACCATGGTCGTTTCCGCCTCGCCGAAAGGCTCCCACTTGGGCAGGCCCGCATGGTTGGGATTGCCGCTGTAGGCAAACCGGACCCATGCACCGGCCATCTGCTCCTCCAGCGTTTCGGTAACGCCGGGGATATTGCAGCAGGGTACCCGGTGGCTATTGTGGAATACGAAGGGAATATCCGAGCAATGCCATGCGTAAACGCCGCCCATCAGCTGGAATTGCAGCGCAAAATCATACAAATAGGTAGGTGCCGAGGACTGGGCCGCCTTCTTTCTGGCGAACTCCACAGACGCGGGGCGGAACTTATCGTCGAAAGAGGACAGCAGGCCCAGACCGGCGCCGGGGAAGGTCTTGTGGAACGCAGCGAATACCGCATCCGCATGGGTGCCGAACTTCTCCCGCAGCTTTGCCTCCAGCGCCTCTGCCGTCAGTTCATTGTCCTGCAGGGCGGTGCGGATGGACAGCTCCGCCACGGTGCTGCCCACCATGGTCGGAATGGTCTTGCCGTGGTCGCACAGGGGATTCAGCAGAGGCAGGCCCTTGTAATAGTCATTGGCCACAGGGCCCCAATTGACACGCAGCCCCATTTCATCGCAAACCGCCTGGAATGCGCGGTCCAGAAAATAATAGGGCACCTTCTCCAGTTCCTCGGGCTGCTGGGGGTCGATATGGAGCTTTCCCATCATTGCCAGAGCAATTTCCCGGAAGGGAGCCGGCTTTTCATCCTTGGCAGGCAGAACGCCGCTCATAATGATGGCCTTGTGGAAGAGCCCCGCCGCCGCAGGGGTTTGCAGCAGGGTCTGCACCTTGCCGCCACCGCCGGACTGTCCGAAAATGGTCACGTTGCCGGGGTCTCCGCCAAAAGCGGAAATATTGTCATGCACCCACTGCAAAGAGGCCACCAGGTCCGCAATGCCTGCATTGCCGGAATTGGCGTACTTCTCTCCGAAGGAGGACATATCAAAATAGCCCAGGATATTCAGCCGGTGATTGACTGTGACAACCACTACATCGCCGTAGGCTGCCAGTGCATCGCCCTCGTAGGCGACCTGTTCAATAGAGGAGCCGTCTGAGTAGCCGCCGCCATGGAACCAGACCATAACCGGGCGCTTGCGGTCATCCAGCCCAGGTGTCCAGACATTCAGGAACTGGCAGTGTTCATCCGCAGGCCAGAAGCGGTGGGGAATAAACAGCTCGCTGGAAGGAGCCGGGCTTCCGGCAGAGGGGCAGATGTAGCCATAATTTGTGGCGTTGCGCACACCCTCCCAGGGCTCTACGGCATGTGGCGCCTGGAAGCGATCTGCATAGGCATAGGGAATTCCGTGGAAGGTATAAATGCCGTCCAGCAGGAAGCCCCGAAGGGTTCCGGATTTGGTCTCGACCAGGGGGGAATTCTGCGTGCTTAGAAAAGATCTGATCATGTTATGCCTCCTGTAAATATTTTTCTCTCCCGGCCCCGGGCAGCTTGCCCGGGGCCGAAGGTACATTACTGTGAAACTTCTGCGTCCTGTTTTTCCTTTGCCACAATTTTTGCCATGGCATCATTGTCCTCAATCCGCATGGGAATTCCCCGAATCATGCTCTGCACCTGCCAGGCAAGGGCCGCGCAGAGCACCAGGCCGGGGAGGATCCAGACTCCCTCCGTTACGGCACCGGAAGCCAGCAGTCCAACCGCGGCCAGCACGGCAATGAGCAGCAGCACGGCACGTATCGTTGGATAGAATACCAACCTGCGCTGAATGTCCTCGTAGCGAATTTGGGTTGTGCGGGGCTTTGCAGACAGGAAATCCACCATGCCGGAAAGCTCCATCAGCTGCGCGCAAAACGCCAGGGCTGTGGGAAGGACCACCCAGGGCGTGCTGTTCAGCGGAGAACGCAGCAGCACCGCTGCCAGAAAAAGCACCACTCCAAAGAACTCCAGCGCAGCCAACAGCTGCTTCTTTTTCCGGAACTCCCCCTCGGGGACCTGCCAGACATACCAGGGCGCATAATACACATAGCGGATGACATATCCTTTTTTGTTGTCCGCAGGCTCGGTAACGGTGGTGTAGTTGTCCTCAAAGCGGCTTCGGAGGGTAATTTTCTTTTTCATAGCGTTCTCCTCACAGGCAGCACAGTGCTGCCTCAAAGATTGTTGATTTCCTTCACATGGCAGCAGTTTACAAAGTGGCCGGGGGTCACCTCCACCGTCTGCACAGGGTTCTTGCATGCATCCGTGGCGTAGGGACAGCGCTTTGCAAAACGGCAGCCGGGCTTGGGATCAATGGGCGATGTGATCTCGCCCTTCAGCAGGATCCGTTCATTCCGGTTATGGATGTCCACAGTCGGGATGGCCGACAGCAGTGCCTTGGTGTAGGGGTGATAGGGATGCTCAAACAGGTCGTCCGTCTCGCTGGTTTCCACCATCTGGCCCAGATACATGACACAGATGTGGGTGGAGATATGCCGGACAACCGACAAATCGTGGGTGACAAACAGGTAGGTGAGCTTATACTCCTCCTGCAAATCCATCAGCAGGTTCAAAATCTGCGCCTGAATGGATACGTCCAGTGCGGATACAGGCTCATCACACACAATAAACTTGGGGTTCAGCGCCAAAGCGCGGGCAATGCCCACTCTCTGGCGTCGTCCGCCATCCAATTCGTGGGGGTAGGACATACGCAGGCGCTTTTCAATGCCTGCCAGATCCATCAGCCGGTCCGCTTCAGCCTGGACCGTCTTCCGATTGAACCGGCCGGACAGCAGCAGCGGCTCCATAATGGTGTCTGCAACGGTCATTCTGGGGTCCAGGGAGGAATAGGGGTCCTGGAAGATGATCTGCATATCCTCCCGGAGGGCGCGCAGCTTCTTCCGGTCCGGATGGGTCACATCCTCACCCCGGAAGCGAATGGTGCCATCGGTGCTGTCCAGAAGATGAATCAGGGTTCTTCCGAGGGTTGACTTGCCGCATCCGGATTCTCCAACCAGGCCCAGGGTGGTTCCCTCCTCAATCTGGAAGGTCACATCGTCCACGGCATGAACCATGCCTCTGGCAGTGGGGAAATATTTTTTCAGATGTTCAATTTCAATCAATGCCATAGCTTAGCCCTCCTGATTGATTTTGTCGCACAGGCAGTAATGGGAACCGCCCAAATGCTGCAAGGTGGGGTGTTTCGCCCGGCAGCTGTCCGTTGCATGGGGGCACCGCGGTGCAAAATAGCAGCCCTGGGGCAAATCCGTGGGATCGGGCGGCAGGCCCTCAATGGGAGAAAGCCGCCGAACCTTGGAATTCAGGTCCGGAATGGCACCGAACAGGCCTATGGTATAGGGATGGGTAGGATGGTCGTAAATTTCCTCCAGGCTGCCCCACTCCACGATCTCGCCGGCATAGATCACCGCCACCTGATCGCAGATATCAGCCACAATGCCAAGATCGTGGGTAATCAGAATCAGAGAGGTATTCTGGGCCCTTTTCAGGCTCTTGATCAGGTCCAGCACCTGGGCCTGGATGGTCACATCCAATGCGGTGGTGGGCTCATCGGCAATCAGCAGCTTGGGGCTGCAGGCCAGCGCAATGGCAATGACCACGCGCTGCTTCATGCCGCCGGAAAACTGATGGGGGTACTCCCCTGCCCGGTCTGCGGAAATGCCGACGGTCTCCAGCATACGGATTGCCTCCTGCTTGGCATGGGCCTTATCCAGATGCTGGTGGAGCGCGATGCCTTCGGCAATCTGATCACCCACCGTCATAATGGGGTTCAGCGCCGTCATGGGGTCCTGGAAGACCATGGAGATGTCCCCGCCGCGGATTTTTTGCAGCTGACTGTCCGATGCCTCCAAAATGGAGACGCCGTCAAATGTAATCTCTCCGTCCACCAGCTTCGTTGCATGGTCCGGCAGAATGCGCATGATTGCCTTTGCAATGGTGGTCTTGCCTGCGCCGGTCTCGCCAACCAGGCCCAGGGACGCGCCCTTCGGGATATCCAGCGATACCCCATTGACTGCCTGAACGGTCTTGCCGCCAGAGGCGTATTCCACCCGCAGATCCTTGATGGAGAGCAGATTCTCTTTCATATTCTCAGCCATAGCATTTCCCTCTTAATCCTTCAGTTTGGGATCCAATGCATCTCGGACCGTATCGCCGATCATATTGTAGCTGACAACCGTTGCCATAATGAACAGGCCGGGGAAGATGCACAGGTGTGGATAGTTGCGAATATAGTTTCTGGCGCTGGAGAGCATGGAGCCCCATTCCGGCGTAGGCGCCTGAATGCCGAAGCCCAGGAAGCTCAGTGTAGAGGCGGCCAGACCAGCGGAGGCAATGCCCATAGCGGCCTGCACAATCAGCGGGCTCATGGCATTGGGCACGATGTGCCGGGCAATGATCCGATAAGTGGGGCAGTTGATGGACTGCTCCGCCTCAATATACTCGGAATCGCGGATGCGCATAATGCTGGCACGCATCATTCTGGCGTAGCCGGGAATCATGCCGATGCCCAGGGCCAGGATGATCTTGGAGAAGCCCGGTCCCAACACTGTGGAGATAGTAATGGACAGCAGAATGCCGGGGAAGGACTGGAATACGTCCAGAACACGCATGATGATGTTGTCGGTGTGGCCGCCGAAGTAACCGGCGATGGCACCCAGCAGGCCGCCCACAATGCAGGAGATGGCGGTGGTGAAAATGCCGATGCTCATGGTGTAGCGGGCGCCGTAGATGATACGAGCAAAAATGTCCCGGCCGATTTCATCGCAGCCGAAAATATGCGCCCAGGAGGGGGTTGCATTCTGGTTCATCATATTGATTTCCAGATAGTCATTGCTCAGAACGAACGGAGAGACAAAGGAGAAGATGAACAGGCCGAAGATGAAGCAGGTTGCTACCATGGCCGTGGGGGTAGTACGGATTTTATACCAGATGTAACTCATAGAGCCAGGCTTATAGGAACCGGCGCGCTTATTGACCTTGGCTTTCCGAGGAGTTTTCGTTTTTGACATGGTTCTTGCCTCCCAACTCAAGCCTTGCCGGCTTTTTTCTTTTTCGATGCGTTGGCATACTGCGCCCGGATTCTGGGATCTGCATAGGCGTAGATGATATCGATCAGCAGCATCATCATGGAGAAGGTGAAGGCGATGTAGAGAACGCCGCCCCGCACAATGGGATAGTCCCGGTTATTGATGCCGGCAATGATATAGCTGCCCAGACCGGGGAAGGAATACACGGACTCAATAACGGTTGTGCCGCCCATAAGGAAGCTGAACTGACTGCCAATGACCGTGATAATAGGAATCAGCGCATTGGGCAGGGCATGCTTCAAAATAACAGCCTTTTCCTTCAGGCCCTTTGCCCGGGCAGTGGTGACATAGTCCGCGCGGATAACCTCCAGCATACTGGCGCGGGTCTGGCGGGCAATGCCTGCCAGGGAGCCAACGGAGCTGGACACCACAGGGAGAATATAATTCTTCCAGCTGCCGATGCCGCTGGAGGGCAGCCACTTGAGCTTCAGGGAGAACAGCATGACCAGCAGCAGGGCCAGCCAGAAGCTGGGCATGGAGTTTGCCAGCAGGGTTACAACCAGCCAAATCCGGTCGGAGAGCTTGTTGGCGTTGATGGCACAGATAATGCCAATGGGAATGCCCAGAATCACCGTGACCAGCACGGAGAAAATGGCGAGCTTAAAGGTGCGGGGGAACCGGATCAGCAGCTCTTCGCCAACGGAGGTGCCCGTAATATAGGAGCTTCCGAAGTCAAGATGCAGAGCATTGGTAAAGAACTCAAAAAAGCGAACAAAAAAGGGCCTGTTAAAACCCATCTGTTCCCGGACCTCTTCGATCTGGGCCGGGGTAGCGGTATCACCCAGGATGATCTTGACGGGATCACCGGGGACAAATTCCATCATCAAAAAAATCAGAACGGCTACAACCAGCAATATGGGAATCATCTCCAGCAGACGACGCCCGATGTAACGCAGCATAGGAAGACCTCCTTTGTGAATCATAGGGATGGATTTGGATTACGCAGGTCCGAAGACCTGCGTAATCCTGGGGTATTGGAACGGTCAGAAATCAGCCTGCGGACTTGTAGTCATCCGCAAAGACACAGGAGGCGGGAATGATCTGCGTACCGGCAGTGCCCATCTCCAGGATGCCCTTCTGGCCTACGTTGGCCAGGCCATTGGAGAACAGAGCGTAGAGGATGGCGTTGTCTTCGATGTACTGCTCAACAGCCTGAATGTTTTCGTCGGAGGGGTCAGCCATCACAGCATTGACGCGCTTGTACAGCTCTTCATCCTTGCAGAAGTTGACGCCGCCGTTCTGGTAGTTGGCTGCGCTGAAGTTGTAGTCATAGTAGGAGGCCACGTGGCCGGTGGTGGAGGACTTCAGGTCGATCATCAGGTCCCACACAGTGGGGTCGTTCTTGTAGGTGGAGAACAGGGCCTGCTCGACGGTGACGTTTTCCACGTTGATGCCCACGGCACCCAGCTCGGAGATGATGACGGAGCGGACGCTGTCGTTGTACAGGGAAGAGCTGGACAGCAGACGGACGGTCACTTCACCGGGCTTGTAGCCGGCAGCGGCCAGGCACTCGGCGGCCTTCTCGGGGTTGTAGGTGTAGTAATCCTGGCTGTCCCAGGCCTCCTGGTAACCGGCATAGGCACTGGTGACGCTACATGTCACGGGACGGGCGGTCAGAGAGTTGTTGCCGGAGGCGACGATCAGCTGGGCGGGGTCGATGGCGTAGAAGATGGCCTTGCGCAGCTCCAGGTTGCTGCCCACCAGATTTGAGGAATCCATGTTGGGGAACAGAGAGTGGACATAGGTCAGAGGTGCAACATCCACGCACCAGCCGTCCTTGGGCTGATTGGTATCGAAGTCGTAGAAAATACCCAGGTCAGAGGCGCTTACCATGGCAATGTCGACCTCGTTGTTTTCCAAAGCGATGACACGCATGGAAGCTTCGGTAATGGCGGTGAAGACCACTTCCTTCACGTTGCGGTAAGCGGGGGACAGCAGATCGTTCATAGCCTCATCGGTCTGCCAGTAGTTATCATTGGCAACCATGGTGGCGCCGGAGCCGGGGATGAATTCCTTCACGGTGTAGGGGCCGGTGCAGGCGGGGTCATTCTGCTTCTCGTCATCGGTGGCACCTTCCCACCACTTCTGGTTGACGATGTACAGTCTGGCATTGGTCACCAGCATTGCGAAGGTGTTCGGTGCATCGGTGGCGATTTCCATCTTCATATGGTAGTCATCGATCTTCTCCATGTTCACAATGTTGGAGCCGCCGTCAACGAACTGACCGATTTCGATACTCTTGTTAATACTCCAAATTACGTCATCAATGGTGATGGGATTGCCCTTGCTATCCTTGACGTAATCAAAAATCTCAATTTCAAAGTTCTTGCTGTCGATCTGCTTGTAGCTCTTGGCGATCCAAGGAACCATCTCTTCCTCGGAGCAGCCAAACTTGGGAGCCCAGAACAGAGAAGCGTACAGCAGGAACTTGCCCACGGTTCCAGGGGAGCTGGGGGCAAAGGGGCCGACATTGATAGAAGTAGAACTTGCGGTGGAGATAACTCTATCCACCTGATGATCCATTCGTGCGCCTCCCGTGTGTACAGAAGCGGCTTCGGTAGGTGCAGGAGCTTCGTTATTGGAAGCGGCGGGTGCCGCCGTAGTCCCGGCAGAGCCGGAGTCGCCCTTACCGCCGCAGCCCGCAAACAGGCTGACGACCATGAGCAGGCAGAGAATCATGGCAATGGTCTTTTTCATATTGTTTTCCTCCATATTTTTTCCTTTCTTTTGCTTTTTGGAACAACGATTGGCTCTTGCGAACAGAGCCGAATGATTGCTGACTTAAGGGCTGCCTATGCCCCCGAGCGACTGTGCCTCACCTCCCGGTTTTGAATTTTGCAGGGAACTTGTCGTGTCGTACAGCTCATTGCTGATGGCATCATCTTACTGCGCTTTTTTCTCCGGCGCAATCATCAGGATTTTGGAGAAAAAGTCATTTTTTGAGAAAAAAGCAGATTTTGAACAGAATGTAAAAAAGTAATTATTTATTATTAAGTCTAAAAGCATTGGAAAAACTCGCAAAATCCACAAAAATTTGAATTATTCCCATGTTATTTCAAAATCATGGCTTTTCATGCCGCCGCACACCCCCCGGCAGGCTCTCCGGGACTCCGGCGGACCGGAAGCAGCGGCAGAAGCGCCCTTCCCCCGTGCGAAAAAGCCCCGGCAGCGAAATCGCTGCCGGGCTGAATTCAGGGGATGTATTTCAAATTATTCCGCGTGGGTCAGGCTGTCCACAACCTCCTGAATCTCCTCGTCAGTCGTCCGGGAGAAGGACTTTACGGAGTGCAGCGGCAGAGCATCGAGCATCGCCCGCACCATCTGGGTTGCGTCCGTGTCACCGGACAGGCTCTCCAGGTTCTCGCCCAGGGCGCCGCCCAGATGCAGGACCTGATGAATCTGCTCCTTCGTCTTCGCCAGATCCAGCAGATCACCCACAGTCCGGCGGGCCTCATCCGCAGGCAGCGGCAGCGGCATAGACGTCACCTGCACCTTAGCTGTCAGCGGCAGGTCCCGGCTGGAGGTGCCAACATAGACCGTATAGCTACCCTCTTCCGCATACCAGTCATCGATGCGGGTCTCCCAGTAGGAGAAGCTGCGCGCATCCAGGGAGATGGTGACCGTCTTCGTCTCGCCGGGGGCCAGCATGACCTTCTCAAAGCCCCGCAGCTCCCGCAGGGGACGGCCAACGATATCCTTCCCATCAAAGCCCACATAGAGCTGGACCACTTCTGCACCGGTGCATCTGCCTATATTGGTCACGTCCACGCTTGCAGTCAGCGTCTGGCCCTTCCGGAAGGTTTCCCCACTCAGGCGCAGATTGGAAAGCCGGAAATCCGTGTAGGACAGGCCAAAGCCAAAGGGGAACTGCACATCCAGCTTTCTGGCATCATACCAGCGGTAGCCCACATAGATATCCTCGCTGTAGCTTGCCTCCAGCTTGCCCTTCCCATAGCTCAGATAGGCAGGGGTATCCTCCACCCGCAGTGGGAAGGTTTCCGCCAGTTTACCGCTGGGATTGGCAGCGCCGTAGAGCAGAGAAACGGCTGCCTGGCCGGAGCCCTCTCCGGAAAGATAGAGATTCAGCACAGATTTAACCTTCCCCAGCCAGGGCATGACGATGGGGCTGCCCACATGGAGCACCACAACGGTGTTCTTCTGCACGGCGGCAATGGCATCGATGGCATCCAGCTGCACCTGGGGCATATTCATATGGCTGCGGTCAAAACCCTCGGACTCAAAGCTATCGGGCAGGCCCGCAAAAATCACAGCCACATCTGCCTGACGGGCCGCATCTATGGCCTCATCCCAGGCCTGCTGGCCCAGGGATGCCTCATCCTGGAACATGGGCGCATAGGTCACATCGGTCACAGCCTTCACCGCCTCAACTGCGGAGTCGATTTTGAAGTTCCGGATATGGCTGGAGCCGCCGCCCTGAATGCGGGGCTTATCTGCGTAGCCGCCGATGAACGCCACCTTCTGATTGGGGTTCAGTGGAAGCAGACGGTCCTCATTCTTCAGCAGAACCGCGCACTGCTCTGCCACCTTTGCGGCCTTCTGATGGTGCTCCTCCAGAGAAACGGGCACGGCCTTTCTGTTCTCCAGGCACCAGCTGATAACCTCCAGCAGGCGCTCCACCGCGTTGTCCAGCACAGCCTCATCCAGCTCGCCATTGCGCACAGCCTGGATCAGCTTTCGGTCATTGACGCCGTGGGAGGAGGGCATTTCCAGCTCCAGACCTGCCTTCAGGGCCGCAACACGCTCATTCATTGCGCCCCAGTCGGTCATCACAAAGCCGTCAAAACCCCATTCCTTCCGGAGAACATCCGTCAGCAGCCATACATTTTCGCAGGAGTACACCCCGTTGATCAGGTTGTAGGAGCACATTACTGTCTTGACATGGCCCTTTTTCACAGCTGCTTCAAAGGCAGGCAGGTAGATTTCCCGCAGCGCCCGGGCAGACACCTTGCTGTCGCAGCTCATTCTGCGATACTCCTGGTTGTTCGCCGCAAAGTGCTTTACACAGGCAGAAACACCCTTGGCCTGCAGGCCGGCAATATAGGCAGCAGACAGCTCTCCCGCCACGCAGGGGTCTTCGGAGAAATACTCAAAGTTCCGTCCGCACAGAGGGCTGCGCTTGATATTCACGCCGGGTCCCAGCAGGATCTGGGTATCATAGGCCAGGCACTCATCGCCCAGCAGACCTCCAACCTGGCCCAGAAGCGCCTTGTCAAAGCTGGCCGCCAGAGCGGAAGCGGTGGGCCAACCAATGGCCGTTTTGGTCACAACGATGTTCTTCTCCATGGATGCGCTGGCAGTGGCCTCCATGCCCTTGTCCTCATAGCCCTCCTGGCGGCGCAGGCCGTGGGGACCATCCGACATGGTGATTTTCGGCAGGCCAACGCGGTCGATTTTCTCCGTATCCCAGCTGTTTGCGCCGGAGCACAGGGAAGCCTTCTCTTCAAGGGTCATCCTGGCAATCAGTTCTTTGATGTTCATAATGTCCTCCTCTTATTGGTTTTACGCTTTTCTCTGGTTCATCATCCAGCTCATGCAGCCGTGCTCATTGCAGTAGGTCGGCACCCAGCAGGCATGGTTCCAGCCCGCCTTCTGCTCCAAAGGCATATCCTTCAGGATGGATATGCCGTATTTTTCCAGCTCCTCCGGCGCAAAGATGGTCAGTCTTGCATCCCGGTTTCCCGCATCCCGCAGCTCCAGGATGGCATCCGTGATATACTTATGCCGATAATAGGTGTGGTCCAGATAAGAGCAGGTGACCCAGATTTTGGTGTGGGTCAGGTTCCGGAGGATTTCATAGGTTTCCGGCGTCATTGTGGGGCAGATGCAAACCGCCGCGGCGAACAGATCTCCGCCCACATTCAGCGCCCGCAGCGTGCCGCCGCCGCCCATGCTCATGCCCGTAACATACACCCGCTCCGGATTCACCTTTCCCTGGGCAATCATGTTCCGGACCAGATCACAGACCCGGGCCAGATAATCCCGGGACCAGGCGCTGGGAATTCCCCTGTCACTGGTGGCGAAGGTCATATTCTTCATCTGCTCCAGCATTTCCACCTCCGGCGTAACCCCGGGAGCCTGGGGCGCAAGCACATAGCAGTCCGGATAGCTCTGAGCCAGCTTTGCAGCACCGAAGCAATTCATAATCTGCGCCTGATTGTCAAATCCGCTCTCGCCGCCGCCGTGCAGGAACAGAATCAGCGGGCGCTTTTCCTGTGCCTTCGGCGTATAGAGCCGGTAATGCACGCCATTCTCCTCAAAGGGCAAAAACTCGTCTGCCCAGAGCGTTGTCCTGGTACCGTCCGCAGCCGTGTAGGCTTTTCCGTCAACGGTCAGCGTGAACGCACAGGCTGCCGGGAAGGGGACAACCTGAATTTCCAGCTGCCCATTCTTCTCGCGGATTCCCAGAATTCCGCCGCTGCTGCGGCCGTCCAGAGCGGCCACGGCACGGTCCCGGTCTGTCGGGAGTACATTTCCCGTCAGTGTCACCGCTTCCGGCAGGCTGCCGGTCCAGGGGAATGTAAAGGCATAGATTTCCTGCCCGTCATATCCGATTCTTGCATGAATGTCCATCAGATTTTTCTCCTTCCCAATGCCGCATAGCTGTCTGTTCTGGGGAGCCAGTCCAGAAAGCGCTCCACCTCAATATCCCAGAACCGCCACTCATGGCCGTATCCCGGCAGGGATTCCCAGGTGACATCCGCGCCCAGAGAACGCAGCAAATCCCGCATCTGCACGTTGCTTTCGTAAATAAAATCCTCCTCGCCGCAGGCCATATAGACCTTAGGGAACTTTTTCCCCTGGGCAGGGATGGCGCGGGCAAGCGTTTCCGGGTCAAATTCTCCCGCTTCCGCCTCCTGGCGGATGCTTTCATGAATAGCACCCTCTGTCAGCTCCGCAGTGCGCATACGAACCCGCTTTGTGCCGGCCGAGAAGGCTCCGAACGCAGCAAACCGCTCTGGGAAAGACAGCCCATGGACCAATGTGCCATAGCCGCCCATGGAAAGCCCAGCAATGTAGGTATCCTCCGGTCTGTCGGAGATCGGGAACATCCCGCAGATAAAATCAGGAAGCTCCTCAGAAATAAATTTGAAGAAATCGTCATCCTCTGTTCGGATATAGGCCTTGTTTTCGCCGGAAATATTGACAACGGCAATATTGCGCTCCTCTGCGTACATCTCAACATTTGTGTACCCAGTCCAAGTAGCATGGTTATTTCCCATGCCGTGAAGCAGATAGAGAACAGGATATTTTTGCTTGGGCGTGTGTGTACACTTCACCGCGTCACGGTTCCTGCTCAAGGATTGCGGGATCGTTGGGGTCGGGACGATCACTGTAATATCTACAGTGCGCTTCAACGTGTAGGAAATCACATTGCAAACAAATTTCGCCATAGTTGTATTCTCCTTTCTTATCGCCTCTTTACCATATCCGGCAGACGCGTAAAACACAAGACGCAGATTTTTACCCCGTTCGTCATTTCTGCATGAACGTAAAAAAATAATACCCCATGAAAAAAACTGAGCAGCTTCCCGCCCCGTCTGACAGGCCGTCCACAAGTGTGCGTGCGGCGCTGTCTCCCTCTGCGCCTCCTGCAAAATCCGCCTTGCCGCGAATTCCCATTTGCCCTCCATCATACATAATTCCCCTTTTCCTGCAAATACTTCTACCGGAGTAAACAGCGCTTTGCGCTTCAAAGGAGAAAAGAATATGAAAGCAACAGGCATTGTACGCCGGGTGGATGACCTGGGCAGGATTGTCATTCCAAAGGAAATCCGCAGAACCCTGCGAATCCGGGAGGGCGACCCGTTGGAAATCTACACGGAGAAAGACGGCGGGGTGATTTTTCGGAAGTATTCGCCTATGGGGGATTTGCAGGAGTTTGCGTCCCAGATGTGCGAATCGGTGGCCACGGCTACGGGGCATATTACGGCCATTGCGGACCGGGACGGGATTATTGCGCTGCATGGGGCGCCCCGGAAGGAACTGCTGGACAAGCCCAACTCGCCGGAGCTGGAAAATCTCATGGAGCAGCGGACGAACTATCTCTACAAAAGCGGCGACAGCCCCATCCGTGCGGCTCTTGGGGACGAGAAGTACCGCTTAGGGGCGGCATCCCCCATTTTGTCCCAGGGCGACCTGATGGGCAGCGTGCTGCTCCTGCTGGGGGAGAACGATCAGCCCCTGCTGCCTGCCGACCAGGAGCTCACCCGGGCCGTGGCAGGGTTCCTGGGGAAACAGATGGAAAACTGATGGGAGCTGTTGCCTTCCCTGAATGCACAGCAGGAGGTGCCCGTGATGGGTTCTGTGAAAAGCGCGGTATAACCCCTCAGTCTCGGCTGCGCCGGGCCAGCTCCCGCTGTGCATTAAGAGACTGTAGGCCGCAAGCGGCCAACAGTCTCAGACTGTCGAAAAACCCCTTACGGGCTTTTCCGACAAGTTTTTGCAGTCTGCCGCGCGCACTCCTTGTTCGCCTATGGCGAACAACTCGCACACTTGCAGCCTGAGATGTATTTTCTGTCAGGTACACGCCCCGACAGAAAATGATTTGATTTTATTTGTCGGCTTACGCCGCCAAACTCTGCGAGGCTTTTTTGACAAGCTGAGACTGTAGGCCGCAAGCGGCCAACAGTCTCTATACCTTTCAGGGGAGCTTTTTTCTCGCAATCTTTACATTTTGTCTGTTTTCCTTTCCGGGAAAATGTGGTAGACTATAGAAAATGGGAAGGAGTGGCCTTTGTGGAGGAATGTGTGATCTTCTGTGCGGCGGGATTCGACGGTCTGGCGGTACCGCTAACGGAGAAAGACTATCTCATTGCCGCCGACGGCGGCTTGAAGCATATGGAAAGCCTGGGTGTGACGCCCAATGCCATTATCGGGGATTTCGATTCCCTGAACTATATCCCCACAGGGGCAGAAGTCTTCCCTGTGGAAAAGGACGATACGGACTCCATGCTGGCCGTGAAGCTGGGGCTGTCCAAGGGCTATGACCGCTTTTTGATCTATGGCGGCCTGGACGGGGTGCGGCTGGACCACACGGTGGCCAACTATCAAGCCCTGCAATACCTGGCGGACCGGGATGCCAGGGGCATCCTCATCGGGAAGGATTTTTGCGCCACGGTGATTCGAAATGGTGCGCTGCGCTTTCCCGGTGGAAAGCAGGGGGACATCTCCGTGTTCTGCATGGGGCCGGATGCCCAGGGCGTGAATATAGAAGGGCTGTACTATTCCTTAAAGAACGGAACGCTGACCAGCGGCTTTCCCCTGGGGGTCAGCAATCATTTTACGGATTCGGCCGCCCGGGTCAGTGTGGCCCAGGGCAGCCTTCTGATCCTCTGGCGGCGGGCAGCAGGCCTGCCGGAATTCGAAGCGTAAGGAGGCAGCGCCATGGATGAAGAGAAAGAACTTATCACCCCGGAAACGGGACTCACCGCCCAGCAGGTGCAGGAGCATCTGGAAGCCGGCCTGGGGGCGGGGCTTCCGGCGGATTCCGGCCGCAGCGAGAAAGAAATCATTCTGCGGCACAGCCTGACATTTTTCAATCTGGTGTTCATTGTACTGGCCGTGCTGCTGATCGTGGGAAAATCCACGGTTATGAACATGGGCTTCCTGGGTGTGGTGGTGATCAATACGGTCATCGGCATTTTCCAGGAAATCCGCGCCAAGCGGGCCGTGGACAAGCTGTCCCTGGTGGCCCGGCGGCCTGTGAAGGTCGTGCGGGACGGGCAGGTCCAGGAGGTGCCCCCGGAGAACATCGTCCGGGACGATCTGGCAGAATTCGGTCAGGGTGACCAGATCTGCGGTGACGGCATTCTCCAATCCGGCACACTGTACGTAGACGAATCCCTGCTCACCGGCGAAGAGGACAGCGTAGAAAAGCAGCCCGGAGATTTGGTCCATTCCGGCAGCGTGGTGCTGGCAGGCCGGGGCCGGGTCCTACTGACGGCAGTGGGCGAAAACTGCGGCGCAGCAGCCCTGGCCCGGGAGGCAAAGCACAATCCCAAAAACAAAAAATCCGAGATGGTCCGCTCCCTGGACCGGCTGATTCTGTTCCTGGGAATCGCCCTGGTGCCCGTAGGCATCATTCTGTTCCGGCAGGAATATGTGGTTTTGCAGCTGCCTCTGCGGGAGAGTACCGAGGGCACCGTTGCGGCCCTCATTGGCATGATTCCCGAGGGGCTGTACCTGCTGACCAGCGTGGCCCTGGCGGTCTCCGCCCAGAAGCTCAGCAAGAGCCGGGTGCTGGTGCAGGATATGAACAGCATCGAGGCTCTGGCCCGGGTGGATATGCTCTGCGTGGACAAGACCGGCACCATCACCGAGCCGGACATGGAGGTAGAGAACGTTCTGCCCCTGTCGGACCTGCTGCCGGAGCAGTTGGAGGACATCCTGACTGCTATGTTTGGCACCGGCGAGCCGGACAATGCCACAGCCAAGGCCATGCAGGAGCTGTTCCCCGGGGAAAGCGACCTGAAATGCACCAACCGGGTGCCCTTCTCTTCGGAATACAAGTGGAGCGGCTGCGAGTTTGAAAACAGCGGCAGCTATGTATTCGGCGCGCCGGAATTTCTTTTAGGGGACCGGAAGGATGAATGGAACATCAGTGCTTGGGCAGCCAAGGGCTATCGGGTGCTGCTGCTGGCGCGGTACGACGGCCCCCTGACCCCCGGCAAGCTGGACCCTGAAAAGCTGGAGCCCCTGGCTCTGGCCCTGCTCACGGGCAAGCTGCGGCCCAACGCCAAGGAGACCTTCGCCTACTTTGCCCAGCAGGGGGTCACCGTCAAGGTGATCTCCGGCGACAATCCCGCCACGGTGAGCATGATCGCCCAGCAGGCGGAGATTCCCAACAGTGAAAAGTACATAGACGCCTCCACCCTGGAGACCCCGGAGCAGCTGCGGAAGGCCGCCGACGAATACACCGTATTCGGCCGGGTAACGCCTCAGCAGAAGAAGGCACTGATTGAGGCCCTGCAAAAGAAAAAACACACCGTAGCCATGACCGGCGACGGCGTGAATGATTTGCTTGCCATGAAGCAGGCGGACTGCGCCATAGCCATGGCCAGCGGGGCCGAGGCGGCCAGTCAGCTGGCAAGTCTGGTGCTGCTGGACTCGGATTTCTCCGCCATGCCCAGCGTGGTCAACGAGGGCCGCCGGGTCATCAACAACATCCAGCGGGCAGCTTCCCTGTTCCTGGTAAAAAACATATTCTCCCTGTTTTTGTCCATTATCAGCCTGTTTACGGTAATGCCCTACCCCCTGGAGCCCATCCATCTGTCTGTCATCTCCGCCATGACCATTGGCGTGCCCTCCTTCATTCTGACCTTTGAGCCCAGATATGACCGGGTCAAGGGTCGGTTCCTGCCGGAGGTATTGCGGCGAGCCTTCCCGGGTGGACTGACCAATGTGTTCGTGGTACTGCTGTGTCAGCTGTTCATGGTGGTCTTTGCCCTGCCCCAGGACGAGGTGTCCACCATCTGCGCGGCGATCCTGTCCTTTGTGGGCCTGCTGGTGCTGTATCAGATCTGCAAACCCTTCAACTGGTTCCGGCGGCTGCTGTGGTGGGCCATGGCGGCCGGCATCGTCCTGTGCTTTACGCTGCTGGGAGATATCCTGGATTTGCGGACCTGGACGGACGAGGTGCGGCTGGTCATGTTCACCCTGCTGGTGATGACCCCCACGGTGTTCTTCGCCATCCAGCGCATCTTCGACCGGTGCGAACAAACCCGCCTCCGCTTCGCCGCCTGGTGCAGGGGTGTGTGGGCCAAGCGACCGTTCCAGAAGAAGAAAAAGACATAAAAATAAGGCTCCCCTGAAAGGCAATGTCATCAGCTTAAGGAAAATTCACCCATTTCACGTAGGGGCCGATGCTCAGTGTGCAGACGATGCGCCCATAGAGCACCACCTCTTCGATGACCTCCGGGGAATCCGTGGACATTCCGGCATACCCCGGCATGGCGAACCAGAAAATGCAGAGCCATTATAGGCCCTGCATTTTTTGAATGTCAAGCGCTCTTATTTCATCTCGAAGGTGATTCCGAGGCACCGGAACCAATGCCGGGGCTTGCCGGGGACGGCTTCCGCGCCGTAGCGGGCGGCACGGTCCAGCAGACCGTCCAGGTCATCGGTTTTGAAGGCAATGTGACCCACCCGGCCGGTGTCCGCCGCCTGAGCTTCTACCCGGCACAGCTGCACGCCGCCGTCCAGCCAAAGGCTGGTGGGGGCCTCCTCCGGGCCCTGGAAGCGGGTAACGGTCATGCCGAAAACGTCTTTGAAAAAGGCCAGGGCGGTATCAAAATCCACAACATCAATGGCAATGTGGTCAATGGGGCAAAAATGATCGGTCATCGTATTCTCTCCTTATAGCTCAACGGTTTCCATATCCTCGGGAACGAAGATATGGCCGGAATAGACGCTTCCCGCCTCCTGGGTCATGCGCTCCCGGCGGTCCGGGCCGTAGTCCTCGGTGTGGTAAATCAGGAGGTTTTTTACGTTCATTTCCCGGGCGATGCTGCCCACATCCAGGCTGGTTACGTGGCTGCGCTCGTAAGGCTTGTAAATGTCCCGGTCTGCATAGAGGCAGTAGGCTTCGCTGAAAAGCCACTTGGCATCCCGGGCATATTTTTCCGTCGAGGGTTTCACGGGCTCGTCTCCGGCGAAGCATACACTCTGCCCATCCGGCAGGGCAAGCCGGAAGCCGAACTGTTTCATCTTTGTAGAGCCGATGTCAAAGGCCTGAATGTCAAAGCCCGCCAGATTCAGCTTCTCCCCATCGGTAACCTCCCGGAAGAGAATCTGCTTGTCGAAATATTTTGTCATCTTCTTGCCCAGGATCATCTCGCAGATGGTGCGCACATGGGCCAGGGTTTCTGCGCAGGCGGCCACGGTGAAGGTGCCGGTATAGCCCTGCTCGGCCATGGCGGTGCCCACGGCCCGGATGACCCAGGGGGTGCCCAGAATATGATCCGAATGGCTGTGGGTGACAAACATTCCGCCGATGGAGGTGATGGGCACGTGGAGCTTGTCCAGCCGTACCAGGATTTCATTGCCGCCCCCGGCATCCACCAGGAGCCTGTTTTCCCCCTGCTCCAGCAGGAAGCAGGTGTTGTAGCGTTTTAAGACCATGGCACATCCGGTGCCAAGAAAGGTTGCTTGCATATTTATTTCTCCCTATTCAGTCGAAAATCCACGGACCGTTTCAGGTAACTCAGGTATTCGTCGTCCTGGCACATTTCCTTGCCGTGGGCGTCGGAGAGCTTGGCCACCGGGCGGCCGTTGACGTACTGGAGCTTGATGACAATGTTCAGCGCCTGCTCACAGGTGTCGTTGGTGACAAAGGTGCCGATGCCAAAGGAGACCTTGGTCTTCTCCCTGAAGTAGTCATAGAGCTTCTGGGCGTGGTCAAAATCCAGACTGTCGGAGAAGAGCAGCACCTTGGTCCTGGGGTCTACGCCGTACTTCTGGAAGTGCCGGATCATTTTCTCGCCCCATTCGTAGGGGTCGCCGCTGTCGTGCCGGACACCGGAATAGTTGTTGACCATGGAGCGGTCAAAGTCGTAAAGGAACAGGTCCGTGGTGATGGTGTCGGTCAGGGCGGTGCCGTTGTCGCCCCGGTACTCATCGTACCAGTCGGCCATGGCGTAGTGGTTGGTGTAGGCCAGAGGGATGGAGTCGATGCCCTGGTACATCTGCACGAACTCGTGGGCATAGGTGCCGATGGGGGTCAGGTTGTATTTCCAGGCCAGGTACACATTGGAGGTACCAGCGCAGTTCTTCGTCTCGGTGGCCAGACGGCGGACCACCTCGTCCTGCCACTGCCGGGAAAGCCGCCTGCGGCTGCCAAACTCCGCAAAGGAAAAGGTATACTTGCCGGAATTGAAGTCCTTAATCTTCTGCTCCAACCGCGCTCTCGCAGAGGCCTCCAGAGTGGCATAATCATAGTGCAGGCGGAAATAAACCTCGTTGACGATTTCCAGCAGATAGATTTCAAACTGCATGGCGGAGAACATGGGGCCCTTCACCGTCAGCAGCAGCTCTCCGCTGTCCGAAAGACCGGTGTGGACATACTCCCGGATGGGATGCCACAGCCGAAGGAACTCCACATAGTCGCTCTTGATGAAGCGGATGGAGCGCAGATAGTCCAGCTCGTCCTTGTGAAAGCGAAGAGAGCACAGATAGTCGATCTGGTCGTTGATCTCCTCCAGCATCTCCGGAGTAAAGACAATGTTTTCATTGCGGCACTTGAAATAGTATTCTCCGTTCAAGTCCGTGTGCTTGTGGAAAATCACCTGGTCCATATTGAACTTATACAGATCGGTGTCCAGCAGGGAGGTGATAATGGGTTCCAGCTTCATAGTAACACTTCTTTCCAGTGAATCAAGGCTTCCCCCGGGGGAAGCCATTTTTTAAACGCTCATCGTATCTTCCTTCCCCTGGGAGGCCAGGACCAGGGCACGGAGTTCCGGGTATAGGGCGTGCATTTTAGGGTTAACATAACGTTCCCAAGATTTCCGGTCATCCAGGACCAGGAACTGGCGCATCTGAGAGGCGGATATTTCCACGGTTTTGGGGATATAGAGCTCTGCAATACGGACCCCCGCCACGCTGTCGAACCAGTCCAAGCGCCTGGTCTCCTTGCCGGAGACCAGCAGGTCCGGCATTCGTCCAAAGCGCTGCATGACGTTTTCCAGCACATAGTCGCCCCAGGCGGCAGTATTGCCCACGCCGATGTCCGGCAGAGGATAGACGCCTACCCGGTCGCCAAAGAGCTTTTCCAGCATCCTTTTCCGCAGGGCATAGGGAAAGGGGTTCTTTTGGGTGCCGGATTCCTGGGAAGAGCCCACAAAAATCCCCACCTGATCGCACAGCGACAGCGCCGTTTCAATCATCTGTTGATGGCCGGCATGAAGCGTTTGAAAGCGTCCCACAAGGATCCCCAGTGCAAAGGGCTTGTCCATGGTCCATCCCTCCCTCTTTTTCCGTTCTATTCTATCAAACGCATAGGGAAAGGTCAAATAAAATCGCAGCAATCTGTACTTTTTTGCACAGCCGTGGTATAATGCCCAAAAAAGGAAAAGGAGCGCGCGGCTATGGGAAGAGGATCCGTCCGGCAGAACAAAAACAAATTTCAGCTGATTCGGGAGGATCTGGGCCTATCCCGGGAGAAAGCGGCAGAGCTGCTGGAAACCGTCAGCCCGGAACGCATTGAAAAAATTGAAAGCGGCAAGTGTGCCCCCTACCCTGAGGAGGTGCTTGTCTTCGCCAGGAAGTACAAACGGCCCAGCCTGTGCAATTACTATTGCTCCCAGTGCTGCCCCATCGGCAAGGCCTATGTGCCGGAGGTGGAAATGAAGGAGCTCAGCGCCATCGTGCTGGAAATGCTGGCCTCCCTCAATGCCGTAGACAAGCGGAAGGACCGACTCATCGAGATCACCGCCGACGGGAAGGTCTCCGGGGACGAAATCGACGACTTTATCACCATCCAGCAAGAGCTGGAGCGCATCTCCGTTACCGTGGAGACCCTGCAGCTCTGGTCCGAAAAAATGCTCCTGTCCGGAGCCATCGACCGGGATGCCTACGAGGCCCGGCGGAAGCAGGGCTGACCATGCGAACCTATACGTTAAAAAAGCAGCCGGGGCTGCCGCTGTATGAATCCCTCTACCGGGCCATTCGGGAGGACATTCTCACGGGGGCACTGCAGCCCGGGGAGAAGCTTCCCTCCAAGCGAGCCCTGGCCTCCAACCTGGAGGTGGGGAAGACCACTGTGGAAGGGGCCTATAATCAGCTTTTGGAGGAGGGCTATATCTCCTCCCGGGAGCGATCCGGCTATTTTGTGGAAGCCGTGGAGCAGCGGCAGGCCCCCCGCCCGGCATCCCGGTACCCGTTTCCCGGCCCGGAAGCTCCGGCTGGGGCGGACCTCACCGGCAACGGCACGGGGCAATTTCCGTTCTCCATATGGATCCGCCTGCAGCGAGAGGTCATCCTGGACTATGGGCAGAAGCTTCTGCTGCCCATGGACAGCAGGGGCGCTTTGGAGGCCCGGCAGGCCATTGCCCGGAGCCTCTCAGACTTTCGGGGCATGGACGTGGACCCGGAAAACATCCTGCTGGGCGCGGGCACGGACTTTTTGTACAATCTGCTTTTACAGCTGCTGGGTCAGGACAAGGTCTATGCCGTAGAGGACCCGGGCTATGGCAAAATCCGGAAGATCTACGCCGCCGGAGGCGTAACCTGCCTGAGCGTCCCCATGGACGCATCCGGTATCCGGCCGGACTGCTTGGGAGATGCGAGGGTGCTGCATCTCTCCCCTGCCCACCACTTCCCCACGGGTCTCGTCACCCCGCTGCACCGGCGCAGAGCCCTCATCGACTGGGCCCAAAGGGTGGATGGTTTCATCATTGAGGACGACTACGACACGGAGTTCCGCTTCCAGGGCCGTCCTCTGGCCCCCATGCAGACCATGGACCCGGAGCGGGTGATCTATATGAATACCTTCTCCAAGACCCTGTCCCCCTCCATCCGCATCAGCTATATGGTGCTGCCCCAGGCGCTTATGGCCCGGTTCCGGGAGAAGCTGGGTTTTTACGGCTGCACCGTGCCCAGCTTTGAGCAGTACACCCTGGCCTATTTTCTGGACCGGGGGTATTTTGAAAAGCACATCAACCGCATGCGCAAATTCTACCGTGCCCGGCGGAATCGGGTCATCGCCATGCTGGAGCACTGCCCCGCAGCGGACAAGCTGACCATTCTGGAGCAGGACGCAGGGCTCCATTTTCTTCTGAAAGTGGAAACCGCCCTGGACGACAGAGCCCTGACGGCCCTCTTCGCCCAAAGCGGTTTGCATGTACAGCCCCTGAGCAGCTTTTACACCCGCCAAACGGATGACTGCCAGGGAATGCTGGTGATCAATTATTCTGCGGTGGAGGAACAAGCCCTGGAAGCGGGGCTGGAGAAGCTGATTTTGTGAAGCGCTTTCCCTTCTGGGGGCAATGCCGTCAACCTATGAAAAAGGGCAAATTTGCCTTAAACGGATGACATTGCCTTTTAAGGGCGCTTTTGCATTTTATGCTTCTTGCCGGTATGCATAGTACGCATAGTTGGAGCATTCCTCCGCCCGTTTTACCATAGCTGCGTGGCACTGCTCCCGCAGCCTTTGCTTGCGCTCCGGCAGGGGCCGGCTCATATCCGGGTAAAATGGGCCATCCAAATAGGTGACGACCTTGGGGAAGGCTCCAAGCCGGCGCTTCTGGTAGCAGCTGGTCATGGCGTACACCGGGGCCCCGTCCCGGGCGGGGTAGCCGAAGGATGCAGCAGGGAAGGGACGAATGCCCGTATAGAAGGGCCAGATATGGGCCTCAGGGTAGATGGTGATCAGGTCTCCCTTGGTGATGTGGCTGTGTACAGATGCTGCCATATCCCGGCTCTGCCGGATGGTGGAGCCCAAGGGAATGGCTCCCAGCATCTGCAGGAAATTGTGAATCAGGGGGATGGACAGGGCATCCGGGCCCACAATAATATAGCTTCTGCCCTTCCGCCGCAGCTGGCAGGGCAGAAAGGCATCCATAACCCGCTGGGTGTGGTTGGCGTAGACATAGATTCCCTTTTCCGCAGCCTCGTCCAGGACCTGTCGGTTTTCAAACCGGTGCAGGCACCAGATTTTCCGGAAGCAGAAGGCAATGGGCCGGGCAAGGCCCCGGTAGACAAAGCAGGCAAGGCCCCGCCAGATTGGGTTTGTGTGGGTGTAGCGGAACCACTCGGGCAGGGGCTTGGTTTTGATATTGGTTCCGGCAAAGTCGTCGTTTACCGGGTCGCGGTAGGTGATAACCTTTTTCATGCCTTCCCTGCCGTTTCCAGGAGCATCCGCTCCATTGCGTCCATGCACTTTTCCTGGTCGAATTGCCCGGCGGCGTTTTCGGCGTATTTTCTGCTCCAGGCCGCCCGCTCCTCGGGGTGGTCCAGCCACCAGTCGATTTTGGCCGCCAGATCGGCGGGGGAGTCAAAGCGGAATTTGCTTCTGTCCGTCAGGGCGTAGGCCTGGGTGGCGCACCGGGGGGAGTCGGAGATAATGGGCACCAGACCGCAGGAGATGGCTTCCAGGCAGGAGATGCCCTCGGCCTCCATGGCGGCACTGTGGACATAGAGGTCTGCATAGTTCAGCAGGCTTACCATTTCCCCATGGGGGAAGAAGCCAAATCGCGGCGGCACGGGGAGGCTTTTAGAGAGCTTTTTCAGAGCCTTTTCCTTGGGGCCGGAGCCTGCCAGAACCAGCTGGATTCTGTCCCGGTACTTGGACCTGTTCACCGCCCGGATGAGCACCGCCTGATTTTTCTCCTTGGAGTACCGGCCTGTGGCGACGACGACGAATTTGCCCGCATATTCGGCGGGCTTTTCCACGTTCCGGGGTCTGAAAACGGCGTTGACACCGTTGGAGATCACATAGCCGTTGGTGGGGCCGTACATTCTCTCATACAGGTCCCGCAAAAATTGGGTGGGATAGTGAATGGCGTCCACCATCTTATAGGTCTTGGAGAAGACGTGGTAGGTCAGCCGGTTGATGGGCGCGCAGTTCTCCATAAAAATGTGGCTGGTGAAGTTCTCCGCCATGGCGTGAAAGCCTGCGCTGACGGGAATGCCCTGCGCCTTGGCAAGCTGGGCCGCCCGGCGGCCCAGCACAAAGGGCAGCATGACATGGACGATGTCCGCCCCCTGGATTGCCTGCCGGATGACGGCATCGTCCGGCTTTGCCAGCTGAACACCGTTGCTTTTTACGTAACCGTTGAAAATGCCCAGATTCCGCGTGGGCACCACGGCATAGCCGGGAACCCCCTGCTTCTGGACATCGGGGCAGAGAATTGTGACGGTATGTCCCTTGGCCCGCAGAGCCCGGATGAGATTCATAGCCGCCAGTGTGGTGCCGTTGTTTTCCTCGCCCAGCACATCGCAGACAATGGTGATGATCATATGCAGTCCTCTTTCTTCTTTCTTTTCCAATGGGTTATTATGCGCCGGAAAACTAAACATTATATAAACAATCACCTTTGGAATCCGCCGCCCCCTGATACAAAAACATCCGCCCCGGCATCCAACTGTCAGGGCGGATGTTTTGCTATGCTTCCGGGAACAGGATGAAGTCTGCGTTCCCCTTTTCGCTTCCGGCGGCGTACCCCTGCACACCAAAGACATGGTGCACATTCTCGGTGCACAGCACCTCCTCAGGGGTTCCCTGGGCATAGACCCTTCCGTCACAGATCATATACAAATAATCGCAATAGTGGGCGGCCAAACGCAAATCGTGGATGACCAGCAGGGTGTCCTTCCCGGATTGCTTCAGATAATCCATCACAAACAGCTGATGGCGGATGTCCAGATGGTTGGTGGGTTCGTCCAGAATCAGGGTATGCGCGCCCTGGGCAATGGCGCGGGCAATGAATACCATTTTTCGCTCTCCGCCGGACAGGCTTTGGATATTCCGCTGTGCAAGCTTGTCCACGCCCAGCTCTTCCATAGCCGCCTGGACGATCTGCTTTCCGTTTTTCCGGTCTTTCCGGGCAAACAGCCCCATGGATACCACATCGGAAACCGTGAAATCAAATGCGCAGCTGCTGTCCTGGCCCACGTAGCCGAGGATGGAGGCCAGCTCCCGGGGCGCAAAATGAGAAACGGGCTGCCCGTCCAGCGTAATGGTGCCGCCTTGCTTCGGCACAGTTCCGAAGGTTGTTTTAATAAGCGTGGATTTTCCGCAGCCGTTGGCTCCCACAATGCCGACCAGCTTTCCGGGCTGGGTGGAAAGGCTGACAGATTCCAGAATCTGCTTATTTCCGAGTTTAACCCGGATGGAATCGTAGCTCAGAATCATTGCTTTCCACCTCCGTAGCCGCTGCGAATCATCAGGAACATAAAGAAGGGTGCGCCAATAAAGGCCGTGACAATGCCGATGGGCAGCTCTACCGCGCCAAAGGCGCAGCGTGCAAAGGCATCCGCCCAGAGAATGAAGACCGAGCCCACCAATGCACTCATGGGCATAACAGTCCGGTTGTCACTGGTGCGGGAGATAAGCCGGGTAACATGGGGAACCACCAGCCCCACAAAGCCGATCACGCCCGTAATCGATACCAGCGAGGCCACCACCAGGGAGCTCACCAGGAACATGGCGGAGCGGAACAGCTTTACCCGCAGGCCCATGGCTGCGGCGTCCTCATCTCCCATCATCATCATGTTGAACCGGGAGCCCATCAGCGTAAAAACCACAATGCCAGCCAGCACAAATACAGCGGGTGTAATCAGAGATTTCCATTGGGCGGCGGCAATGGAGCCCATCTGCCAGCTATACACCGCAGCAATGCTCTCCGGACTTTTTGCCCGGAAAATCAGATAGCTCGTAATGGCGCTCATAACAGCATTCACGGCGGTGCCGGACAGCAGCAGCGTCACCGGCTGCAGCTTGCCGCCCCCCGCTTTTTTCGCAAGATAATAGACGATAAACGCAGAAAACAGGGCTCCCAGGAAGGCATAGGCCGTGGTCTGCCGCTGCCCCGCAAGAAAGGTAACGGGCGTCAGCAGTGCCAGCGCCGCTCCGGCAGAGGCACCGGAGGATATGCCCAGCACATAGGGGTCTGCAATGGGATTTAAGACCAGCGACTGCATGGCCGTGCCGCAAATCGCCAGGCCGGCACCTACCAGCGCGGCAAAAAGGGTCCGGGGCAGACGCACCTGCCACACGATTTTCAGATGCGTTCCCGGGTAGACCCCGGCATTGACCCGGGCGTCCCCGGCAAACAGATGGTCATACAAAATGGCGTAGACCTCGGAAAGGCTCAGCTCCGTGGAGCCGAAGCTGACAGTAATCACTACCGACGCTGCAACGGCCAGGGCCAGGAGCAGAAAAAGGATTGTAATCCATACTTTTTTGCTCATAAGTACTCCTTCACAGAAAAAGGGGATGGCCGATTCGGTCATCCCCTTGGGCATTTAGGCGAACAGATCCGGGTAGAAGTATTCTGCCATGGTCTGGCAGGCACTTGCCGCGCGGATATCCTGCATGACGGTTACCAGAGGAATCACCAGGAACTTGTTGTTCACAACGGCAGGAATGTCGGAGCAGGCGGGATTGCCGGTGATATAGGCGATCTTCTCCTCCACAGTCTGGGAGCCGTAGTCATTGATGATGATGATATCCGGGTTGGCGGCAATCAGGGTCTCCACAGAGGTGTAGAACCAGCGAGAGTCGGCCTGATTGCGGGTGGCATTGATGCCGCCCGCCAGCTCAATCAGATTGCTCTCCAGGCCGGCTGCGGTGGTGTAAATCTGGTCTTCCTTGTACATATCGAAGACGAACACATTGGGCTTATCAGCCTCGGCCACGTCCGCAACCTTGCTGCCTGTCTCTGCGATAGAGGCCTTCATGTCTGCAATCAGGGCAGCGGCCTTGTCCTCTACCTTGAAGATCTTGCCCAGGTTTTCAATATCGGTGTAGACGTCCTCAACCGTCTCATCCGCCACGAGGGTACCGGTGATGGTCAGGCAGTTGATGCCCTCGGCCTCCAGCTGCTCGTAGCTGCCCCAGGCGGTATCTTTGAAGGCGCTGATCTGTCCGATCAGCAGGTCCGCACCGCTGGCAACGGCATTTTCGTTGGAGCGCTCAATTTCGGGAATGTTTTCAAAGGCATCCGCCAGCTCCGGCAGAGGAACCTCTGCGGGATTGGTGTGGACGTTCTTGCCCACAATGTAGTCCCCCAGGCCCAGCATAACCATATTCTCCGCGGAATACAGGTTGGCGCAGAGCACGCCGGTAGGCATCTCGGTGAAGGTCACGGTCCGGTCACCGTTCTCAATCACCACCGTGCCATAGTCCTCCGCTTCTGCGGCGGTTTCGGCGGCAGCTTCCATGGTGGTTTCCGTAGTGGTTTCGGTGGCAGCCGCGGTGGTCTGCGCAGCGGGGGTGCTGCTGGCGCAGCCTGCCAGGCAGGACAGGGCCAGAACCAGCACCAGCATCAGGCTGATAACTTTCTTCATGTTTTGCATCCTTTCTTGGTTCATAAAAAATGTGCGCCCTCCGAAAAGGGCGCACAAAGAATAACGCTCGACGAGCGTTTTTTCATGCTCCGGTTTCGGCAGAGTTTGATACCTTATCCCAGGATGTATCTGACTTATCTGCCCATGGGCAGCATCACAGTGACCGACTCGCGGAGCATTTCACTCCATTCCAGAGCCTAGGATAATTCAATTACGGGGGGTATTATAAAGAAATGCCCGCAAAATGTCAATTGGAGAATTTCATAATGTTCTATTTGTTAGAATCCTCATATTTTGGTATACATTCCCGGAATAAGACAATAAAGCCGAAATTTCTCAAAAAGCGAAGCGCGGCCCGGAGGAAGGATTCCACAATTTTTTGTATATGCCCCCACTGTGGGAAAAATCTTCGGTTGGGATAATTTCCTGGTAGATTTCCGGAAAATTTCCCTTTACTTTTTGGAACACTTGTGATACAATGCGACTGCTGACTATGGGTCGGCGCCATTCCACGGGCTCAGTTGCGGGAGAAAACCCACCGGGTGCTTCACCAAACCCCATACTTAGCCCCACGGAAAATATCTAAAAAGGTGGAAAACACAATGATTCAGAAGGAAAAGAAGACCCAGGTTATCCTGGAGAACGCTACCCACGAGGGCGATACCGGCTCCCCCGAGGTTCAGATCGCCATCCTGACCGCCCGCATCAACGAGCTGACCGATCACCTGCGTGTGCACAAGCATGACAACCACTCCCGCCGCGGTCTGCTGATGATGGTTGGTAAGCGCCGTAAGATGCTGGACTATCTGGCTAAGAAGGACATCAACCGTTACCGTGCTCTGATCGCCAAGCTGGGTATCCGTAAGTAATATTCCACGGGGCGACGAAAACCGTCGCCCCTTTTTCGCATCTCAAATTTTCGGGAGTCCCTTTAGCGTTTGAAAGTGGTGTTTTTGAAGTTTTCGCTGTCATTGCGAGGCAGTGACCGTATCAAAACCATCAGTTTCAAGTGCTAAACCTCCCGAGAAAATAAAAAATCACAACAGGAGGTTCACCAATGATTACTCACAAGCAGTTTCCCAATCACAAGGTGTACGAAATGGAGATCGGCGGCCGCCCCTTTACCGTGGAAACCGGTAAGGTCGCGGAGCTGGCCAACGCCGAGTGCATCTGCCGCTACGGCGATACCGTGGTGCTGACAACCTGCACTTCCAACCCCATCCCCAAGGCGGGCATCGACTATTTCCCCCTCACCATCGAGTTTGAGGAGCGGATGTACTCCGTAGGCCGCATCCCCGGCTCCTTCAACCGCCGGGAGGGCAAGCCCAGCGAGCGGGGCATCCTGAACAGCCGCATCATCGACCGGCCCATGCGTCCCCTCTTCGACGAGGAGCTGCGCAACGACACCGTGGTCACCTGCACCGTCCTGGCCAACGACTACGATAACCCCGTAGAGATCGTGGCCTCCCTGGGCGCTTCCATCGCCATCGCCTCTTCCGATGTGCCCTGGAACGGACCCGTGGCTACTACCAATGTGGCCCACCTGAACGGCGAGTATATCATCAACCCCTCCGCTGACCAGCGCAATGCCTGCGACTGCTTCGTTTGCATCTCCTCCACCTTCGAGAAGGTGGTCATGATCGAGACCGAGGCCAACGAGGCTCCCGAGTCTGTGGTGCTGGAGGCCATCCGCATTGCCCACGAGACCAATATGGAGATCGTGAAGTTCATCAATGGCATCGTGGCCGAGATCGGCAAGCCCAAGTTCACCTTTGAAAAGGCCGCCGTGAACCACGAGCTGCTGGACGACCTGATGAACTACGGCCTGGACCAGATCGAGTACGCTCTGGATACCCCCGACAAGAATGTCCGGGAGGAGCGGCTCACCGCCGCCCGGCTGGACTTCGCCGAGAAGTTCGCCGACAAGTACGAGGACTTCGATACCCATATTGAGGTGTGCCTCTACAAGATGCAGAAGAAGGTTGTCAAGAAGTGGCTGCTCCAGGGCAAGCGCGTCGACGGCCGTGGTATGGACGAGATTCGTCCTCTGGCTGCCGAGGTTGGCGTTCTGCCCAGAGTGCATGGCAGCGGCCTGTTCACCCGTGGCCAGACCCAGGTGCTGTCCATCTGCACCCTGAACACCCTGTCCGCCGCCCAGAAGCTGGACACCATCTACCCCGAGGATACCAAGCGCTATATCCACCACTACAACTTCCCCGCCTACTCCACCGGCGAGGCCCGGGCTGCCCGGTCCACCTCCCGCCGTGAGATTGGCCACGGCGCACTGGCCGAGAAGGCCCTGCTGCCTGTGATCCCCAGCGTGGAGGAGTTCCCCTACGCCATCCGGGTGGTTTCCGAGGTTCTGTCCTCCAACGGCTCCACCTCTCAGGGCTCCATCTGCGGCTCTACTCTGGCTCTGATGGATGCCGGCGTGCCCATTAAGCGGCCTGTAGCTGGCATTTCCTGCGGCCTGATCTCCGACCAGGAGACCGGCGAGTGGAGAACCTTCACCGATATCCAGGGCGTGGAAGACTTCCACGGCGAGATGGACTTCAAGGTTGCCGGTACCACCGAGGGCATTACCGCCATTCAGATGGACCTGAAGAACAAGGGTCTGACCATGGAGATCATCGCCGATGCTCTGGAACGCTGCCGCAAGGCCCGTCTGGAAATCCTCAATGAGATCATGCTGCCCTGCATCCCCGCGCCCCGGGCCGAGGTCAGCGAGTACGCTCCCAAGATGCTCAGCCTGAAGATCCCCGTGGATAAGATCCGGGAGGTCATCGGCTCCGGCGGAAAGACCATCCAGAAGATCTGCGCCGACACCGGTGCCAAGGTGGACATCGATGACGACGGCTCCGTCTTCATCTCCGCTGTGGACTCCGCCGCCGCCTACGCCGCCAAGAAGATGGTGGACGACATCTGCTTTGTTCCCGAGGTGGGCAAGCTGTACTACGGCAAGGTGGTCCGCATTCTGCCCATCGGCGCCTTTGTGGAGATTGCCCCGGGCCACGACGGCATGGTGCACATCTCCAAGCTGGAGAACCGCCGCGTGGAAAAGGTCGAGGACGTTCTGAACCTGGGCGACATGACCTGGGTCAAGTTCATGGGCTTCGACGAAAAGGGCCGCGCCAACTTCAGCCGCAAGGATGCCCTGAAGGAAATGGAAGGCAAGTAAAAATAGGACCAGCCGCCAAAGTTGGCGGCTGGTTTTTTGCACGAAAAAGCTTCCCCGGCGGGGAAGCTTTTTTAGAAGACTAGAAGTTCGCATACATGGGGTCAATTGCCACATATCCGGGGCCATAGGCACCGAAGATCAGGATGAAGAGGATCAGCGCATACCAGAGCGCCCAGCGCTGCCAGGCAGGGCGGGCGGACAGGCGGCTTCGGATATCGCCGCCCCGCTCCTGGAGAACGCTCACCGCCAGAAGAATCACGGCGGCCACGCCGACAATTTGCAGGTCCCGGACGCTGCATAGGGTGGAATCTGCCAGAGTTTTCATCCAGCCCAGAATGGAATAGTATTTGCTGAAGGGCTCGCCGAAGTCCGTGAAAATCCGGCGCAGCATATTCCCGGCCATGGCCATATTGTCAGCGCGGAAAATAATCTCGCCCAGCACCACCAGGAAAGCGGTGCGCAGCATCTGGAACAGCCGGAAGGCCCTGTTCTCCGGGGTGAGATGCAGCGCCCCATTGACTTTCTTGAACACCGGCGCGAACAGGCTGGCAAGCAAAATCAGCACAAAATGATACAGCCCGAAGAACACATAGTGCCAGGCTGCCCCATGCCACAAACCGTTGGAGAACCAGACGCACAGCAGGGCAATGGACCCTGCAATCAGGGGTCCAAAGTGGTTGCCCAGCTTCTTCCGGGCGGCAGTGGTCAGCTTTTTCAGGGGCGCGGACATGGTGACGGGGTAGAAGATGTAGTCCCGGAACCAGGTGCCCAGGGTGATGTGCCACCGGGTCCAGAATTCGGAGATATTTCTGGAAAAGAAGGGACGGCGGAAATTCTCCGGCACGGTCAGCCCGAAAATCTGGGCCGTGCCGCAGACTGCGTCCATGGAGCCGGAAAAGTCCGCATAGAGCTGCAAGGTGTAGAGGACGCCGCCTACCAGAGACATATAGCCGGGGTAGGCGTCGTTCCGGGAAAACAGCTCCTCCACCATGGGATTCAGACGGTCCGCAATGACCAGTTTTTTCATCAGACCGAAGGCAATACGCTGGAGGCCCAGGCAGAGATTTTCATAGGCAATGGGTTTTGCATCCCAGAGGGCCTGGGCGGTGTCGCCGTAGCGGCAGATAGGCCCCTCCACAATCCCGGGGAAAAAGCTTAGATACAGCCCCAGCCGCAGCACGTTTCCGTCTGCCGGGATGGTCTGCCGGTACACGTCCACCAGATAGCTGACGCTCTGCAAAATGAAGAAGCTCAGCCCCAGGGGCTTCACAAAGGCCGGAATGGAAATGGTCAGGCCAAAGAGAGCATTCACATTCTCCAGGAAGAAGCCTGTGTACTTGAGCACCAGAATGAGGCCGATGTGCAGCAGCACCCCCAGGGTCATAACACGCCGGGCCCGTTTCTGATAGACCTTTTTGACGGCCTTCCGCTCTGCTTTTTCCGCCGCCTTGACGGCGGCATCCCGGACAGCGAAGATGCTGCGCAGCCACAGTCCAAAGCCATAAATAGCCCCGACGGACAGCAGCAGGTAGACAAGATACACGCCGCTGATGAGCCAGTAAAACAGAAGGCTCTCCAGGAGCAGAGCGTACTTTTTGTACTTTCCCGGGGTCAAGCTGTAGGCGATCAGGCAGGCCGGCAGAAAAATGCCCAGATACAGCAGGGAAAAATAGGCCGAAAGATCCGGATAGGCACCTGCCCGCAGGGCAGTCAACAAGGATGCCAAATCAGTCTTCCTGGAGCCGCTGGAGCATTTCCAGCATGGCCTCGGCGGAATTGAAGTTGTCGGGGATAATCTCCACAGCGGGAATAGTCACATCGAAGGTGTCCTCCAACTCGGCAACCAGGGAAATAATGGACAGGGAGTCCAGCAGATGATCGTCAATCAGGTGCTTCTCGTTTTCAAAGTCCACACCGGGCTGAATGTCGTTCAGAATTTCTAGCAGTTCTTCCATGATAATCGATTTCCTTTCTGTCTTTCAAATTCAGAGCCTGTTCGGCATATTTTGGGGGTAGGTTTCCGTGGTCTCCCGGGCGCAGGTGATGCTGCCGTCGGGATTTACCAGGTATACTGCCGGGAGGTCCCGGCTCAGGAACAGGGCAATGCCCTCGGTGACGCAGTAAGCGCCGGTGTTGTGGAAGCACAGGGTATCTCCAATGGCGACTTCCGGCAGGGGGCAGGCCTTGACCAGAATGTCGTTCATGGAGCACAGGCTGCCGCAGAGGTTCCACTGCTTCTGAATGGGGGCGTTTTCTTTGCCGCATAGGGTAATGTGCGGCATTTTCATGCCCATAAATTGGCCATAGTATACCATCTGGTGCATGCCGCCGTCCAAAATCAGATAGTTCTGGCCGTGGTTGGTCTTCCGGTCGGCTACATGGGTAAAGTATTGTCCGCAGGAAGCGGCCAAAAACCGGCCCAGCTCCAGCGTTACAGCGCCCTTCCAGGCCATGCCCTCCAGTTCTTTCCGGAATTGCGTCAGAAACTCCACCTCGTCCAGCTCCTCGCCGAAGTAGCTGACGGGAAAGCCAGGTCCGTATTCCAGCTCCGGGCAGCGCCAGCCGGTTTCCGTTTCCAACTTTTGCAGCAGGGCATCCAGGTGCTCGATCTCCCGGGCAAGCTTTTTGGGGGATGTCTTCTGGGTGCCGGAGAAAAACTGGATACCCCGGAAGCACAGATTGGGGTGCTCCTCCCGGCTCTGGACCAGGGCAAGGATCTCTTCCTCGTTGATGCCGAACTGGCTGTTGTTGGTGAGCCGCAGAAGAATGGGAAGCCTTTTGCCGCATTTCTTCGCCAGAGCGTCCAGGGTGGCAAACTGGGTCAGGGATTCCACGGTATAGGTCCGGCCATCGGAGGCAGAAATCAGCGCTTCCAGAAAGGCGGGGGGCTTGTTCAGCCCGGAGATCACCGTGGCTTCCGCAGGAATCCCCAGCGCATCACAGATGCGGCACTCCCCCGGGGAGCAGACCTCCAATTTTTCCGCCGCCCCCAGAGCAAAGCCTGTGAGGAAGGGATTTGCCTTGATGGCATAGGCCAGAGCCATGTCCGGCCCCAGAAGCTGCCGCACATGGCGGATTCGCTGCCGAAAAACGCGGGTGTCGAAAACGTAATAGGCAGTATCCTGCAAATTGGAATATTCCGTCATATCAGCGCCCTCCTGTCATTTCCGAAAGGGCCTTTCGGTCGATTTTTCCGTTCTTGTTCAGGGGCATGGCTTCCACCTGCCGCAAAAAGCCCGGAACCATGAAGGCGGGCAGGTCCCGCCTGAGGATGGCGTGAAGATCTTCCGGGCCAACGGTACCCACATAGAAGCCCCGCAGGCGGCTGCGCTTTTCATCGAACACGCAGCAGGCCCGCTCCACGCCGGGAATGGCGTTCATCTCCCGCTCAATCTCCTCCAGCTCAATCCGGTGGCCCATATACTTGATCTGGAAGTCCTTCCGGCCGGAGAACACCAGCTCTCCCCGGTCGTTATATTTTCCCAGGTCCCCGGTGCGGTAGATGCGCTCGGGGTAATCGGGATTCAAGGGGTTCTGGACAAAATGTGCGCTGTTTTGTTCCGGGCAGCGGTAATAGCCCAGAGCCAGCGCCGTCCCCCGGACGCAGATCTCTCCTTCGGTGTCCGGGGCCGTGATCAGGCGGTCTTCCCCGTCCAGCAGGAACACATCCTCGTTGGGGAAGGGAATGCCGATGGGAATGCCGGAGGCATAGTCCCGGTCCTTTTCCAGAATGTGGTGGGTGCAGTTGCAGGTGATCTCCGTGGGCCCATAGAGATTTACATAACACGCATCCGGCAGATGCTTGCGGAATTCCTTCAGGGCCCGCAGGGGCATGACCTCGCCGGAGAAGAGAATTTTTTGCAGGCTTTCCGGCGTTTTGTAGTCCAGGGCATGGAAGCCTGTGATGAGACACAGGGCGGATACGGCCCAGATCAGAGTCGTGGCCTGCTTCTCGCAGAGAAAATCCATGAGCTGCACCGGGGCTGAGAACAGCTCCCGGGGCACCACCGCCAGGGTAGCCCCCACCTTCATGGCGGAGTAGATGTCCTTGACGGACACATCGAAGTCAAAGGGCGCCTGGTTGGCGATAACATCCTGCTCGGTGATGGAGAACAGCTCCGTGAAGCAGTCGATAAAATCCGTCACGCTGCGGCTGCACACGACAATCCCCTTGGGCACACCGGTGGAGCCGGAGGTGAAGTTTACATAAAGTGGGTCCGTATCAATGGCCCTGGCCTGGACAGATGCCAGGGCTTCCGCGTCCACCGCTTGCCCTGCCAGGGTCTCCAGGCACACCAGGGGGCAGTCCGGGAAGATCCCCTTTGCCTGGGACAGCAGCGCCTCACAGGTGACGATCACCGCCGGGGCCAGGGTTTGGGCGATTTGCCGCAGCCGGTTCCCAGGCAGCTCCGTATTCAGCACGGAATAGAAGCACCCCGCCCACTGAATGCCGAAAAAGGCGGCCACCGCCTGGGCGTTCTTGGGAAGATACACCCCCACGGCCTTCCGGGGACGGGTCAGGTGCAGCAGTCCGGAGCCAATGGCCCGGGTAAGATGATAGAATTCCGCATAGGTGAAGCTCCGAAGGTCATCCGTCACGGCGCATTTGTCCGGAACGCGTTCCGCGCTGTGGATGAGATATTGCAAAACATTGGCCATGAAATTGCCTCCGTTTCCGAAAATGGCGTAAACTTACGGATAACATTATAGCAGTACCCTTCCAGGGTGTCAATGCCTTTCCACTTGCCTTAAAAATCCGGGATGAAGCCTGCATCTGCGGCCTCAGCCTCCTGTGTAAAGCCCTCCAGATCGTTCAGGAACATCCAGCTGAGGACGGCGTCATATTCTTCATCTGTGATACGCCGGTCCATGGGCGGTTTCTGGTGGCCTACCGGGGTATACTGCCGCATGAGGCTCACCAGCACATCGCCGGGGGCAAAGGTCTCCCCGATCCAGTCCAGGACCTTCAGGGAGTTTTCCACCTGCCCCGGCAGAATCAGGTGCCGGATAACGGTACCCCGGACGATTTTTTCGCCCTGCCACTGGACGGGGCCCGTCTGGCGCACCATCTCCCGGATGGCCTTGGCGGCCACAGGGAAATAGTCCCCTGCTCCGGAAAGGGCGGCAGCAAGGGGGGCAGTGGCGTATTTCAGGTCCGGCAGGTAGATATCCACCTTGCCTTCCAGCTCTTTCAGGGTCTCCACACGTTCATAGCCCCCGCAGTTGTAGACCACAGGCACAGGAAGCCTGGGCTCCAGGGCCGGCAGAATGGTGGGCAGGAATTGGGTAGGGGTCACCAGGTCGATGTTTTCCGCCCCCTGGGCAATGAGCTCTTCAAAAATCCGACGCAGCCCGGCGCTATCCACAGCCCGCCCGGCAGGGCGTCCGCTGATGGCGGCATTCTGGCAGTAGCAGCACCGCAAAGTGCAGCCTCCAAAGAACACCGCCCCACTGCCCCCGGGCCCGGCCAGAGCGGGCTCTTCCCACTTGTGCAGCATGGCCTTGGCAACCAGCGCCGCTCCGGGGCAGCCGCAGAAGCCAATCTCCCCTGCCTGTCGGTCCACACCGCACTGCCTGGGGCACAGGCGGCAATTCTGATAGTCCATAGGTACCCTCCTCCGCATTTTTACAAATCCAATGCCGAACGTCGGAAAAGCAGCAGGCAAAACGCCTGCTGCTTTGCTATTCCGTTCTCAGTTCTCTTCCAGAGCCATAACCTTGTCAATCCGGCGCTGGTGGCGCTCCTCGCCGGAGAATGGGGTGGAAATCCAGGTGTCCACAATCTCCAGGGCAAGATTTTCGCCTACGATGCCCGCACCCAGGGCCATCATGTTGGTGTCGTTGTGCAGCCGGGTCATTTTGGCGGACAGCACATCGGAAAGCAGGGCGCAGCGAATGCCCTTAATCTTGTTGGCGGTAATGGACACGCCGATGCCGGTGGTGCAGAGCACAATGCCCTTCTCGCATTCGCCGGAAGCCACAGCCCGGGCGGCGGCAGCAGCGAAATCGGGATAGTCGCAGCTCTCGGGGCCGTTGGTGCCGAAGTCCACCACTTCGTAGCCCGCTTTGCTGAGATGATCCGCTACCTTGTTTTTCAGAAGATACGCGCCGTGGTCACAGCCAATGGCAATTCTCATGTTTCTGTCCTCCCAGGATTCAGATGGCAAATCCGCCATCCACATTTAGTACGTTTCCGGTGACAAAGTCCGCCTCCGCAAGATAGGCCATGGCCTTTGCCACGTCCTCCGGCCTTCCGTTCCGGCCCAAGGGGGCCTCCATGGCCAATTCTTCCAGGGTTTCCGGGCCTACCTGAGCGCACATATCCGTCAGGATTACCCCGGGGGCCACGCAGTTCACCCGAATGCCGCTGGGTCCCAGCTCCTTGGCCAGGGCCTTTGTCAAAGCAATGACGGCTCCCTTGGTGGCGGAATAGGCCGCCTCGCAGCTGGAGCCAACCCGGCCCCACATGCTGGAAACCGTCACGATGCTGCCGCGCTGCTTTTGCAGGAAGCTGGGCAGGGCGGCATTGACGCAGTTGTAAATACCCTTGACATTCACGTCAAAAATCCGGTCCCAATCCGCCTCCTTCATGGACTGCATAAGCCCATAGAAGCAGATACCCGCATTGCAGATGAGAATATCCACATCGCCGATCTGCCGGAAGGCGGCCTTCACGGCGGTGCTGTCCGCCACATCACAGCGGATGGGGGTGGCGCCGGTTTTCCCGGCAACGTCCATGGCGACGGCATCGTTCTTCTCATAGAGGAAGAACACCCGGTGGCCCTTCTGCGCAAACAGCTCCACCGCCGCCCGGCCAATCCCCCGGGACCCGCCGGTGATCACAACTGTTGACATAACATTCTCCTTGAAGGCTCCCCTGCAAGGGGAGCCCCAAATTTATCTTCTTCTGCTCTTGGTCCGGTGGTCGGAATACTGGCGGATGGAAGAGATCTTGCTGTCGGACTCGGACATGAAGGCCTTCAGCTTCTCTTCAAACAGCTGGTCTGCCGTCTTGGGGGCTGCGGGCTGCACGGGGGCGCGGTTGGGACGGCTGTTCTGGCCTTCCCGGCGCTGGCCGCCGTTGCCGCGGAACTCGCCTCTGGGCGCATTCTCCCGCTGGGGCTTGGGCTCCAGGCGCTTGATGGACAGGTTGATCTTGCCATTGTCCAGGCCAATGACCATCACCTTCACATCCTGGCCCTCGGTCAGGTGTTGGTGGATATCGCTGACGTAGGCATTGGCAACCTCTGAGATATGTACCATACCGGTTTTATTCTCCGGCAGGGCAATGAACGCGCCAAAATTGGTGATGGACTTGACTTTTCCCTCTAAAACGGCTCCAACGGTTAACTCCATAAATGCTATGTTTCCTCCAAAATTATTTCAGGTGCGGCGCTGCGCACCCAGTTTTCAATTTCCGCTGCCGGGCTGAATAATGACCGCGTTGGGGTTCACCAGTCCCAGCTCCTCCGAGGCAATGGCGCGGACGGCCTCGTCCGATTCCATGTCGGCCAAGCGCTCCTGGAGCTGCCGATTCTGCCCTGCTGTCTGGGCGGCCAGACTCCGGGTGTCTGCAATCTGAGACTGCACGCTGAGCCTGACCCAGCTGAGCGCTGCCAAGGCCAGCATGGAAAACACCACCAGGCTGAGGATCAATATTTTCAGCAGCGTTGAGGAACGATTCCACACAATCCTTGTTCTGCCGATTTTTACGGACGACTCCTGCATTTGGTTTCCCTCCCCGGTTCAGCGAATTCTTCCGTCCTATTGTAACCCATTTTCCGGCAGATGCAAACACATTTTTTGCGATTTTAAAAATTTTTTTCGGGACAGACAAAAATACACCGGCCATGGCCCTCAGAAGAGACCAAAACCCATAAAACACCGGCTGCAGCACCGCACCCAGGCTTTTATCCGCAGCCCAAAAGCCGGGAAGCATCACTGCGGCACAGCCAAGCCGCAGGTCTCCGCCGCAAACGCCAAAATTCAGCCAGCAGAGCCCCAGCCCCGTCATCAGCACAAACAGCGGATCCCCTCGCTTTCCCAGGGGCCGCAGGAAGCCCCACAGCAGCCCCAGAGCCGCGCCAAGCAGAAAGGCCGCGCCAAGCATCGTCCCCATTAGCCCAGCAGCCTTTGCAGGAAGGAGCCGCTCTGCCGGGGGGCCTCGTAGCTCAATGCGCTGATCGTGCCCTCCACCGTTACCCTTCCCCCTTCCACGGACAGCTCTTTCAACTGCAGCTGCTCCCCCTGGACCGTCAGCGTCCCCATATCCGTCTGCAAAACCACCGCGTCCTCGTCAAACCGGACCACCTCCGTGACACCCGTAACACTGAGGCTCTTCCGCTCGGTCAGCCGCAGGCTGTGGCTCTCCTGAACCAATCCGCCACCCCCTTTTAGAAGCAGTATATGCCCCCGCCGGGCCTAAAAAGAACCGGCAGGGGCATTGAAAAAGGGACAGCCGCTGTGCTATCATATAAATAGAAAACCAACGCCAGGAGGTTTCCCATGACGCTTGCTCAGATGCGCTATTACAGCGCCGTATGCCAGACCATGAATATTACCAAGGCCGCCCAGATGCTGCATATCTCCCAGCCTACGCTTTCGGCTGCAATCCATGCCATTGAGGCGGAGTGCGGTGTGGAGCTGTTCCACCACAAGGCCAATTCCCTATCCATTACCGACGAGGGCCTGGTGCTGCTGGACGAGATCACGCCCATTCTAAAAAGCAATGAGCACCTGGACAAGCTGATCTCCCAGCAAATGCTGGACCGCAACTATGTGCGCCTCAGCTTTTCCACCATTACAGGGGCGGACGTATGTCCACAGCTTTGCAGGACCTACCGGGAGCGCTACCCGGACACCCAGGTGATCATCACCGAAGGCAATACGGAAAAGCACTATGAGGACCTGGAAAGCGGCAACGTGGATATGATTCTGACCAGCCGCTCCCGAAAAATCTCCGAGGAAGACTGGCAGGAGCACTACAGCCATATCAAAATCCAGCACCGGTCCCAGCTGATGTTCTGCGTGGGCCGAAACAGCCCTCTGGCCGAAAAAGACTTCGTCACCTGGGAGGACATTGCCCAGCAGCCGCTGATTCTGCTGGATGACCCTTTTTCCGTAGGAAAGAACATTGAGCAGGACTTCCTGAATCAGGGTCTTTCCCTTCGCTATGCGGTGCAGCACACCGCCCAGCTGTTTACGGTGGAGCGTTTTATTGAAGCCAATGCCGCCTGCGGCTTCCTGCCCAGAAGCGCCGCACTGGTCAATCCGGATATTGTTGCCATAGAAACGCCCTATCGCCGGGGTGACACCGTGTATCTCACCTGGCTGCGGAACAAGATGCAGTTTTCCGCGGTAAAGCGGTTTATCCGGGTCGCCCGGGAGCTGTATCCGCAGGTTTGAATGCCTTCCGTGCGCAAAATGCCGCAGCCGTTTTCGTGACGGCTGCGGCATTCTTTTTCGCTTTTATACCAGCGGGAAGACCAGAGGAATATAGATGCAGAAGATGATGAAGCGGGCAATGGCGAGGGGCAGGCCCATCTTGAAGTGATCCTTCATGCTGTAGCCGCCAGCCTCAGAGCCCATGGTCATGGCAGGAGCAGCCATGGGAGCCAGGTAGCAGTTGCTGGCGCCTTCCGTGGTGGCCAGCATCAGGGCAGTGGCATCATAGCCATTCTGCACGCAGATCAGGGCTGCCAGGGTCTTGAAGGCATTGGTAACGGCGGAGTTGGTGATGAACTGGGTCAGAACCATGCAAACCAGATACATGCAGATCATGATCAGGACGGGGGACATACCGTTGGTCAGGCTGTTGAAGGCATCTGCCAGCAGCACATCGGCACCGGTGGTCTTCAGGGCAGTAGCCAGAGGCAGGGTGCCTACGGTGATGAAGATAACGGGGTTACCCATAGCACCGATGGCTTCCTTGTCGGTCAGCACGCCGGAGAGGACCAGAACCATGGCACCGATCAGAGAGGGATACCAGGTGCTCACCTTGGTAAGAGCACAGACGATGATGCCGATAACGGTCAGTGCGAAGACGGCGATGGTGAACTTCTCCTGCCCGGCAGTGAGCTTGGAGGCGCGCTTCTGCCGGTTGGCGGCAGCGGCGGCATCTGCCTTCTCCTGGTCGGCCAGAGTGGGGATGTTGCCATAGTCAGGAGCCATCTTCACGGTCAGCAGAATGACCATGGGGATAAGGAACACAATCACAGGAATCTTGGAAATGAAGGTGGTAAAGTAGGTCCACTGGCCTACACCGCCCAGGTTCTCAACAATGGTATTGTTGGCGATGTAGCCGCCGGCATTGCCGCCGGTGGGCAGCCAGCCCACCCAGATCTGGGCCAGAGCAGCGCAGGGGTACATGAACTTGGACAGGGGGCGCTTCTGCTCTGCGCAGACGGAGGTGATCAGGGGGATCATAATGGCCATGGTTGCGGTTCCATTGGTAAAGCAGCCCAAAAACAGGATGGGGACCGTCAGGCCCAGCATGATCTTCACATCGGAAGAGCCCGGCTTGATCAGCGTGGTGCTCATCCGGGACAGCAGACTGGTCTTGCTGATGGCCTGTCCTACAACAAACATGGAGGCCATCATGACCACAGAGCTGTTGGTCAGGCCGCCCCAGGCTTCCTTAAAGGACAAAACGCCGGTGATTTCCAGAATGATGGGAATGCAGAGTGCTGCAACATGAATTTTAACCTTTCCGGAGAGGATCAGTCCTACAAACACGATAAAGGTAAACAAAACAATGCCAATTTGCGGTGTCATAGCTTTTTTCCTTTCTCTGTCTAAACTTTTTATCTGTCAACAATCGAGCCGTCGGCGTGGAGATTGATCCCGCCGTAAGCGCCCTTGAAGGGGAAAACCTTGTCGATGTCGTCGATAAGCTCAATGCCCAGGCCGGGCTTCTCGGGCAGGATGATGTAGCCGTTTTCCACATGGAAGGGCTCCTTCATCTCTCTGTCCAGACGGCACTTGCCGTTCATGGCAGGGTACTCCTGTACCTCAAAGTTGGGGATCACCGCGTCCAGCTGCAGGCAGGCTGCAGTGGAGATGGGTCCCAGGGGGTTGTGGGGAATGACGTAAATGCCCTTGACCTCGGCCTCGGCGGCAATCTTCTTACCGGCGGTCAGGCCGCCGCAGACGCACATATCCGGGCGGATGTAGCGCACATCCGTATGGCTCATGAGCGAGTCGAATTCTGCCGGGTTGATGAACCGCTCACCGGTCGCCACCGGCACAACGCAGTTCCGAATCACCGTGGCCATGGCCTCCTGGTTATCGGGAATGGGGTCCTCATAGAAATAGGGGTTGTACTTTTCCAGTGCCCGGCCCAGCTCAATGGCCTCGGCGGGACGAAGGCCCCGGTGGTTCTCAATGGCCACATCCATATTGTCGCCTACAGCTTCCCGGACCTTGCGCATGGTATCCTCCACCCGGCGGACCAGAGCGGAGAAATTCTCGCCGCAGCGGCCGTCTGCATCCTTGGGGTGGCCGATGGAGAAGCGGATGGCGTTGTAGCCCTGCTCCTTCAGGCCCCGGGCTGCCTCGGCAATTTCATCGCCGTTTCTGCCCCGGGCGTTGACGTAAATACGGATCTTTTCCCGGGTTTTTCCACCCAGCAGCTGATAGCAGGGGACACCAAAATACTTGCCCTTCAAATCCCACAGGGCAATATCAATTCCGGACAGGGCTGCCTGGGTGATGGAGCCGCGGAAATGCAGGTTCCGGGCCAGGGCATTCCAGATGAACTCGGTATTCATGGGGTCCAGACCGACGATCATCTTCTCCATCTGCTTAAGCACCCCGGCGGTTGCCTCCTGGTAGCCCCAGGCACCGCATTCGCCGTAGCCAACCAGTCCCTCGTCTGTGGTGAGCTTCAGGAACAGATAGCGGTCTCCCGCCAGAATCGGTTCAATGCCAGTAATTTTCATATTCATTCTCCTTCTCTTGCGGCCCATGCACGTCTGCCTGTGCCGAAGGGTTCTTTCGTCCGCGCGACCTTGCCTATCTTATAGCACAGGGTAAAATTTTTGTAAAACAGCTATTTACAATCTAGCATAGGCAAAAACGATGCTGACGATTTTCCCTACGAAAAATTGGGGAATTCGCCCAAAAAACGCGCTGTACAATTATCCGGGCAGAATCGGCAGAATCGTTGACAGGCCGGGCAAAACGGGGTAAAATATTTCTAGAAACGGAAAGGTGTGAGCGCTATGAAAAAGAAAAACATGCAGTCCATGGTGCGGTTGATGCTGACGCCGGTGCTGATGGTGATCTTGGGCATTGTTCTGGTGGTACGGCCGGACTCTGCCTCGGCTCTTGTGGGCAAGGTCCTGGGCTGGATCCTGCTGCTGATTGGCATCGGTCTGCTGATCGAGTCCATTGCCGTGAAGGAGCTGACCACCAGCAGGATCCTGTTTGTGGTGGTGGCGGCTGCTCTGGGCCTGTGGCTGGTGCGCAATCCCCTGCGTCTTGCGGCTGCTCTGGGCCGGATCGCAGGCCTGCTGATCCTGGTGCGGGCGGTGCAGGACATTGTCAATGCCACCCGCTGGAAGTGCGGCATGAAGTACGCCCTGCTGTCCGCCATCATCGGCGGGCTGCTGATCGTGCTGCCCATGACCACCTCCCGGGCGGTTTGGGTCATTGTTGGCCTGCTGGTCATTGTGGTGGGTGTGCTCATGGCCATTGACCGTCTGAAGCCTGGAAAGCTCCTGGGCGACGGCGGCAACATCATCGACGCCCAATGAGATACGCCTGCTGCTCTCTGGACGGGCGCGGCGGCCATGAGGCCGGTTGGGCCCTCCTGCGGCAGCTCTATCTGGAGGAGACCGGTCAGCCCCTGCCCCCTGTCCGGCTGACCAAACGGGGCAAGCCCTATTTTCCGGACAGCCCCTATCACTTCTCCATCTCCCACACCCGCCGCCATGCCGCCTGCGTTCTGGGAAAGTACCCTGTGGGCCTGGACCTGGAGGAGTTGAACCGCCCCATCCGGCTGGAAACCGCCAGAAGGGTGCTCTCCCCTGCGGAATACGCCCAATTCGAAGCCGCCCCAGACAAACGCCGGGCATTTCTGACCTTCTGGGTGCTGAAAGAGGCCCGGGTCAAGTGCGACGGTACGGGGCTGCTGGGCTTTCCCAACCGCACAGCCTTTTCCCTCCGGGACCCCCGGGTCTGGGAATGGGACGGCTGCCTGGCGGCCATGATTGTTGAGAAAGGATAGAAAAATGCTGTTTGATACCCACGCCCATATGGATGACCGGGCCTTTGATGCGGACCGGGCAGAGCTTCTGACCACGTCCCTGCCCCAGGCGGGCATTGCACTGCTGATGAACCCCGGCTGTTCCGCCGCCTCCTCCGAGGCGGCGGCGACTCTGACCCGGGAATACAACTACATCTATGCCGCCGTCGGCTCCCATCCGGACGCGGCGGACGAGGTAAACGACGCCGTGCTGGACCGCTACCGGCAGCTGTGCCGGGAAAACCCAAAAATAAAGGCTGTTGGAGAGATCGGCCTGGACTATCACTATGAGGATATTCCCAGGGACATCCAGAAAAAGGCCTTCGTGGCCCAGATGGAGTTGGCCCGGGAGCTGAAAAAGCCTGTCATCGTCCACGAGCGGGAGGCACACCAGGACGGCATGGACATCGTCACCGCCTTTCCGGAGGTGACGGGGGTGTTCCACTGCTTCTCCGGATCTGCGGAAATGGCAAAATGGCTGGTTGCCCGGGGCTGGTACGTTGGGTTCACGGGTGTGCTGACCTTCAAAAACGCCCGCCGTGCCCTAGAAGCCGCCGCAGCAGTCCCCCGGGACCGGGTGGTCATTGAGACGGACTGCCCCTATATGTCCCCGGAGCCCTTCCGGGGCAAGCGCAACGACCCCACCCGGCTCTACCGCATGGCCGAGGCTCTGGCCAGCCTCTGGGGCATAAGCCCGGAAGAGGCCCAGGCCATTACCTTCGAAAACGGGAAACGGCTGTATGGGATTTGAAATCTATTGAAAACCTACGCAATCAATAGTATAATAGGGCACAAACCAACAACAGGAGAGAACTATGCTGAATCAATTTTCCAGATCGGAGCTGGTCTTTGGCAAGGATGCCATGGAGCGGCTGAAAAATGCCCGGGTGGCCGTGTTTGGCATCGGCGGCGTGGGAGGCTATACGGTAGAGGCTCTGGCCCGGTCCGGGGTGGGGGCGCTGGACCTTGTAGATGACGACAAGGTCTGCATTACCAACCTGAACCGGCAGATTTTAGCAACCCGCAGCACCGTTGCAAAATACAAGGTGGATGTGGCAAGGGACCGCATTCTGGACATCAATCCTAACTGCCAGGTGACTACCCATCAGACCTTTTTCATGCCGGACACCGCCGACCAGTTCGATTTTTCCCAGTACGACTATGTGGTGGATGCCATCGACACCGTCACCGGTAAGAAGGAGATCATTCTCCGGGCCCGGGCGGCGGGCGTTCCGGTGATCAGCTCCATGGGCGCGGGCAATAAGGTGGAGGCCTCTGCCTTCCGTGTTGCGGACATCTATCAGACCAAGGTGTGCCCCCTGGCCCGGGTCATGCGAAAGATCTGCCGCCAGAACGGCATTGACCACCTGAAGGTGGTCTACTCCGAGGAAATGCCAATCCGTCCACTGGAGGACATGGCAATTTCCTGCCGGGCTCACTGCGTCTGCCCTCCCGGCACGGCCCGCAAGTGTACCCAGCGCCGGGACATCCCCGGCTCCACGCCCTTCGCCGTGGCCGCCGCCGGCATGATCATCGCCGGTGAGGTAGTCAAGGATCTGACCGCCTTCGACCGGGGAGACCGGTAAACCGATATATGCTCAGAAGGGGCGGCCCGGCGGCCGCCCCCTTTATATACGGTTATATATGGAAAACGCTGCCATTGCAGACCAATGGCAGCGTAGAAACAAACATAATATCATCAATCGGAGAATTCCACGGTGGGGATGCGTGTGCCACAAAAAGCAGCAGACCCCAGCCTGGCTGTCAGGCCCGGATATGTTCATCTGCCAGAAGATCATCCTGAAGTCTTGCAACCCATTGCGGATCCCGGCTGCATATTGCGTCCAACACCTCGCGATGATGCCGGATGCTCTCCGCTCTGCCCAACGTTTTCCACGTTTTTTCGGAATTCGCCTTGTAGATTTCGAAAAAGGTGCCGCCCATGGAATCGTACAGCTGCAAAAAGAGCTCATTGCAGCTCATTTTGCAAATGGTTCTGTGAAAGCGATAATGCTGCTGGTTGTACTGTTCGTCGTCACTAGACTCTATTGCATCCACCATCGCCTGGTAAATTTCTTCCAGCTTCTTCAGCATTTCGGGCTGTTCTGGTTTTCCGATAATCAGATGCATGGCACAGTATTCCAGCATGATTCGGAATTCATTGATCTGGTTTGCGTCCAAATCCAGAATTTTGCTGTTTGTCAGTTCCGAAAAATAGGCTTTCAGATGAAAGTCGCAGACGAACGTTCCCTCGCCAACCCTTGTCTCTGTAACGCCCATGGTGTTCAGCTTCTGCAGCGCCATCTTCAGCGACACACGGCTGACCCCCAGCTGCTGGGCCAGTTCAATTTCAGACGGAATTTTTTCTCCGGTTTTCCACTCTCCATCCGCTATTTTTTTTACCAGGATATCATAAATCTGATCTGTGACGCTCACTCTTTGAATTTTTCCAACGGCCACTTTCTCATCTCCCTTGTCTGTTCCCTTTTATTTTATCATAACACAGATTTCTGCTCAATTCAATCTCAACCTGTCTTTTTCCCCCAGACTTTCAGCAATATTTCACAAATCCATATTCCTCTTTTTTCCCAATCTGACAGTTTTTTGAATCCCTATTGACATTTTCGCTCCCCCTCAGTATAGTATATGTACACTTGTTAGTCAAGTAGTTAGTTATACATGTTGGGAGGATTATTATGAAAATAACGAAAGTAGACATTTACATGCTGGATGCAACCGCCCAGCGTGCCAGCAGGCGGCCTATCTGCTGCCGTGTCTGGACAGACGAAGGGATTTATGGCGACGGAGAAGCCGGTATCGCATTCGATTATGCCGCCCCCGCCGGAATCGGCATGCTGCAGGACATTTCCCGCCTCGTTATCGGCATGGATCCCATGCGCATTGACGAGCTGTGGCAGCGGATGTTCAAGGTCAGCTTTTGGGGGCAGGGCGGAGGTCCCGTGGTATTTGCCGCAATCAGCGCCATCGATATTGCCCTGTATGATATCAAAGGCAAGGCTTTGGGCGTTCCGGTTTATGAGCTTCTGGGCGGCAAGGTCAACGACAGCATCCGCTGCTATGCCAGCCAGCTGCAGTTCGGCTGGGACCAGGACGTAGGCCCCAGAGGCACAGCTCAGGAACATGCAGATATCTGTAAGTATGCCATGAGTCAGGGCTATGATGCCGTTAAACTGGATTTCACCATGTATGACCGTGACAAAAAGGACATCCCCAATGCAAAATGTGAAGGGTTCCTTTCCCGGGATTTTTACGATATGGTTGAGGAGAGAATTGTCGCCATCCGTGAAGCCTGTGGAAACGTTGATATTATCATGGAAAACCACGGCAGAACAGACGTTACCTCCGCAATTAAGCTCGGTGAACTTTGCGACAAATACAATTTCTATGCCTACGAAGAACCCACGACGCCTCTGCGTCCTGAATTTCAGAAGCTGGTCCGTGAGCGCGTAAAAACGCCGCTGGCAGCCGGTGAACGCCTTTATACCCGCTGGCAGTTCCTGAACTACTTCAAGGACAACTCTATCCAGTTGATTCAGCCGGATGCCTGTAACTGCGGCGGCATCTCCGAGTGCCATAAAATTTGCACAATGGCAGAAGCTTTTGACGTGAAGGCGCAGATTCACTGCGCCGGTGGACCGATCTCCACTGCTGCCGCACTGCAGCTCACAGCGGCCTGCACCAACTTTGCAATATATGAGCACCATTTCCGCAGCACCCAGCCCGCCATTGCCCGTCTCGGGAAATATGACTACCAGCCTGTAAACGGAAAATTCTATGTCACCGATCGCCCCGGTATCGGTCAGGAGCTCAGCGAGGCTGCCATTGCCGAAGCTTTGATCCATGTGACTGTTACTGAGCCCTAAATCAGAAGAGAGTCTGGAGGTTATCCGTATGAAACAAATTAAACTCATGGGATTGAACAAAACCTACAAGCAATGGCTGACGCTTATGGCCATTTTCATGGGCGGCGGAACCATCTACAAACTCGCCTATATCCGCGATGTGTATTATACGCAGATGCAGACCGCCACAGGCGCGACAAACGTACAGATGGGCTTGATGATGACCGTTTTTGCCACCACCTGCGTATTTTGTTTCCTGCCCGGCGGCTGGTTGGTTGACCTGTTCCCAGCCAAATATCTGGTTTCCGCTGGTCTAATTTTAACCGGCGTTGCCGGTCTGGTTGAAGCGACTCTGCCGCCTATGAACGTTATCCTGGTCATTCAGGGCATCTATGGCATCACCACGACTTTGCTGTTCTGGGAATCCATGTTCAAAGGTGTTCGCCTGCTAGGCAATAAGGATGAGCAGGGACGACTGTTCGGCATACTGGAAGGCGGCCGCGGAATCACAGGTACACTGATTTCTTTTCTGTCTCTTGGCGTTTATGCCTGGATGGGTTCCGGCAATATGGGTATGCGGGGCGCCATGCTGGTATACGCGATTGCGCTGATTATATTCGGCGTTATCGCTTTGTTTATGATGGAAAAGAACGAGGTTGAGGGTCATGTGGACGCTAAGAAAGCATTCGTTGGTCTGCTGAAGGTCTGCACACTGCCCAAGGTCTGGATTGCCGGTCTGATCGTCTGGATGGGCTACGCCTCCTACAACGGCCTTTCCTACTACAGCCCTTATCTCGTAAAAATCCTTGGCATGAACGAAACCGCTGCCTCTGCCATTTCCATTGTCCGTACTTACCTGTTCGCCATTGTATGCGCTCCGATTGCCGGTGCTATTGCTGACAAAATGGGCTCCCGGATCAAGTTCCTGCAGTTCGTATTCGCATTTGGCGCCATTGCCTGCATCGCCACCATCGGCCTATCCTTGATGAATGTCTCCATCGCGCCCTTTATCGCCATCATGCTGATCGTGGCCGTGATCATCCTGGCTATGCGTGGAACCTACTACTCTACCACTGCCGAAATCGGCATTCCCATTGTGCTGTCCGGCGCTGCTCTTGGCCTGATCTCGCAGCTCGGCAATGCACCCGACCTGTATATTTCCACCCTGTATGGCTATTTCCTGGACACGCACCCCGGCAAGGAAGGATATCTGATGATTTTTGGTACCATGGCAATCCAATTTATTATTGCCTGCATTCTCAGCATCGTGCTATACCGCATGAATAAGCGGGATCAGGCAGTCGGCAAGAAGGTCGTATTTGATATCGAAGGCGGCGACGTTATCGATTGAGTCAACTGTTCGGATGCAGGCCTGCGCCTGCATCCGAATTGGCCGAAACAGTTCTGAAGGAGGGGAGAATTCATGAAAAAAAGGGCTGAACGCCTTTCCTCGTCTAAAAAGTCTTTTCAGCTTCCGCACGTATTTGTCCTACTCACATGTATCGCCATAATTGTTGCTGTAATGACCTGGTTTGTTCCGGCCGGAGAATATGGCAGAGTTCTGGATCCGGCTTCCGGAAGAACCATTGTAGATGCCAGTGACTTCCGATACATTGAAAAAGCACCAATTACACTTATTACGTTCCTATCCTCTTACAGCGATGCATTTGTAAACGCATCCTCCATCATTTTTATGTGTTTTGTGGTGGGCGGTGCCTTTGGTATCGTTAACAAGCTCGGAATCCTTCCGGCGGTCCTTTCTACGGCCCTGAAGAAATTCCAGAAGCAAAAAAATTTGGCCATTCCTGTCATCGTTTTGGCACTGGCTCTGTTCGACTCCTTCATGGGTGCGCCGGAGCTGTGCATTGTGTTTCTGCCTCTAATTCTTCCGGTCATTTTGGCACTTGGCTACGACAGTATGACCGCCTGTGCCGTTGTGATCTGTGGAAATTGCGTGGGGTACTCTACCGGAATGGGCAATCCGTTCACCACAATCATTGCTCAGAAAATCTGTGAGCTTCCTCTGTACTCCGGGTTCACCTATCGCGCGGTGTGCTTTCTGGTCTTTTATCTTATCACCGTTGCATATATCATGTGCTATGCCAAAAAGGTGGAGAAAAATCCGCAGCTCAGCCGCACCTATAAGATTGACCTGGAGCGAAGGGAACAGGATCTGCAAATTCAGCAGGAAAAGCTCTCCCCCCGTATTCAGTTGGCCGGGTACTTTGCACTGGCCTGCTTCCTCTTTAACATCTACGGTGTTATCCGCCTGAAATGGGACGTTCCGCAGATGACTGGTCTCTTTCTGGTCATGAGTGCGGGCTGCGGCGTTATTTCCGGACATACTTTGACGGAAACCTGCAAAATGTTTGTGGAAGGAGCCAAAGATATTCTGCAGGGCGCACTGGTCATGTGTTTTGCCCGCACCATCACAATCCTGATGAGCAAATCCAATACCATCGATGTTCTTGTTCACAAGTTGGCAGGATTTGCCAACGCTTTTCCTCCGGTACTATCCATTGTCGGCATTTTCCTGATTGCAATGATCGTCAACTTTCCAATTCCCTCCGGCTCCGGAGAAGCAACCGTCCTGATGCCGCTGCTCTCTCCCCTTGCTGATATTCTGAAGGTCACAAAGCAGAGCACCGTTCTCGCCTTTCAGTTTGGCGATGGCTGGACAAATACCATCTACCCCACAAACGCCTCCTACATGGCTACGCTCGCCGTCAGCGGTGTCAGCTGGACGGATTGGCTTTCCTTCCAATTCCCACTGTGTATGATCTGGACTGGTGCCAGTGCCGTTATGCTGGTCATTGCGGAGCTTATCCCGATTGGTCCGTTCTAAATCATTGCATTATGCCTCTTCTCTGAAACGGAATACAGGCGCGTGGAAAACGGCCGCACCCGAATTGGGGTGTGGCCGTTTTTATATGCCAGAGAGCCCTAAAAATCCCGCCCGGGAAACCCGGGCGGGAAATCAAATTACATATCGAAGGGCTCCATGCTGAGAACGGGGTGGCCCTTTTCGGCCAGGAAGTTCATCAGCTCTTCGGGATCCTCGGTGCAGACGGTCTCATCGGCGATCATGTCGGTGAAGTTATCCACGCCGTACATCTCCTTGGCAGTGGCATCCAGGCGCTCACGGACCTGATCCTTCAGCTCCTTGGGCATCCAGACGATACGGCCGGGGCCGCCTTCGGCTGCGATGAACTTCTTGGAGGAGATGAACTGCTTGCCGTGGCCCATGAAGCCGGGGGTCTGAACGCCGCCGCCGGTCATGGAGGCCATCTCGGAGAAGGTCATGCCCAGGGGGGTCATGCCGGCGTGCTCACGGCAGGTGATGACAACACCCATGGAGACAGGCTCCACGCCGCAGATACACTCGAAGCAGCCGCAGGAGGTCATGGGATCCTGGAACAGGGAGTACAGAGTCACGTGCTCCAGAGCGCCGTGAGAGTACTTGGCAACGGCCTCATCCACATCCTCGTAACGGCCCAGGTGCTCGTCGATGCAGTGCTCCTTGGGAACGATCTGGCAGGGACCGGTGGGATCCAGCTCATTGGTGGCCTTGGCATCCAGCCAGGACACGGCACCGCACAGGCCCAGACGCTCGGGGGTAACGATACATACATGGCTGGGGGAGAACGCCTGGCACATGATGCAGGTGTAGTAAACAGGCACGGACTCGTCAGTCATGGACTTCAGACGGTCATCACGCTTGTTGAACACGGCGTTGGCGGCAGCACGCAGCTCCTTGTTCTTCTCGGCATCCACAACGATGGTGACCTGGCACTTGTCTACAACGGCTTCAAACTCGCTCTTGACCTTGGCGTAGAGAACCTCACCGATGTGACGGAACTTGAAGCCAGCCTCAAAGTCAGCCTTGCTGATACGGATACGGATCATGTCACGCTGACCGGTGTGCATGACACCCTCGATGCAGTTCAGATAGGAGTGGAACTTCCGCTCCATAACGGACTCAAAGTCAGGCTGCATGGCCTTGCCAGCCACGTCCACGGTGTAGGACATGGAGATCTTGGAACCCACGGGGATCTCGTCGATTTCCGGTCCGATGACGGTGATCTTGTGGTCCTCGATTTCGGCGGCTTCCTTGGTGTGCACCAGCTCGAAGCAGTCCACACGGGAGCCGTCAACCTCCACCTGCATATCGGGACGGCGGATGATCTCGCCCTCGAAAGCGGAAGCGAAAGATACGGGAATGTCGATGTTGGTGATCTTGATCTTGATGTCCCGGGCCTCCAGAGAGGTTGCGTTGAACTTCTCAACATCGGGCTGCACGATCAGGCTCTTGGGAACACGGAAGATGTTCTCCTGCTCGTTGGTGATAACGGGGAAGCCCAGAGCAATGGCACCGGCGCCGCAGGCAACCACAACATCGTCCAGAGGAGCGAAGGCGTTGACGAAAGCGGGTACACGCTCCATGGTGTACTTCATCAGACCGGCAGCGTCACCGGGCTGGATGTTGCCGAAGATCAGAGCGGCACGGACGGCCACGGAGACAACATGGATGACAGAGGTGACATCCTTGCCCAGGGGGATGACGCGGACGTTGTCGCCGGTCTTGTACTCCTTCTCCTGGAGCTGATCGATGATGCCGCCCACCAGAGTGACCAGCATGCCCTGAGACTGATAGCTCTTGACCAGAGCAACGGCCTCGTCAGCGGTAGGAGCGGTGCCCAGGATGACGGGAACGCCGGGGATGTCGCCAGTAACCAGGGGAACACCCAGAGAACGGACAACGGCATCGGGCAGATGGCCGTAGCAGGGAGCCTCGTAGGGAGCGTCATTGCCGATGTACTTCAGAACCTCGATGAATTCTGCGCACAGAGCGGTGGCAACGCCGGACATGAAGGCATCGTTCAGGCGGTTGTTGCGGGTCATCAGGCCCTTGACAACGCCCAGGGCTTCCTTCAACTGACCCAGGGTCTCAACCTTGACGCCAGTGACGCCGTAGTAGCAGGGCAGAGAATATGCGGTGCCGGGGAAGGACACGGCCTGGCCCTCACCGTACTGTGCGATGGCATTGTTGACAGCTGCCTCGGTGAGGCCGTAGACAGCGTCGTTGCCGCCGAAAACTCTTTCAAATAAAGTCACGGTATTTCCTCCTAATTTTCTTCACGATCCAGAATCGCTTTGATTTTGCGGATCTCCTCAATGGCCTCGGGGCTGAAATCATAGGGAGATTTGCCCTGACGGTCCGCGTTGATGATATCCGGGTTGTAGTGAATGCAGCCCAGCAGATCCTCTGCCGGGATCGCGCTCCGGACGAAAGCCTCGTCGCTCTCGTCCCGGACTTTATTGGCAACCACCCGAACCTGCTTGACCCCCAGATCCTTGGCCAGCCGCTTCACATTGCGGTAGGTCTGGACACTGCGGGCACCCGGCTCAATGACCACGATAAACTGGTCCATGTTGGAAGCGGTGCCCCGGCCCAGGTGCTCCAGACCGGCCTCCATATCCATAATGACCACATCGTCCTTGCGGAAGGTCAGGGCGGCCAGGATGGATTTGAGCATCACATGCTCCGGACAGACGCAGCCGGAGCCGCCTACATCCACCGTACCCATGACCAGCAGCTTCACGCCGTTGATGTCCTTGGAGTACTTCTCGGGGATGTCGGCCACGTAGGGGTTCAGCTTATAGAACCGGTTGGCATCGGTAGCCCCGGTGCGCTCTTCCACCAGGGTGCGCATTTTGCTGATGGGGACAATGGAATCCACTTCTTCCTGGCTCAGGCCTAAGGCCAAACCCAGGTTGGCATCCGGGTCTACGTCGGCGGCAAGGACAGTGCGTCCTTCGTCGGCATAGAGCCGGGCCAGGGTGGAGGCAAGGGTGGTTTTTCCGACACCGCCCTTGCCGGTGATAGCTAGTTTCATATGTTAGATGCCCAGAGCAGCGCGCTTCTCTTCGATGCGGGCAATCATCATGTCGCCCATCTTGTCGATGTCCTTCTCCACGATGTACTTGGCCTCAACCCACTTGTTGATGCCGTCTTCGCCGCAGAGCAGGTCACAGATCTCGGAGGAACCGGAAACGTAGGGATCCACGCCCAGGTAGGTATCCAGGCCAGTGGAAACAACGTAGTTACCGATGGAAACGGCCTTCTCAGACATCCATTCGGGAGCGCAGCCCACAACAGGCAGCTGAGAAATGTTCAGGCCGGAGTCCTTGGCCAGCTGAGAGGCCAGGAGCAGCATACGGGTGATGTCCACGCAGGAACCCATGTGCAGAACGGGAGGAATGCCAGCCAGCTCGCAAACACGCTTCAGACCCGCGCCGCAGTATTCCTTGGCCTGTACGGGATCCATGAGACCTGCCTTGGCGGCAGCCTGAGCGGAGCAGCCGGAAACGATGCAGATGATGTCGTTCTCCAGCATCTTCTTCATCAGCTCAATGTGCGCAGTGTCAGGACGGACCTTGGGGTTGTTGCAGCCAACCAGAGCCACAGCACCACGGAGAACACCGGAGGTGATGCACTCCAGCAGAGGCTTGGTGGTGCCGAACTCGTCAACCTGGGAGTTGGCAACGCCGTCGAGAACCTTGACGATGGCTTCAAGAGAGTAGCCCACACGGGTCTTCTGAACCTGGTTGGGGATGTTCACCAGCTCGGGCTTCCGGTTCTTGAAGTTCTCAATGGCCATCTTGACGATTGCCTTGGCGTTGTCACCGGCGTTCTCGGCAGAGAACTGGATGAACTCGGAGTCGGGCATCCGGCAGATGGGAGAGGTGGTGATGAACTTGGTGTGGAAGCACTTGGAGAGGGGTCCCAGTGCGGGGAAGATGCACTGTACGTCTACGACGATGGCTTCGCAGGCGCCGGTGAGAACCACGTTCTCCTGGCTCAGGAAGTTACCGGCCATGGGGATGCCGTGACGCATGGCCACTTCGTTGGCGGTGCAGCACACGCCGGAAATGGTGATGCCCTTGGCACCAACGCTCTTGGCCAGAGCGATCATCTCAGGATCGTTGGCGTAGTAAACGATCATTTCAGACAGGGAGGGATCGTGGCCGTGAACAACGATGTTGACGTTGTCCTTCTCCATAACGCCGATGTTGGCGGTGGAGTCCACGGGCTTGGGAGTGCCGAACAGAACGTCGGAGAACTCGGTGCCCATCATGGAGCCGCCCCAGCCGTCAGACAGGCCGCAGCGAAGCGCCTGGCGAACCAGAGCCTCCGGCAGGGAGCTGTTGCCCATGTGGGTCATATGCAGAGCGGTGGCGACTTCCCGGTCAATGGCCCGAGGCTCGATGCCGGCCTCATGCCACAGCTGCTGGGTATGCTCGGGAGCACGCTTCAGGAACTTCTGGACGCCGAAGGGCTTGCCGTATTCCATCAGGCCGATCTCAGCCATTTCGTGAGCCAGATCGTAGATGTCCTTGCCCTCGGTCTCAACGCCCCATTCCTTGGCGATGCGGATCAGCTTCTCAGGATCCTTGACCTGGTAGTTGCCGCCTTCCTTGGCCTGGTGCAGGGTATGCATGATCTCACGGCCATGGTCGGAGTGGGTGGCAGAGCCACCGGCGGTAAAGCGCAGGAAGTTACGGCCGACAATGCCGTGAACGTCGCAGCCGCAGATACCGCGGGGAGCCTTGGGAGTGATGCGGCAGGGGCCCATGGAGCAGATACGGCAACAGGTACCCTTCTCGCCGAAGCCGCAGTGGGGGGTCTGGTTTTTGACACGCTGCTGCCAGGAATCAGCGCCGACCTTCTTGCCGTTTTCCAGCAGAGAATCGGTGGCCGCTTCCATCTCTTCGACAGTGGTCAGATATGCCCAATCCTTCAATGTGATTTCCTCCTAATTAAGTAATTCTTTCCTGTTGATACACTGGTATTGCCGAACCCATACTGTATCGATAATATTCTACCAATAGAAAACAAGATTGTCAATCGGCGAATCCGCCACATTTCACATGGGATTCCCTATCCCCCCAGGGGGGTTTTTGTTCATTTTCAACGGATGTGCCCAAAAATCGAGCCCCTTCATGTTCGAAAATCTGTTTTTCCACATTTTTGAGGAAAATTTAGAAATTGCAAATTTTTTTCTGTGTGCTATGATAAGCGTATTCAAGAAAGAGGAGCCTTATGTCTCATGACAGATCATTTGACCGCCCGGTACGGGCTGATTCACGGCGCTTACTGGGCGTCTTATGCGGCCATTGCCGCCTATGTAAACCTGTATCTGCTGGAAATTGGCTTTTCCAGCGGGGCCATTGGCGTTCTCATCGCCCTGGCAGGGCTTTTGTCTGCTCTTTTGCAGCCATTGGCCGCAAGCTACGCAGACCGGGAGACCAGCCCCAATTTAAAGACCATCAATCTGGCCATAGCCGCCCTTTGGATGCTTTCGGCGCTGGGGCTGCTGGTTTTCCACAAAAATAAGGTTGCCTCCCTTTTATTCTACGGCGGCTGCCTTTCCCTGCTGCAATTGCAGACCCCTCTGGTCAACGGCCTGGGGGTCACCAGCATCAATTGCGGCTGTAAGCTCAACTACGGTGTGTCCAAAAGCGTCAGCTCCGTGACCTACGCTTTGGTATGCCTGGTGCTGGGCCGCATGACGGCAGCCCAGGGCGGGCGGCCGGTGCCCTGGTCCATTGTGCTGCTCACCGGGGTGTTCATTCTCTCCCTGGTGCTTTACCCCGCCCAGCGGGCCCCTCGGAGCGACAGCGAAGCCAAGGGCGCAGACGGCCTGGCCTTCTTCCGGAAATATCCGCGGTTCACCGGAGTGCTGGCAGGCTGCATCCTGCTCTACATCAGCCACGTCTTTTTGAACAGCTTCACCCTCCAGATCATCCGCACCAAGGGTGGGGACAGCAGCCACATGGGCCTTTCCATGGCCATTGCCGCCCTGTCCGAAATCCCCACCATGCTGCTCTTCACACAAATGCTGCGCAAAAAGAGCAGCGGCTTCTACATCAAGCTCACGGGCTTCTTCTTCCTGCTGAAGGCCGCAGGCTCCTGGCTGGCCCCCAATGTGACAGTTTATTATATCTTCCAAGCTGTCCAGATTGGCGCCTGGGCGCTGATTGCCATTGCATCTGTATATTATGTAAACGCAATCATGGAACCCCAGGACGCGGTGAAGGGTCAGGCCTATTTTACCGCCGCCTACACCCTGTCCAACGTCCTCGCCGCCCCTCTGGGCGGCCGCCTCATCGATACCCTGGGGGTCAACGCCATGCTGCTCCTTGGCACCCTCTGCGCAGCCCTGGGCACTGCGGTAAATCTGGTGTTCGCGGAGAAGACAGTGGATAAGGGAATCTAAAAGGCTTCCCATTTACTCCTTTACCGGCAGCTCTGCAGTGAAGGTAATGCGGCCGTCTGCGTAGTCGGCCCAGATTTTTCCGCCGTGGGCAGTGACGATGTTTTCGGCGATGGAGAGTCCCAGGCCGAAGCTGCCGTCCCGGCTGCGGGCGGCATCCATGCGGTAGAAGCGCTTGAAAATGTCTTTCAGCGCCGCCTTGTCCATGGGCTGCGCGTTATTGGATACGCTCAGGCGGCAGTGGTGCCGGTTTTGCCTTTCCAGGGTGAGCCGGACCGTGCCTCCCTGGGCGTATTTTTTGGCATTATCCAGCAGAATGTCCACCAGCTGTCCCAGGTGCTGGCGGCTGCCGGTAAGGGTAATGCCCGGGGTGACGGCGGATTCCAGCGTCAGCCCTGCTTCAAAAAACACAGCTTCAAAGGGCAGCAGGGCATCCTCGGTCAGCGCCGAGAAATCCACCTGCTCAAAGACCATTTTCGCCTGGCCGTTGTCAGACCGAGCCAGTTCCAGCAGGTGCTCCACCAGGCTGCGCATCTGGTGGGACATGGTGAGGATGCTGTCCACGCAGCGGCTCTGATTTTCCCCATCGGACATCTGCAAAAGCTCTGCGTTGGTCATGATGACGGTGAGGGGTGTTTTCAGCTCATGGGAGGCATCGGCTACAAATTGCCGCTGCTGATCCCAGGCCTTTTCAACCGGGCGGACCATCCACCTTGCCAGCAGCACCGCAATGCCCAGGAATACCCCCAGGCACAGCACCCCCAGAGCGGCGCAGGTTTTCGCAAGGCCCAGAAGCGTTGCCTTTTCGCTGGACATATCCGCAAAGACGATGGTCTCGGACAGGGGCGAACGGACCTTCAAAAAACGAAGATTGTACTCCGAAATGACCCCCGTATCCCCGGTTTTGGCTGTGGCAGCCTCCATAAGGGCGGTGAGGAATACCTGATCGGACAGGTCATAGTAGCCCCCCACCACGGCGGTCAGCTCTCCTGTGGCGCTGACCTTCAGCAGAAAATAGGGCAGGTGCACCCCCGTTCCACCGGAATTGGGGCGGCCCAGCTGGAAGGGGTTTGCGGCCACCGTGCGCATCATGGAAAGGCTCTCCTCCTCCAGATTCTGGGCCGTGGAGTGGTACAGAAGGCCAAAAATCGAGCAGAGCATAACCGTGACGATAGCCAAAATAACGCATACGAACCGAATCCGAAGCTTTTTCAGCATCCTTCCTGCACCTCCAGCCGGTAACCCATGCGCCGGACGGCGGCGATGGTCACATCGGAGCCGATGGAATTCAGCTTTTTCCGCAGAAAGCCGATATAGACCTCCACATTGTTCTCCACAGCCTCGGAGTCAAAGCCCCAGACCCGGGCGAGCAGGGCCTCTTTGGACAGGATGCTGCCCTTGGCCTGGAAGAGGCAGCGCATCACGTCAAATTCCTTGGCGGACAGCCGGACGGACCGACTGCCGCAGAGCAGGGTGCAGGAGCCCAAGTCCAGAGCGGTATTGCCCAGGGTCAGCTCGTCCACCTGGCTGCCCTGTCGGCGCAGCAGGGCATTGATGCAGGCCACCAGCTCCCGGCTGTCGAAGGGCTTGGTCAGATAGTAGTCCGCCCCGGCATTGAGGCCCTCGATCCGGTCCTCCAGGCCGGACCGGGCGGTGAGCATGAGGATGGGCGTCCCGCACCGCTTGGCCCGCACTGCCCGGGCCACCTGGTAGCCGTTCATTTTGGGCATCATCACATCCAGGATCAGCAGATCATAGACCCCGGTCTCCGCATATTCCGCCCCGACCTCCCCGTCATAGACGCACTCCACCGCAAAGCCCTTCTTTTCCAAAAGGGTTTTCAGGGAATCCGCCAGAAGCTTTTCGTCTTCAATAATCAGAATTTTCATGGAATGGCCTCCTTGCCGGCTTTCCCCAAGGGAAGGCTTTTCTGCTTTTTCTATTATACTACACCCCAAACCTGAAATAAAGCTGAAAATCCCCCTGCCATTGGCAGGGGGAAAATGCATTTCTCAGTCCAGCTTCTCAGCCATGTCTGCGTACTTGGATTCCAGGGGGTTCTTCTTGGAGGCCAGCTTCATGGAAGCTTCCACACCCTTGGTGGCCTCGTTGATGGGCAGAATGGTACCGGCGCCGGCGATGCAGCCGCCGGGGCAGGCCATGCCCTCCAGCAGGTAGCCATTGTACTTACCAACCTTGGCCATGTTCATGAGCTTACGGCACTCCCGCAGGCCCTGGGCGTTGGCAACCTTGATGTCCATATCCGGGTGCTTCTCGTGAACGACCTCCACCACGGCGGCAGCCACGCCGCCGGCTACGGCGAAGCCACGGCCCGCTGCGGTGCCCTCGTCGGGAGCATCCACCTCGGACAGATTCTCAAAGTCCACTTCCTTGGCCTCGAACATGCCCATGAGCTCTTCAAAGGTCAGCACGAAGTCCACATCGGAACGGATGTTCTCCCGAATGGCCTCCAGCTTCTTAGCGGCGCAGGGGCCGACGAAGACGATCTTGGCGTTGGGGTGTTCTTTCTTGACCATGCGGGCGGTATAGACCATGGGGGTCAGGGTCATGGAGATGTTCTTGGCCTGGGCGGGGAACAGCTTGTGGACCATGGCGTGCCATGCGGGGCAGCAGGAGGTTGCCATATAGGGCTGCTCGGCGGGAACCTTCTCCACGAAGTCCCGGGCCTCCTCCACGGTGCAGATATCTGCGCCCACGGCAACTTCTACCATGTCCTTGAAGCCCAGCTGCTGCACGGCGGCGCGGAACTTGGCGACGGTCACGTCCTTGCCGAACTGGCGTGCAAAGGCAGGGGCAGCAATGGCATAGACCTCGTCGCCCTCCATGATGGAGCGGACCACCTGATAGATCTGGCCCTTGTCCACAATGGCGCCGAAGGGGCAGGACACCAGGCACTGACCGCAGGAGACGCACTTGTCCTGATTGATGATGGCCTTACCGTTCTCGTCAGCGCCGATGGCGTCCATGCCGCAGGCGGCCTGGCAGGGGCGCTCCAGGTGAATGATTGCGTTGTAGGAGCAGGCCTGGGCGCACTTGCCGCACTTGATGCACTTGCTGCTGTCGATGAAGCTCTTGCCGTTGACGAAGCTGATGGCATCCCGGGGGCAGACCTGCTGGCAGGAGGCGGCCAGACAGTTCTGGCAGTTCTCCGTGACCTTATACTGGTTGGTAGGGCAGGCATGGCAGGCATAGGGGATGATGTTGATCAGAGGGGGCTCATAGTACTGCTGGGCAATGGCAGCGTGATCCATACCCTCGGTCAGAAGGGACCGGGTCTGGACGGAGCGGACGGACAGGCCCATGGCAAGCCGGACCCGCTCACCGGCAATGGCGCGCTCCAGGAACACGGATTCCCGGTGCAGGGGCTGGTCACCGGGGACGATGATATAGGGCAGGTCCTCGGCTTTGGTGTAGTCGTCGCCGTTGTAGGCCATGCGGGCAACCTCGGTGAAGACCTTCTTCCGGATGTCTGTGATCAGGGACGGAATACCTCTCATATAATAAAATCCTCCAAAATGGACAGATTCTCCCCATCTGCCCGTAATTTCCGTTATATTATACCAAGAAGCCGCCTGTTTCGCAAGATTTTCCCCATACAAATATTCTTATAGGATTATTAGAATCCCCTATGCGCTCTGCACATATACTCTGGTAAGGTTTTCGTGTGGAGGGATCGCAGATGAAACGTTTTTGTGCGCTGCTGCTGTGCGCCGTCCTGTTGTGCATGGCACTGCCCTGGCAAACCCGGGCAGCGGAGATGGATGTAAATGCAAAAAGCGCCCTGCTGATGGATGCTGCCACAGGCACGGTACTGTTTGAGAAGAACGCCCATGAGGCCCTGGCCCCGGCCAGTGTGACCAAGATCATGACCATGCTGCTGATCATGGAGGCAATCGATTCCGGCAGCATTGGCTACGACGATATGGTCACCGCTTCGGAATCTGCAGCGGCCAAGGGAGGCAGTCAGGTATATTTGAAAGCCGGGGAGCAGATGGCCGTCTCGGAAATGCTGAAATCCATTGCCGTCTCCTCTGCCAATGACTGCGCCTGCGCCATGGCAGAGCACCTATCCGGCAGCGAGGGAGCCTTTGTGGACCGAATGAACCAGCGGGCCCGGGAGCTTGGCATGGAGGACACCCACTTTGTGAACTGCACCGGTCTGGACGACAGCCCGGAGGCCGCCCGGCACCGCACCAGCGCCTACGACATCGCCCTCATGTCCCGGGAGCTGCTGACCCGCCACCCGGATATCAAAAAGTATACCACCATCTGGATGGATACCATCCGAAACGGTGCCTTTGGCCTGTCCAATACCAACAAGCTCATCCGCTTTTACCCCGGGGCCACAGGGCTGAAAACCGGCTTTACCTCCGGGGCGGGCTACTGCCTGTCCGCCACGGCTCAGCGGGAGGGAATGGAGCTCATCGCCGTAACTATGGGGGCTGAAAGCGCCAAGATCCGAAATGCCGCCTGCAAGCAGCTGCTGGACTATGGCTTTGCAAACTACGCGCTGGTGTCGCCCGGCATGGAAGACGTCCCCGGCGTCCCCGTGGTTCTGGGAAAGGAAAAGACCGTCCCTCTGACCCTGGGAGAAAACAGGCAGCTTTTGGTGCCAAAGGCAAAAAAAGCAGGGCTCACGCAGAGCGTAACCCTGGAGGAAAGCACCGCCGCCCCGGTAGAGCAGGGGATGATTTTGGGCAAGCTGACTGTGAAAAGCGGAGAGGAAATCCTGCTGGAGATCCCATTGGTTGCGGAAAAGCCCGTGGAAAAGCTGACATTTTCAGACCTGTATGTCATGGTTCTAAAACGGGCGGCTATGGCAAAGGAAGCATAAAAAGCCATTTCCTGTAGTACCCCCCCAATTCACCAGGGGCCGATGCGAAATCGGCCCCTATGATGCTGTCCGAAGGAAAAGCTTTTCGTGGGATTGATTGACATTTTAGCCGAATCTATCTATAATGTACATCATTCCACTATATTTTCCAAATTGAGGTTTTTCAATGGATTTCAAGCTTTTCCGCACCGCTTTTCGGGATACCATCCCGGTGATGACCGGCTATCTCTTTTTGGGCTTCGGCTTTGGCATTTTGGCCCAGCAAAATGGGCTGAGCCTTTGGTGGGCGCTGGCCATGAGCGCGTTCATCTATGCGGGGTCCATGCAGTTTGTGGCCGTAACCATGCTCTCCGGGGGAACAAACATCTTCGCCGCCGCTCTGACCACTCTGGCGGTGAATGCCCGGCACCTGTTCTACGGCATCTCCATGATTGACCGATACAGGGGCACGGGCAAAAAGAAGCCCTACCTGATCTTCTCCCTGTCAGACGAGACCTACTCCCTGGTATCCCAAAAGGAGCCGGGGCAGGATGGGGGCAAATACTATCTCTATGTTTCTGCCCTGGATCAGTTCTACTGGTGCCTCGGCACCCTGCTGGGAGCCGCCGCAGGACAATTACTTCCGCTGAACTACGAGGGCATCGACTTCGTACTGACCGCACTGTTCGTCACCATCTTTGTCGAACAGTGGCTCAGTACCAAAAATCATCTGCCCGCCTGCATTGGCCTCGTCTGCTCCATCGTCTGCCGGGCTCTATTCGGCAGCAGCACCTTTTTGATTCCCTCCATGGGCCTCATTGCCCTGCTGCTTCTGCTGACCCAGGGAAAGGAGGCAAAGCATGAATAACCGCTATGCCGTATTCGCCGTCATCGTGCTGGTGACCATGCTCACCCGGTTTCTGCCCTTCCTGGTTTTCAATGGAAAACGGGAAACCCCTGCCGTGATTTCCTATTTGGGCAGAGTGCTCCCCTACGCCGTTATGGCCATGCTGGTAGTGTACTGCCTGAAGGGACTGGATTTCTCCACCCCCGGAAAGTACCTGCCGGAGCTTCTGTGCACCATTCTGGTGGCCGGACTCCACGCCTGGAAGCGGAACACCCTGCTGAGCATCGGCGTGGGCACCGTTGCCTATATGCTTCTTGTACAGCTGGTTTTTTAACGGCTGGAAAGGTTGCCGCTGATGTCCGACAGGGCATCGGAGGCATCAATGACGGTTTCCTCTCGCCCTGCCAGATCCCCCAGGCTCACCATACCGCAGAGTCTGCCGTTTTCCACAATGGGCAGCCGCCGGACCTGCTCCCGGCCCATGAGGTGGGAGGCCAGACTGACCTCCATATCCGGCCTTGCCGTCACCACCCGGGCAGTCATGACTTGGGAAACCTGGGTTTTCGCCGGGTCCCGCCCCGCTGCCAGGCAGCGGGTCACAATGTCCCGGTCTGTCACCAGCCCCTTCAGGCTTCCATCGTAGCCGCACACCGGCAGCGCGCCAATATTGTACTGGGCCAGCATCCGGGCCGCAACCCCCACCGGCTCCTCCGGTCGGATACGGACCACCTGGCCGGTCATAATTTCCCGCAATTTCATAAAAATGCACCTCCGGCAGAAATTCTGCCCGAGGTGCATTTCCTTTATACAATTGTAAAACGGTTATTCCTTCACCAGCAGCTCTGCAATCTGGATCGCGTTGGTGGCAGCGCCCTTGCGGACCTGGTCGCCGCAGCACCACAGGCACAGGCCGTTGTCATCGGTCAGGTCCGGACGAATGCGGCCCACGAAGACGATATCCTGGTTGCTGGTATCCAGGGGCATGGGGTACTGCTTATTGGCCAGATCGTCCACCAGACGGCAGCCGGGGGCCTTGGCAATGGCCTCCCGGGCCTCCTGCACAGAAATATGCTTATCAAAATGCAGGCTCACGGAGATGGAGTGGCTGCGGACCACCGGAACCCGGACACAGGTGCAGCTGACCCGCAGGTCCGGCAGATGCATAATCTTCCGGCCCTCGTTCTGCATCTTCATTTCCTCGCTGGTGTAGCCCTCGAACTGCTCACCGCCGATCTGGGGGATCAGGTTGAAGGCAATCTGGTGGGAGAACACCTTTGGTGCGTAGGTTTCCCCCTTGCTCAGGGCCTCCACCTCGTTCATCAGCTCAATGGGGCCGCCGGCACCGGCGCCGGACACAGCCTGATAGGTAGAAGCGGTCATGGTGCGGATGGGGGACAGGGCATTCAGGGCGTTCACCGCCGTAACGGTGATGATGGTGGAACAGTTGGGATTGGAGATAATGCCATGGTGGTTCTTCACGTCCTCGGGGTTGATTTCCGGGACGATCAGGGGCACATTGGGGTCCAGGCGGAAGGCGGAGGAATTGTCCACAAAGACCGCACCGGCCTTCACAATGGCGGGGGCGAACTTCTTGGCGATGTCATTCTCCGCAGCGCCCAGCACAATATCCACGCCCTGGAAGGCCTCGTCCCGGGCCTCCTCGATCACCACGTCCTCGCCCCTGAATTTCAGAGTCTTGCCCGCGCTTCTGGCACTGGCCAGAGGCTTCAGCTTCCCCACAGGGAAATTACGTTCCTGCAAAATCTTGATCATTTCCTGCCCCACAGCGCCGGTAGCGCCCAGGACGGCAACAGTATACTGCTTCATATGATTTTCCTCCTTACTTCACAAAGCTGTTATACAGCACCCGGATGGCCTCGGAGAAATCCCGGTTGTCTACGCCGAAGATGATGTTCAGCTCGTCAGGGCCCTGGTTGATCATACGGATATTGATGCCCGCCTGGCCCAGGGCGGCAAAGATCTGGCCGGAAACACCGGGGCGGAAGGCCATTTTCCGGCCCACTGCCGCCACCACGGCGATCTGGTCATGGACCGTCAGGCTGTCCGGCTCCACTTCCTTCTGAATCTCCCCCAGGATGGTGTACAGGCTGGAGGCGATGGCCTCGGTGGGCACCACCACGGACACATTGTCAATGCCGTTAGGCACATAGTCCACGGAGATGTTGTGGCGCTCCAGGACGGTGAGAACCTTCCGCAGCACGCCCACCTGGTTGCTCATGCCCCGCTTGGTCAGGGCGATGATGGTGAAGTCCTTCTTGCCGGTAATGCCGGTGATGAACCGGTGCGGATCGGAGTTGCCCTCAAAGCGCTCCTGGATCATGGTGCCGGGATCCTCCGGGGCGTTGGTATTGCGGATGTTCAAAGGGATGTTCTTCTCCCGCACGGGGAAGATGGTACCCTCGTGGAGCACCTGGGCCCCGGAATAGCTCAGCTCCCGGAGCTCGTCATAGGTGACCTCTGGGATGGTCTGAGGATTGTCTACGATCCGGGGGTCCGCCATCAGGATACCGGAGACATCGGTCCAGTTTTCATAGACGTCCGCGTCCAGGGCCGCAGCGGCCAGGGCACCGGTGATATCGCTGCCGCCTCTCGTAAAGGTCTTGATCTTGCCATCGGGCAGCTGACCGTAGAAGCCGGGGATTACCACTCCAATGCCGTCCACCTGATTGCGCAGAGCCTCATAGCTGGACTCCTGGTCCACAGTGCCGTCGAAGCGGAACTTGACCCAGTCTGCCGCGTCCACGAATTTGAAGCCCAGATAGTCCGCCATAAGCCGGGCGGAGAAGTATTCGCCCCGGCTGGCCAGCTCGTCCTGGGTTACGGTCTTATTGTCCAGCTTGGCTTTCAGATCCGCAAACTCCGGCTCCAAATCGATGGAGAGGTTTAAATCTCTGGCAATCTCCCGATAGCGGGAGGTGATCATTTCAAAAACCCCAGAGCAATCCACACCATACTGGGTGTGGGCATAGCACAGATACAGCAGGTCCGTGATCTTGTGATCCTGCTTGTTCCGCTTTCCGGCGGCGGAGACCACCACGACCTTCCGCTCGGGGTCCGCCAGGAGAATATCCCGGATTTTCCGGTACTGTCCGGCATCCGCCATGGAAGAGCCGCCGAATTTCACTACTTTCATATTGTTCCCTTCTTTCAAGCAAACGCCGCCATAAAGGCATCCGGGTGGGCCTTCAGCCACTGGTGCATGACGCTGACCTCTACGGGTCTGGTCACCACGGCACCGGCCCAGTGCTTTTCCGTGTTTTCCTTCAACCAGGGGTCCTCCCGGTCCGTGCGGACATAATAGCGCAGCTTCACGCTGTTGTCTACCGTCACCTTCCGCCCGGGGGTGGTGTAGAAGCCCTTGCCCTGGGAGAAGTCCACGCAGTCCTGCACCACATTGTATGCGGTGGGGTAGCGGCCTGCGCCCTGGCCGAAGAAGCTCTGTCGGCCGGACACATCCCCCTCCAGGGTGATCAGATTATAATTGGCAGGCACGGCGGCCTCCGGCTGGCCCAGAGGATACAGGGTGGGCTGGACATAGGCGGAATAATTGCCGCTCTGGCAGTCCGCCGTAGATACCAGCTTGCACACCAGGCCGTTGGCACTGAAATTGGCCACGTCCTCGGCCCCGATCCGGGAAATGCCTGCGGCGGGAATGCCGGAGATATCCAGGCTGATGCCGAAGCCGATGTTGGCGGAGACAATGAGCTTATGCCAGGTGTCGATGCCCTCCACATCTGTGGTGGGGTCCGCCTCGGCATAACCCAGAGCCTGGGCCTGCTTCAGAGCCTCGCTGTAGCCCAGCCCCAAGCGGGTCATGGAGTCCAGAATGTAATTGCAGGTGCCGTTCATAATGCCGCCCACATGGTGAATGGTCTCAATGCGCCGGGCACGTTCCAGCTCGGAAAGCCAGCCGATGCCGCCGCCCACAGAGGCGGTGCAGCGCAGGAAGACGCCCTTCTCCCGGGCCAGGGGAATCAGCTCGTCAAAGCAGGTGGCGATCAGAGCCTTGTTGGCGGTGGCCACGTTCTTACCCGCCAGAATGGCGCTGCGGACATACTCATAGGCAGGATGGAGCCCGCCGATGGCCTCCACCACCGTATCAATATGGGGGTCATTCAGAATATCTTCAAAGTTATGGGTTACAACAGCGTCCGGCAGCTTCAAATCCCGGCGGCACAGCACCCGGGTAACGGCCATGTCCTCCCGCCCTGCGATGATCTCATATACGCCCCGGCCCACGGTGCCGAAGCCCAAAAGTCCTATCTGCATCTCTTTCTCTCTCCTCTTGTTGGGGGAACTCTTTTCACAAATTATGATGTCTTTTCCTCTATTTGTTTGTGTGGGAAAAACACTTGCTTTTTTCTAAACGTCAGTATATCATATACCTACAAAAAATGCAATTGAAACAAACCGCAATTGCATCTATTCACTTTCGTGGCTTTTTGTGCAATTCAACCTGTAGGAGGGAACCTTATGGATTATATTTCCACCCGGGGGCAATCCCCGGCTGTCGACAGCGCCCAGGCTGTACTGTCCGGTTTGGCACCGGACGGCGGACTGTATATGCCGCGGGCCATTCCGGCATTTGATTGGCAGCACTGCCTGGCTCTTTCCGCCCAGCAGATGTCTGCCGCCATTCTCTCGGCCCTGCTGCCGGATATTCCCAATATGGATGCTCTCGTAAAGCGGGCCTACACCGGTAAATTCGAGACCGAGGACCTGACACCTACGGTTCCCGTTGGAGATTTTCAGGTACTGGAGCTCTTCCGGGGCCCCACCTCTGCCTTTAAGGATGTGGCGCTGAGTATGCTGCCCCAGCTGCTCACCGCCGCGAAGCAGAAAAAGGGCATCGCCCAGGAAATCCGTATTCTCACCGCCACCTCCGGCGACACCGGAAAGGCCGCCCTGGTGGGCTTTCAGGATGTGCCAGGGGTCAGTATCTGCGTGTTCTATCCCTTCGGCGGCGTTTCCCAGGTTCAGCGGGCCCAGATGGTGACCCAGGAGGGGGAAAACGTACATGTCTGCGCCGTGGAAGGCAACTTTGACGATGCCCAGACCGGGGTGAAGAACATCTTCGCCGCCTGCCAGGGCAAGGCGCTTCCCTTCCTGCTGTCCTCTGCCAACTCCATCAACATTGGCCGTCTGGCCCCCCAGATCATGTACTATTTCAAATCCTATGCGGACCTGCTGAGCAGGAAGGTCATCTCCCTGGGGGACAAGGTGGATTTCTCCGTGCCCACCGGCAACTTCGGCGACATTCTGGCGGGGTACCTGGCTAAGAAGCTGGGCCTTCCCGTGGGCAGGCTGATCTGCGCCTCCAATGCCAACAACGTGCTGACGGATTTCCTCACCACCGGCGTCTATGACCGCCGCCGTCCCCTGCTGAAAACCACGTCTCCCTCCATGGACATTCTGGTGTCCTCCAATCTGGAAAGGCTTCTATATCTGCTCTCCGGCGATACCGCCTTAGTGGCCGGGCTCATGAAGGACCTGAATGAGCAGGGCTTCTACCGGGTGCCGGACGCGCTTCTCGCGGCCATCCAGGCAGAATTTGCCGCCGGGTACTGCAATGACGCCAAGGCGGAAGCCGTTATCGGCCGGGTCTACCGGGAGCAGGGCTACCTGATGGACCCCCACACCGCCTGCGGCTGGGCCGCAGCGGAAACCCACAGAGGCGATGCCCCCACAGTGGTGCTCTCCACCGCTTCTCCCTACAAGTTCTCCACCGCTGTCCTCACCGCCATTGGTGCGGATATCTCCGGCAGCGAGTATGACCGCATGGAGCGGATGCAGACTCTCACCGGCATTCCCATCCCCAAAAACCTGTCCGCCCTCCGGGAAAAGCCCGAGCTGCACACAGGGGTCATTCCGAAAGAGAAGATGCTGGAGTTTGTATTGGGAAGATAAATCGGGGACGCTTATCAGTTGACAGTTGACAATTGGCAGTTGACAGTTAAGGAATTTCCTTCAGAAATGAACAAAATATTTTTATTTGTCCCGAAGGGACACTATAACTGTCAACTGTACACTGTCAACTGTCAACTTTTTTTCGATTCATACACCTGTAAAAGGAGACAGAAAAATGAAAAACCAAGTTACCATCCGCGTCCCGGCAACCACCGCCAACCTGGGGCCGGGGTTTGATGCCTTCGGGTGCGCCCTGAGCCTGTATACGGACGTGACCTTTGAGGAGACGGATGCCGGGCTGGAGATCACCGGCTGCGACGAAGCCTTCACCGGGCCGGACAATCTGGCCTACACCTCTTACTGCGCCGTGCTGGCCTCCCTCAGCGAGGAGGTCCGGGGCGTAAAAATCCATATCAACGCCCACATCCCCATCTGCCGGGGCCTGGGCTCCTCCGCAGCCCTGCTGGTGGCCGGTGCCATGGGCGCCAACGTGCTGCGGGGCAGCAAGCTCAGCACCCAGGGCCTGCTGAACATCACCAACGCCATGGAGGGCCACCCGGATAACCTGGCCCCGGCCTTTTATGGCGGTCTGACCGCCTCTATGGTGGACAGCGGTCTGCCCGTTACCGTCAGCTTTCCCCTGCACCCGGGCTGGGAATTTCTGGCACTGGTGCCGGACTTCAACCTGCCCACCACTCTGGCCCGTTCCGTGCTGCCGGAACAGGTATCCCGGGCGGATGCCATCTACAACATCTCCCACGGTGCTATGGTTTTGAAGGCCCTGGAGCTGGGGGATGAAAAGCTGCTGCGCAATGCCATGCAGGACAAGCTCCACCAGAACTACCGGAAAAAGCTGATCCCGGACTATGAAAAAATCGAGGCCCTGGTCCGCACCACCGGCGCAGCCTTCTGCCTCTCCGGTGCAGGCCCCACGCTGCTGGTCATGACCAGAAACCCCGCCCTCTCCGGAATTCTGACGGAGAAGCTGCCGAAGATCACCGAACACAACTGGGAAATTCTCCCCCTTCACGTGGAATTCCAGGGTGCAAAGGCGCTGTGAGAAATCATTTCACCCCAGGTCTTGACGAATAGGCCTGGGGTGATTATAATAGGTACAGTATGTTGGGTTGGTATGGCCTGACAGAGAAATCCCCCGAAAATTGGGGAGCTACAGACTGAATTTAGGAGACAAAAAAACCATGAATTATGATGTCCTGATCATCGGCGCCGGTCCCGGCGGCATTTTTTCTGCCTACGAGCTGACTCTGCGCAATCCTAATCTGAAAATCGGCGTTTTTGAGGCAGGCCATCCTCTGAATAAGCGGAAGTGCCCCATCAATGGTACCACCGTCAAGAGCTGCATCGGCTGCAAGAGCTGCTCCATTATGAGCGGCTTCGGCGGGGCCGGTGCCTTCTCCGACGGCAAGTACAACATCACCAACGATTTCGGCGGTACCCTTTACGAATACATCGGCAAGAAGCGTGCCCTGGAGCTGATGCACTACGTGGACGAGATCAACATGGCCTACGGCGGCCAGGGCACCAAGCTCTATTCCACCGCCGGTACCAAGTTCAAAACCATCTGCATCCAGAATGACCTGCACCTGCTGGACGCTTCCGTCCGCCACCTTGGCACAGACATCAACTATGTGGTGCTGGAAAACCTGTATGCCGAGCTAAAGGACAAGGTAGACTTCCATTTTGATACCCCCGTCCGGGGCATCTCCATCATCGACGGCGGCTACGAGATCGTCTGCGACGGCGAGAGCTACACCTGCGCTCAGTGCATCGTTTCCGTAGGCCGCAGCGGCAGCAAATGGATGGAGCAGATCTGCAAGGATATGGACATTCCCACCCAGTCCAACCGGGTGGACATCGGCGTTCGGGTGGAGCTGCCCGCCGTTGTCTTCTCCCACCTGACCGACGAGCTGTACGAGAGCAAGATTGTCTACCGGACTCAGAAGTATGAGGACAAGGTCCGCACCTTCTGCATGAACCCCAAGGGCGCCGTGGTTAACGAGAACACCAACGGCATTATCACCGTCAACGGCCACAGCTACGAGGACCCCGCCAAGCAGACGGAAAACACCAACTTTGCCCTGCTGGTTGCCAAGCACTTCTCTGAGCCATTTAAGGATTCCAACGGCTACGGCGAGTCCATCGCCCGCCTGAGCAATATGCTGGGCGGCGGCGTTATGGTCCAGCGCTTCGGTGATCTGATCCGGGGCCAGCGCTCCACCCCCAAGCGGATGGAGGAAAGCTTCGTCACCCCCACCCTGAATGCAACCCCCGGAGACCTGAGCTTGGTGCTGCCCAAGCGAATCCTGGACGGCATTATTGAAATGATTTACGCCCTGGACAAGATCGCCCCAGGCACCGCCAACGACGATACCCTGCTCTACGGTGTGGAAGTCAAGTTCTACAACATGGAAGTCACCGTAGACGACCACCTGGAAACCAAGTACCCCGGCCTGTACATCATCGGCGACGGCAGCGGCATCACCCACTCCCTGTCCCATGCCTCCGCCAGCGGCGTCCATGTGGCAAGACGCATTGTGGGCTTCGAGGAATAACCGATATGCACCGGGAAGCGCAGTGCTTTCATAAGAATGCTTGCTTTTTCCGGCGGGATACTCTATAATGAATCCATCATCAATAAAGGAGCCCATAACCATGGACAACGAAGTTCTGAACAACGAAGAGGAAGAAACCAGCATCCTGACCCTCACCGACGAAAACGGTGTGGACACAGACTTTGAATACCTGGATTGCATCCCCTACGAGGGCAAGGAATATCTGGTACTGCTGCCCGCCGATGAGGCCGCCACGGATGTGGTCATCCTGGAGGTAGAGCCTGTGGACGAGGAAACCGAAAACTATCTGTCCGTCCAGGACGAGGACCTGCTGAACGCTGTGTATGATATCTTCAAGGAGAAGTACAAGGACGTTCTGACCTTCGAGGAAGAGTAAAAACACAAAACCGGCCCAGGCGGGCCGGTTTTTCTGTTGAAAAGGAGTCTTGCAATGAAAGAAACCGTCATCTACCAATCCCCGGTGGGGCCGCTTCGGCTGGACTGCGAGGACGGCGCGGTAATCGCCCTCAAAAAGGCAGAGGCGGGTACCGTATCCGGCCCGGGCAACGAGCTGACGGCGCTGGTGTTCCGGCAGCTGGATGAATATTTCGCAGGGACCCGCCGGGAATTTAACTTTCCCTATCGGCTCCATGGAACGCCCTTCCAGCAGGCTGTCTGGGCCGCGCTGCGGCAGATTCCCTATGGGGAAACCCGCAGCTACAAAGATATTGCCCGCGCCATCGGCCACCCGAAGGCCTTCCGGGCCGTGGGCATGGCCAACAACCGGAATCCCATTCTCATCGCCATTCCCTGCCACCGGGTCATCGGTGCCGACGGCGGCCTCGTAGGCTACGGCGGCGGGCTGGAAATGAAGCAGGCGCTGCTGAAACTGGAAAAAGGCCGATAGCGCCAAGGCACCCCTTTCAGAGGTGCCCTCAGCTTTTATTCCACAATCAGCCCGAATACACCGTCCTCGTACAGGCCGGTGATTTTTACGTTCTTTACCACATTGTGCAACCCCTCTCCGGCGGCGTAGACCCGGACATAGTTGGGGGCGTGGCCGGTATAGAAGCTGAGTACCTGCTCCTCGAAGAGCACCGCCTGGGTGGTGCAGATGAGCGATTCCCGGTAGGATTTGCTCATCTGCCGGGCCACGGCAATGGCCCGGCGGCTGCGGTCCTCCTTGACGGCGTTGCCCAGCTGACCGGGCATGGTATCCGCCGGGGTACCGGGGCGGCGGGAATAGGGGAAGATATGCATATCCGCAAAGGCGCACTTTTGGATAAAGGCGAGGCTTTCTTCAAATTCCGCCTCCGTCTCTCCGGGGAAGGCAACGATCATGTCCGTGGTAATGGCACAGTTCGGGAAGAATTTCCGCAGCAGGCAGACGCTTTCATAGTACCGCCGGGTATCATACTTCCGGCGCATCCGCTGCAAAACCGTGTCGCAGCCGGACTGCATGCTCAGGTGAAACTGGGGACACAGGTTGGGGAAACCCGCCAGGGCACGGCAGAAGTCCTCCGTAACAATTCTCGGCTCCAGGCTGCCCAGCCGGATGCGCAGCTCCGGCACATCCTCGCAGAGCCCTGCAATCAGGTCCTTCACCGGGGGCTTTCCCGGAAGGTCTGCGCCCCAGCTGGCAATCTCAATGCCGGTGACCACGATCTCCCGGTAGCCCATTTTCGCCAGCTCCCGGGCCTGGGCCAGGGCATCCGCCAGAGGGGCAGAGCGCACGGGGCCCCGGGTATAGGGGATGATGCAGTAGGTGCAGAAATTGACGCAGCCGTCCTGGACCTTCAGCATGGCCCGGGTCCGTTCTTCCAAACCGCCGGGGGGCAGCAGCTCAAATTCCCGGCGGCGCAGGGCATTGTCCAGCGTGTCCACATGGTCTTCCCCCTGGAGGGCGGCAAGCATATGCTCCAAAAATTCCTGCCGCCCGCCGGAACCGCCCAAAACGTCCACACCCAGCTCCTTTACCGCCTCAGGGGCGTGCTGGGTGTAGCAGCCGCAGACGCCGATGACGGCCTTCGGATTTTCCCGGCGGCAGCGGCGGATAACGGCCCGGTTTTTCTTGTCCGCAATGGCGGTGACGGAGCAGGTATTGATGATGTAGGCATCGCACTTCTCGTCAAAATGTCCGATTTCATGGCCCTGGTTTTGTAAAATATGCTCCATGGCCTGGGTTTCGTATTGATTGGTCTTACAGCCCAATGTGTAAAAAGCAAATCGCATCTTCGTAAAAATCGCCAATTTTGCTGGCGCTCCCTTGTTATAATTCGCCAAACCGTCAATTGCATTTCGCCCGGATTATGTTATAATGATTCATATCATCCGTTTTTTCGGTTCATAGCCATATTATACACGAAAACCCGGCTTTTGTACAGTCAAAGGAGGTTTTTATGCAGGAATTTACGATTCATCTTCGCTCCGTGCGGGATATAAACGATTTTGTTGCATTGACTGCCCCTCTGTGTGCCGTCACACTGACGGATGGCTTCCAGGTGGTGGATGGAAAGAGCTTTATGGAAATCTTCTGTTTGCAGCTCTCCGGCCCCATCACCGTTGCGGCGGATTGCCCTGCCGAGGATTTTGAGCGATTCCGCCAAGACTGTCTGCGCTTCCAGAGCGCATTCTGAATATCGGCTCTTGCAGCACCGTCCCGGGAATACTCGGGGCGGTTTTTTATTTGGGGCAGCACCGCACAATTCGCCTGCGGCAGTCAGCGGATCTTTTCCGCCGGAGCTGCGGTATTTTTTCTCGCAATACACAAAGTATTCCTTCGAAAAAATACCTTGCCCCGACGAAAAATCTCTCGCCGACTGCTCTTGTCGAATTATGCGGTGCTGCCCCTTGGGGGCATAAACGGGGAAAGGCAAATAAAGGGGGCGGCCCGGCGGGCCGCCCCCAAAGCGTATATCAGCAGTAGAAATCCCGGATTTTCTTGGCTCTGCTGGGATGGCGGAGCTTCCGGATGGCTTTGTTCTCGATCTGGCGGATACGCTCTCTGGTCACGCCGAAGATCTGGCCCACCTCTTCCAGAGTGTGGGTACGGCCGTCGTACATACCGAAGCGCATCCGCAGCACATCGGCTTCCCGCTCGGTCAGTGTGCCCAAAATCTCTTTCAGGGCCTCGGCCAAAAGGGCGTTGGAGGTGGCGTCGGCAGGGCCGGGGGTGCGCTCGTCCTCTACGAAGGAGCCGATGGAGGTGTCCTCTTCGTCACCCACAGGAGTATCCAAGCTCAGGGTATCTGCAGCGGTACGGTTGGCCTCGATGATCTTCTCCACAGGCAGACCCAGCTCGGCGGCGATTTCCTCCATAGTGGGCTCTCTGCCCAGCTCCTGGACCAGCTTCCGGTTGCAGCGGGTGGCCTTGTTGATGACCTCTACCATATGCACCGGGACACGAATGGTCCGGGCCTGGTCGGCAATGGCACGGGTAATGGCCTGCCGAATCCACCAGGTGGCATATGTAGAGAATTTGTTCCCCTTTGTCCAGTCGAATTTATCGACTGCGCGAATGAGGCCCGTGTTGCCCTCCTGGATCAGATCCAGGATGTGCAGACCCCGGCCGGAGTATTTTTTGGCAATAGAGACCACCAGACGCAGGTTGGCCTCGGTCAGCTTATTCTTGGCCTCCTGATCGCCCTCGGAGACGCGCTTAGCCAGCTCCACTTCCTCCTCGGCAGACAACAGCTTCACCTGGCCGATTTCCTTCAGGTACATCCGCACAGGGTCGTCCAAGCTGTATTCCGCGGCCAGATCCACAGGATCGATGAGCTCTTCCTCTTCAATGCCCCGCAGATCCATGCCATCGTCCAGCCCATCGCCCAGGCCGTCGCCCAGAACATCCAGGCTGTCGTCAATTTCCAGCTCGGTGGTGACGATTTGGATATTCATGGCATCGAACCGGTCATAGATCTCCTCAATTTTTTCCGGGGACAGCTGCATCTTTTCCAGGATGGCGCCGAGCTCCGTATCCCGGATCATGCCCTCTTTCTTGCCCTTGGCAATCAAAGCCTGCATGGCGGCCTGGAGGTCCTCGGTATTCGCAGTATTCTTTGTCGGCTTTTTGGCTGTACTCATAGTCAATTCCCTCTTTACCTCTGTCTGTATACGACTTCAAAACATTCTTGCCGTAAGACTATACCCCGATTTTGCATTTCTGGCAAGGGTTTTTTAAGTATTTCTTTGTTTTCCGTGAAAAAAGTTGAAATCCGGCAGGCGGTACTTTGATTTTTCCCGCTTTTTGTGAAAACATACGGTTTACTTTTTCGGGAAAATTCGTTATAATTGGTAAAATGCTTTTCGTATGCTTTCTCCTGGGAGAAGGTGGCCCACCGCAAAGCGGCGGCGGTGCGTCGCGCAGCGAATCTAATTCTCTATAGCTGCCGATGGCAGCTATATCATAACTTATGGAAGAGGGGCCTTGCGGAAGTGAGCTGTGGGGTTGCTGCGCGTTTCCAACCGCTCTCGCGCAGAACCCGTCCCTCAGCCTCGGCTGTCGCCGAGCCAGCCCCCGCTGTGCATTAAGAGCCCCTGTTTTGGAGATTTTTTAGAGAGGAACCAGCCTATGACGGATCTTTCCCATATTCGTAATTTTTCCATTATCGCCCATATTGACCACGGCAAGTCCACCCTGGCAGACCGGCTGATGGAGCAGTGCAACGCTGTGGACCAGCGGACCAGGGCCGAGCAGCTCTTGGACTCCATGGATCTGGAGCGGGAGCGGGGCATTACCATCAAAGCCACCGCGGTACAGCTGAACTACACCGCCGACGACGGCGAAACCTACGACCTGAACCTCATCGACACCCCGGGCCATGTGGACTTCAACTACGAGGTATCCCGGTCTCTGGCAGCCTGCGAGGGCGCGGTGCTGGTGGTGGACGCCAGTCAGGGCGTGGAGGCCCAGACCCTGGCCAACACCTATTTGGCCATTGACGCAGGGCTGGAGGTTCTGCCGGTCATCAACAAGATCGACCTGCCCTCTGCCCGCCCCGCCGAGGTCAAGGCCGAGGTGGAGGACATCATCGGAATTCCTGCCGAGGATGCCCCGGAGATCTCCGCCAAAAACGGCATCAATATTCACTCCGTGCTGGAAATGATCGTACGCGGCATTCCTGCCCCCCAGGGTGACCGGGAAGCGCCTTTGCAGGCGCTGATCTTCGACAGCCAGTACGATGCCTACCGGGGCGTCATCGTCTATACCAGAATCAAACAGGGCACCGTCAGGGCCGGTATGGACATTCGGATGATGGCCACCGGCGCCGTCTATAAAGTGGTGGAGGTGGGCACCATGAATCCCCTGGGGCTGACTCCCGGGGAATCCTTAGGTGCCGGTGAGGTAGGCTACATCACCGCCTCCATTAAAAACGTCTCCGATACCCGGGTGGGCGACACCATCACCGCTGTGGAAAACCCCGCTGCCGAACCGCTGCCGGGCTACCGGCAGGTGCAGCCCATGGTCTACTCCGGCGTATACCCCGCCGACGGTGCCAAATACCAGGACCTGCGGGATGCTTTGGAAAAGCTGAAGCTGAACGACGCCTCCATGAGCTACGAGCCGGAGAGCTCCATTGCCCTGGGCTTCGGCTTCCGCTGCGGCTTCTTAGGCCTGCTGCACATGGAGATCATCCAGGAGCGGCTGGAACGGGAATACAATCTGGACCTGATCACCACCGCCCCCAACGTCGTCTACCGAGTGACAAAAACCGACGGCACGGTGCTTATGGTGGACAATCCCCTGGACTACCCAGACCCCATGGAAATTGAGCTGGCGGAGGAGCCCTTTGTCAAGGCCAGCCTCATTGCCCCCCAGGAATATGTGGGCAATATTATGGACCTGTGCCAGGCCCGCCGGGGAGAATTCAAGAATATGGAATACCTGGATGCCAACCGGGTGGAGCTGCACTACGAAATGCCCCTGAACGAGATCATCTACGACTTCTTTGACGCCCTCAAGTCCCGCACCCGGGGCTACGGCAGTCTGGACTATACCTTCCTGGGCTACCGGCCCAGCCGCCTGGTGAAGCTGGACATCCTCTTAAACGGCGAGGTGGTGGATGCCCTGAGCTTCATCCTCTTTGCGGACAACGCCTACCCCAGAGCCAGAAAAATCTGCGAAAAGCTGAAAGACAACATTCCCAGAGCGCAGTTTGAAATCCCCGTCCAGGCCGCCATTGGCGGCAAGATCATCGCCCGGGAGACCATCAAGGCTCTGCGCAAGGACGTGCTTGCCAAGTGCTACGGCGGCGACATCACCCGGAAAAAGAAGCTGCTGGAAAAGCAGAAGGAGGGCAAGAAGCGGATGCGCACCTTCGGCACCGTGTCCGTCCCCTCCGAGGCCTTTATGGCAGTTCTGAAATTGGACGACGAATAAAGAATTGACAATTGACAATTGACAATTTTTTCAAACCGGAAACGCCTACAAAAGTCCATTGGCCGCCGTTATAGGGCTGTAAATACTATTTTTTATGAACAATGCTATTGAAGAAAAGAGCTTTCAGTTTGCTGTGCGGATGGTAAAGCTTTGCAGGTATCTTCGTGACGAGAAAAAGGAGTTTATCTTGTCCAAGCAGCTTCTTCGGGCGGGTACCAGCATTGGCGCAAATATTGCGGAGTCACAGCAGGCCCAGAGCAGACCGGATTTCATCTCCAAGCTCTGTATCGCATTAAGGAAACTCTGAATAAATCGCCTGCGGCTGAGCGGCGAATCTTTTGCTCCCATACTGCGGTTTGAAAAATGGGAAATACATACAGTATTCCCTCATTTTCCAAACCTTGTATGGAATCAAAATCTTTCGTCGTCAGCTCTTGCCGATTTAATCAGAGCTTCCTTAAAAGAAGCCAGCGAAACCAATTATTGGCTCCGCCTTTTGCGGGCCACCGACTATCTATCGGAAACCGAATACAGAACCATGATCGTCCAGTGTAAAGAACTGGAACGACTTTTGACATCCATTCTAAAATCCACAAAACCCTCAGAACAATGACCTGACAGTTCAATTGATGAAGCCTTTCGACTTCCTCAATTGACAATTGTCAATTGTCAATTGTCAATTTGTACGGAGGCTCATATGGCAATATTAACCAGACGCAACAACAAGACCCCCTTGGGGATCTACATTCACATTCCCTTCTGCCGCAGCAAGTGTCAGTATTGCGACTTCTATTCCATGCCCTGCAAGGATGACAAGTTGATGGACAGCTACCTGGATGCCATCTGCGCCCATCTGAAAGAGGCGGGGGCCCTTTGCCCCGGCTACCGGGTGGACACCGTCTATTTCGGCGGCGGCACCCCCAGCTATTTTGGCGCGGACGCGCTGGCCATCATTCTGACGGCCATTCGCCGGAATTTTGACGTAGCCACCGATGCGGAGATCACCTTTGAGGCCAACCCGGACTCCGTGACGGACCGGCTGCTGCACCGGCTGAAAGCCGAGGGCTTCAACCGGGTGAGCCTGGGCGTTCAGTGTGACAATGACGAAATTCTCAAAAAGCTGGGCCGCCCCCATACCTATGCCCAGGCTGTCACCGCCTACCAGCGCATCCGCAAGGCAGGCTTCCGAAATGTGTCCTTAGACCTGATGTACGGCCTGCCCGGCCAGAGCCTCCACGACTGGCAGGAAACATTGGAAAACGTTCTAAAGCTGAACCCGGAGCACATGAGCTGCTACGGCCTGAAGGTAGAGGAAGGTACCCCTCTGTACGACGTGAAGGACTTCGTGGGTCTGGCGGACGATGACACCCAGGCAGATATGTATATGGCCGCTGTGGAGGCTCTGCGCAACCATGGCTTCCGGCAGTATGAAATTTCCAATTTCTGCCGGAAGGGCCTGTACTCCCGGCACAATACCAAGTATTGGACCGGCGGCGAATATCTGGGCTTCGGCCCCAGCACCAGCTCGGATTTTGCAGGGAAGCGCTTTACCATGGTGCGGGATCTGCAGGCCTATATCCAGGGCATCCAGACCGGCGGCAACATCATGGAGGATGTCCAGGAAATCCCCCTGCGGGAGCGGGCAGGGGAGTACCTGATGCTCCGGCTGCGGACCACGGCGGGCATTCTGGCCGAGGAATACGAGCGGACCTTCATGCTGCCCTTTAAGCCCCTGGAAGAGGTGCTCCTCAAGCACCGGGTCTACTATCAGACAGCACAGAGCGAGGATGGCCGGTGGTACCTGACCCCCAGAGGCTTTCTGGTGTCCAACGACATTATTTCCGATCTGCTTCTGGCCCAGGACGATTCCGAGCCGCTGAAGAGGCTGTAAATAAGAAAGGCTCCCCTTTCAGGGGAGCCACAGAGTGTCGACAAACCCCAGTTTTGCTTGATGCAGAACTGGGGTTTGTCGACACTCTGAAGCAGGAAACCTAAAAGATTTCCTGCTAAGTAAAACTGTGCGTATTCAATTATTATTGGTTATACAAACTTGAAGTTATCGATATACATTCTTCTGTCATAGATCTGTCATAGATGTATAAAGATTTTGCACAGTTCGTTTTTTTAAAAACTTATTCCGTTTTTCAAATTCTGTGATATAATACTTTATTATAAAAATTTCCATGGACAAAATGAGGTGAACCAAGTGAAAAAGAAAACACTTGTGCCTCTTATCACTTTTTTACTGGGCATATGCCTTGTTAGTTTGATTGTATACATAACAGACACCCACGAAAAAGAGCAGAGACACATAACAGCACAATTAAACGTAGACACCTATGGCGAACGCATAAAGAATGAAATTACAAATGGAATTGAGATCACAGATACCTTGAAGCAAATCTTAATAAGTGGAGATGGCGAAATCCATCAGTTTGAAACAATTGCAGGAAATCTTATGTCTGATTCTATTGAAAGTGTACAGCTCGCTCCTAATGGTGTTGTTACAGATATTTATCCGGCTAATGAAAATGAGGCAGGTAAGATTGATTTGATCCATGATAAAGACCGCGGAAAAATTTCCTGTTACGCAAGAGACAACCATACAATCATTACGCAGGGCCCCCTCAAATTAAACCAGGGAGGATATGGAATTGCAGTCCGCAATCCCGTATACCTGAAAGATAAAAACGGGCATGAGTATTTCTGGGGATTTACGATTGTTATCCTGCGTGTTCCGGATATTTTTTCAGATTCAATCAGTGCACTTTCAAATTTTGGATACGAATACAGAATTTCAAAAACAGACGCTCCATGGAATGATACTTATAAAGTGGTTTATCAATCAGATGGGCAAATAAATTGTCCTGTTTCTTATACATTTACAATAGGAGACGAAAACTGGAAATTTGAAGTAACTCCTAAAAGTGGATGGAGAAATGCCACATTACTGATAATCATCATCGGAATTTTTCTTACAATAAGCCTTCTCCTGTCAGTTCTTACCAGAGTATGGTTAGTAGCAAAAGAACATAAGAAAAAGTTTCAGATACTGGCGCGCACAGATTCTCTTACAAATATTTATAACCGCTATGGATTTGATGAATTTGCAGAAAAAATGATTCAAAAAAATCCAAAAGCACATTTTGTGGCCGCGCTCTTTGATATCGATGATTTCAAGTTTATCAATGATATCTATGGACATAATTACGGAGACAGGGCATTAAAAAATCTTGCAGACAGCATGAAAGCTTTTTTCCCATCCGATGCATTACTAGGAAGAAATGGTGGTGATGAATTCTGCATTCTTTTACCAAATTGTACCGTTAAAGAAGCAGCTGTACAGCTGCAGCAATTCACCAAACTTCCTAAATCATTCTTATACGATGGTAAGGAACATGCATTTTATATTTCTCTAGGATATGCAGAATATCCAACTTTTGCATCCAATTGTTCACAGCTCATGCGCTGCGCAGATGCAGCTCTTTATGAGATAAAGCTTCATGGTAAAAATGGATGCATGGCCTACAGGGAAGGTTTTCGGTCAGGTGCCCGCAAACAACTTGGATTCGCATTCAAGGATATCTCTGAACATCTTCCAGGTGCATTCATCATATACAGAGCTGACAAAGAAGATGATGAACTAATTTTTGCAAATGATGAATTCCTTCATATGTCCGGATATAAAGATATAGATGAACTGTTCAGACTTACCGGGAAAAGTTTTCGCAACTTGATTCGTGAAGATGAACAGCAACAGATAGAATCAAGTATCTGGGAACAGATTGACAATGGTAATGAAAATGACTATATTCACTTTCATCTTCGAAAAGCTGACGGAACTTATTTTTCTGTTCTTGATCATGGAAGAATTGTAGAGAGCCCGCAATACGGGAAAGTATTTTACGTATTGTTCATGGATTGGGAAGATATGCATATTCGTTACAATGATAAATTCGCAAGATAAAATATTGCAAAAAACAGAGTGTATGTCAGCACAAACTGGAATCGGGTAAAAAGAACCCTCTCAAACGCAGAAAGCACCGGGCAAAAACTGTCCGGTGCTTTTCGCTCCTATCCGCATTTGGGTCACGGTTTGGGTCAACGGCGTTTTCGAGACTTTCGTGTCGGGGGCCGGCAGTATACGAGCCTGCTGCGTCCATCCAGTACATACACTCATGTTCCCGTTTGGGTCACGGTTTGGGTCAAGCACTTTTGCTGCGCGGCTAGCGTGTAGCTACGCTCGGCTTTACATAATCGAGATACTGATCCATTGTGATTTTCCTGGAAAGCAGCCTACGGCACATCTCTTTGCAATCGTCAGAGACTTGAATTCCCTCCATGTGCAGCGACACCTCCGTCGCACGAATAGATTGTTCAATAAACTTCCGCATAAGTGTGCCCCCTTGTTACGCTCAACCTCATTTTCCAGTTTGCTCGGGCGCTGGTGAAGGGGTGATTTTTGCTGCCCTGTCACAGAACACCGTCACCCGCGTCTTGCCGCCCTTGGTGCAGGTATAGAGAACAAGGTCATAGCCGCTGTTTAGAACGGTATCAACCGCATCCGGGCTCAGCGTTTCGAGCTTCTCAATGCAATAGGTGCTGACGATGCCCTCCATGTCTGTGAAAATGACTGTGTCTCCTTTGGACAGCTCCTTCAGCTTGCCGAAGTGCGTGTCATAATTGTGCGCGGCAATAACAAGGTTGTCCGTTCGGGAGGAGCCGAACTGACGGCAGGGGGCTATCTGAAGGCGCGTATAGTCCCACTCTGCCATGACAGGCAGCTTCAGCCCAAGTGTCGGGATTTCCACATAGCCCACATACTCATAGCCGCCCAGCGTGACTACCGGCATTTCCGGATCAAGCGGCGGGGACAGTGCTTCCGTAGATTCCGGCTTGTTTGGCGTGGCCATCTCCTGCGCGGAGATGGCCACCTCCACGCTCGCCAGCAGGCTCTCGGCTTCCTGACCGGCGCGCACGTCCTCGCAGCGATTATATATGAGCAGGAGCAGTGCCGACAGGATCAGCACTGCTCCCACTGCTATGATGATAATGTCCGCTCTTTTAGGCATTATTCTGCTTCTTTTTCTTCACCAGCATTGCCCCGCCGAGAGCAACAAGGGCAAGTCCAGCACCGCCGAGTACCCAAATAGGCCAGTTGAGCTGACCGGTCTGAATCAGGCTGCGGGTGTTGGTGACGGTCACGATATTGCCGGAGACACTGTAGGACGGGACATAGCCCTTGGGAATATTGGTCTCGGTCACCTGCCAGTTTCCGTAGGCATTCGGGTCTTTCCAGGTATATGTCCAGTTGTTGTGCGCGCTGAGACGGACTCTGTCGTAAGCGATATCTCCGTTATACAGCGTTACGGTCACGGAACTGGGACGAGCCTTCCCACTGTCGTTGCTCCAGACCTTGTGGACGGTGATGTCCAGCGGACAGGTCGGAGGAGTGGGCGGCGTGTCGTTTTTGGTGTTGGTGATGGTCATCTCTGTGCCCTCCGTCTTGTAGCTGACAGTGTACCCGGCGGGAACAGCTGCTTCCTCGGCTGTCCATGTATGACCTTCCGCAAGCCGGTCAAATGTATATGCCCAGTTATTTTCGGCGTTCAGCACCTGAGATTTTTCCACCTTGCCGTCCTTGAGCAGATTGACGGTAATGCTGTCATTCGTGTGGTTCGCGCTGCCGTCAGACCAGACCTTTCGGACAGAAAGCTGGCTTTCATTGTAAGCTTCCACATGGAAAATCCAGTCCACCTCGCCTATGCGGTCGGCAAACTTGTTGTCCAAATCGATGGGGACACTCAGCTCAACCTTCAGCGTGGCGGTCTCGCCGCTGCGGAAGGTGCCGAGGAATTTATTGCTTCCCAGGCCGCCCAGCTCATTTGGGGCAGCGTCATAGATAAGCTCCGTGCCGTTCCAGACCTTCATAGACAGCTTGGAGAGAAACTCCGTCATTGCGGCGACGGTCTCCTTCTCGGCCACCTTTGGGCTGAGGGGATTCGCCGTCTCATCATGCGCCTCGGCTCTCATGTAGAGATTTACGAAGTCGCAGTCGGAGGCGGAGTTTGTGAAGGTGATGGTCTCTGTCACGGTATCGCCGGGCATGACGTTCTTGAAGCTGTTAAACAGGTCGGTCTCCGTGTACTCGCTGCCGGGCTGGAAATCGAAGCCGCTTGTAAAGCCCTTAAAGGTGATAGAAGGAGCGGCGGCATACGCCGTGGATGAGAGACTCATGACTATGAGAAGCATCAGAACCAGTGAGAATACTGCTTTGCATGACTTTTTCATATTGCCACCCCTTACCGGTTCACGCTCAGCTTGCCGTCGCCATCGACCTTAACGTTCCAAGCCTCACTCACTGCGCTTGCCGGGGTGCTCTGGATAGCTTCCGTCAGAACTTCGACAGAAAGGGTATACTCCGGGGTCCCAGGGCATGTGACCGTACAGGTCAGAAGGTTCCCCTCCGTTGATGCGCCGGGGGCGACAGGCAGCAGATAGTAGAAAAATCCGTCAGTGCCCTGCACCCAGCTGCCGGAAGAGCAGGTCAGTTCATAGCTGTACTCCTTCGGAACGGATGCAGCAATGTTCTCATCTTTATCCATCCAGTTCGCGACAACAGCGGCCCGGATGTAGGCGCTGACGGTGCCGGTGTTTTTGACCTGCACAATGCTGCCGTCCGTATCGCAGTTCTGCGTCACTTCGCAGGAAACATTGGCGTACTCAAAGGAGTTTTCCACCGGCTCGGTTTTTGTCGCCAGGAATGCGACAGTAGAGCCGACCGCCGTGCTGATGAGCAGGATGATGGCAATAAGCAGGACTGCCGTCCTGTTCATGCGGATCCCATGTCTGCCGCTTTTTTCATTATGTGCATCCTGATACATAACTGCCGCCTCCTTTCTCAGCTTTTAAAGGGGATCTTGCTGTAATATGCGCCGCTCAGCCACCTGCCATTACTGATGGCGTTTGTGAAGTCGGCCGTGCCGGTCTGTGCGGGCTGCAGAGTAACGCTCTGAACACCGCATGCCGTGTGCCGCCAACTCCAGGCGGACACTTCCGTGACGGTATAAGTGCCGGGTTTCAGTCCCTTGATGGTCACGGAGCCGCTGCCGCTTATCGCGACGCGCTTACTGTAGCCCTCCGGGCCGGTCACATCAAAGAGGAAGCTCTGCCCCTCGTCAATGTCCTGTCCCTGTCTGGTGATGGTCAGGTCGGCCGCGTCGGCCGCGAACTTGGCATAATACGTTGCGGCTTCGTAGCCCATGACGGGAGCTTCCGCTGTGCCGTAATTTTTGGTCTTGCCGGGGACCAGCTTATTATCGCTGACCCAGCTCGTCTCAACAGGCCGGGTGCAGGCTTCGTCACTGTACCAGCCGACGAATATGAAGCCCTCAGCCGCGGTGGGTGTGGAGCCTGCCGCCGTATCGCCAACACCGGCAAGGTGCAGCTCAGCGTCGCCGCCGCTCCGGTTTTCATCGGCAGATCCGGTCTCGGTGCCGCTGACGGGCAGCAGCAGAGTCTCACTTTCCGTATCCAGCGTGCCGGAATTTTCAGGCCCGACGACCTGATACTTGATCTCTACCTTTGTTTCAGCCGGTTCGGTCTGCTCCTCATACAGCGGGCAGCCTACCTTGTGCGGCTCGCCCTCGGCAGGCTTAGGATTACAGGTGCAGGTTTTTTCCCCCTCTGCTGGCGCTTCCGGTGCGGTATACAGCGGGCATTCTTCCGTGTGCGTGCCGTCCGTCGTGCCGCAGGTGCAGGTCTTTTCCCCCTCTGCTGGCGCTTCCGGTGCGGTATACAGCGGGCATTCTTCCGTGTGCGTGCCTTCCGTCATGCCGCAGGTGCAGGTCTTTTCGCCCTCTGTGGGATTCTCCGGGGTCTGCTGCTGTTCTCCCTGATTTCCCTGGTTCTCCTGATTTCCCTGGTTATCCTGATTTCCCTGGTTATCCTGATTTTCCCGGTTCTCCTGATTTTCCGGCGCTTCCGGTTTTTCCTCCGACGTGGGTACAGCAGGTTCTTCTTCCGCAAGTGTATAGCTGTCAAGCACAGCGGCCTGACCTTCGGAAACTGCCAGCGTGCCGGGAAGCGTCATGCTGACGCTCAGTGTGAGGCTGATGATCAGTGCGATTGCTTTTTTGCTCTTCAAGTCGCTTCCTCCTCTTTACGCTTGCGGCCAGCCCTGGGCAGTCAGGACGGTATCGCCATTGTTGGCGGTCTGCACGGCCTGCGCGAAAACATCCACTGTCGCCGCCGCGTTCTGATATTCATCGCCCATGTCGGCGGCAAAGCTCACAGCGGTGAAAATGGGAGCCGTGACCTCGCCGGGTTTCAGGATTTTGTTATAATAATAGTAACCGTCTTTTTCAGTCCAGTCGACGGTGTTGAGCTTCAGCTCCACCAGCCCGGTATCCGGCGTTCCATCCCCTTGAAGCCTGATGTTTTTTTCCACTTTCACACGCACCCATGCATCAGACGCACCGGTGTTCCTGATCTCCGCAATTTTCGTGACGGTGGTGTTGGGCATAACTCCAGTCAGGTCTTTAAATGGCGTTGTTTTTGCCTCGTCAGCCCATTCCTGCAATGTTATCTCCACGCCGCCGGTGGTAATGACATTGTGCGCTTTGTCCTCAGAGGTAAAGAACGCAAGGGTCCCGCCGGCAAGCATAGCGACGTAGATCGCCAGTACCGACAGGATCAAAAGTTTTCGCTTCATTGTCCTTGCTCCTCTCAAGCTGTATTGGAAAGATCCTCCCGCGGATCGAAAAACGAAGCCGTATGGCTTTATCAGACCATATGAGAACATCCGGGACAGGCCGGGTGCTCTCATATGGTCTGCGCCCCAAAGGGCGCAGACCATGCGGGAAATAACGCAGCCGTTTCAAAGCCGCGCCAAAGTGAATTACTTAAATGCAGCCCAGGCAGCAGTAGCGTCGTCAAAGCCCTCGGCCTGAATGGCATCAGCCTCCACCAGAACGTTCAGGGTCATGGTACCGTCCGTTGCAGTGGTGATAGCACCGGCATCGATGGCCTTCTGGATATCAGCGCTGGTAGCAGTCTTGTCAATGCCGATGTAGTTCCAGACGTTCCACTCGGTCATAGCGCCGGCCTTCAGAGGCTGGATGCGGGTGAAGGTGTAAACGTCGTAGGTTACGCCGTTCTTCTCAACACCCTTGGTAACTTCGGGCCAATTGATGCCTTTCGCACCGTGCTGGAACTCAGGCTGCTTATCGGTCGCGCCAATCAGGGCAGTGCCGCACCACTGGTTGGTGATCACGCCGCCGGCTGTCACGCCAACAAAGTCATTGTTGGCTGCGGAGGGAATCATCACACGGATGCGGATGTAAGCATCGTTCGCGCCGGTGTTGACCACATACGGGCACTTGACAACGTTGCGGCCAGGAACCATGTTTTTGCCGCGTTCGCCGATATATTCGGAGTATTTCGCGGCGTCTGCCTTGATCTCGTCATCAGTGAAAACTTTCCAGCCGTCAGTGACGAACTCCATGCCTGCCGCCTTCGTGGTCGGGTCGGGAACGGACGTGTCACCGGCGTTGTCGCTGCCGGTACGATGGTAGGTGGACTCGATCAGATTGATCTTAACATTGCCCACGGTGAAGGTATTGGTGGCGGACTTCGTGTCGGTGAAGTACGCAAGAGATGCGCCCACGATGGCGATCGCCGCGAGAGCAACACACAGGAAAATCGCAGTCAGTTTCTTTTTCATGTTTGCTTACTCCTTTTATGTATCTATTTTTCTGCGCCCGTGCGCAGGGGGGGGAACTCATTGACGCAGCTTATCGAAAAAGCCGCATGACGTGCGAAAGGCAATTACTTCTGCGCATCAAATGCGGCAAAAGCCGCTTTTGCGTCCGCAAAGCCCTCAGCCTGGATGGCGTCGGCCTGCACCAAAACGTTGACGGTCATGGTGCCATCTTCCGATTTCAGGATCGCGCCCTTATTGATAGCCTTCTGGATATTCGCACTGGTAGCCTCATCCGCAATACCGATGTAGTTCCAGACGTTCCACTCGGTCATCTCGCCGGGCTTCAACGGCTCGTTGCGGATGAAGGTGTAAACATCGTACTTTACGCCGTTCTCATCCACATAGCCCCTGCCGCTGGCATCAATAAACGGATTGTACGTCGTTTTATCATTGTGCATAAACTCGCCGCTGGTGATGGCGGTAGTGCAGAACTGGCTTTCGATCACGCCGCCGCTGCGAGCCTGCCAGTAATCGCGGTTCGCATCGGAGGGGATCATGACGCGGATGCGGATGTAAGCGTCATTCGCACCGGTGTTGATGACATAAGGGGACTTGGCAATGTTCTTGCCGGGAACCATATTTTTACCCCGCTCACCGATGTAGGTGGAGTAATTCGCAGCATCCGTCTTGATCTCTTCATCAGTGAAAATCGTAGCGCCGTCGGAGACATACTTCATGCCGTTCGCGGTCCCGGTAGGAGCCGGAATAGAGGTATCGCCGGAGCTGCCGGAGCCCTGACGGTGGTATCTGGATTCGATCAGGTCGATCTTGACATTGCCGACGGTGAAGGTGTTCGTTGCACTCTTGGTATCGGTGAAGTACGCAAGAGATGCGCCCACGATGGCGATCGCCGCGAGAGCAACACACAGGAAGATCGCGGTCAGTTTCTTTTTCATGTTTGTTTGCTCCTTTTATGTATCTATTTTCCTGCGCCCGTGCGCAGGGGGAAACTTATTGACGCGGCTTATCGAAAAAGCCACGTGCCGTGCGGAGTGCAATTACGCCTGCGCGTCAAATGCGGCAAAAGCCGCTTTTGCGTCCGCAAAGCCCTCAGCCTGGATAGCGTCGGCCTGCACCAGAACGTTGACGGTCATGGTGCCATCCTCGGATACCTTAATAAAGCCCTTCTCAACGGCTGTCTGGATGTCAGCGCTGGTTACGTTCTTGCCAATGCCGACATAGTTGATAACATTCCATTCGGTCATTTCGCCGGGCTTCAGAGGCTCAATGCGGGTGAAGGTAAGGACGTCATACTTCAAGCCATCCGCATCGGTGTAGCCGTTCTCTTCAATGACAGGCCAGTCCACCCCGTTTGCTCCGTGCTGGAACTCACCGGAGTTCGTAGCGGAAGAGCAGAACATAGCGTTGATGAAGCCACGATAGCTGCCCTCATAATCGTGAGGAGCCATCACACGGATGCGGATATATGCATCATTTGCGCCGGTGTTGACCACATAGGGGCACTTGGCAAAGTTGCGGCCAGGAACCATGTTTTTGCCGCGCTCGCCGATGTATTCGGAGTATTTCGCGGCGTCTGCCTTGATTTCCGCATCAGTGAACGCCTTGTGGCCGTCGGTGACATACTTCATGCCGCTTGCGGTCTGGGTGGGATCGGGGATGGAGGTATCGCCGGAGTTGTCGTTGCCTTCGCGGTGGTATCTGGACTCGATCAGGTCGATCTTGACGTTGCCGACGGTGAAGGTATTCGTTGCACTCTTGGTATCGGTGAAGTACGCGAGGGATGCGCCCACGATGGCGATCGCCGCGAGAGCAACACACAGGAAGATCGCGGTCAGTTTCTTTTTCATGTTTGTTTGCTCCTATTCTGTAGTATTATATTTTTCCTGTGCCCGCGCACAGTAGGAGAAACTTAATTCTGGGCCGCCGCCCATGCGGCAGCCGCATCGTCAATGCCCTCGCGCTGGACAGCATAAGCCGTGAAGGTCAGCTTGGGCTGGGTCCCGGCGAGGCTGTTGACCTCCGTCTTGGTCAGTTCCTGGCTGACAGTGACAACACCATTCGGGTGCTCCGCGCTGCCCGCGAGGACATAGTACTCGATGCCGGCTTTGGCGTCCTCCGCGCTGACTTCGCGGTAATAGACACCGGGAACATTTTCGAGAGCCTTCCAGCCATTGTCACCCGCGGCGACAGAGTAGGAGACCTTCCTCGCTGTGCCGTTCGCGTCCGTGATATTCGGCCAGTTTGTTTCCTCTGCCTTCACAAACAGCCAGCAGGCCTCGGAGTTGTGCTCGACCGTCACCTTAGGGTCCTTCCCAATATCGATGCCGGGGATGATTTTGACCGGCTGACTGTCCGCGCTGCTCTCGGTCAGCGTAATGTTAATGTCCCCGATGGTGAATGTACTGACAGTCGATTCCGACTTGCTTGCAAGCCAGGCAACCGTCCCGGATACGGGATATCCGGTCACCGCCAATGCCAGCACTGTGAGAACTGACAGCATTGCAATAATTTTTTTATTGCTCCTGCGGTGTTCCGTATTGCGTTTCATTTCTCGTTTTCCTCCTCCCCGCAGATATGCAGCTTAGATCCCGACTGCGGCGAGTCTAATCTGCCGGGTTTTCGTTGTTCGACTCCTCCGGTGCAGCTTCGGCTTTGCGCTCTGCGGTCTGCTCACCCTTACCGCGCCGTGAGGGCTTTTTTTCTTTGCCATTGCTGTCTGCAAATATATCAGGAATGAACACCAGCAGCAGAAGCACCGCGCCTGCGGAGATCGCAACATACATTCCCGGCGGGTGCTGGATGTAATTCGCGACATAGCCCAGATATGGAATGGAAAGGACCGGCGTACCGATCACATTTTTATAATGCACCAGCCCGCCGTCCTCGGCGTCGTTAGCGTCGCCCTTTGTGCGGAAGCGGATCACGGTGGGGTCCTCCTCGTCCGGGACAATGCCGACCACGCGGTGGGTAGCAGTGGTGTTCTCATTCAGCATGAAGGTGATGGGCTGGCCTTCCTCTATCGTATAAGGGTCTACCTTTTTTACATAGATCAGAGAACCGGTGTGATACGTCGGCTCCATCGAACCGGACAGTACGGTGAACACCTGCAGTCCCACGACTCTCGCACCCACCAGCAGAAGCGCCAGAAGCACCACCAGCGCTACCAGAATGGTGCTGATCACGTTCCAGATTTTCTTGAGAGACTTGTTCATCTATCTTCTTCCTCTATAACTTCAGGCCTGATGTATGGCACAGCGCCGCCGTGTATCTGCTCGAATACCCAACCTTCGCCGCAAATAAGTGATCGTTCATACGGGCCTTGAAATCCGGCAAACCTGATCGGTGAGCTGTCAAAGCCCATTGATTTTTTCACAGATTTCGTCACTCTGCGAGCCCTTCGCCCTATACTTTTACCCTAAAATTACAACGCTATGTATATTTAAAAGTCAATAGGAAGATATGATCTGAGAGGATTTTGAATAAAGCAGAGCGTAGGCCGATTTTTGCAAATTGATGATCTCTGCGGCGGACGTATCCGCCTAACGCTTCTTCGCAGTCAAATGAGCAGTCTGAAGCGGCTTGGCACTGTTGGTAAAATGTTTGTACCGCAACAATTTAAACCAAAATTTTTGGCAGCCCCAAAAAGGGGCTGCCAAAGGGCGGCGGGAAAATTTATGCTCTTTCTGCGGTGATGCTCTGGTCGGGCTTAATGAACATTGCAGCGCCAACCACACCGATTACGGCGAAGAGCACCAGCATGGTAACCTGAGCGGTCATGCTGGTCAGGAAGCCCAGCAGCACAACTGCCACAACGCCACCGGCGTTGGCAGAGGACAGAATGATGGAGCTATAGCGACCGGCTGCCAGACGGGGAGCAACTCTTGCCATATCGGACTGAACGTGCATGGACAGGAAGCTCATGGTAATTGCCAGAGCGGCGCGGGCGACTACGACAATACCGATATTGCCGGACAGCAGCATACCAAATACACACAGGATGTTCACGGCAGCAACCACAGGGGTGATCTTAGTGGTACGCAGAGCCTTGGCGGCAATGGTGGGCAGGAAGAAGTAGCACAGCAGCTGCACAACGGTGGCAACTGTGGTGGGCAGGGAGGCGGAAACACCGTCAAAGCCCTTACCGGCAAGCAGCGCAGGCAGCCACACGGACAGGGAAATGCCGACACCCATATAGCCGATGTACAGCAGGCACAGGGCAACGCAGCTGGTGGTTTCGCTCTTGGTGAACTTGTAGCTCTTGGCGGCGGCCTCGGCGGAGGCATCCTTTTCCTTTACGGTCTTGATGCCGGTGAAGTCAACATCCACCTTGGCAATGACAAGCATACCGATGACGCCGACTACCAGGGAGATGGCGAAGAACACCCAGAAGGAACCTCTCCAGGTCATGCCGCCGTTTTCAATCAGCCGGGCAGCCAGAGCGGAGCAAACCATGCCGCCCAGGGAGGAGCTGATCATATTCACACGGAGCATCTTGGCGGGATCCTTCACATCCAGAGCGCGGAGCACCTGGGTGTTGCAGGGGGTGCACAGGGCGGTTGCCAGGGAGTTGATGGAAACCAGAACCATCAGCATAATGGCGGAATTTGCCACGGGGAACAGGGCGAAGGCCACCAGCTGGGCAATGCAGGTAATGATCATGCCCTTCTTGGCGCCTATCTTATCCACAAAACGACCGGGCAGGGACATGGCGACGGCAGTAAGCACACCGCCCATGGAGAAGAAGATGCCCATCATGCCGGCGCTCATGCCCACATCGCCTGCAAAGTAGGCGGCGAGGACGGAGGTCAGCGTATTGAACAGGGCACTAATGATGTAGTTCGCAGAACTCATCACAAAGATTTTGGCTTTGTTACTCATAAGTAGATATTCCTTTCTGTAATCTTACACCCAATGACCGTCGGACATAATGAGTTCCCAGGTTCCGTCTGCCAACTGGCCCTGGATGCACATATCATCCGAGCCAATCATAAAGTCCACGTGGAGCTGGCAATCGTTGAAGCCGAGCTTTTCCCGCAGTGCAGCATCGTTGGGGCCGTAAGCATTGCCGATAGCCAAATGACAGGAGGCGTTTTCATCGTACAGCGTGGTATAGAAAACGCGGTTCAAGCTGGCGATGGGGGAGGCCTGATCGATAAGTGCCATCTCTCCGAAATAACGGCCGCCTTCGTCAATGTCAAGAATGGAACCCAGCAGCGCCTCTCCCTGTTCTGCTTCATAGCGGACGATTTTGCCGTTCTCCAGATACAGCTTGAATCCGTCGATAATCTGTCCTCTATAATTCAGCGGCTTTGTAGAGGATACATAGCCGTTTGCAGAATACTTGTTGGGGGTGGTGAAAACCTCCTCCGTGGGAATGTTGGGCACAAATACTCGCCCATCGGGCATTTCCATACAGCCGCCCATCCACATCTGGTGGTCTACGGGGGCGATAGTCAGGTCGGTTTTGGCGCTGCGGTAGTGGAATGCCTTGTACTGCTTGCTGTCCAGCTTCTGCTTGCGCAGGGTGGTGTCGGCAATGTACTTTTTCCAGGCTGCCACGGGGTCTGCACAGTCGCAGCGGCAGCAGGCGAATACGGCGTCCCACAGGGCGCTCAGACGCTGCTCCTGGGGAAGATCCGGGTAGACAAGGTCTGCCCAGCTCTGGGTGGGAACACAGGCAATGGTCTGACCGCATTCTCCGGCTTTCTCCCGGAAAATGCTCCGGGCAGCCACATCGGCGGCAGCCTTTTGGTTTACCTTTTCGGGGCTCAGACCGGAAAAGGTGGTCAGATCTACGGTATCCAGCCGGATAAAACCGGCACCTTTGGCAGCGCAATGCTCTGCCAGGGCGGTGTGGGCTTGGGTTACAGAAAGGTCTTGGTGGGCCAGCTGGATCGCCTGGAGAGAATCGCATTTCCACAGCACCTCTACCTCAGAGGCACCTGCCAGATAGGCCTGCCGGGCAATTTCGGCGGCAAGCACCGATTCCTCTACAGGGGATTCAATGCAAACGGGTTGACCCTTTCGCAGGTCCAGACCGATCTTCACCAAAACTTCCGCATACTTGTTTAGTTTTTCCTGAAAATCCATGATATACTTCCCTTCTCTTTATATGACGCCCACCGGGCGGGGTAAACATACTCTGCCGGGGCATCCTTGGAAGGGAAGCACCCGGTGCTATTTTTTCAGATTCGCAATGTAACGATAAATGGAAACCTCAGAGCAGTAGAGCTTTTCCGCTGCCAGGGTGATCATGCCTTTTACCGTAAAGACATCTGCCGAAACCAGCTCCGCCATGATGGCTCTGCGAACCTTGGGGTTGAACTTTTCCGGGGATTGGGCATCCTTGCCCATGACATTTAGAATGGCCTCGTCAATCCGCTCCGCGGCGTGCTCTGCCACGGTGGGGGGGTCCGGCTTTTCTACGGTGCTGATTTCGATGCAGTCATCCCGATTTTTGAGATTGTGCAGCAGGCTAAAGGGCATGGAGAGCTTGGTGTCCAGATTGGACATATAAAGAAGCTCCTGGGCAATTTCAAAGTATTTGTTCTCCCGGAAATTGATTGCCAAAATTCCGTCAATGCCCATTTCCGGCTGCTTGACATACAATAGGCCGGTGTTGGCAACCTTTTCTCCGTCGTAGATTGTGGTCAAGGCGGTGCAGTAGGTATTGGGTTTCAGCGCGCCGGATGCAACCATTTCCCCGATTTTTTCCGGCAGAGGCCTGGAAAACTGGGCAGCCGTCCGGGAAACGGCATCTGCCTCGATGCAGGTGCCAATGGCTTCCTTCCGGAGATTGTAGAAAACAACATTGTAGTCAGGGCCGAGAGCATCCGTCAGGAAGTTCATCAAAATCATCAAAGCGTCCATTGTGCAGATTCCTTTCCGTCATTCGTTGAATTTTTGCCTAATCAGTATAGCACAATTCTTTCTCACTTTGAAGTTTTTTCCGATTTTTATGCCGGGTGACGGTCAGAACAGAATCCAGCCCACCGCCAGATAGGCGATTGCGCAGATTAAAAACAGAATCAGCTTGTAGGGCAGGAGCACCTGGGCACTCTGGGCCACATCCACGCCGGAGGCCATGGAGGACATGATGAAGATATCCGATACGGGGGAGGTCTGATCCCCAAACTGGGAGCCGCCCATGCAGGCGGCGAACACCAGGGGGATGGATAGCCCCAGAGCGCCTGCCAGGGGGAGCATCACGGGGCTGATGATAATCACGCCGCTGGCGAAGCTTCCGGTGCAGTAGGCAACCAGACCGCCCAAAAGGAATGCGGCTGCCGGTAGAAACTGCCTGGGAATGCCGCCGCTGAGGAGGGCAACCATGTAGTCCCCAAAGCCCAGGTCATTCACGGCAGAAGCAAAGGTGAAGGCCAGCAGCAGTATCATAAACATGGGCGCAATGCTTTTAAAACTGGAAAAGACCCGTCCGGAAATATCCCGGAAGTGCATCTGCCCCCGGATAATGGGGTAAACAAAGGCAACCACAGCACCAAACAGGGCGGCAGAGGCCATTTGAAAGGTTCCGGTGCGAAGATAGGAGAGGAAAAACACCAGCAGCATTGCCGCAATGGGGATGACGAACGCGCCGATGTCGCCGTCCGGGGCCTGATCGGTATCCAGCAGGGGAACGGCGCCATACTCCCCGTAGGAGAAGTCCGGCTCCATGCAGCGGGCTTCCCGCTTTTTCATTGGGCCAAAATCCGGAAGGATTTCTGCGGCGAAGAGCCCGGCGGCAAGAATAGAGCCGATGGCGAAGAAGTTCCAGGGAATGGATTTTAGGTAGACCCCGTAGCCGTCCGTTCCCGTGAAGCCGGAAAGAATGCCGGCCCCAAAGAGAATATACATGGAGTAGGGCATCATGCTCAGAAAATTGGAGCCGGTGGAGGATACAATGTAGGCAAGCTTTTCTCTGGGAATGCGGTAATGGTCTGTAATGCTCCGGGCGACCGTGCCTGCGCCCACTGTTGCCATGCCGTCATCCGTTGCACAGAGGATACACAGCAGCCAGGACAGAAGCTTTGCTCCCCGGCGGGTGGTCACTCGCTTTTCAATGGCCTTAGACAGGGCCCCGAAGCCGCCGCAGGCATTGATCTGCCCCATGAGCACACCGACAATCACAATGGTCAGGAGCAGCTGGGCGTTGTTTTGCCAGCCCTGGAGCATATATTCATCCACAATGGGGGCTAGAAAATTGAGACCGTTGGCAATGACGGAGGCGGCGGTAATGCCGATGAGCAGCGAAGCTACGACGTCCTTCTTTACCAGCGCAATCACAATAACGAGAATCGGCGGGAGTACCGTCCATACGCCATACATTGTCACCAGGCTCCTTTCTATGATCAGAAGTGATAATAATTTATCAATTTCCGCTATGCTATCATAATATATTATCATTGTCAATATAAAAATGAAATTATTTTATTTAGTAATTGCAAAATATGAAAAATTATTCTCTCTACAAGGTGAAAAAAGTGTTTGCCTGTATTTGCTTGACGGGCAAACGTTTTTCTATGAAACAATTCTGTGCATTTTTTCTCGATTATGCCCGACCGGGCGTTTCCCTTTTTGCACTGCGCCCGAAAACGCAAAGAAGCGCAATGACCGGAGCCATTGCGCTTCTTGCGAAATCTTCTATTTATTCGAGTGGTCAATGAGAGCAATTCCTCTTGCTCCCCGCCGAATGTAGCGCCCCATGCGTTTGTTCCACAGGTCATACTCGGCGCAGGCAGTAGCATCTGGCCGCTGGGCGTAGATCATAAGCTGCTCATGGTAGGGGTACTTGTATAAGCGGGCAGCGGTGGTCAGAAAATCCGTCCAGCTTTGGTAGCTGCCGGTTATCTGGGTGGCCATGCGGTCCGCCAGCTGGTGGTATTGTTGCAATGCGGATGCCATTGTGAATCTCCTTTCTGAGAAAATAAAAAGGCGACCCAAAGGCCGTCTAAAAATAGGAAATATTGTGCTTAAAGAAGTACGCCCTGGACATCATGGTGCCAGGGCGTGCCTTCCCGTAGGGGAAGGTTTTTACTTTTCCTCCTGCACCGGCAGGGGGGAGATCACAGGCTTGCCGTCCCGGTCCAGGAGAACCGTCAGGCCGCCGGCGTTGCCGCTGGTCTGGAAGAGATAGTTGACACCGGTCTGGGTGTCCACCCAGATTTCCATGGTCCCTACAAAACCCTGGGTATAGATTCTTACAAAACGCTTGTCCATCATGAACGCTCCTTTTTGAAAACCGCCGCCGTGAAAAACGGCGGCGGGTGGCATTACTTGGTTCCCTCTACAATGCCGTTGGCAAGACCCACCAGACCCTGCATCTCGCTGGGGATGATGATCTTGGTGGCCTGGCCGTCGGCGACCTTCTGCATGGCCTCAATGGCTTTCAGCCGCAGAACGCTGTCGTTGGGGGCCTTTTCGTTCAGCATGGCGATGGAGTCGGCCAGGGCCTGCTGCACCGACAGAATGGCCTGGGCTTCACCGTCAGCCTTCAGAATGGCAGCCTGCTTCTCGGCCTCGGCCCGGAGAATGGCGGCTTCCTTTTCGGCGGAGGCTTTCAGAATGGCGGATTCCTTTTCGCCCTCGGCAATGAGGATGGCGGACTTCTTCTGGCCCTCGGCCTGGAGGATGGACTGACGGCGGTCACGCTCGGCCTTCATCTGCTTCTCCATGGAGTTCTGAATGTCCGCAGGAGGCAGGATGTTCTTCAGCTCTACCCGGTTGACCTTGATGCCCCAGGGGTCCGTGGCTTCGTCCAGAATGGAGCGCATTTTGGTGTTGACCACGTCACGGCTGGTCAGGGTCTGGTCCAGTTCCAAATCGCCAATGATGTTTCGCAGGGTGGTGGCGGTCAGGGTTTCCATAGCCATCATGGGCTGCTCCACGCCGTAGCAGTAGAGCTTGGGGTCGGTGATCTGGAAGTAGACGACGGTATCGATCTGCATGGTCACGTTGTCCTTGGTGATGACGGGCTGGGGGGGATAGTCCAGGACCTGCTCCTTCAGGCTCACCTTCCGGGCAACCCGGTCAATAAAGGGGACTTTGAAGTGCATGCCCACGCCCCACACGCTGTGGAAAGCGCCCAACCGCTCCACAACATAGGCCCGGGACTGCTGGACCACGGAGATATTGGAAATGATGATGACAAGGGCGAGAATAACGATGATAAGCAATACAACAGGCATAGATGTTCCTCCTTTTTACCTTACGGCTTCCTGGACAGCCACAGGGGAAACCAGAAGCTTCACGCCCTGCACTGCCTCAATTTTCACAACGGTTCCTGCGGGGATATTCTCTTCTCCGATGCTCCTGGCACTCCAGGTCATACCACCCATCTTTACCCGGCCCGTTGCTGCCAGGTTATCTATGGTTTCGATGACGGTACATTCCTGCCCGACCAGAGCATCTACATTGGTCCTCTGAATTTTTGGGTTCACGTACTTTTTCAGCACCGGCCGCAGCATGGCAAGCAGCGCCACGCTGACCACCAGAAACAGCGCCAGCTGCAAGCCAACGGATGCGCCCAGCAGCGCGGCGATAATGGCCGCCATCGCCCCGGCTGCAAACCACAGCGATACCAGCGCCACGGTGGCACCCTCAGCCATCAGGAAAAGAATCAGAAGGACCAGCCAGACATAAGCGGAAATGTGCACGGAAAAACCTCCTTTCCGGAAATCCTTTTGGGATTTTCTCTCTTGCTTACGGACTTATCATAGCAGTTTCCGGCCCTGCCGTCAATTGCCGGAAAGGTAAAATAGATGTATTTTTTTTGCCGCCCCAGCAAAATAGATTACTCCCGCTCCACCATTTCTTCCGTCAGTTCGTTTCTGCGGAACAGGAACCGGCGGATGGCAAAAAGTCCGGCAATGCAGACCACGGACAAAAGGTTGCTGACAGGGTCGTCGTGGCTTAGAATCACGTGCCGGGTAATGGCCACGGTCAGAACCTCCAGAATATTGGCGGGGGTGGTGTCAATGAGCATACGCACAAACTCCAATCCCACCACGATGGTCAGCACCTCATGGAGAAAGCTCAGCACATCGGCAGAGGAGCCGGGATGGTGCACCAACTCCAAAATCAGCTTGGCAAAAGCGCCAAGCAGCACGATCAGCGTAAAAATCGCAATGAGCTTTTCCATAATATGCAGCACATGGCGGAAATAATGCTGAATTTTTGTCTCCCGTGCCTCCGATCGCTGAATCCGCGCCTCGGTTTTCTCCATGCGGTCGTTGACCTTTTCTTCGATTTTCTGCTGTGTTGCCATGTGAGATCCTCCTGTAAGTTTGTATGAATTTTGGGGCATCTGCGAGAAACGAGTTGACAGTGTACAGTTGACAGTTGCGGTGTTCCTTCGGGACATTTTATTCATTTCCGAAGGAAATTCCTTAACTGTCAACTGTCAATTGTCAACTGTCAATTGAATAAAACTTCCGCATTTCCTCCCTTGCCCTTCTGACCTCCTCTTCCAGCTCTCTTGCGGAGACCCGGAGGACACCGGAGCCCAGGGCGGAGAGCTGGACGAGGCCGTCGGAGCTGGCCACGCTGACCCGGTAATTGCCGCCCAGGTCCCGGGCAAGGGCCTGGATATAGGCATCCGCCGTTTCGCCCTCCCGGGTGAAGACTACCTGGATGGTTGCATCCCGGTATTTCTCGCTGCCGGGCTGCCGGTAGCTGTCGAATACCAGAATGACCCGGGTTTTTGTAAAGCCCGCGTAGCTGGTCAGAGCATCCGTCAGGCGCCGCCGGGCGGCGGACAGGTCTGTTTTGGCCGTTTCGGCCAGACGCTCCCAGGCGAAAATCACATTGTAGCCATCCACAATCAGGCACTTCTCTTTTGGCACGCTGATGGTCACTTCCGCTGTGGCCGGGGCTTTGGGGGCAGTGTACTGTCGGCGGCGGATAGGGCCAAACTCCCGCTCCATAATCTGCTCCAGCTCCCGGTCGTCAATGGCCGGCAGAATGCGCATCTGAGGCTTTTCCTCTTTCAGGCCGCTTTCCAGGTGCATGAATTCCTTTACCCGGTCCCATTTCACCGTATGCCCCGCCCCGTGGCTGCAAAATACGGAGTCCGGGGTGTTTTCCAGGTCTGCCTCCGGGTCGTAGGCCGCTGCCTCAATCACCTGCTTGGCATTGTGGCAGGGTTCGTAGCCCCGCAGGGACAGGCTCAACCGTCCCAGGCCCTGGGTATAGGCGGAGAGCTGGGAGGCATAGTCCCGGATTTCTCCGGCGGGGACCCGGCCCTCCAGAATGGCCGTCCCCTCCCGGCTCTCCGGGGCCTCGGGGGTGCCGCCCATGGTGCGGATATCCGTAATGGCCCGGCCGATCTGGGCCTGGGGCAGCTCCAGGTGAAAATCATACCAGGGCTCTAAAAGCACGCTTTTTGCCTGCATCAGCCCCTGCCGGACGGCCCGATAGGTGGCCTGCCGGAAGTCGCCGCCCTCGGTGTGCTTCAAGTGGGCCTTGCCGATGAGCAGGGTGATTTTCATATCCGTAATGGGCGCGCCGATGAGCACACCCCGGTGCTGCTTTTCCGCCAGATGGGTCAGTATCAGGCTTTGGTAGCCTGCATCCAGCACATCCTGGGGACATTGCGTATCAAACACCAGCCCGCTGCCCGGCGCTCCGGGCTCTAGGAGCAAATGCACCTCGGCATAGTGCCGCAGGGGTTCAAAGTGGCCTACGCCCTCCACGGTATCGGAGATGGTCTCTTTATAGAATATCTTCGGGTCGTCCAGGGTGATGTCCAGATCAAAGCGCTGCTTGACCAGACTCTGGAACACCTCCAGCTGGACCTGCCCCATGATCTGCACCCCGATTTGCTTACCGTCCCAGGCGATGTGCAGCTGGGGGTCCTCCTCTTCCAGCTGCCGCAGCTTGGGAAGCACCAGGGACGGGTCCGCTTTGGAAGGGAGCCTGGCCCGATAGGTCATAACGGGCTCCAATTCCGGGCGAAAAATCTCTGCCTCAGCTCCCAGGCCTTGCCCTGCCCAGGTAGCGGTAAGACCGGTTACGGCAAAGACCGTCCCGGCCTCTACCCGGTCCGGCGTTTCGAACTTTTCCCCGGAGTACAGCCGCAGCTGGGCCGCCTTTTCCGTCAGGGTCTCTCCCTGCCGGTTTTCATAGCGGACAGGCTCCCGAACGGACAGGCTGCCGCCGGTGAGCTTCATCCAGGTCAGCCGGTTTCCCTGGGGATCCCGAGTGATTTTGTAGACCCGGGCAGAGAAGGCATCTCCATAGGTATTTTCCGGAGCATAGGTGTCCAATCCGGCCAGAAACGCGTCAATCCCCTCGCTTTTCAGCGCCGCACCGAAGTACACGGGGAACAGGCGGCACTGGGCAATCAGCTGCCGCAGATTTTCATCGGTAACGGCCCCGCCTGCCAGGAAGCTTTCCAGAAGGGCCTCGTCGCACATGGCCGCAGCTTCCCGAATGGACTCCTCACTGCCGGTAAAATCCACACAGCTCTCGCTGAGCTCCTTTTGCAGCTGGGCGAGCAGCTTGTCCCGGTCCGCCCCGGGCAGGTCCATTTTATTGATAAAGAGAAATACGGGCACTTGGTGCTTGCGCAGCAGCTGCCACAGGGTTCTGGTGTGGGCCTGAACCCCATCCGTGCCGCTGATAACCAACACAGCGCAGTCCAGCGCCGGGAGCACCCGTTCCGTTTCCGCGGCGAAGTCCACGTGGCCCGGGGTGTCGATCAGGGTCACCGCCCGGTGGGCCGTTTGGAGCCGGGCCTGCTTGGAGAAAATGGTAATGCCCCGCTGCCGTTCCAGCTGGAAGCTGTCCAGCAGCGCATCCCCATGGTCAACCCGTCCCAGCACCCGCCGGGCCCCGGCGGCATACAGCAGGCCCTCGGAAAGGGTGGTCTTTCCCGCATCCACATGGGCCAGCAGTCCGATGCACAGGGGCTTTCTGAAATTTGTCTGTGCCTGCACCGTGGGAGACCTCCTTTTCCAAATGATTGCTCTTATTGTACCATAAAGAAGTGCCGCAGTCGAGAAATTTCTTTGTAAAACCGCCCTCCTGCGGTGGGGCAGGAGGGCGGCTGGAAATGCATTTTACAGGTCGGCGTACAGATCTTCTCCGTACACGCCCTGGGCGATGAGCTGGGCGAAGCTTTCGGTGACGGCGGCCTTGTCGGCAGCGTAGGTCACGCCGAACCACTTATCGTGGGTAGGCAGGACCTGGACCGTGACCTCCTTGCGCCGGAGCAGTTGGCCGATGAGGATGGGCAGCAGGTACTCCGCTTTCAGAGGATTGGCCGGAACGTCCGTTTCGAAGAAGGTCTTGAAGTTCCGTTCCAGGGTCTCCAGGAAGGCGGGGGACAGGCCCCACATATTCATGGATACATAGCCATCAGGATCCAGCGCCTTGCCGTCGGCTTCTGCGCCATTGGCAGTGGGGCGGATATTCTTGGTCTCTACAACGTCCGTCAGGAAGCCCTTCCCGTCTACCTGGCAGATGCCCCGGGTGACGGTGCCGTTGTCGGACAGGGTGTTTTTCAGGATGAAGCCCGCCATGCAGAAAGCATTCTCCGGATGATCGGCGCACAGGTAGTCGTGAATCTCCCGGTAGATGCTCTTGCCGTAATAGTCGTCGGCGTTGATGACGGCAAAGGGACCGTCGATATGGTCCTTTGCGGCCAGAACGGCCTGACCGGTGCCCCAGGGCTTGCTGCGGCCCTCGGGAAGAGAACCGGGGATCTCCGTCAGAGACTGGAAGCAGTAGGCTACCTCTACACCGGCCTTGGCACACACGGCCTCGATGCGGTTGCCGATGACTTCCCGGAAGTCCTTTTCGATGTCCCGGCGGATGATGAATACGATCTTTTGAAAGCCTGCGGCGATGGCATCATGGATGGAGTAATCCATAATAATATGGCCGGACTGGTCCACAGCTGCAAGCTGCTTGATTCCGGCGCCGTAGCGGCTGCCGATGCCGGCGGCCATGATCACAAGGGTAGTCTTTTTCAAAAATACATCCTCCTGTCTTTCTTTTCGAAGACACTGCCTATACCATATCATAATTTTCCGTTTAATGCAACGGATTTTCAGGAATATCCTGTTCTTTGCGGAGTGACCCGCCGGATTGAACGCGATCCATGACGTACAGCGACAGCAGCAGGTATAGCCGCTGGCCGGGATCGTCCAGGCTCAGGTTCACCAGGCTCTCGATTTTTTTCAGCCGGTACAGAAGGGTCGTGCGGTGGATAATCAGAGCCTGGGAGGTCTTTGGAATGTCCCGCTCGCAGAGCAGGTATTCCCGCAATGTCTCAAAATAGGGGGTGCCGTGCTCCCGGTCGTAGTCCCGCAGGGCATAGAGCGCCGGGGAGAGGGTCTGCTCCAGGGTCAGCTCCGCGTGGAAATTTTCCAGGATGTGGGTCAGGGCGCACTGGGAGAACAGCCAGATCCACCGGTCCCCCCGCTGGCGAAAGCAGGTGTCCAGGGCAATTTGAGCCTGGGTGAAGGCCACATGGAGGCTCTGGATTCCCTGAATCGGTGAGGAAATCCCGGCATAGAGCAGGTGATCCCGGCACAGGGGGGCCAGGGTATGCCGCAGCATGGTATAGGGAATGGCCAGGCGGCGCATATTGAGGATCACATACTGCCTGTGATTTTCCAGCAGCACATAGCTGTTTGGGAAATACCGGAACAGATCGCTGTGCAGGGAGTGCTCCTGGATGGTGGAGGCGGTGTTTTCCTGGTTGGCGATATTCAGGCACACATAGGGGTCCTCGCTTTCCCAGCCAAGCTGATCCAGCAGCCGCCGCAGCTGGCCGCTGTCCGGCTGACGGTTTCGCAGCAGATCGGAGATCACATCGTCCATGCTGCGAAAGCCCGTGTTCTGCCCCCCGGCCCGGTAGTGCAGGCAGCTCATGGCCCGCTGGGCCAAAACCTCCGCCAGGCGATAGTCTGAAGGGCGGAAGGGATGGTTGGTCTCCATAACCAGCAGTCGGCCGCGGTAGACAGCGCCGTCCCACAGGTTTACATAAAGGCAGTCTGCGGTTTTGCTTGGGTTGTGCCAGAGCTGCACATCGTGGGTGGTGTAGGTTTCCAGGTAGTCGCTGTCGAATTGCAGGTCGTCCACAATGACCCGGGGAAGGAACCCCCGCTGAGAGGTCATGGTGTATTCCGGGGTAAGCACATCATCCACTTGGGAGGACTGGGCCAGCATCATGAACCAGTCGTCGTGGATGTACACCGGGTTTTCCAAAAGCTCCGCCCCGGACTCGCACAGCTGCTGCAGCGTCACGCCCTGAAAGACCAGCTCATCCAAGAGCTGCTCCTGCTCCCGGCACCGGGAGAACAGGGCCATGGCCCGGTCCAGCACCTGCGCATCCGTCAGGCCGGGCACGGTGATATGGTCCGCGGCCCCGGGGATGGGGGCCTGGCAGATGCTGGCATAGGTATCCCCCGGGAAATCGGCAGCGTCCTCCTCCCGGACCAGGTAGAGAATGTTTTCGCTCATGGGCAGACTGCTGCGGAAAATACGGACATCCAGATAGGATTTTCCGCTGCCGGAATCGTGGACCGTGCCCTCCGGAAACACCTGGGCCACCATGGCAAGATTGGGGTTCATATGGGCGAGGGTGTACTTCTCCATGGATAACCCGCTCCTTTCTTTTTGCATAAGGAAATTATATCCTCAGAATTGCGGAAAGTAAAGAGAGAAAAATCAAAAAATGCGGAAAATTGTGAATTCTTTTTTGCGCGAATTGACAAAACAGGAAGGATTTGTTAGGATGCTTATAGAAGCAATCCACAAAAAAGGGGGCGTTTCGCCCAACGCAAAAATGTGGATATCCCTTCGCAGATTTGAATCATTTGGAGGATACAGATATGCTTACCGCAAAAGAGAATATGCGCGAAGCCATTCGGGGCGGCAATCCCGATCGGTTTGTAAACCAGTTTGAAGGCATTTCCCTGCTGATGCACCCCTACATGATGACCCAGCCCCTGCTGAAAAAGGGCGACGAGAATGTGGTCAACGGCTGGGGCGTTACCAATTCCTTCCCCATGAATGCACCCGGCGCGTTCCCTGTACATACCCCCGACAAGATCGTCGTGAAGGACATTGAGCAGTGGCAGGACTATGTCCATGCTCCCAGCCTGAAATTCTCCGATGAGCTGTGGAATATCTGCAAGGATATGTACGCCGCCGTGGACGGCACCAAGGCCTACAAGGCAGCCTTCGTGGCTCCCGGCCTGTTCGAGCAGTGCCACCACCTGTGCTCCATGCAGGAAGCCCTGATGAACTACATGGAATACCCCGATGAGATGCACGACCTCATCAAGTACCTGACCGACTGGGAGCTGGAGCTGGCCGAGGGCATCTGCTCCAACCTACATCCCGATGCCATTTTCCATCACGATGACTGGGGCAGTGAGCTGAACTCCTTCCTGCGTCCCTCCATTTTCGAGGACTTCTTCCTGGAGTCCTACCAGAAGATCTACGGCTACTACCATAGCCACGGCGTGGAGCTCATCTTCCATCACTCCGATTCCTACTGTGCAAACATCCTGCCCATCATGATCGATATGGGTATTGATGTGTGGCAGGGCTGCATGCACTCCAACAATGTGCCCGAGTGCATCGAAAAGTACGGCGACAAGATCGCCTTCATGGGTGAGATCGACAACAAGCAGGTGGACTTTGAGGGCTGGACCCAGGCCGACTGCGAGAAGGCCGCCGTCCACGCCATGGAGACCTGCGGCATGAAGCACTTCATCCCCTGCATCACCCAGGGAGGCCCCGGCTCTCTGTACCAGGGCACCTACAAGGGCCTGTGGGACGCCATTGACGACTACAACTGCAAGCACTTCGGTTTCACCAAGGAGCAGCTGGAGGCTCAGCGTCTGCCCATGTCCATTATGTTCTAAGGAGGAACGAGACAATGATCATTATCGGCGAGAAAATCAACGGTTCCATTCCCGTGGTGGCCAAGGCCATTGCCGAGCGGGATGCAGAATTCATCAAGGCCCGTGCCATCGCCCAGGCCAATGCCGGTGCAACCTTTATCGACTGCTGCGCTTCCGTTCCCGAGGCCCAGGAGGTGGAGACCCTGCACTGGATGATCGACTGCATCCAGTCCGTCACCGACCTGCCCATCGCCGTGGACAGCCCCAGCGCAGACGTGCTGCGGGAAGCCTATAAGTTCTGCAACAAGCCCGGCCTCATCAACTCCGTCTCCGGCGAGGGCGACAAGATTGACAAGATCTTCCCCATTCTGGCGGAGAACAAGGGCTGGCAGGTCATCGCCCTGCTGTCCGACGACACCGGCATTCCCAAGAACGCCGCAGACCGGCTGCGGGTCTTTGACAAGATCATGGCCAAGGCCAAGGAGTACGGCATCGCCCCCAACCGGATTCACATCGATCCGCTGGTAGAGATGCTCTGCACCTCCGAGAACGGCATTGAGACCAACATCGAGGTCATTTCCACCGTCCGTGAGAAGTACCCCACCATTCACATCACCGCCGCCGTTTCCAACATCTCTTTCAACCTGCCCGTCCGGAAGATGGTCAACCTGGGCTTCACCGTCCTGGCCATGAACGCCGGTCTGGACAGCGCCATCCTGGACCCCACCAACCGGGACATGATGGGCGTGATCTACGCCACCGAGGCTCTGCTGGGTCTGGATGACTACTGCATGGAGTACATCGGCGCTTACCGCGACGGCCTGTTCGGACCGGTCAAGCAGTAAAAAACGTACGGATGGAAGCCCCGGCGGCAATCGGGGCTTCCTGAAATAAACAAATTAACTTACAAAAGGGGAGTATTATTATGAGTCTCGAAAATGTACATGATCTGGTCGTTCGCGGCAAGGCAAAGCTGGTTCCCGCCGCTGTGCAGGAAACCCTGGACGAGGGCGTTGAGGCCTCCAAGATTCTGGATACCATGATCTCCGCCATGGACGTGGTTGGCGAAAACTTCAAGAACGGCACCATCTTTGTGCCCGAAATGCTGATCGCCGCCAAGGCTATGAAGAAGGGCGTTGAGGTCCTGAAGCCCCATCTGGCTTCCGGCGCTGCCGGCGCTCTGGGCAAGGTCATCATCGGCACTGTGGCCGGCGACCTGCACGACATCGGCAAGAACCTGGTGGCTATGATGATCGAGTCCGCCGGTTTCGAAGTCATCGACCTGGGCGTTGACGTGCCCGTTGAGAAGTTCCTGTCCGCTTACGAGGAGAACCCCGGCACCAAGATCGTTGCCTGCTCCGCTCTGCTGACCACCACCATGCCCGCTCTGCAGGAGACCGTTACCGCTCTGAACGCCGCTCCCTGGCGCAAGAACGTGAAGGTCATGGTCGGCGGCGCGCCCATCACCCAGGAGTTTGCCGATAAGATCGGCGCCGATGCCTACACCCCCGACGCAGCTTCCGCCGCCAAGAAGGCCAAGGAACTGGTCGCCTAAGTTTATGAACCCTATGAAGCAGTATCGCGTCACGTTTTTGCCTGCCGGGATCACCGTCCCGGTGGAAGAGGGGACCACGCTGCTTCAGGCAGAAATTCAGGCAGGCCTGAAGCCCTACGCACCCTGCGGCGGCAACGGGACCTGCGGGAAATGCAAAGTCATAGTACAGGCCGGGGCAGAAGTCCTGGCCTGTCAGACTATTGTGGGGTCTGACTGCACCGTGACCCTTCCCCAGGCCTCCGCCGCCCGAATTCTGACCCAGAGTCAGAGCGTCCAGACGACTCCGGATGGGGCCGACGAATACACGCTTGCCATCGATATCGGCACCACCACCGTGGTTGCCTATCTGCTGTCCGGGAAAACCGGTGCTCTGCTCTCCCAGGCCAGCACCCTGAACCCCCAGGGCCAGTACGGCGCGGATGTGATCTCCCGGATTCAATATGTGCTGGACGGCGGCGGGGAAGAGATGCAGCACTGCATCCTCGCCGCCCTGGACAGTCTGACCCGGCAGGCGGCCCAAAAAGCCGCCATTGCGCCGGAAGACATTACCTGCACCGCCATTGTGGGCAACACGGCCATGCACCATCTGCTGCTGGGCATTGACCCCAGGCCTCTGGTCACCCCGCCCTATATGCCCAAAGAGCGCGCAGAGCGGGTAATGGAGGCAAAGCCGCTTCTGCCCACCGCCGGGAATGTGCGGATTCTGCCCAACATCGCGGGCTTCGTAGGCGGCGACACCGTGGGCTGCCTGGTGGCCTCCCGGTTTGACCGCCGGGAGGCGCTGACGCTGCTCATCGACATCGGCACCAACGGGGAAATGGTCCTTGGGGACAGGAAACGGGCTGTGGCCTGCTCCACGGCCGCCGGTCCCGCCTTCGAGGGTGCCAAAATCTCCTGCGGTATGCGGGGTGCCGAAGGCGCCGTGGACCACGTTTTCCAAACGGACGGGCAAGTTTCCTACCACGTCATCGGCGACGTGCCCCCCAAGGGGCTCTGCGGCTCCGGCCTGCTGGACCTGATCGCGGTGCTGCTGGAAACCGGGGAAATCGATGAAATGGGCCGCCTGGAGCACGGGGACTATCGGCTCTGCGAAAATGTGGTGCTGACCCAGAAGGACGTCCGGGAGGTGCAGCTGGCAAAGGCTGCCATCCGGGCCGGGATTGAGCTCATGGCAAAGCACCTGGATGTGGAAATTGAGGCGATTTCCCAGGTGCTCCTGGCCGGTGCCTTTGGCAACTACTTAGACCCCGCCTCCGCCTGCCGCATCGGCATGATTCCGCCCCGGCTGGTGGAGAAAATCCAGCCCATCGGCAACGCCGCCGGAGAGGGCGCCAAGCTGTGCAGCCTGAGCAAGGCAGAATTTGCCTATGCCGCTAAGCTGGCTGAGGAGACAGAATTCCTGGAACTGGCAGCCCTGCCGGAATTCCAGGACTGTTATGTAGACTGTTTGACCTTTGAGGAGGATGACCTATGACCATTGAAGAGTGGGTAGCCTATGCCAAGGAGCTGGGCTTTTCCGAAGCGGCCCCCGTGGTCCCCGCAGACCTGAAGCCAAACGCCGAAGTCCGGGCCATGTGCGCTGCCGATAAGTGCCATGCCTATGGCAAGAACTGGACCTGCCCCCCGGAGTGCGGCAGTCTGGAGGAATGCGCCGCCCGCATCAGCGCCAAGACCAGGGGCATTCTGGTCCAGTCCGTTGCCCAGCTGGAGGACTCCTTCGACATTGAGGGCATGATGGAGGCAGAGCAGGACCACACCGCCCGGTTCCACACCCTGGCCGACAGGGCCCATGCCGAGGAAAAGGGCGCCCTGTGTCTGGGCACCGGCGGCTGCCGCATCTGCGGCAAGTGCGCCTATCCGGAGAAGTGCCGCTTCCCGGAGCGGGCCTGCTCCTCCATGGAGGGCTACGGTCTGCTGGTAAACGATGCCTGTGCTGCCGCCGGGATTCCCTACTACCACGGCCCCAACACCCTGGCCTATACGGCCTGCATTCTGTTTGACTGAGCACAACAAAATTGAGCCGTCTGGGCATGACAGACGGCTCAATTTTTTGGTCTTTGCCCCCAAAACTTCCCCAGGAGGCGGGCAAATTCAATTTTTTCATTGCTTCCCCCCGAAAACCATGTTATACTATACTGAATCTTTCCTTTGGAGGAAGCCATGAATACACTTCTGCATATCTGCTGCGCGCCCTGTGCCAATCAGTGCATTGAGGTACTGCGCGGTGAGCATTATGATGTTACGGGGTTTTGGTACAACCCCAATATCCATCCCTTTACGGAATACCGGGCCCGGCGAAACTGTCTGCGGGAATACGCCCAAGCCATCGAGCTGCCCCTGATTGAGCGCAACGACTACGGCCTGCGGCCCTTTGTAAGGGCAGTGGCGGACGACATTGAGAACCGCTGCGTCAAGTGTTACGAATTCCGGCTCTATGAAGCCGCCCGGCAGGCAAAGGAGGGGGGCTTTGACAGCTTCACCTCGTCGCTTTTCATCTCTCCCTACCAGAAGCACGAGCTCATGCGGGAGGTCGCCGAGCGGGCCGCCAGCGAATACGGCGTGGAATTCCTCTACCGGGACTTCCGGCCCTATTTCCGGGCAGGCCAGGAGCGGGCCCGGGAGTTGGGCTTCTACATTCAGAAATACTGCGGCTGCGTCTTCTCCGAGGAAGAGCGGTACTTAAAAAAGAGTAAGATCATTCCGTAAATTGCGGAATTTACCAGAAAGTGAGAGAATCTATGGAAGAAATGGAATTTTCCGTTCCCTGCCTGTTTGGCCTGGAGGGTCTGGCTGGAGACGAATTGCGGCGGCTGGACATTCAGAATGTCCGGGTGGAAAACGGCCGGGTGCTGTTTTCCGGGGACGTGAGCGCCCTTGCCAAGGCCAATATCTGCCTGCGCACCGGCGAGCGGGTGCTGATCGTCCTGGCAGACTTCAAGGCAACCACCTTTGAAGAGCTGTTCCAAGGGGTCTACAGAACGGAGCTGGAGCGCTTCATCCCCAGAGACGGTGCCTTCCCCGTGAAGGGGCACTGCCTGAGCAGCACCCTCATGAGCGTGCCGGACTGCCAGGCCATCATCAAAAAGGCCGCCTCCCGGCGCTTGGGCGAAAAATACGGCGTCAGCTGGCTGCCGGAGACCGGGGCCAAATACCAGCTGCAATTTTCCGTCATGAACGATCGGGTGCAGCTGTACCTGGACACCTCCGGGCCGGGGCTGCACAAGCGGGGCTACCGGGCCAACGGCAACGATGCGCCTCTGCGGGAGACCCTGGCTGCGGCCATGGTGACCCTGACCCGCTACCGGGGCCGGGAATTCCTGTGGGACCCCTTCTGCGGCAGCGGCACCATCCCCATTGAGGCAGCCATGATTGCCAAGAACAAGGCTCCCGGTGCCTTCCGGCGCTTCTCCGCCGAGGCCTTCGCCTGGATCGACCCCAAAATCTGGGGCCAGGTCCGCACAGAGGCCAAAGACCGGGAATTCCACGGCAGCTACCGGATTATGGGCTCTGACAATGACCCCAAGTGCGTGTCTCTCTCCATGGCCAACGCCCGCAAGGCAGGCCTGGGGGATCTGATCGAATTCCGGGACGGAGATGCCACCAAAATGAGCCTGCCCTGTGACGAGGGCATCCTCATCTGCAACCCGCCCTACGGCCAGCGCATGATGGAGCAGAAAAGCGCCCAGCGGCTGTATGCGGACCTGGGCCGCCACCTGAAATTTGCCGACGGCTGGAAGAAATACGTCATTACCTCCGAGCCGGAATTTGAGCACTATTTTGGAAAACGGGCCGATAAGAAGCGCAAGCTCTACAACGGCATGATCAAATGCGACTACTATATGTATTTGGGGCAGCAGAGAAAAGGAAAGTAAGATGAAGCATCTGTTCATCATCAACCCGGCGGCGGGAAGCCGGGACAGGACTCTGGAATGCTCCCGGGAGATCGTGCAGCTGTGCCGCGATCTTGACTACCGGGTGGAGATTTCCAAGGGGCCCGGAGATTGCAGGCGGCTTGCCAATGCAGCCGCCCGCTCCGGGGAGGAATACCGAATCTACGCCTGCGGCGGCGACGGAACCCTGAACGAGGTTGCCGCCGGTGCGGCAGGGTACGGCAATGCAGCCGTGACCGTCTGGGTCGGCGGCAGCGGGAACGATTTCGTCCGGCTTTTCTCCGAGCCCCGGGCCTTTTGTCATCTGGCCCGGCTGCTGGATGCGGAAGAAACCGCGTTCGACATGATTCGCTGCAACGATTCTCTGGCCCTGAACATCTGCTCCGTTGGTCTGGATGCCCGCATCGGCACGGATGTTGCCAACTACAAGCGGCTGCCTCTGCTGCAGGGCTTCTGGGCCTATGCGGCCTCGGCGGTGGTGAATGTGGTCCGCGGTGTCAGTCAGCCTTTGCGTGTCACCCTCTGCGGCCAAACCCGGGACGAGGAGATGACCATGGTCTGCGTCTGCAACGGCCGCTACTACGGTGGTGGCTTCTATGCCGTGCCGGAGGCGGACCCCAGAGACGGTTTGCTGGACGTGCTGCTGGTAAAAAAGATCACCCGGGCCCAGGTTCCGGGGCTCATCGGCAAATACAAAGCCGGCCGCTACAAGGAGCTGCCGGAGTACATCACCCACTACCGCACCGACCGCCTGGAAATCCACAGCCCCACCCCCACCGCCGTCAACCTGGACGGGGAGCTGAAAACGGAAACGGATATCTCTATGTCCATTGCGAAGGAAAAGGTCCGGTTTTTCTACCCCAAGGGGCTGACGTGGTGACAGTTGACAGTTGACAATTGACAGTTGACAATGCGAATCAAGAGTTGAACGCCCCAAAACCTTCCCCTACGGGGCGGTGCGTCGCGCAGCGAATCTAATAGATTATAGCTGCCAGTGGCAGCTATACCATATTCGTAAGGGGGACCGCCGCGAAGCGGTGGTGGATGAGGGTGGTGCTCCGCGCAGCGAATCGAAATAATCGATTGCCGGTGGCAATCGCACCATAATCCATGTTCGATGATAGAGCGGTTCGCAGTAGCTGCGTGCTCGGCTCCCCTGAAAGGTATAGAGATTGTAGCCGCTTGCGGCGTACAAGCTCTTAATGCACAGCTGGATCTGTCAGCGAAGCTGACTGAGGGGTTCCGTGCCGAACATACAAATTCTGCCTACGGCAGAGGCTTTTCGTCCCGAAGGGACACCACAACTGTCAACTGTTCACTGTCAACTGTCAACTCGTATTTTCGAAGGCCATAAATTTTCACTTGAAAGGACCCATTCCCATGCAGTTTTTCTACTACTGCCTCTTCGTCGCGGGGATTGTTGCGGCGGATCAGATCACCAAGGCGCTGGTTGTGGCCCATATCCCCCTTGGGGGGCATATGGACTTCTTGCCGGGCTTTCTGGACTTTACCTATCTGCGCAACACCGGCGCGGCGTTCTCCTCCTTTGAGGGGATGCAGTGGCTTTTTGCGCTGATTTTTCTGGCATTCACCGCCGTGCTCTTTTATGAATACTTCAAGAAAAGGCAGCCCTTTTCCGGCTTTGAGCGGTGGATGATTGCCGCCATCTACGCCGGAGGCCTGGGCAATATGATCGACCGGCTGCGGCTGGGCTACGTGGTGGACATGATTGAGACCCAGTTCATGGATTTTCCCGTATTCAACGTGGCCGACTGCTTCATCACCTGCGGCTGCATTGCCCTGTTTGCCAGTCTGGCATTCTGCAACAAAGCCATTTGGAAGGACGAGAAAAAGAAATGATCCTTACCTGTGACCGGTCCGGCGAACGGCTGGACGCATTTCTCTCCCGGGCTCTGCCGGAAATCAGCCGCAGCGCCGCGCAGAAGCTCATCGCCGAGGGCAATGTGCTCTTAGACGGGAAGCCCGCCAAAAAGAATGACCGCCTGGAGCACGGACAAACCGTCAGCGTCACCATTCCGGAGCCCAAGCCCGTTGACGTGACCCCCACCGAAATGCAGCTGGACATCGTGTACGAAGACGAGGATGTGGCCGTCATCAACAAGCCCAAAGGGCTTGTTGTCCATCCGGCGGCGGGACATCAGGACGACACTCTGGTGAACGGTCTGCTCTACGCCATGGGGGACAGCCTTTCCGGCATCAACGGAGAGCTGCGCCCGGGCATTGTCCATCGCATTGACAAAGACACCTCCGGTCTGCTTGCCATTGCAAAAAATGACCTGGCCCATGCGGTGCTGGCCTCCCAGCTGAAGGATCACACCATGGCGCGGACCTATGAGGCCATTGTCTGCGGCAATTTGAAGGAGGACAGCGGCACCGTGGACGCTCCCATCGGCCGCCATCCTACGGACCGGAAGAAGATGTGCGTCACTCAGCGGAATTCCAAGCCTGCCGTGACCCACTGGGAAGTGGTCAAGCGCTACCGGGGCTATACCCACATTCGCTGCCACCTGGAAACGGGCCGCACCCACCAGATCCGCGTCCATATGGCCTACATCGGCCACCCCATTTTGGGGGACACGGTTTACGGCCACAAGAAGCCGGAGCTGGGCCAGGACAGCCAGTGTCTCCACGCCGGGGCTCTGTCCTTTCGCCACCCGAGAGACGGCAGACCCGTCATGGTCTTTGCCCCACTGCCGGAGTATTTTACCAAGGTGTTGGAGAAATTGGAAAAAATGGGGTAAAAAATGGCTCCCCTGAAAGGGGAGCTGGCTCGGCGCTAGCCGAGACTGAGGGGTTATGCACAATTGCGGATTTCTCTCAGAACCCCTCAGTCAGCTTCGCTGACAGCTCCCCTTTCAGGGGAGCCTTTTTGTTATCTATGCTCTCCCAGGAAGAACAGCGCCAGGGTCCCCGGGCCGGAGTGGGAGCCGATGACGGCGCCCACGTAGTTGATGTAGACCTCCTTCACCCCGTACTGCTCCTTCAGCAGCCCTGCCAGGTACTCCGCGTCCTCCCGGCAGTCGCCGTGGGAGATGAACATGACGGAGTTGTCGAAACCCGCGCCCAGCTCGGCAACCTTCTTGGCCATGGCCTGAATGGAGGCCTTCCGGCCCCGGGCCTTGCTGACGTTGATCAGGTGGCCCTCATTGTCCACATGGAGCACAGGCTTGATGTTCAGCATAGTGCCCATAATTGCCGTGGCCGCGCTGACCCGGCCGCCCCGCTTGAGATACATCAAGTCATCCACTGTAAACCAGTGGCACAGGTGCAGACGGTTGTCCAGCAGCCACTGCTCCAGTTCCCCAAGGCTCAGGCCTTCATCCCGCTTTTTGCAGGCATAGTAGGCAAGCAGGCCCTGGCCCAGAGAGGCGCACAGGCTGTCCACCACGGAGATGGTCCGCTCCGGATAGCGCTCCCGCAGCTCCTGAGCCGCGATACTGGCAGACTGGTAGGTGGTGGACAGGCCTGAGGAAAAGGCCAGCACCAGAATATCCTCGCCTTTTTCCAGCAGAGGCTCCATGATCTCCTGCCACTGCTCGGGATTCACCGCAGACGTGGTGGCTGCCTCCCCGGCGCGCAGGTCGGCATACATATCCCTCAGGCTGTCGTCATTGCGGTCCGGATAGGTTTCCCCCCGGAAATTCACCGTAAGCGGCGCCGCAATGAGGCCCAGCGCCTCATATTTTTCTTTCGTAAAATCGCAGCCGGAATCGGTAATGATCTGATAGGACATCGTTTTCGCTCCTTATACTTTACTTTTTCCAGGGCTTTGCCCAGATCAGCAGGCAGGCCCACAAAAACAGGGACAGTGCCCAGGACCCGCAGCAGAGCATGGGGGCGGACACCACTGTGAGAACGCCATGGAGAAAATCTCCCAGCGCCGTGCTTCCGGTGGCCAGGACGATGTTCAGCACCAGCATCACAAGGGTTGCCCCCAGGGATACCGCACTCAGAAGCCCAACGGTTTTCCGGGTCTTTCCCGCCGCCTTATACAAAAGCATCGCCGGAGGCAGGAAGAACACCAGGCTCAGCACCGTCAGCAGCGCCTGCAATACCCCGGACCGCTCCGGCACAAATCCGAAAGCGGCGCATAGAATGAATAGTACAGCCCAGGCTGTATACAAAAATTTTCGGTTCATACTACCTCCTTATACGCTTGCCATTTTACCCGATTTTGTTTCAAAACACAAGAGGAAAAAAGTCTGGACACTGCCGAAGAAAACTGATATAATAATACACAACGTTGCCGGGAATCCTAACCAACGGCGTGGAAACCCGGAGAAGGAGCGTTTCCTATGAAGTGTCCTTACTGCGGAGATCAGGAAAGCAAGGTCATCGATTCCCGCCACTCCGACGATGGTCTGAGCATTCGCCGCCGGAGGGAATGCTGCCGCTGCGGCCACCGGTTCACCACCTACGAAAGTGTGGAGAGCCAGCCGATCCTTGTGGTCAAGCGCAATGGGTCCCGGCAGAATTTCGACAAAAACAAAATCGTAAACAGCATGATCCGCGCCTTCGACAAGCGGCGGGCCGACATTGTGGTGCTGGAGGGCATTGCTTCCGAGATTGAGCAGACCATCCAGAATTCCCTGGAGCGGGAGGTCACCACCGAGCGCCTGGGCGAGATGGTCATGGAGCGCCTGAAACCCGTGGACGAGGTTGCCTACATCCGCTTTGCCTCCATCTATCATCAGTTCCAGGACGCGGACAGCTTCATGCGGGAGATCAGCAAATACCTGGAGGAAAAATAATGCTAACAGCCACCGCCCCTACGGAAGCGGCTCTGGACATTGATGCTCTGAAAAAAGCCTTTGAAGACTTCGATCTGGCCACACTGCTTCCGAAATTGGACTCCATTTTCGATAAAATTACCCTTATTTGCCGCATCTGCGTGCTGGTTGGGCCCATTATCCTGCTGATTCTGGGCCTATTCTATCTGTTTCTCTCTCCCAAGGAGGCCAACTATTACTTCGGCTACCGGTGCTACTACGGCATGGGCAGCGTCCATGCCTGGCGCTTCACCCAGCGCATTGCCGGCATGGTCCTGGGCGGCCTGGGACTGGTGCTCACCGTGGTGATGGCCGTTTTAAGCATGGGCTTTGGGAGCATGGACGTGAACGCCATGGTCTGGCGGACGGTATGGTGCCTGGTCTGGGAGGCCGTGCTGAGTTTGCTGGCCACTCTGGCCATCAATGGCCTTGCCATGTACTGGTTTGACCGGAAGGGCGAGCTGAGAAGGCGGCCCAGGAAAAAGGCATAAGCCGCAATACAAACGAAAAAATCGCGTTCCACCGCAACACCGCATTCCCGGTTTTCCCGGGCACTGCGGTGCTGCTTCCGTTTTGGAGGAATTTGTCATGACTAACTGGCTTCTTCGCACATTTATCAAGAATTCCGACCGTTCCGAGGACCCCAAGATCCGCGCCGCCATCGGCATTCTCTCCGGCATTGTGGGAATCGTGTGCAATGTTCTGCTCTGCGTCGGAAAGCTGGCCGTGGGCATTGCCACCGGCTCCGTGTCCATTACCGCCGATGCCATGAACAACCTGTCCGATGCCACCAGCAGTGTTGTCACCATGCTGGGCTTCCGGCTGGCCGAACGGCCCGCAGACGGGGAGCATCCCTTCGGCCACGCCCGGTATGAATACCTGTCCGGCCTTGCGGTGTCCGCACTGATCCTCATCATCGGCGTGGAACTGGCCAAATCTTCTCTGGACAAGGTGCTCCACCCTGCTGCGGTGGAATTCGGCTGGACCACCGCCGCCGTGCTGGTGGGCTCCATTCTGGTGAAGCTCTGGATGTCCCTGTTCAATACAAGACTGAGCAAAACCATCCACTCCGCCACCCTGGCCGCCACCGCTGCCGACAGCCGCAACGATGTGATCACCACCTCCGCCGTGCTTCTGGCGGCCCTGATTGAACACTTCACAGCCTTCCGTGCCGATGGCTGGATGGGTCTGGCCGTGTCCTGCTTCATCCTCTACAGCGGTGTCGGCCTGGCAAAGGATACCATTTCCCCTCTGCTGGGCGAAAATGCCGACCCGGAGCTGCGGGAGAAGATTGTGGACAACATCCGGGCCTGCCCCAAGGTCCTGGGCTTCCATGACCTGATGGTCCACGACTACGGTCCCGGCCAGCGCTTCGCCAGCATCCACGTAGAGATGGACCGCCGGGAGGACCCCATGGAATGCCATGAGATCATCGATGACCTGGAGCGGGAGTGCCTGAAAAGCCACGGCGTCCACCTGGTCATCCACTACGACCCCATCGTCACCGACGACCCGGAGCTGGACCGGATGCACGTACGGGTAGAGCAGCTGCTGCATACATACGACATCCGCCTGGGGGTTCACGACTTCCGCATGGTCCCCGGCAAGGGACACGTCAACCTGATTTTCGATGTTGTCCTGCCCACAGACCTGCGGGGCCAGGAGGCAGACATCACCGCCGCCCTGGAAAAAGCCCTGAATCAGGGCTCCGGCGTGACCTATTACCCCGTGATCACCTTCGACCAGAGCAGCTTTAATTAGGTTTTGGCGGAAACTCAAAAAGTCATTGCAAACCGGTTTTGGTCTGCAATGACTTTTCCTTTTATTGATTCTTTTCCGTCACCCGAAACAGAAGCAGCAGCATGGGCACGCAGTACAGTACAGGGATTGCATAGCGCACAGCGCCGTTGGTGTGGGTCGTCAGCAGACCCAGGGTCATGAGCAGGGTCGGCAGGCAGAGCATGAACTTCTCTTTGTGCTTACTCTCCAGCGCCGCCACAGCCAGGATCAGGCACAGCCAGTTGTACAGGCCGGAGAAATTCAGCACCCGCAGCGGAGACGTCACATTCAAATGCCAGAGAAGGGCATCCAACCGGTCCACCAAGGGGCCGGTGAGCCAGGTGGCATTCATTTTGCCCATGATGTTCTCGGAACCGCTGTAAAGGGGCAGGAAATAGTCACAGCGGCTGTAGAAGATGGCCTCCAGGACCGTCAGGGGATGCCGCAGGAAAAATTTCAGATTCAGCACTACATAGCGCCGGACCTGGGCCGGGGACTGGGCATGGAAGGTATACTTGATGTCATTGTTCTGATCTGGGTTGAATTTGGTCAGCACCGTGTCATAGTCCAGCACATCGGAGATAATGCCGATGTCCTCTTCGCTGAGCTCCTGGGCATGGTACTGGCAATAGTAGCCCGTAATGTAATAGAACTGACTGTAGTTCTCATAATCCGCCGGGGGCAGGATGTTCAGGGCCGGGCAAAGCAGCTCGATAATGGCCCAGTGGGCCGCAAACAACCCCAGCGCGGAAACGGCCAGGACCTTTCGCAAGGGTTTGCGGTAGATCAGCAATCCCAGGAAGGACAGCACCACCAGATAGATCGCTGCTTTCCGGGTTGCCCCGCAGAGGGCCCCCAGAACAATCAGCCAGATCAGATCCTTTTTCCTTTCCTCGAACAGAAGCCGCCGGAAATAGATGGCAAAGAGCAGATACAGCGGTCCAAACAGGCTGTCCCGCAAGCCCATCATAACGAACATGGGGAATACGCTTACCAGACCGAAAAACAGGCAGACGGCCAATCCCAGCCGCCGGGAGGCGCGGCAGACCGTCACCTCCTCTGCCAGCATGGCCACGGCATAGAGGGTCAGTGCTCCCTGCAGCAGCACACACAGGACAATGCCGAAGCTGTCGCACCAGAGCTTCTGCCCCAGGGTATACAGGCTGCCATAGATCAGGGTGGTTAGCAGCGGGTGGGAAGCATCCATGATCTCCAGGCCCTGGAAGGACCGAATCTGCGCGTTTGTATCCCACATGAGACCGCCGGGGGCCCGCAGCAGGACCACAGGAATCCAGCACACCAGCGTCACCGCCGCCCAGAAAAGCATCCGCCGCGCGCTGCGGGGCAATTCCTCTTTCCGGGGCATAGGTCTGTTCAGCAGCAGCACCAGCAGGCGCAGCACGGCGGACACCGCCGCCAGAAGCCCCGCCCACAGCAGGATATTCTCCGGGAGATTCAGCCCCGGCAGGGCGACCAGGTCCTGGAGCCGCCGGTCTTCCGTCAATCCGATGAGAATATTCTCCGAAAGCAGCGCCGCCAGAAACAGTTCCGGCAGGCGGAAGCCGAGCTTTTTCCGGGCCATGAGCCCACCAAACAGCAATCCCAGTGCCAGACACAGCAGCCCAAAGGGCAGGCAGCTGGGCAGATTGTGCAGGCCATAGACCAGACCGTAGGCCAGATGGTGCGCCATTCCCGCCCCGGCTTGCGCCCCTCTGCGGAGGGCAAAGGCAGGCAAAAATGCCAGCAGCAGCCCCAGACTTGCAGGGAGCCCCCACAGCAATGTTTTTTTCTTCATGCTTGTGCGCTTTCCTTCCCTTCCAGCCTCCGCAGCAGGGCGGGAAGCTGAGAAAGGCTTTCGATCTCGTAGTCAGGCATCAGATTTGCCTGGGCTGCCTTGTGCTCCGGATTCACCCAGCAGGTCTGAATCCCCGCATTTTTCCCACCCCGGATGTCCGAGGACAGACTGTCTCCCACCATCATGGCTTTCGCCGGATCATAGCCCGGAATTTGGGCGGCGCAGGCATCGAAAAATTCCCTGGCAGGCTTGTTAAAGCCCAGCTCCTGGGAGACAAAAACCCGCTCAAACACCGGATACAGCTCCGCGCTTTCCAGACGGCTGTGCTGTACCGAGGCGGTACCGTTGCTGGCCAGGAACAGCCGGTACTTTCCCCGGAGTTCCTCCAGCGCCTCCCGGGCTCCGGGCAGATAGTAGTGACCAATGCCAAGATTTCGCTCATAGCTCCGGGCAACGCTTTCCGGGTCTACGGCATGACCAAGCTCCTTGAAGAGAACCTGGAATCGGCCGGTGAGCACCTGGTCCCGGGTGATCTCCCCGGTTTCCAGCCGCTGCCAATGCTGCTTATTGATCTCGTGATACCGGGTCAGCACCGCGTCCGTAGGCTCCAGGCCAAACTCCCGGAAGGTCTTTGCCACAGCAAGGCGCTCCGCCTTGTGAAAATCCAGGATGGTATCATCCAGGTCGAGAAACAGAATTTCGGTCATTTTACTTCCCTCCGCCGGACAATCTCATTGGCAATCCGTGCAAATTCCGGAATGCCCAGGGTCTCACCCCGAACATTTTCGGGGAAGCCGCACGCCCGCAGCACATCCTCAGCCCCCTGCTTGCCCAGCTCCGGGAAGCCGGAGGCCAGGCCGTTGGAGAGCTTCTTCCGCCGCATGGCAAAGCTGGACCGGACCACCCGAAAGAAGATATCCTGGTCTGCCACGTCCCAGGGTCTTGTCTCCCGGCGGCGCAGGGTGATCACCGCAGAGGTCACCTTGGGTTGGGGCAGGAAGCAGCTGGGAGGTACGTCAAAGAGCAGCTTCGGCTCGGTGTAATACTGGCAGAACACGGAGAACGCGCCATAGTCCCCGGTGCCCGGGTCGGCGGCGATGCGCTGGGCAACCTCCTTCTGGACCATAACCGTCACGGCATCGAAACAGTCCGCCTCCAGAAGGGCGGAGAGGATGGGGGTGGTGATGTAATAGGGCAGGTTGGCACAGGCCATGGGCCGAAGGCCGGGGAACTTCTCCGCCACCAGGGCCGGGATGTCCTGCTTCAGCACATCTCCCCAGAGGATTTCCACATTGGGAAGTTCTCCCACAGTCTTGTCCAGAATGGGGGCAAGCCGGGTATCCACCTCTACGGCGCAGACCTTTGCCGCCCGCAGCCCCAGCTGCTGGGTCAGCGGGCCGATGCCGGGGCCGATCTCCAGCACGCCGGTGTGTTCATCCACCCCGGATTCCTGGGCAATGGAGGCAGGCACCCAGGAGGCAATGAGAAAATTCTGCCCCTTGGCCTTGGAAAAATGGAACCCGTGCTCTGCAAGCAGCGGCTTCATGACCTGAATGTCGCAAACGTTTATCATAGGGTCTCCTCTGTTTCTGTCAGGCTGATTTGTCTATTGGCTTATCATATCACACAATCGCCCCTTTTTGCAACCATTAACCCAAAAAGTACACGGTACATCTTCTTCTGCCGAAGGCTATGCAAGCCTCATAGGTAGGCATATACAGGTCCATCCGGTCTCCCTTGATGTCGCCGCCGCAGTCCTCTGCCCGGGCAATGCCATAGACATAGCTTCCGTCACTGGCTACGATGAACATCCTTGTTCCGTAAGGAATATAGCGGGGGTCCACCGCCACGGTGCCGGGGCTGACGGTGGTCCCCGTGGCCGTTGTGGTGGTGCAGCCCTCATCCGTATGGGTATAGGCCGTGGCCCGAACGTAATCCACCCGGGTATAGGTGAGCTTTTCCCCGGTGGGCAAGGTGATGATCCCATCGCCGATCTGCAGGGTCTGGGCCGTTTTCTCCACAGCCGGACCGGAGCCCCGGGCAATGAGGCAGTCCACCGCCGGGACTGTCTGCCGCTGCTCCAGAATCTCCCGCTGGGTCTCCTGGCCGTTGACATAGGTGACCCAAGCTCTGCATTCCAGGGCTCCGTCCTGCCCCGGATTCAATACCTCCTCAACCCCCTGGGGCAGCTCGGGGGCCCAAAGGGTTCTGGTCTGCCGTGGGATCTCCCGGGTAAAGACCTCCTCCCGGCTCTCCACCCGGTCGATCCGCAGCTCCATGCCCCGCTGCAAAACCGTATAGGCAGGCAGGGACAACATATCATCCTGCGCCAATCGGATGCCCAGCCGGTCCAGCAGCTGCCGGACAGTCTCCTCCTCACTGACCACGGTGCTGCTCTTTCCGTGGTAGGTAAGTGTCACCGTAGGGGCCCGGCGGACATAGATGGTGTCCGCTTCCCGGGTGTATACATCTGCCTCTGTCAGCTCCACCCCGGCAGCGCTGAGGGCCTCTCGGGTGGAAGCGGTGTAAAGGGTGCAAGAAAAGGTCCGGCCGCCATCATTGATCACATAGGTGGTGGCGAATACACTCTGCACCAGCACCGCCCCCAGGAACAGAACCGGTATTCCCGCCAAAAACCGCCGAATCCGCACACAGACCACTCCTCATTTTCACCGCAGTCTATGTATCTCCCGGCAGGCAGTGCATCCGGGCGGTTTCGTCAATTGATGGGAATATTATAAGTTATTTTAAAGAAAAGTCAAGAAAATATATTGTTTTCGAATAAAATCGAAACATTTCGTGTTCTGCCGAGAGTGCTGTTTTCCCGTCAGATTTGCTTCTCTTCCAAGGCGCTTTTCGGCGGAAGGAGGAGAATAAAGGGGAAGGTTCAGGAAAAAAGCTTTCCATTGTCTTCTACGGACATTTTCTCCAAATCCGTCCTTTACATGCGCACATTTTTCCCTGACCGGTGAAAAAATTTTAGAACACCCCTTGACAAACCCGGATTTTCGTAGTACCATGCACTCACAGTTTCACATCCCACCAAATGTGTTGAATCAGAAGAGTAAGGTCCCGACCCTGTGTCCAGAGAGCTGCCGGATGGTGCGAGGCAGTCATAGACCCGATCTGAAAATCCCTGAGGAGCAGCCGGCTGAAAGAATGCGAGTAAGCCCGGACGCATGGCAAGCGTTACAGTGCCGCACGTTTAACTGACAAAGGCGACGTGACAGAGGGGCCGGGTTTCCGGCAAATTGAGTGGTACCGCGGAGCATATGGATTTTTCTACAGCTTCGTCTCAAGTTTTCTTGGGACGCGGCTGTTTTTTTATTTCATTTTCGGAAAAGGAGCTTTTGATCATGAACACCTACACCAATTGCCTGCCCGCCTGGAGCGTGGGCCCCGACTGCTACAAGGAAGTTTTCTCCGTCGTCCGCCGCTATGGACGCACCGCCGCCGTGGTGGGCGGCAAGACGGCTCTGAGCAAGGCCTATGACAAGCTGGCCGCAGCCGTAGCGGGCACCGGACTGACCCTGACGCAGCCCATCTGGTACGGCGGCAACTCCACCTATGAAAACGGCGACATGGTGGCCGCTCTGGACGAGGTAAAGAATGCGGATATGGTCTTCGCCGTAGGCGGCGGCCGGGCGGTAGACACCTGCAAATATGTGGCCGAGAAGCTGGACAAGCCTCTGTTCACCTTCCCCACCATTGCCTCCAACTGTGCCCCCGTCACCGCCATTGGCGTATTCTACAACCCGGACGACAGCTTCAAGGACTACTTCTATCCCACCCGCTGCCCCCTGCACGCCTTCATCGACACCCAGGTCATCGCCGAGGCCCCGGAGAAGCTGCTGTGGGCCGGCATCGGCGATGCCCTGAGCAAGGAGTGCGAGGTAGAGCTGTGCACCCGGGGCCGGGACCTGCCCCACAATCCCCTGATGGGCCGGACCATGGCGGCCTGCTGCACGGACCCCCTGGTGGAATACGGCAAGCAGGCGCTGGAGGAATGCAAGGCGAACACAGCCGGAAATGCCCTGACCCAGGTAGCCCTGTGCATCATCGTGTCCACCGGCATCGTCTCCAACTTTGCCACCACTGCCCATGATTATTACTACAATAGTTCTCTTGCCCACTGCGTCTACTACGGTGCCACCCTGGTGCCCGCCTCCGGCCACAACCACCTCCATGGCGAGATCGTCTCCTTCGGCGTGCTGACCCTGCTGACCTATGACAAGAATTTCTCCCGCCGGGATGAGCTGCTGGCTTTCAACGCCTCCGTAGGCCTGCCCGTGACCCTGGCGCAGATCGAGCTGACCGAAAACGATCTGCAAACCGTGGCCGACAAAGCCGCCACTGTGCTGGAATGGAGATGCTCTTTGCAGACCTTCACCAAAGAGGCCTTTGTGCAGGCCATGCGTGACGCAGACGCAGCAGGCAAAAAATATCTGGCAAATCACTAAAAGAAGAAGAGAAAAGAGAAGGAGTTAACCGTTATGAACAAGACCAAAACCTCCTGGGCTGCAGCCCTGAGCATCGGCTTCACCGCCTTCGCCGCCCACGCCGGCGGCGGCTTCGCCACCGGCAACCAGGCCAATACCAACTTCGTCTCTCTGGGCTGGGTGGGCATTTTCAGTGCCCTGCTTGCCATGGTTCTGCTGGCCCTGTCCACCCGGGAAGCCCAGCTGCTGTGGAACACCCGGGGCTGCAAGAGCTACAAGGACCTGTTTTCCGCCCTCTATCACCCCTATGACAAGCTGTGGGTGACCTTTGACATCTTCTACGACATCATGATCCTCATGGTGGTGGCCTCCTGCATCGCCGGTGCGGCCAGTGCCCTGAACCAGTACCTGGGCGTGAACTACTATCTGGGGGCCCTGGCTGTGGGCGTTGTGATCCTGCTGCTGTCCATCTTCGGGGCCGACCTGGTCCGCATGGGCTCCTCCTACATGGGTCTGGCCATCCTGGTGCTCTCCCTGGTCATCTACTTCTACGGCCTTGTAAAGGGCGTGAACCTCTTCGACAGCATGAAGTCCAGCTTTGCCTCCACGGGCTTCTCCAACGTACCCAAAGCCATCTTCAATGGAATCAACTACGCCGCCTTCCAGTGGGTCACCATTCCCGGCGTTCTGGCCTGCGGCACCATTCTAAAGACCAAGAAAGACTGCACCCGGGGCATGGGCTGCATGCTGCTGCTCAATGTACTGGGTCTGGGCCTCAGCGTTCTGATGCTCACCGCCTGGAGCGGCTACTTCACCACCGTCACCGGCGGCACCACCCTGCCCACGCTGACGGTACTCATGAGCCTGGACATGAACTGGCTGGTAGTGCTGTACTGCCTGGTGCTGTTCCTGTGCATGATCTCCTCCGGCGTTGTGGTGGTCTTCGGCTTCATCAATCGGTTTGAGAACGCCAAATACCTGAGCTTTATGAAGAACACCCAGCTTCGCCGGGGCGCCATCGCCACCGCCATCATGGCTGTGTCCATGTTCATCTCCTTTGCGGGCCTGACCAACATCGTCAAGTATGGCTACGGCTACTGCGGCTACTGGGCCATCGTCTTCGTCATCGTCCCCCTGCTGACCGTGGGTTACAAGAAGAACCGGGACTACCTGAAGGGCCGCCGGGAAGCGGACGAGGCGCAGGTGAGTACACCGGAAGTGACGGCATAAAAGCAATGCCAAAAGCCACCCGCAAGCCGGTTTTTACCGGTCTGCGGGTGGCTTTTCATTCTGCAACGATCCGTCAAAACAGCTTGTCGAAGAAGCTTCTGCCCTTGGGGGAATTGTTCTTTTCCAGGGAGCCGTCCAGCTTGCGCAGCAGCTCCTTTTGCTCCCGGGTGAGCTTGGTGGGGGTTTCTACCACCACGGTGAAGCGGAGATCGCCTCTGCGGCGGGAATTGCCGATCTCGGGGATACCCTTGTCCCGGATGACGAACTCCCTGCCGGTCTGGGTGCCCTCGGGGATGGTATAGGGCACGTTGCCCTCCAGAGTGGGCACCTGAATCTCCGCGCCCAAAGCCGCCTGGGTGAAGCTGATGGGCACGGCGCAGCGGATGTCGTTGCCGTCCCGGACGAAGGTATCATGGGGTTTCACACGAATCTCCACCAGCAAATCGCCGTTGGGGCCGCCGTTGGCGCCTACGCAGCCCTCGCCGCGAACGCGGACGGACTGACCGTTATCCACGCCTGCGGGGATCTTGACCTTGACCTTGTTGTTCTTGCGGACCTTGCCCTTGCCCTTACAGGTAGAGCAGGGATTTTTGATGATCTTGCCACGGCCGCCGCACTGAGAGCAGGTGGTGGTGGACTGCATCTGCATACCCATGAAGCTCTGGGTGACCCGCTCCTGACCGGTGCCATGGCAGCGGGAACAGGTTTCCACCCGGCCGTCTGCACTGCCGGTGCCCTTGCAGGTAGGACAATTCTCGATTCTGGGGGCCGTGATCTCCTTTTCGGTGCCGAAGGCGGCCTCCTCAAAGGTCAGCTCCAGCCGGGACATGACGTTCTCGCCCCGGCGAGGGGAATTCTGAGAAGCACCCCGGGTGCTGCCGCCGCCGAAGAAATCGCTGAAAATATCTCCGAAGCCGCCAAAACCGCTGAAATCGCCGCCGAAGCCGCCGCCAAAACCGCCGGCATTGGGGTTGAAGTTGGGGTCCACTCCGGCAAAGCCGTAGGAATCGTAGCGGGAGCGCTTGTCCGCATCGGACAGCACCTCATAGGCCTCGCCTACCTCCTTGAACTTCTCCTCGGCAGTCTTGTCGCCGGGGTTCCGGTCAGGGTGGTATTTCATGGCCAGCTTTCTGTATGCTTTCTTTATGTCATCGGCGCTGGCGCTCTTGTCCACGCCCAGCACCTCATAGTAATCTCGTTTATTTTCTGCCATAACACATTCACCTCAGACAAGTCAATTGACAATTGACAATTGACAGTTGACAATGGGCGCAAGTCTCCCGTTTTGAATCAAAATTGTCAATTGTCAATTATCAATTGTCAATTTTCTCTTTTCCACCGGAACAAGGGGCGGCGTATTTCTGCCGCCCCTTGTGACGTTTTCCTTAGTCCACGGTCTCGTAGTCGGCGTCAACCACGCCGTCATCGCCGGGCTTATTGCCGGTCTGGCCGTCCTGAGGCTGGCCCTGCTGAGCGCCTGCCTGCTGGTACAGCTTCTCGGACACGGCATAGAAGGCCTTCTGGACCTCCTCGGTAGCGGCCTTGATGGCCTCCACATCGGTGCCCTTGTTGACTTCCTTCAGGTGGTCAACAGCGGCCTGGATCTTGCTCTTCTCGGAAGCATCGATCTTGTCGCCCAGCTCGCCCAGAGTCTTCTCGGTCTGGTAGGCAACCTGGTCAGCGGCATTGTGGGCATCCACCTCGTCCTTGCGGGCCTTATCCTCAGCGGCGTACTGCTCAGCCTCGTGAACAGCCTTGTCGATGTCTTCCTTGCTCAGGTTGGTGGAAGCGGTGATGGAGATCTGCTGCTCCTTGCCGGTGCCCAGATCCTTGGCGGAGACCTTCACAATGCCGTTGGCATCGATATCAAAGGTAACCTCGATCTGAGGCACGCCACGGGGTGCGGGAGCAATACCGGTGAGCTGGAAGCGGCCCAGGGTCTTATTGTAAGCAGCCATTTCCCGCTCGCCCTGGAGCACATGGACCTCAACGGAGGTCTGGCCGTCAGCAGCGGTGGAGAAGATCTGGCTCTTGTGGGTAGGAATGGTGGTGTTCCGGTCGATCAGACGGGTGAACACGCCGCCCATGGTCTCAATGCCCAGGGACAGGGGGGTCACGTCCAGCAGCAGGATGTCCTGCACATCGCCGGTGAGCACGCCGCCCTGAATGGCAGCGCCATCGGCCACGCACTCATCGGGGTTGATGCCCTTGAAGCCTTCCTTGCCGGTGATCTGCTTCACGGCTTCCTGAACGGCGGGGATACGGGTGGAACCGCCAACCAGCAGAACCTTGTGCAGATCGGAAGCGCTGAGGCCCGCATCGGACATAGCCTGACGGACGGGCTTCATGGTGCGCTCTACCAGGTCGGCAGTCAGCTCATTGAACTTTGCACGGCTCAGCGTCACATCCAAGTGCTTGGGGCCGGTAGCATCAGCAGTGATATAGGGCAGGTTGACGTTGGTGGAGGTCATGCCGGACAGCTCAATCTTAGCCTTCTCGGCAGCTTCCTTCAGACGCTGCATAGCAACCTTATCGCCGGACAGATCAATGCCCTCGGCCTTCTTAAACTCGGCAACCAGGTAATCCATGATTCTCTGGTCGAAGTCATCGCCGCCCAGATGGGTGTCACCGGCGGTTGCCAGAACCTCGATGACGCCGTCGCCGATATCCAGGATGGACACATCGAAGGTGCCGCCGCCCAGGTCGTAGACCATGATCTTCTGCTCGGATTCCTTATCCAGGCCATAGGCCAGAGCAGCTGCGGTGGGCTCGTTGATGATACGCTTCACGTCCAGGCCGGCGATCTTGCCGGCATCCTTGGTGGCCTGACGCTGGGCATCGCTAAAGTAAGCAGGGACAGTGATGACTGCCTCGGTGACAGGCTGACCCAGGTAGCTTTCCGCGTCAGCCTTCAGCTTCTGCAGGATCATAGCGCTGATTTCCTGGGGGGTGTAGTTCTTGCCGTTCAGATTCACATGGTAATCCTCGCCCATGTGACGCTTGATGGAAGAGACGGTGCGGTCAGCATTGGTGACCGCCTGGCGCTTTGCAACCTGACCAACCATACGCTCGCCGGTCTTAGAGAATGCTACCACAGAAGGGGTAGTACGGTTGCCCTCTGCATTGGCGATGACAACAGGCTCGCCGCCCTCCAGAACAGCAACACAGGAATTGGTAGTACCAAGGTCAATACCGATAATCTTAGACATAATGTTTTCCTCCTATATTCTAACGAAAAAGTTTATACGAATTTAATTTGCAACCTGAACCATTGCGAAGCGGACGACTTTGTCGCCCACCTTGAAGCCCTTCTGGAAGACCTGGGCGATTACATTCTCGCCAAGGCTTTCGTCCTCCGTATGCATCACCGCATTGTGGAGGTTGGGATCGAAGCTGTCGCCCGGGGCCCCGAAGATCTCCACGCCCAGGCCTGTGAAAATCTTCACAAGCTCATTCATGGTGAGCTCCACGCCCTTCCTGTAGGCGGCATCCTCGGTGGGCTGGTTCAGCGCCCGCTCCAGATTGTCATATATGGGAAGCAGCTTCACGATGGCATCTGCCTTGCCGTTGCCGTAGGAGGCTTCTTTCTCCTTGACGGTACGCTTGCGGAAATTGTCGTATTCCGCAGCCAGCCGCAGCAGACTGTCATGCTCTGCATTGTACTTTTCTTCAAAGGGATTGGTTTCCGGTGTTTCCGCCGCCTTGGGCGCCTCCTGAGGTGCTTCTGCGGTTTCCTCGGGGATCAATTCCTCTGTGGTCTCGGGCTGCTTCTTTTCTTCCTTCTTGGCCACTTCTATACCTCCTTAGATTCTGAAGCTTCCTCATTTGGTTGAGGCAGCTGCTTGGTTTCGGGTTTTGCAAAGGCCTTGCTCAGGCTCTCGGCGAAGTAGCTCAGCCTGGCCGTGATCTTTGCGTAATCCATACGGGTGGGGCCGACCACACCGATCATGCCCTGCATCCCGTCGCCAATGTCGAATTTTGTCATGACCACGCTGGTGTCCTTCAGCTCCTGGGCCACGTTCTCAGGGCCAACCAGGACCTTGGTCCCGTTTTCGCTCTGCATAATGGCGGGCAGGTTGCTTAAGGTGTCTTCATCAATGGATTCCAGCACCTTCTGGGCCTTATCCACATCCCGGTACTCCGGGAAGCCCAGAAGTCTTGCCTGACCGGCAACGGCCACATTGGTGCTGCCCCGGTGGCGAAGCACATCCGTGGTGAAGTCCACGATCACCGGCACCAGGCTGGATGCCCTTCCGGCGGACCGCATGACCTTGTCCAGCAGTGCCGGGGTAAAGCCCTCCGGGGGAAGCTCCGTCATGGCGGTATTCAGCAGAGCCGCCAGAAGCTTCAGGTCCGTCTCATCAACGGACACAGGGAGCTTGATCAGCTTGTTGAACACCTGGTCGTCACTGAGCATTACCACCAGGATGAAGCTGCCCTGTCCGGCCTGGATCAGGTCAAACCGGGAAACCGTTGCACTGTCGCACCGGGAGGCAGCGGAGATGGCGGGAAGATCGGTGGCCTGGGAAACCAGCTTTGCCACTTTTTCCACCAGCTTATCCACGCGCTGGACCTTTTCCTCAATGGCATTGTTAATGGATTTTGTTTCATCCACGCTGAGGCGGTAATCCTGCATCAGCTCATCCACATACAGCCGGTAACCCGCCGGGGACGGGATCCGTCCGGCGCTGGTATGGGGCTGCTCCAAATAACCCATGGCCGTCAGATCGGCCATTTCGCTGCGGATGGTAGCGGAGGAAAAATTCATGTCCGGCAGCTCCGTAATTGCCTTGGAACCCACAGGCTCCGCAGTCCGGATATAAAGGTCAACCACACTGCGCAGCACCTTCTTTTTCCGCTCGGTAAGCTCCATCGCTTTTTTCCTCCTTAGCACTCGTTCTCCTTGAGTGCTAAGCAAACTATACACCAGAGTGCCAGAATTGTCAAGGGGTTGGGATATGAACTATTTTTGAATTTTTCCTTTTTATTTGCACCCCAGGATTTCCTCCGCATTCGCCACCCGCTCCTTTGCGGGCGGGGTGATGCCGGGCAGGGGATAGGGGATTCCCAGCTTTTCCCATTTGAAAAGGCCCATGGTGTGATAGGGCAGGACCTCCACCCGCTCCACATTGTGCAGGGTGTCCAGGAAGGCCCGCATGGCGTGCAGGTCCTCATCAAAGTCCGTCCACTCCGGCACCAACACGTGCCGGACCCAGACAGGCTTTTTGATCTCATCCAGATAGCGCAGCATGTCCAAAGTATTGTCCCCGGTGACGCCGGTGAGGGCCTTGTGGCGCTGGGGATTCATCTGCTTGATATCCACCAGCAGCAGATCGGTCACAGCCATGAGCGCCTGGAATTGGGAGAAAAAGGGCTCCGTCTTCGTAAAGGGGTGCCCGGCAGTATCGATGCAGGTGTGAATGCCCTGTGCCTTTGCTTTGGTGAACAGCTCCAGCAGAAAGTCCATTTGCAGCAGGGGCTCCCCGCCGCTGACAGTGATGCCCCCCTTCTTGCCCCAGTAGCCCCGGCAGCGCAGGGCCTTTTCCAGCAGCTCATCAGCGGTGTAGCTGTGGGCACTGGGGTCGTTCAGATCCCAGGTGTCCGGGTTGTGGCAGAATTTGCAGCGCTGGGGGCAGCCCTGCAAAAAAATCACATACCGAACCCCCGGCCCATCCACAGAGCCGAAGCTCTCCAAAGAATGGACGCGGCCATAGGTTTGCAATGCTTCCATATATTTGTCTCCTTTTTTGCATTTCCATGTAAACACAGGATTCCCCCGGGGCGGCTTTTCCATGCCCCGGGGGACTTCTTCTAACTTTGCGAGGGATTTACAGTGTCTCGTGGCAGGTGCGGGAGATGACGTCCAGCTGCTGCTCACGGGTCAGGTCGATGAACTTCACGGCGTAACCGGAGACGCGGATGGTGAAGTTCTGGTACTCTGGCTTCTCGGGATGCTCCATGGCGTCCAGCAGCATTTCCTTGCCGAAGACATTCACATTCAGGTGATGTGCGCCCCGGGAGAAATAGCCGTCCAGGATGTTGACCAGATTCTCGGTGCGCTCCCGGTCACTGTGGCCCAGGGCACCGGGGTTGATTGTCTGGGTGTTGGAAATGCCGTCCAGAGCGTACTGGTAGGGCAGCTTGGCAACGGAGTTCAGAGAGGCGATAAGGCCGGACTGCTCCGCACCGTAGCTGGGGTTGGCACCGGGGGCCAGAGGGGTCCAGGCCCGGCGGCCGTCGGGCATATTGCCGGTATACTTGCCGTAGACCACGTTGGAGGTAATGGTCAGAATGGAGGTGGTGGGCTCGGAATCCCGGTAGGTGTGGTAGTGCTTGATCTTCTCCAGGAAGGTCCGCAGCAGCCACACGGCGATTACATCTGCCCGGTCATCGTCGTTGCCATAGCGGGGGAAGTCGCCCTCCACCTGGAAGTCGGCGGCGTAGCCGTTTTCGTCCCGGATGACCTTGACCCTGGCGTATTTGATGGCGCACAGAGAGTCCACCACATGGCTGAAGCCCGCAATGCCGGTGGCAAAGGTACGGCGCACGTTGGTATCGATCAGGGCCATCTGGCTGGCCTCGTAGTAATACTTGTCGTGCATATAGTGGATCAGGTTCAGGGTGTTTACATAGAGCCCTGCCAGCCACTCCATAGTCAGATCGAACTTCTCCTGGACCTGGTCGTAGTCCAGGTATTCGGTCTCAATGCGGCCGGTGTTGGGGGCCACCTGCTCCTGATGCTTCAAGTCCCAGCCGCCATTGATGGCGTACAGCAGGGCTTTGGCCAGGTTGGCACGGGCGCCGAAGAACTGCATTTCCTTGCCGGTCTGGGTTGCGGAGACACAGCAGCAGATGGAGTAGTCGTCGCCCCAGACAGGACGCATGACCTCGTCATTCTCATACTGAATGGAAGAGGTGGCCACGGAGATGTGGGCGCAGTATTTCTTGAAGTTCTCCGGCAGCCGGGGAGCGTACAGCACGGTCATATTGGGCTCAGGGGAGGGACCCATGTTCTCCAGAGTGTGCAGGAATCGGTAGTCGGTCTTGGTGACCATATGACGGCCGTCCTGACCGATGCCGCCCACCTCCAGGGTCGCCCACACCGGGTCACCGGAGAACAGCTGCTGGTAGGAGGGAATCCGGGCAAATTTGACCATGCGGCACTTCATAACAAAGTGGTCGATGAGCTCCTGAGCAGCGGCCTCGGTGAGGATGCCCTTTTCCAGGTCTCTGTGAATATAGATATCCAGGAAGGTGGACACCCGGCCCACGGACATGGCCGCACCGTTCTGGGTCTTGATGGCGGCGAGGTACCCGAAGTATAGCCACTGGACCGCCTCATGGGCGTTGGCGGCGGGGCAAGAGATATCATAGCCGTAGCTTTCCGCCATCTTTTTCATATTTTGCAAGGCTCGAATCTGCTCGGCGATCTCCTCCCGCAGGCGGATCACATCGTCGGTCATGGTGCCATCGCCGGTATTCCAGTGGTCCCGCTGCTTCTCCTGAATCAGGTAGTCCACGCCGTAAAGGGCCACCCGGCGATAGTCGCCCACAATGCGGCCGCGGCCATAGGTATCGGGCAGGCCGGTGATGATGTGGGAGTGGCGGGCCTTCTTCATCTCGGGGGTATAGGCATCAAAAACCGCCTGGTTGTGGGTCTTGTGGTAGTCGGTGAAGATCTTATGCAGCTCGGCGCTGGGGGTGTAGCCATTGGTGGTGCAGGCCTGCTCTGCCATCTTAATGCCGCCATAGGGCATGAAGGCACGCTTCAGGGGCTTGTCGGTCTGCAGACCCACCACCTTTTCCAGGTCCTTGTGGGCCTCGCTGATATAGCCGGGGCCATAGGCCAGAGGGCCGGAGACCACCTCCGTCTCCATATCCAGCACGCCGCCCTTGGCCCGCTCCTGGAGCTGCAATGCCTGCAAATCCGTCCACAGGGTATTGGTGGCCTCAGTGGGGCCTGTCAGGAAGCTCTCGTCCCCATCGTAGGGAAGATAGTTGTCCTGAATGAATTCCCGGACGTTGATCTCATAGCGCCACTGGGTGCCATGGAATCCGTCCCAGGCGGGGGTTGTCTGATCCTTAAATTCTGTATACATGTGCTTCCTCCTCGGAAATTCTGGGGCAGCGCTGCTGCCAATGAAAAAAATAAACGATGAAAAGGTATCGCCGCAATGAACTTAGGTCCGCCTGCCCGGGGACGCTTTGGAGGGAGCGCCTGCTTCCGGGCAGACGGAATAGGAGGTATTTCGCCCGCTGCAAGGCAAGCGCCCACGCCCGTAGGGAGAGGTCGGACGTCTTTTCGCTGTAATTAGTTACTGCTAACTACAGTTTCAAAAAGAAGGGCTGCATTGCAGTCCGGCAGGACGTTAGCTTACGCTAACTACCGAGGAGATAATAGCATGGAATGCATAGGATGTCAATAGGTGTAGAGAAAAAATATATGAATTTTTATATTGGGGGATATAAAATTTATGAAGGGAATTGCTTTCCATGCAGATGAGAAAGAAGGTTGCTCAAAGCTCCCCTTGCAGAGGAGCCCTGATGTCCCGGTTCAGCTTACCGTTCTCGCCCAGAACGCCCCTTCTCAGTCTCGCTTGCACGAGCCAGCTTCCCCTGCGGGGAAGCTGGCTCGTGCAAAAACCGGCCCGCTCCTTTTTGGGGGAACGGGCCGGTTTGCTGTACTTTGTTACACGAAATGAATGGCCTTGGTGGGGCACTTTTCTACGCACTTGCCGCAGGCAACGCACTTTTCGGGGTCCACGGTGGCCAGGTTGTTCTCCAGAGTCACGGCGCCCTGCTCGCACTGCTTGACGCAGATGCCGCAGCCAATGCAGCCGGCCACGCAGACCTTTTTCACGGCGGGACCGCGGTCGTAGTTGGAGCAACTCACGGCGACCTTGGTCACCCGGTCGTGCATCTCAATGACGTGCTTGGGGCAGGTCTTGGCGCACATGCCGCAGCCAATGCACTTGGATGCATTGATGTGGGCAATGCCGTTTTCAATGGTAATACCGCCCTCGGGGCAGACCTTCACGCAGCTGCCCAGGCCGATGCAGCCATAGTCACAGGACATGAAGCCCAGGCCGCCGGAGAGAACGGCCGCGCGGCAGTCCTGCAGGCCCACATAGCTCGCCTTGGCCTTGGTGGCCTCACAGGTGCCCGCGCAGCGGACGTAGGCCACCTGGGGGTCCTGGTCAATGGCTTCCTTGCCCAGGATTGCGGCGATCTTGGCGATGTTCTCGGTGCTGTTGCCGGGGCAGGCGTCCACACGGGCCTCGCCCTTGACAATGGCCTCGGCCACGGCGTCACAGCCGGCATAGCCGCAGGCGCCGCAGTTGGCACCACGGAGACACTCCCGGACCTGGGTGACCCGCTCGTCGGTCTCCACATAGAATTTCTTGCTGGCGGTCACCAGGGCCAGGCCCAGGACCAGACCCACAACGCCGACGACCAGCGTTGCAATCAGAATTCCCTGCATATCTCTTCCTCCTTAGGCCAGGCCGCTGAAGCCCACGAAGGCCATGGCCATCAGGGCTGCGCACAGCAGTACAATGGGTGCGCCCCGGAAGGGGGCGGGAATGGCTTCCTCGTCCAGGTGCTCCCGGACGGCGGCCAGCAGCACAATGGCCACGGTATAGCCAACGGCGGTGCCGAAGCCGGCGAAGATGCTCTGGATCAGGTTGTAGCCGTTCTGCACATTGGTCAGGGCCACGCCAAGCACGGCGCAGTTGGTGGTGATCAGGGGCAGGTAGATGCCCAGGGCCTGATAGACCGCGTGGGCGTTCTTTTTCAGAAACATCTCCACCATCTGCACCAGAGCGGCGATGACCAGAATGAAGACGATGGTCTTCAGGTAGTCCAAGCCCAGAGGCAGCAGCACATGGTCATACAGCAGGCTTGCCACGGCGGAGGAGACGGTCAGCACGGCGGTGACGGCCAGGCCCAGAGAGAGGGAAGCCTTCTTCTGAGAGGACACGCCCAGGAAGGAGCAGATGCCCAAGAACTGGCTGAGCACCACGTTGTTCACCAGGGCTGTGGTGACGATGATCATGATCAGACTCATTGCTTAGCCCTCCTTCTTGTCGCAGGAGCTGGAGCAGCTGGCGCAGCAGCCGTCGCAGCCCTCGGTCATCTTGTTAGCCCGGTTCTTGATGCCGCTGGCGTTCATAATGGCAACCAGAATGGCCAGCACCAGGAAGGCGCCGGGCGCCCGGACGAAGTAAGCCATGGGTTCATAGCCGGGGATGGCAATGCCGAAGAAGGAGCCGTTGCCCAGGACCTCCCGGATGGTGCCGATGATGGTCAGGCCGATGGTGAAGCCCAGGCCCATGCCAATGCCGTCAAACAGGCTGGGCAGAGGGGGATTCTTGGAGGCATAGGCCTCGGCGCGGCCCAGGATGATGCAGTTGACCACGATCAGGGGGATGTAAATGCCCAAAGCGGAATAGAGGCTGGGCAGGTATGCCTCCATCAGCAGCTCCACAACGGTGACGAAGGAAGCCACGATGACGATGAAGGCAGGCAGCCGGACATCATCGGGGATGATGTTGCGCAGCAAAGAGATGACCAGATTGGAAATTGCCAGAACCACCAGGGAGGACAAGCCCATGCCCAGGCCGTTGATGGCAGAGGTGGTAACGGCCAGGGTGGGGCACATACCCAGCATCAGTACGAATACGGGGTTTTCCTTCACAATGCCGTTGTAAAGACGTTCTGCATAGGGTTTCATACTATCCCTCCTTAACCGATACGGTCGGACACGAAGTCCAGTGCGGCGTTGACGGCGTTGACCACAGCGCCGGAGGTCATGGACGCGCCGGAGACGGAGTCGATCACATCGTCCTCGGTGGAGCCGCCGGCCTTGTTCAGCGTGAACTTCCCGACCTTTACATTGTTGAACTGATCCTTGAATTCGGGATCGCCGCACTTCATGCCCATACCGGCGGTGTCATGCAGCTCGGTGAAGGAGATGCTGTTCACGGTACCGTCCTCCCGGATGCCGACAACCAACGTCAGGCCGCCGTCATAGCTGTCGGAATTGAAGACGGTAACGGCGTAGCCCACGGAATTGCCGGAGGCATCCACGCCCACGGCGGCGGATTCGATCTTGGCGCCGCCGAAGTCGGCCCCGTAGGTATCGCCCTGGGCAGAGATCTTGGCCTGGAGGTCATCATCGCTTACAAAGTCCGTGGCCTCAGGCAGGACCTCCATGAGAGCCGCCTTGTTGGCCAGAGCCTGATTCTCGGCGATGGTATCCTTGGTCAGCACATACACGCCGCTGAGGGCCAGGCCCGCCACCAGGGTGATGACCAGCAGGATGATCACGGGCTTGGGAATGGCCTTCTTCCGCTCCTTGGGGATGCGGTAGCCGAAGGGGGTGGGGATGATCAGATCGTCAATGACGGGGCCCACCAGGTCCGCGATCAGCACGGCATAGGTGGTGGAGTCAGGAGAGGCACCCTTGACCCGGAACAGGCCAATGAGCAGGCCGGCAAAAATGCCGAAGACCAGCTGGCCGTCTCTCGTAGAGGGGCAGGACACGGGGTCCGTTGCCATGAAGAAGGCTGCCATCAGCAGTCCGCCGCCGAAGAGCTGGGGCAGGATGTAGCCGGGGGCAAAGCCGTGGCCGCCGAAGATCACCAGGAACAGCCAGGTGGTGGCGATCATGGAGGTGGGGATCTCCCAGGTAATGCCGCCCCGGACCAGCAGGTAAATGCCGCCCAGAATCAGGCCCAGGGCAGAGGAGCCAATCACGCCGCTGGCAGAGCCCATGAGGATGGGCAGCAGCTCCACGGTCTGGCCCTGACTCAGCAGCGCCAGGGGGGTCGCGGCGGACACGCCGTCCACGGAGTACTGGGTCATCATGCTGCCGAAGGAGATCAGCAGGAAGGCACGGCCCGTCAGAGCGGGATTCATGATGTTGTGGCCCAGGCCGCCGAAGAGGCACTTGACCACCAGAATGGCAAATACAGAGCCCAGAATCGGCAGATAGAAGGGCACCTTGGCGGGCATGGTCAAAACCAGCAGCAGGCCGGTTACCATGGCGCTGCGGTCATAGATGGTCTGCTTCCGCTTGGTGACCACATTAAACAGATACTCCGTCACCACGGCGCTGCACATGGACAGGGCAATCACCAGGAAGGCCTGGAATCCGTGGAACACCACGCCCAGAATGGCGGTGGGCAGCAGGGCGATGAGCACGTCGGTCATGACGCCCTGGGTTGTCAGCTTGCTGCGGACGTGGGGGCAGGAGGAAATATTATAAAGGTTATCCATTATGCAGCCCTCCTTAGCGTTTCTTCGTGGCCATGATCTCGGCCTTGGTGGTCTTGAACAGCTGCATCAGAGGCCGCTTGGCGGGGCACCCGTAGGTGCAGCAGCCGCAGCCGATGCAGTCCAGACCATAGAGCTTGTGTTCGTACCGGTCGTAATCCTTGCGGATGGCGGCCACCTGCATCAGCTGGGGAGACAGGCCCAGGGGGCAGGCACGGCTGCACCGGCCGCAGCGCAGGCAGGCGGTCATCTGGCCTTCCGCAATCTCCACCTCATCCACGGTCAGGCAGGTGAGGGCATTGTTGTTCTTGCAGATGGGGGCCTCCAGGCCGGTCATGGCAAAGCCCATCATGGGACCGCCGCTGAGAACCTTCTTGGGGTCCTGCTTAAAGCCGCCGCAGGCATCCACCAGCTCCTGATGGCTGGTGCCGATCTTGACAATAAAGTTGCCGGGGTTCCGGACCGCATCGCCGGAGACGGTGAAGCCCCGCTCCATCAAAGGCTCATTGAACTTCACGGCCCGGTAAATGGCATAGATTGTCGCCACATTGTCCACCACGCAGCCGGCATCGGCCGGGAGCATACCCAGCTTCAGGTGCTTGCCGGTGATGACGGTGATCAGAGAGCGCTCGCCGCCCTGGGGGTACTTGGTCTTCACCGGCTGGACATACACCCGGTCGTGACCCTGGCAGGCCTGCTCCATGGCCGCAGTGGCTTCGGGCTTGTTGTTTTCCACAACCACGACACCCTTGGCATTGGGGAACAGCCGCAGCATATACTCCATGCCCTCCACGATCTCGGAGGCCTTGGTGCGCATAAGCTGATCGTCACAGGTGATGTAGGGCTCGCATTCCGCGCCGTTGGCAATGACGTAGTCGATTTTCTCAGGGGTCTTGACGGTGAGCTTTACATGGGTGGGGAAGCCTGCGCCGCCCATACCCACGATACCGGCCTTCTGGACCTTGGAAAGAATCTCCTGGCCGGTGAGGCTATTCGTATCGCATTCCACGCCCACACCCTCAGCCAGGGTGTACGCTCCATCGTTCTCCACGACGATGGCCATGGCGCTGCCGCCGGAGGCGTTCTTTCTGGGCTCCACCGCCTTCACCGTGCCGGACACGGAGCTGACGATGTTGGCGGACACGAAGCCGCCGGCCTCTGCGATAATCTGACCCGCCAGAACATGGTCGCCCTTCTTCACCACAGGGGAAGCGGGCTTGCCGATGTGCTGATTGGTCATATAGACCAGTTCACCCTTGGGAAGCAGCTGTGTCAGGGGGCTTTCCTTGGAAAGCTCCTTGTGCTCCGCCGGATGGACACCGCCATGGAATGTTTTGATTTCCATGTGTACCTCTCCTTATTACACTCAGATTTTCCCGGAAGCAGAGAGCCCCCAGGAAATATTGCGTTCCTATTGTAAATTATCCGGCGGCAAGAATCAACCTTTGTCTTCCTATTTCGTTGCTCCGGCAACGAACTTTTTCGTATATTATGCATATTTCATCCAAATCGTTCCAGTTTTATTGATACATTTTGCACGAAAAGGATGGATTTTCCATAAACAAGCCCCAAAACGACGAACCCCATCGCCCCAAGAGAAAATCGGGGCCCAAATGCTGCGGAGTCTAGCGCCGCAGCGCTGTGCAGAGCGCAACCGCCGCAGGCGGCTCTTAGCGCGTCGCAGTACGAATTTGTGTGCCGCAGGCGCGCAAATTATGCGCGCAGCAGACTGCAAAAACTTGTCGGAAAAGCCCGTAAGAGGTTTTCCGACAGTCTGGTTTACCGGTTATACAGTTTCTTATAATAGGCGCTGGAATAGGTGTACAGCTCGTCATTTGCAATGGCGGACTGCTCGGGGGTGCCCATGATCCAGCACATGACCCGGCCCTTGGCGCCGAAGCGGTCCACGAAGTCCCGGGTCTGCTGGCGAATCTGGCTTTCCGTGGCATCGGGGGCGATGGGCATATCGAAGGCGAAGGTCATCCTGTCGCCATAGTGCTCCACCAGGAAGTCCGGCTCGTTGATGCCCACCTGAGGTGTCCACATATCGATGCCCAGCTCGATCATTTCCGGCACATACTGGATGTTCTTGCCGCAGGAATGGAGCTCGATGAACTTGCCCTGGGACTTGATATAATCCATGATCCGCTTGGTGGCCGGCATGATCTGCTCCCGGAACATTTCATTGGAGAAGAAGCCGCCCCGCTGGGTGCCCCAGTCATCGTGATAGAGCACGCCATCCACCACGCCGTAGTTTTCAAAGACCTTTTTGCAGACCTCGATCTTGTAATCCGCTATTCTTTGGAAGAACTCCTCCAGAAGCTCCGGCTCCTCATAGAAGGCCAGAAGGCTCTCATCAAAGGGCATCATCTCATGAAGCCGCTCAAACACGCCCTCGGTACACTCGAAAATATGGGGGCGGTCCGGGTCTGAGCGGGCCTGGAGCTTCTTGCCGTCCGAGGCGAAATCCACGCAGCCCAGGTCCGGCCACTCTACTTCGTTCTTCCATTCGGCAAAGTCGGAGATCACCCGGGTGCCGGGCTTTGTGATCATGCCGCCGATTCCCGGCTCCATGTACCAGTCCACGCCCCACCAGTCGAAGCCGTTCTTCTCAGGCACAGGGTGCTCCTCCACGGCATCGGGCCAGAGGATATTCTTTTCCAGAAAGTAATTGGGCATCCAGTAGGGCTGTTCCCCCCGGACGCAGCGCGCATAGTTCTCCCGGACGCTGATGGGCCGCCCGGTGATCGGCGGCAGGGCCTGCTGGAACAGCCAGGGGAAGCTCCCTTCCTCTGCCCAGAATTTGCTGTAATCCCGCTCTGCGGCCCGCTTCATAAATTGACCCACTGCCATGTGAAAAACTCCTTTCGTAAATGTGGTTCCCCCCACATTTTATAGCTTTATTGTAGCGGCTTTCCCATGTTTGTGCTACGGTCCCGGAACCCAAAAAGCAGAGGGCAGGGGATGGGACTTTTTGTGATGTTGGAACATAACGAAGCTTTTCTTCACCTGTTTTCCTGACACAATGCTCGCTTTTCCCTGTGCAAATACAATCCCCCAAAAAATCTTCCCCCAATACCGGACTGCCCGGCATTGGGGGGTTCCCATGGTTTTCGATGTTATACGTCAAAGCGGTCGTAGGTCTGGTAGCAGTCCAGGCACAATTTCTTTCCGCCGGAAAGCCTGATCCAATTTGCGCCTGTGCTCTCGCCGCAGCAATCACAGGTGTAGGAATCAAACAGCCGTGCTTTCTCCGGCAGCTGAATCACCGCCTTTTTTACATCAAACATATCTTCAGGCCGACAAGACTGGTAATAGTCAAAGGACTGTTCACGGGTCATTCCGTCCGGCTTCGGCTTCAGCACCAGGCGGACAGACTTTCCGTTCTTTCTGTTGTAGAAGGAGAATGCCTGCTTGCCCCGCATATGGAACAGCAGATTTCCTTTTCCTATAGAGCAGCCAAGCATGACCTGAATGGCATCCACACCGCAAGCGTCATTTTCAGCAATGCAGACGATCTGTTCATCTTCAGAAAACTCCATCTCCAACAGTTCCATTGCGTACAGCGCTGCCTTATAGCCGATTGTCAGGCCACCGCAGACATGGCCATGAAATGCGGCGCATTTTTTCCAGAGTTCCTTATTCTCATCGTAATTCTTCATGGTTAAAGCTTCCTCCAAAATCTCTGTCAACCAAAACAATGTTTTGGCTCTGAACATTGGTTACCTGGGCGTTCACCCGATAAACATCCTTCAGCGATTGCCGACCCAGAATCTCCCGGCTGCCGCTGCGGTATACCTGCCCGTTTTTCAGCAGTACAAAATAGTCACAGAATCGAAGTGCCAGATTCAAATCGTGGATAACCACAATGGCAGTCAACCCATCCGCATCGCAGATATTCCGAACGATCTGCAAAACCTGGTATTGGTTCTGAATATCCAAAGAACTGGTTGGTTCATCGAGAAGCAGGATGCGAGGTCTCTGCGCTAGTGCCCGCGCCAGCATAACCTTCTGCCGCTCGCCGCCGGAGAGTTGGCTGAGATACCTGCCCTGCAAATGCGTAATGCTAAGCCGCTCCATGACTTCATCCACAATCTGCATATCTTCTGTGGAGAATCCCCATTTCATATAGGGCTTTCGACCCAGCATAACCATATCCCGAACCATCATTTGGGTATTGGGCACATTCTGCGCAACAAAGGAAATTCTCTTTGCAATCTCGCGCCCTGGCATTTTCAGCAGATCTTCGCCGTCCACCAGGACTCTGCCCCCATCCGGGGTCAGGATCTTATTGAAGCACTTCAGCATTGTGCTTTTGCCCACACCGTTGTTGCCGAGAATGGCCATAAATTGCCCATCCTTCACGGCAAAATCCACATCTTTCAAAACTTTCGGTCCATTTTTGTAATGGTAACACAGTTTCTCAACCTTCAGCATTCCTTCTTTCCTCCCTTGAACAGGAGATACAGGAACATGGGACCGCCGAGGAAGGATGTGATTGCTCCGATTGGCAGGACCACCGGGCTGATCACGACCCGGGAGAACAGGTCGCCCAGGAGCAAAATCAGCGCACCAGCCATGGCAGAGCCGGGAATCAAATAAGCGTGATTGTTTCCGACCACTAGCCGGACAATATGCGGCGCAATCAAGCCTATGAAATTGATAAGTCCGACGTATGACACAATAACAGAGGAGATCAGGCAGCACAGCACCATATTAGACATTGTCAAACGTTTGACATTGATTCCAAGGCTAACCGCTATCTCCTCGCCGCTGAGCAGAGCGTTGTAGTCCCAGCGATGAAGTACATAGTAGACAGATACCAGCAGCAGAATCACCGCCATAACGCCTACATCTCCCCAATCCGTACTACTAAGGCTGCCGTAGGTCCAGAACACCAGTGTAGTCAATTCGATCTCGTTGGCAAAGTACTGCATCAAGGTCGTAGCACCGGAGAACATGGCACTGATTGCCGTTCCTGCAAGGACGATGCCCTGGGCATTGATCTGTCGGATGCGGCTCAGTGCCAGAATCACCAACGCCACACCCATACTGCCAACAAACGCGCAGACCGGTATTGCCATATTGCCCAAAGCCCCGACAGTGCCCATATTCAGAACAATAATGGCAAAGGCTGCGCCAAAGCTGGCGCCCTGGGACACGCCCAGCGTAGAAGACGACGCCAGAGGATTGTGCAGAATTGCCTGCATGACCGCGCCGGAGGTGCCCAGCCCCGCCCCTGCAAGCAGCGCCGTGCAGATTCTTGGCAGGCGGTTGTTGCGCACAACGATGTTGATCTTGTCATTCTCTGCCCTGCCAAACACACCCTTGATGAGTTCTGCTACCGGCGTATTATAGGAGCCTGCCCGCAAGGAGAGCAGGGCCACACCAACCAGCAGTACAAACAGCACTGAAAGGAAGCTGACACATTTGATTTTGTTTTTTCGCAGATCTTCTGCCGCGCTGTTATTCACCGATGGTAACTGGTCTGAACGCATATCCGGCTTCCTTCTGATCGTTATAAGGATTGCTGCCCAGCAAGTGCTCATAGATCTCACCGATCTTCGCCTCCAGATCTACGTCGGCAAACTGCTCGGGGTACAAAATCGTCGCAGCGTAATAAGCATCTGCCAGAGCGGTGTCCAGATTGGAAGCACAATAACGGAAGGAAATCTGAGAATAAACCTTACCTTCCTTCACTGCGGTCAGGCTGTTGTAGAATGCGGAATTTGCGGCATAGTCGTCTTTGATCAAGCTCATGCCGTTGAAGTCCACAAAAATCACATCGGGGTCCCACGCCAGAACCTGCTCGGTATCGATGTCGAATGCGCCAGTCTGGCCGGTGGTATTCGCCAGATTGTTCGCGTGAATCAGCTCAAAGGGGCCGTAGTAGGCCTCCGTGCCCTCAAAACCATGGTTGCCTTTGAATGACACGCCGCAGACATAAACCGTTGGTTTGTCCGCCTCGGCTACACCGGCGGTACGGGAATCCAGGTCCTCTTCAACGCCTTTCAGATAAGCGGTCAGCTCTGCTGCATGGTCTTCCAGGCTGTACAGCTCGCCCAGAATACGGATGGTCTCATAGGCCTTGTCGTCCAAAGTTGTATCGCTGCCAGGAACAACCACAACGGGAATGTTGGTTTTCGCCTCTAATTCATCGGCATCCACACTTGCATATGCGGACATGACGATCACCTGGGGATCTACTTTGATGATCTCCTCCTCAAAGGGAGTACCGTTGGTTCCGGTAACGGGCAGATTCCGGAACTTATCGAAGTTGACATAGTTATACAGGCGGAAAACACTGCCGGACTCGTCGGTCTCGTAGTCCTCCACGCCGACAACCAGATCTGCCCCGCCAACATAGCAGGTATAGCGCAAAGCTCCCACGCCGACACAGACAATGCTTTCCACGGTACTTGGGATCTCGACTTCACGGCCATTTCCGTCTACGATCGTGCGCGTCTGGGAAGCCTCCTGCTCAGCGGCTGTCGTTTCCGTAGACGGAGTGGCTTCTGTTGCAGCTGTAGTTTCCACGGAAGTCGTAGTCTCTCCCGCATTTTTGGTCCCGCAGGCTGTCAGGCCAAATACCAGGACCATTGCCAGCAATGTTGCCAAGGTCTTTTTCATTTTCATTTTCTTTTCCTTTCTTTTTCAGTTCCCCGATGTATTGGTTCGAGATTTCGCTCGTATTATATCGATTCAGATACGGCTTTTGAAGCCCCCCCGGGGGATATTTTGTTCGGAAAAAAGCTGCGAATATTCTTACCACATTGTGATTTCATTCTCACACACTTGTTCGCGGAACATAAATTTTCTTTCCACAGGCCACGCACCGGTTTTTCACAGAAGTTATCCACATTCTCCACAGGTTTCTCCACAGGACAAGCTGTGGAAAAGCCTGTTATTTCCTGCGTTTTTTGGGAAACTGTAAAAAAATCTCCACAGCATACCTCACAGCTGTGGAGATTTTCGGTTGACAGAACACCCAGTTATCCACTTTTCCACATTTTTGGGCTGTCAAAAACACAGCCGTCCTTCCTGTTCTCCACAGGCGAACAGTAGGCCCGCAGAGCCCGCAAAAAGCAGTCGGCAAAGCCCTAACGGAGCTTTGCCGACAAATTTTACACATACAGCATTCTTGCGGAGAACACCCGGTGGTCCTCGCCGTTTTCCGTGCGGTGGGCATCCACCTGGACAGTGCTCCCCTCCATGATTTCGTAGTGCATATCCAGGGTCTGGCCCTCCCGGCACTCCGCCAGATAGCATACGGTGAACTCCTTGAGCGTGTGTTCCCGATGAAAGCGGCTGGGGAACAGGTCCTCCACCCACTCCATATAGCGGGTATTGTTCATATGGCCGTTCCGGTCCAGGTCCGTGAAGCTCACTCTTCTGGGGCAGGAATTGACCATATCCCGGGGGACAATGCCCTTGGGGGAGGTCAGCTCCAGGCCCCGGTCTGTGCCCACAACCTCAATGCCACTCTGGCCAGGCTGAATCATAGCCCGGGTATCCATATTCATAAGCACCCACAGCGTAATGGAGCGGAAGAGCTCCTGGCCCTTTTTGTCGTAGGCCACAACGCTTCTGGGGTAGGCAACCCGGGTGGTGGGCATGGCCCAGGTCTCCACCCGGATGGTTTCGCCGGACTTGGGCAGGCGGGTAATCTGCACCCGGTGCCGGGTCACGGCCCAGAACAGCCGGTGGCTTGCCAGCACATCATAGCTCAGCGAAAGCTCCTGGCAGTGCCGGGTGCCCATATCCTGGGCGATGAAGAGGATTTGCGCCGGCTTGAGATTGCCAAAGCAGTCCACCATATTGTCTTTGATTTCATACTCTTGGGTGTATACAGGTTCCATAATCATGCCTCTATTTCAATGTTTTTCTTCCAACGTAACCGTCACTTCTCCCTGGCGGCCGTTCCTATAAACGCTGAATGTCATGCTGTCGCCGGGGGCGTGGGTATAGAGCTGGGTATTCAGTGCATCCATATCCGTCACGGCACTGCCGTCGGCGGCGAGAATAATGTCACCGATGCGTAGATCCGCGGCCTCGGCAGGGCTGCCCGCCTGGACATCCGTTACATACACACCCTTGGGGACCCGGTAAAACCTCTGGTAGAAGGTGGAGTAGCTCTCCACCTCAATTCCCAGCCAGGGGCGCCCGGACACATAGCCCTGACTCAGCAACTGGTTGACAATCTCCTTTACCGTGGCGCTGGGGATGGCGAAGCCCAGGCCCTCCACCCCGGAGCTATCCGCAAGGGTGCCGATCTTCATAGTGTTGATACCGATGACCTGGCCGAATCGGTTGATGAGGGGGCCGCCGGAATTACCGGAATTCAGGGCGGCATTGGTCTGGATCAGGTTCATAACCCGGCCATCCACCTGCACGTCCCGGCTGATGGCGGAGACAATGCCGTCCGTCATGGTGCCCCGGAGCTCCACGCCCAGGGGATCGCCAATGGCTACCACGCTGTCGCCCACCCGCACGCCGTCGGAATCTCCGAATTGGGCGGGGGTCAGGTCCTCCGCATCCACCCGGAGCACCGCCAGATCGGACACCGGGTCTTCTCCCACCAGGGTAGCCCGCAGCTCCCGCTCGTCCGTCAAAGTCACATTGATGGCAAGAGCCTGGCGAATCACATGGTAATTGGTCACCAGATACCCGTTGGCAGAGAGGACAACCCCGGTGCCCGTGGAGCTGCCGGAACCGGTAGAGGCAGAAATGGAAACCACCGCCGGAATGTTGGTCTCATAGATCTCTTGGAGGCTCATTTCCACCTCCCGCGAGTCCCCATCTGGGGTCTGCTGCAAATCCACGGTGGTCTTTTCTCTGGGATAGGTCGCCAAGGTGGGGTCCGCCTCCGCCTCCGCCTCGGTCTGGCTCTGGACGGCGTAGGCCACCGTCAGAGCGTTCTCCTTCCGGTGGAGCTCCTGGAACAGGCGGATATTGAGAATGCTCAGCGCCGTGGCTATGCCCCCGAGGAAAATAATGATCACCAGCAGCAGTGCCAGCAGCGCTCTGTGGCTTTTGGGCGGCTGGGTAGACCCGGTGCCATAGACCCCGTCGTCCCATCCGCTGTCAAAGGGAAACCCTCTGTCGTTCATATACGCTGCTCCTTTCCGGAAATTTTGAAGCCTTCCCTTGTGGGAAGCTTTTTAATTCACCAGCGGCATGGTGAAGGTGAACTCTGTCTTGCCGTCCCGGCTGGTGACGCTGATGTTTTCGCCGTGGGCACAGACGATGGTTTTCACAATGTACAGCCCCAGGCCCCAGCCGTCCCGATTCTTGGAGCGGCTCTTATCCAGCTTGTGGAACCGATCGAAGACCAATGGCAGCTCCTCCGGGGGGATGGTGTCGCCATCGTTGGAGACGGAGACATAGGCCTTGGCCCCGCCCTCCTTGATTTTCAGCCCCAGAGTACCGCCGTCCGGGCAGAACTTCACGGCATTGTCGATCAGGTTGTAGATAACCTGGGTAATATAGTCCTCGTTGGCAAAGGTGAACACCGGATGGTCCGGCATATCCACCTCCACGTTGATGTGCTTGTCGTCGATCTTCTTTTCAAAGGTCAGCAGCACCTGGCTGGAAGCATCCTCCAGGTCAAACTGAACCTTCTTCTCCTCCGGAATGCCCTCCTGGGTCTGGAGCTGGGAGATATCCAGCATACTGCGGACCAGCCGGGAAAGGCGCTTGGTCTCATCGGAGACAATCTGCAAATAGTGGGGCCACTTTTCCGCCGGAATGGTCTTGTCCAGCATTCCGTCCACATAGCCGGAAATGGTGGTCATGGGGGTCTTCAGCTCATGGGACACATTGGCCACGAACTCCTGGCGGCGGTACTCGCTCTTTTGTAGGCTGGACGCCATATTGTTAAAGGCCAGGGCCAGCTCCTCCACCTCTTCGGAGTAGCTTTCCTCAATCTTGACCCGTGCCTCCAGATTGCCGTGGCCAAAGGCATTGGCAACCTTGGCCATCTCCTGCAGGGGCTTGCTCTCCCGCCGGGCGAAGACAGACACCGCCGCCACGGAAGCCAGCACCACAAAGGCCGCAATGGTCAGAAAGATATTGGAAATCTTGGTCAGCACCGCATTAACGCCCGCCAGGGGAGAGGAGACGATGAGAATGCCCAGATTCTGCCCATCCTCATTGGTGATGGGGCTGGACACCAAAAAGCGCTCGTCATCATACAATCCCTTGATCATGCCCGTGGCCCGGTCTCCGCCCTGCTCGATGACCTTATTCAGGTAATCCTTGTTTACATAAAGTCCCTTATGACCGCAATCCGCAGTTCCATCGGAGCAGATGACAACCTTCCCCTTGGTATTGCAGATCACCGCATCGGACCCGGATACCTTGGCGGCCACATCCAGATTCATGAGAAATTCCCGGCTGCTCATGCTGTTCTCGTCCAGGCAGGCCGCAAGATTCTGAATGATTGCCGCGTCCTGCTCCAGGCGTGTGAAGGAGGTCTCCGTCAGATAGTTCTGCACCATCATCTGAAAGGACCCGCCCAGCACCGTCAGGGCCACCAGCAGAATCCCCGCAAACACGGAAAAGCTCCGGCCGAAGGAGGATTTCATAGGCATTTCCCTCTCTTTCCCAACCGTGCAAAAAAAGAGCGGCTTTTTCCACCCCGCTCACGCCCCGGTTGCTCCTATTTCCTGTCAGAATTATACCACTCAATATAGGCTTCTTCAAGCAAAGCACAAAAAGTTTACAACTTTCAGCCAAAAAAGTTGCTGACACCAAACACGATTATAATGCCAAACCCCGCCGGATTGACCGGCGGGGCAACTATTTACTGCTGCAAAACCTCGAACTTGTAGCCAACGCCCCAGACCGTTTTCAAATTCCACTGGTCGGAGACGCCCTCCAGCTTTTCTCTCAGGCGCTTGACGTGGACGTCCACCGTCCGGGAATCGCCGAAGTAGTCGAAGCCCCATACCTCGTCCAGCAGCTGGTTGCGGGTATAGACCCGGTTGGGGGAGGAGGCCAGGTAGTATAGCAGCTCCATCTCCTTGGGCGGGGTATCCACCTTCTTGCCGTCCACGGTGAGCTCAAAGGCATCCATATCGATAACCAGCTTGTCAAACACAAGCCGACGGGCCTTTTTCTCTGCGGCAGAGCCATTGGATCTGCGCAGCACGGCCTCAATCCGGGCCAGGACCTCCTTCATTTCAAAGGGCTTGGTGATATAGTCATCCGCGCCGTTCTTGAGACCGGCCACCTTGTCGTCGGTCTCGCCCTTGGCGGTGAGCATGATAACAGGGGTCTGGCTCTCGGCCCGGATGGCCCGGCAGACTGCCCAGCCGTCCATCACCGGCATCATCACATCCAGCAGCACCAGATCCGGCTTGATGGCCCGGAACTTTGCAAGCCCCTGGCCACCGTCCGCAGCCACGGTTACGGCGTAGCCTTCCTTTTCCAGATACATTTGCAGCAATTCCGCAATATTGCGGTCATCCTCTACGATCAGTACAGATACAGCCATTCTTCATCCGCTCCTTCAAAAGCCCCGCAGGGCCTAATCTTTCTGATATTTGCTATTATAACGGAAATAGAGGAGCATGGGTGAATATTTTGTTAAGACTTCCGGGGCAATTTGTGAACAGGGTGCCTTTTCCGGTCACTCCGTGATCTGGCTGCCCGCCCGGGAAAGCCGCATCGCCTCCCGACTGTAAACGCACTGCATGACCATCCACACTGCGCAGACAGCCAGAGAGGGGAGTGCCCCTGTGCCAAACACCAGAGCGGAAATGGCCAGGATTGCCGCCAGGGCACCGCAAAGCTGGTTCGCGGCAGCATAGGCCTTGTAGGCGCACTGTCCAATGATCGCCTTTTCCGCCTCATCGCAGCTGTCCAACCACTTTTTCCGGAAACGCACATCATAGACCGAGGCTGTTTTCTCCGGATATAGACGCTTCGTCATATCCACGGCTTTCTGTTGAAACAGGACGTTTTCAAACAGAATCCCAAAAAATGCCGCAATGCTCACACACAATGCAAGCAATCCGCCCTTCTCAGTGAAAATCGAATGTCCGGCCGTATAGGCTGCTGCAATCAGGAAATTGGCCGTGATCATGGCTGCGCCGCTGATCCACATAACAATAGAGAGCTTTTCTTCTGCCTTTTCCGCTGCGGCGTCATCCTCGCCGTCCCAGTGCATCACCATGCGCTTTCCCTGAAAATAGAGCGGCAGACACACGGCAGGCTGCACCAGAGCCAGGGCCAGGAGCAGCCAATGGGCCATACGGCTGGAAAAAAAGGTCCCCGCCGCCGTCAGCTTCCCCGCAAATCCGTTCAGCCCGTAATAAGAAGCACAGAAGCCAAACGCCCCGCCGATCAAAACGCTAAGGGTCATGATGACGATAAACTTCGGCATAGCCTTTCTGTTCTGTTGTTTAATTTCCGCCTTGTTGACATCCTTCACTTTTCTTCTTCCTCCTTTAGGTAAAAAACATCCTCCACAGTTACGCCGCAGACCTTTGCAATGGTCAGGGCCAGGGTCACGGAAGGGGAGTAGTCCCCCCGCTCGATCAGGCTGATGGTCTGCCGGGACACCCCGCACAGCCGCCCCATCTCCTGCTGGTTTACATTCAATGCCGCCCGCCGCTCCTTCAGGCGATTTCCCAGTGTCATAGTCCACCTCCATGTGACATATTTCATTGTCGTTATGACAATTATCATTGTCAGTTTGCATTATATCATTGTCATATAGGGTTGTCAATAGGGAAGATGTAATTCTATTCTTAATCTATTATTGTCTTCTTGTTATGTTAATTCTATAGAATCCTGTTTTTCTCCACAGGTTTTTCATAAATTGTGGAGATTTTCTGATCATTTTTACCGAAATTTACGTCCAGGCTCCCATGAAAGGGGAGCCCTATAGGCGCATTCCTCCAACCGCTCTCGCACGGAACGCCCCTCCTCAGTCAGGGCTTCGCCCTGACAGCTCCACTTTTAAAGGTATTGCTGCCACCGGCAGCTATATTTGATTCCATTCGCTGCGCGACGCACCGCCCGGAGGGGAAGCTTTTTGCTCTTATTATCGTCATCTAGTTATGTTATCTTTAGATTTCTTTTTTTCACATTCTTTTCAAAACCTGTGAAAAAGAATCCCTATACCACCAAAGCATTGCTTTTCTATGTGCTTGTTTCACACGTCAATCCAAAAAACTCCACAGGACTTTCACTGTCTGTGGAGTTTTTCCCGTCTATTCCTTTCCTCAAGCGATTTCTACCCCTTCTTTGGCATTTGAAAACCGGCTTTTCTCTCGCATTTCCCGGAATTTCTCCACAGGATATTCAAACATTGTGGAAACATTTTTGCAGCAGGGCAGGGGGTGTGGAAAACAGGAAAGGGGCCGAGCGCCGGGTTTTTCCCGGGTTTCGGCCCCTTTGAGGTTTATTTTCTGCTTTTTTCACAGGCTGCAACCGGTTTTCCACATGATTTATCCACAGCTGTGGAAACAGCTGTGGATAAATTTACGGATTTGTAGCTTGCAGGTATCTGTTTGTTACTTGCTCTGCAGGTAAGCGTCGATGGCGGCTGCGCCCTTCTTGCCTGCGCCCATGGCCAGGATGACAGTGGCAGCACCGGTGACGGCATCGCCGCCGGCGAAGACGCCCTCGCGGGTGGTCATCTCGTTCTCATTGACGATGAGGCCGCCCTTCTTGTTGGTCTCCAGGCCGGGGGTGGTGGAGCGGATCAAGGGATTGGGGCTGGTGCCCAGAGCCATGATGACGGTATCCACATCCAGTACGAACTCGCTGCCGGGAATCTCCACGGGACGGCGGCGGCCGGAAGCATCGGGCTCCCCCAGCTCCATGCGGACGCACTTGATGCCGCAGACACGGCCGGTATCGTCGCCCAGGATCTCCACAGGGTTGCACAGAGTCTTGAACTCAATGCCCTCTTCCTTGGCATGGTGCTGCTCTTCCTTACGGGCGGGCATTTCGGCCTCGCCGCGGCGGTAGACGATGTACACCTTGTCCGCACCCAAACGCATGGCGCAGCGGGCGCCGTCCATGGCCACGTTGCCGCCGCCAACGACGGCTACGGCCTTGGACTTAATGATGGGGGTATCGGAACTTTCGTCATAGGCCTTCATCAGGTTGGTACGGGTCAGATACTCGTTGGCGGACATAACGCCCTTCAGGCTCTCGCCGGGGATGTGCATAAACATGGGCAGGCCTGCGCCGGAGCCCACGAAGACGGCCTTATAGCCCATCTCGAACAGCTCGTCGATGGTCAGAACACGGCCGATGACCATATTGGTCATGACCTCTACACCCTGGGCCTTCAGATTCTCCACCTCGTTGGCAACGATGGCCTTGGGGAGTCTGAACTCGGGGATGCCGTAAACCAGCACGCCGCCTGCGGTGTGCAGGGCCTCGAAAATGGAGACCTGGTAGCCCTTCTTGGCCAGGTCGCTGGCACAGGTCAGGCCGGCAGGGCCGGAGCCGACAACGGCCACCTTCATGCCGTTGGAGGGGGCCTTCTCGGGCTTGGTGTTCACGTTCTCCCGGTACCAGTCGGCAACAAAGCGCTCCAGACGGCCGATGGCCACAGGCTCGCCCTTAACACCCCGGACGCACTTGCTCTCGCACTGGCTCTCCTGGGGGCAGACACGGCC